>Ga0207931_1000694_pt1 | contig 12133 bp, 9 predicted proteins | sample NGESurdeep092012_2_FD_184478 | JGI IMG/M metagenome (GOLD analysis project Ga0207931, IMG submission 184478) | Arctic peat soil microbial communities from Barrow, Alaska - NGEE Surface sample 415-1 deep-092012 (SPAdes) | ecosystem: Environmental > Terrestrial > Soil > Wetlands > Peat ...
CAGCCGGCGCGCCTCGGCCTCGACCTTGCCGGCGAACTCGGCCTCCGTCTGGCCCTCGTGAAGGATACCCGGGATGAGCCCGCAGACCTCGTCGGCGATGGCCGCCGCGGCCCGAATACGCTCCACCTCCCAGGGTGACTTGACCGCCCGTTGGCGCACGATATCGCGGCCGATATCCTCGAACGCCGCCTGCGGAAGGAGCTTCTGGAGGCGGCGGTAGTTGCCCACCGGCAGCACGTCCAGCTCCAGACCCACACGCGCGGAGACGGCGCCGTACCGCTCCGCCAGCAGCGCCGGGAGGTCGCGCGGGTTCGCCAGGTCGACGATTCCCGCCAAAGGCGACTCCAGACGCGCACGCTCGGCGAGCTTGCGCACGAACAGCGTCGCCTCGCCCTGGGCCGGCACATACAGATATGACTGCTGCACGGTGCCGCTGAAGTAGTACAGGTCGGCGTTCTGCATGATCAGCGCAGCGTCCAGAGCGCGGGCCGCGAGCGCGGCTTGCAAGCCGGCCAAGCGGCCCGCGACCTCGGGAGCGGGTACCAGGGTGGCTCGCGGTTCGAGAAGTGGAGGTTGCGGCACGGTCACTCTCCCGGTCGGGCTGCGCTCAGGCGATGAACGTGGTCACACGCCACCAGGTGATGGCGACGAGCACGAAGACGATGATGATCACGCTCACGATGTCAGAGCGGGTGAACAGACCACGGGGGTCCTTCTTGCCGCCCAGCATGAAGGCGTACATCATCGCGGCGCCGGCGACGAGGCCGCCGACATGCGCCTGCCACGAGATGAACCCTGCCGTGAAGCTGAACACGAGGTTGATCACGAGAATGAACAGGATGTTGCGAAGCAGAGCCCGAGACTGGAAGTCGCGACCCCGGTTCAGATAGGCATGGACGGCGAGGGCGCCGAACACGCCGAAGATCGCCCCGGAGGCGCCGACGACCAGGCTGTTGACCGGAGCCGCGACCAGGACCAGCACCGAGCCGGCGAACCCCGACACGAAGTAGAGGATGAGGAACTTCACGCGCCCCAGCGCCATCTCGACGAACCCGCCGATCACCCACAAGGCCCACATGTTGAAGGCCAGGTGGAGGATCCCGCTGTGCAGGAACATCGAGGTGAACATCCGCCAGTACTCGTGCGTGACGAGCACGTTGGGCACGTCGGACGCGTAGGGTACGAGCGCCCCAAGATTGACCAGAGCCTTCCCCGAACCGCCGCCCATGACGGAGGTCGCGCCAGTGGCGAGCTCGACGAGGAAGAACAGCACGTTGAGCGCCACGAGGATCTTGGTCACCGTGATTCCCCCCGTGCCTGCCACGCCGCCCGCGGCGCCCCAGCGCGAGCGGATCTGCCCGCGGGTGACCACCCTGGCGCGCGTCCCCCGTGCGTTCTGTTCCTTGACGCACTCCGGGCAGCGGAAGCCCACCGGCGCGGGGATCATGCACTCGTGGCAGATGGGGCGGCCGCAGTTGGAGCAGGACACGCCGGTCTCTCGCCGGGGGTGCCGGTAGCAGTACTTCACGCCGAGGTCCTCGGGCATGCGGGTCTCGAAGTCCGGCGGCAGAGCGTCGGACGGCTGCGACGGGGCGTTCACGAGCCGCCCCCCGCCAGCGCCGGGATCTGGTCGAACATCTCGCGGAGCCATGCCGGCATCGGCACGGCGCGGCCGGTCTCGCGTTCGCACACGGCGAGGCGAGTCCAGCCGCTGACGAGCAGCAGACCGTCGCGCAAGACCTCGTAGTCGCAGGCGAAGGATGCCGGGCCGACGGAGTCGATGCTCACGGCGATCTCGAGCAGATCGTCGAGGTGCGCCGGACGCATGTACTTGAGGCGCGCTTCGACGACCGGCATGACAATGCCCTGGGCCTCAATCCCCGTGATCGGATGGCCGAGAGCACGGAGCAGCTCCACGCGCACGACCTCGAAGTAGGTGAGGTAGTTGCCGTAGTACACGACGCCGGCGGCGTCGGTCTCGGCGTAGCGCACGCGCACGCGCGTCGAAAAACGTGACCGAGATGGCTGGGGGGCGCTCATCGGCGAAAGTGTAGCACGGAGCCCAGGAACACTCCGAACCGGCGCCGAGGGCGCCGGCCCACGCAGCGGAGACCGGGGATGACCCGCGCCGGGCCGGGCACCACGTGTGCCCGGCCCGTCGCGGGTCTCTCGAGAAGCCGGAGGCAAGGCCGGCCGTGTCACGCTGCAATCAGGCGAACGCGACCTTGGCGCACTCGTCGAAGATTCCGAAGGCGGTGTCCATGTCGGCGTCGTTGATGTTGAGCGCCGGCAGGAAGCGGACGCAGTTGCCGAAGGCGCCGGCGCCCATGAGGATGAGCATGCGCTTGCTGGCCTCGGCGATGAACGCCTTGGAGGCCGCCGCGTTGGGCTCCTTGGTGCCCGGCTGCACACACTCGATGGCGAACATGAGGCCCTTGCCGCGCACGTCGCCGATGCAGGGGTGCTGCTTCTGCTTCTCGGTGAAGAACTTCATCAGCTTCTCGCCCTGCCTGGAGGCGTTGGCGAGCATGCCGTCTTCCTTCATCGCGTCGATGGTCGCGATGGCGGCGGCGCAGGCGACGGCGTTGCCGCCGTAGGTGCCACCCATGGAGCCGGGCAGGCACTTGTCCCACAGCTCCTTGCGTGCGGCGATACCCGACAGCGGGTACCCGGAGGCGATGCCCTTGGCAAACGTGATGATGTCGGGCTTGACGCCGTAGTGCTCGTGGCAGAACCACTTGCCGGTGCGGCCCATGCCGGCCTGGATCTCGTCGAGGATCAGCATGGCGCCGATCTCGTCGGCGATCGTGCGGAGCTCGCGCATGAACTCGGCCGTGGGCACCACGAAGCCACCCTCACCCTGGATGGGCTCGACGATGATCGCCGCCACGTCGTCGCCGGCGATCTCGGCGCGCAGCACGCGGCGCACGTCTTCGATGGCGTAGGCCGTCGGATCCTCGCTGGCCGGCGTGCGGAACGGGTAGCAGTAGCGGGCGTGGTAGATGCCGCCCGTGAGAGGCTCCACGTGCGCGCGGTAGTGCCCGGCGGAGTCGGTGAGCGCCATGGTGAGGTGCGTGCGGCCGTGGAAGGCGCCCTGGAAGGCGATGGTGCCCGGCCGGCGCGTGGCCTGCTTGGCAAGCTTGATGGCGTTCTCGACCGCCTCGGCGCCCGAGTTGGCGTACATGACCGTGTCCATGCCTTCGGGCAGGATCTCGACGAGCATGTCGGTGAGGTCGAGCATCGGCTGGTGGCGGTAGATGTTCATCTGCGCGTGCGAGACCTTGGTGGCCTGCTCCCGCACAGCGGCGACGACCTTGGGGTGGCAGTGTCCGGTGTTGACCACGGCGATGCCCATGACGAGATCGAGCCACTTGCTGCCGTCGGTGCCGTAGACCCAGCTGCCTTCAGCGTGGTCGATGGTGATCGGGGCGACCGGAGCAACGAAGTCCGGCATGTGCCTCATGTGAGCGGGCCTGTCCGTCATGGATGAACCTCCAAAGAAGACCGTGGTGCCTGTATGGACGTGATGGATGCGGCGCTGCAACTCTAGCAAAGACAAGAGGGAGCGCACGCTCCAAGGCAACACACGGAGGACACGTTCGGCACAGTCCATTTGGCCATCTTGTCCAAGAGCGCCGTGTGTTGACAGGGCGCACTCCCGGGAGGCGGATTGTGATGGATTTCACAGCGTTCGTTTCGTGACGAACGCTCCCGGGGAGCCCTTCCACCAGAGCTGGAGCCGCTGTGGTCTCAAGGAAGACAGCGTCGCGCATGAGCCGCTACCGGCGGCTGTTGATATCGTTGCGCGCAGGTGGCGTGTAGAGCATCTCCTCGCACCAGCTGGCCCGGCATGCCGTGGTAAGCGCCGCCCAGGTGCGCCGCGACCTCATGGTGATCGGCTACTCGGACAGCCCCAACAAGGGGTACGACGCGGAGGCCTGCATCGAGAGCATCGGCCGCTTCCTCGGCGACGCCGCGCGCCAGGAGGTCGCCCTGGTCGGCGTCGGCAACCTCGGCCGCGCCGTCCTCGCGCACTTCGTGGCGGAGCGCAGCTCAGTCGCCATCGTCGCCGCCTTCGACGTGGCCCCCGAGCTCACCGACACGAGCATCCACTTTTGCTGCTGCTTCGACGTCTCGCGCATGGGGGAGCTCGTCCGCGACCTGGGCATCGAGATCGCCATCCTGACGGTGCCGGGCGAGGCCGCCCAGGAATCGGCCGACGCGCCTGTGCGAGCCTGCGTGAAGAGTGTGATCAGCTTCGCTCCGGTGCCGCTCCACCTCCCCAACGACATCTTCGTCGAGTACATGGACATCACCTCGGCGCTCCAATCCGCCGCCTACTTCGTCCGTCTCGGCGGCCGCGAGACCCCGGAAGGTAACAACAGCGATGGCGACATCGAGCCCATGGTGAAGAAACTGGAAACCCTGCTGTCGAGGTCGAAGACGAAACTGGAGGACTTGGCGCAGAGGATCGGGGCTCACATCGTCACCCCGGGAGGCGGGAGGGCACCGAGGTCGCCAAGATCTACGCCGTCGACCTCTCGACGAGCTCATGGATGTGCCGGCATCTGCTTCGTCAACGGCATCGGGCCCGACGCCGAGATGGTCAAGATGGCTCAGGAGAACGGCACCCCGCCCATGGTCTCCCCCGCCGGAGTGTTCGAGACCTGCGGGCTAATCTACCAGTCTGTCGGCGGAGAGAACCGCACCTGACCCGTGGAACACCTGAGCTACGACATTCGCAGCGGAGACTTCAACGGCGCCGGCGCCGCCTCGCGCGACCTCAAGCGACACTTCAAGCGCATCGGCGCCGAGAGCGACGCCGTGTGCCGCCCGCGTGATCACGACCTGCCGCGGGGACCGCAACATGCCCTTGGGGTTCCCTCGCCCGTGGACGTGATGTGTGATACTAATGCCCATGCGCTCGTGACCCCTTGCAGAAGCGGTCACGATGCGCGGGAAATCGCCGACAGTTGAGGCCAAGTCGAACATTGATCCTGTTGAGCATGCGGCCAGCATCGATCGTCTCTCCCCCCGCCCGCCCTGCCTTGCCGACGCTGGTTCGGGGCTGCCTCAGCGAGGCGGGCAGGGAGACAGCGAACATGATCGCTCAGGCGTGCCGCACGGCACGCGATGGGGAACGGCAAGCGAGAAAGGGAGTGTGTGGTGCCCAAGATCCTGATTGTTGACGACGATCCAGACATCGTCGATGCGGGCCGCCTGGTCCTCGAGCGAGAGGGCTACCAGGTGGAGAGCGCATCCAACCGCGCCGAAGGCATGAAGGCACTCGACGAGGTCAAGCCTGACCTGCTCATCCTCGACATCATGATGGAGGAACCCGACGACGGACTGCGCATGGCGCGCGAGATCCGCAAGGGCGGAAACGGCCTGCCCATCATCATGCTCACCAGTGTCAACGCCGCCATGGGCCTCAACATCGACAAGGACGAAGAGATGGTCCCCGTCGACGAGTTCCAGCCCAAGCCGGTCGACCCCCAGACGCTGATCGCCAAGGTCAAGAAGCTGCTTGCTTAGGAGAGGACACCGATGCTCGTCACACAGCAAGAGCAGCTCCGCGCTCAAGTGACGGCCCTGGTCGACAGACTGGGACCGGGCAGGAGCTCGCTCATACCGATTCTGCAGGACGTCAAGAGGCAGTATCACGGCATCGACAGCGATGCCATGCAGATCGTCGCCGACCTGCTCGACATCCACCCCGTGGAGGTCTACAGCGTGGCGACTTTCTACGCCTTCCTCGATCCCGCCGCCCAGGGCCAGTTCGTGGTGCGTCTGTGCCGCACGATCTCGTGCGAGCTGGCGGGCAAGGACGCCATCGCGCGCCAGCTCGAAAGCGAGCTCGGCATCGCCTTCGGCGAGACCAGCGAGGACGGCCGCTTCACGCTCGCGTGGGCCAACTGCATGGGCATGTGCGACCAGGGGCCGGCACTGCTCGTCAACGACCGCGTGTTCACGCGCGTCACGCCCGAGACGGTGCGCGAGATCGCGGCGGAGTGCCGCGCACGACGGCCACGCGGACAAGCGCAAGGAGGGGTACCTCGCATGAGCATCCAGACGCAAGGCAACACCCTCACCTACGCCTCCATCGACGCCGACGCCGGTCTCAAGGCGGCTCTCGCCATGAGCCGCCCCGACATCATCGACACGGTCGCCGCCTCCGGCATGAAGGGCCGCGGCGGCGCCGGCTTCCCCACGGGCATGAAGTGGAACTTCGCCGGCGCGGAGAAAGGCGACAAGAAGTACATCATCTGCAACGCCGACGAGGGCGAGCCGGGTACGTTCAAGGACCGGGTCATCCTCAGCGAGTTCCCCGACCTGGTGTTCGCCGGCATGGCCATCGCCGGCCGCGCCGTCGGCGCCAGCGAAGGCATCGTCTATCTGCGCGGCGAGTACACGTACCTGCGCTCGCACCTCAACTCGGTCATCAAGAAGCGACGCGCCGCCGGCCTGCTGGGCAAGGACGTCGGCGGCGTCAAGGGATTTGACTTCGACATCATCGTCGCCCTCGGCGCCGGCGCCTACATCTGCGGCGAGGAGACCGCCCTCATAGAGTCCCTCGAGGGTTTTCGCGGTGAGCCGCGCAACCGTCCGCCGTTTCCGGTGGTCACCGGCTACCGCTACGCGCCGACCGTGGTCAACAACGTCGAGACCCTGGCCTCTGCAGCCTGCATCTTCGCCAAGGGCGTGGACTGGTTCAAGGGCTTCGGCACCGACCGCTCCACCGGCTTCAAGCTGTTCAGCATCTCCGGTGACTGCGCCGAACCGGGCGTCTACGAGTTCCCCTTCGGGATCACCGTGGCCGACCTGCTCAAGGAGGTCGGCGGTGAGGATGCCAAGGCCGTGCAGATCGGCGGCGCCTCCGGCACCTGCGTGCCGCGCACGCAGTTCGCCCGCCAGATGGCCTTCGAGGACATCCCCACCGGTGGGTCGGTGATCGTGTTCGGTCCGCAGACCGACATGCTGGCCGTGGCCGAGAACTTCCTCGACTTCTTCGTCGACGAGTCCTGCGGCCAGTGCACACCCTGCCGCGTGGGCAACGCCAAGATGCTCGAGGCGGCCGAGCAGCTCAAAGACGGTATCTGCTCGGACGAGTACGTCGCCGAGCTGCGTGAGCTGAGCGGCACCATGCAGGTCGCCGCCAAGTGCGGCCTGGGCCAGACGAGTTCGACCGCCTTCATGTCCATCCTGGAGCACTTCGGCGACGAGATCATGAGCCGCCCCGCCCGGGCCGAGACCGTGAGGACCACAGCATGACCGACGACCTGAGAAACGAAGAGAAGGCCCCGCGCATCCCGACCAGCCAGGTCGGCAGCACCGTGCCCGTCTCCGACAACCCCGAGGCGATCGGCGCGCTCGTCTCCGTGACCATCGACGGCATCGAGACCAAGGTGCCGTTCGGGATGACCATCCTCGACGCCGCCAGGACCGTGGGCGTCGACATCCCGACCCTGTGCAACCACCCCGACCTCAAGGTCGCCGGTGTGTGCCGCATGTGCATGGTGGACATCGAAGGGCAGCCCACGTTGCAGGCAGCCTGCACCTACCCCATCACCAACGCGCTGACGGTGAGCACGCACACGCGCAAGGTGCGCAAGGCGCGCCGTCACGTGCTCCAGCTGCTGCTCAGCGAGCACTATGGCGAGTGCTACAGCTGCGTGCGCAACGGCAACTGCGAGCTGCAGTCGCTGGCCGAGGAATACGGCATCACCGAGTTCACCTTCGGGCATCCCGGGGAGTCCCAGTTCGCACCCGACTTCTCGAGCTACTCCGTGATGCGCGACATGGACAAGTGCATCCGCTGCCGGCGCTGCGTACGCACCTGCATCGACCTGCAGGAGGTCGGCGTTCTCGAGGCGGTCAACCGCAGCGACGACACCGTGATCGCGACCTTCGAGGACCTGCCGCTGGGTGACGTCGTGTGCATCAACTGCGGTCAGTGCGTCAACCGCTGTCCCACCGGCGCCCTCTACGCCAAGGACGAGACCGACGCCGTGTGGGCGGCCATCGACGACCCCACCAAGCACGTCGTCATTCAGACGGCCCCTTCTCCGCGGTCGGCCATGGGCGAGCTCTTCGGCCTCGAGCCCGGCACGCCGGTGACCTTCGAGATGAACACCGCTCTTCGCCTAGCCGGTTTCGACAGCGTGTTCGACACCAACTTCAGCGCCGATCTCACGATCATCGAGGAGGGCACGGAGCTCATCCAGCGGCTCTACAGCGCGCTCGTGACGGGCGACAAGGACGTCGCGCTGCCGCAGTTCACGACCTGCTCACCGGGCTGGGTCAAGTACCTCGAGCACTTCTACCCCGAGTACCTGCCCAACGCCTCGAGCGCCAAGAGCCCGCAGCAGATGTTCGGCGCCCTCATCAAGACCTACTACGCCGAGAAGCTCGGGCTCGACCCGGCGAACATCGTGAGCTGCGCTCTCATGCCGTGCTCGGCCAAGAAGTTCGAGTGCAACCGGCCCGAGATGCACGACTCCGGCTTCAAGGACGTCGACTTCGGGCTCACCACGCGCGAGCTCGGCAAGATGTTCAAGGAGGCCGGCCTGCACGTGCCGAGCCTGCCCAAGAGCGACTTCGACGACCCCTTCGGCACGGCCACCGGCTCCGGCGTGATCTTCGGCGCCACGGGCGGCGTCATGGAGAGCGCCCTGCGCACGGTCATCGAGCTGGTCACCGGCGAGAAGGTCGAGAACATCTACGAGCACGGCGACATCATCCCGCTGCGCGGCTTCGACGGCGTCAAGTACGCCGAGATCACCATCCCCAAGGTCGGCCCGGTGCCCGATATCCTCGCGCACTTGGTGCCCGACTGGGAGTGGCTCAACGGCGTCACCGTCAAGGTCGCCGTCGCGCACGGCACCGCCAACGCCAAGAAGGTCATGGACGACATCAAGGCCGGCGGCAAGTTCAGCGAGTGCCACTTCATCGAGTTCATGGCCTGCCCGGGCGGCTGCCTGGGCGGCGGCGGCCAGCCGATCCCGACCACACCCGAGATCAGGGCCGCGCGCGCCAGGGCCATCTACAGCGAAGACAAGGCCTACAGCGTGCGCAAGTCCTACGAGAACCCAGCCGTCGCGCAGACCTACGCCGAGTTCCTCACCGACGGCCCCTGCGGGCACAAGAGCCACGAGCTCCTGCACACCACGTACACGGCGCGCGGCAAGTACATCCCGCAGAGTTAGTACGACCTCTGCGCGAAAGCGGCGGCGGAGCGCCCTGCGAGCGCTCCGCCGCCGCTTCGATTACACTATCTCCGGGTAGGAAAATCTCACCGTCGGGCTCGAGCCCGGCTGGGAGCCGCCGAGTCCGCGGCGAGTCCCACGGCTCCACCGAGGTCCATGACCACAGACAAGCAGCAGCCCTCCGCCGTCCGGTACGTCGACCCGTTCCGCGACCGGCAAGCCCTCGCGCCGATCACCGGCGAGGAGCGCACCATCCTGCGCACCGTCAACCAGAAGATCGCCGCACGGCCTTCCCTGCGCGCCATCATCGACTACCTCTTCGACAACACCCAGGGGCTCATCCCCTGCGACCGCATGGGTCTGGCCTTCGTCGACGAGCACGGCCAGCTGGTCACCAGCTACTACAACCGCGCCTCCTACGACCACCTGCTCATCGACAAGGACTACGCCGAGGCGCTGCAGGGCAGCTCTCTGGGAGACGTGCTGCGCACCGGCATGCCGCGCATCATCGACGACCTCGAGGAGTACCTGCTGGCACACCCGCGCAGCCGTTCGACGCGCCTGCTCGTCCGGGAAGGCGTGCGCTCCAGCCTCACCTGCCCGCTGACCGTTGAAGGCCGCGTCGTGGGCTTCGTCTTCCGCAGCTCGTGCGAGGCGCGCACGTACCAGACGCGCCACATCGAGCTGCAGATGGCGATCGCGGAGCGTCTCAGCCAGGCCGTGGAGAAGGCATGGCGCATCGAGCAGCTCGAAGAGGCGAACTACGCGTACACGCAGATGCTCGGCTTTGTCAGCCACGAGCTCAAGAGCCCGGTCGCCTCCATGGTCACCGACGCTCAGATCCTCGCCCAGGGCTATCTTGGCGAGGTCACTCCGGAGCAGAAGACCAAGATCGAGAGCATGGCGCGCAAGGGCCAGTACCTGCTGAGCCTCGTGCGCGAGTACCTCGACCTGGCGCGGGTCGAGGGCGGCGATCTGCAGCTCGACCCGCGCTCGCGCGTCAACGTGAACGACGAGATCATCGAGGAGGCCATCGACCTCGTGCGCCCACAGCTCGACGCGCACGGCATGAGCCTGGTCACCGAGCTGCCCCAGGCGCCGGTGCCGCAGGTCTGTTGCGACCCTGTCCTGCTGCGCATCGTCCTGGTCAACCTGCTCGACAACGCGGTCAAGTACGGCAACGAGGGCGGCGAAGTACGCGTGAGCGCCGAGGTCACCGGGTCGCGCGCCGGCAACGCGGCCAGACTCAGGGTCTCCGTGTTCAACGAGGGGCCGGGCTTCAGCCAGACGCAGCGCAACCAGCTCTTCCGGCGCTTCTCGCGCCTGGACGACCCGGCGCTCAAGACTCGCCGTGGCACCGGCGTCGGGCTCTACAACGCCTGGCGCATCATCCAGCTTCACAAGGGTCGCATCACCGCCGAGTCCAAGCACGGCGAGTGGGCGAAGTTCAGTTTCGACGTTCCGGCGGCGCCCGACTGCGCGGAGCCGGCGGCTGCCGAACCAGGGAGTGACGCATGACAACAGTGATCGAGACGGGTGAGTTCATAGAGGAGGGCGCCATCGACGAGGCGCTGCACGCGGCGGCCACCAAGGATGCCGGCCGCGTGCGCGAGATCCTCGCCAAGGCGAGCGAGCTGAACGGGCTGGAAATGGACGAGGTCGCCGTGCTCAGCTCGGTGAGCGACCCCGAGCTGCTCGGCGAGCTCTTCGGCGCCGCGCGCGACGCCAAGGACGCCATCTACGGCGCGCGCCTCGTGCTCTTCGCGCCGCTCTACGTGAGCAACCTGTGCATCAACGACTGCCTGTACTGCGCCTTCCGCGTGAAGAACAAGGAGCTCAAGCGGCGCGCCCTCACCCAGGACGAGATCCGCCGCGAGGTCGAGATCCTCGTCGACCAGGGCCACAAGCGCGTGCTGCTGGTGGCCGGCGAGTCTTACCCCAAGCAGGGGTTTCAGTACATCCTCGACTCTATCGCCACCATCTACGACGTGAAGCGCGGCAACGGCGAGATCCGCCGCGTGAACGTCAATGTCGCGCCGCTCTCGGTGGACGAGTTCCGGGCGCTCAAGGGCACCGGCATCGGCACCTATCAGCTCTTCCAGGAGACCTACCACCGAGAGACCTACCGACGCATGCACGTCAGCGGCAAGAAGAAGGACTACGACTGGCGCGTCACCGGCATGCACCGCGCCATGGAAGCCGGCATCGACGACGTCGGTATCGGGGTGCTCTTCGGGCTGGCCGACTGGCGCTTCGAGGTGCTCGCTCTGATGCAGCACATCCGAGAGCTGGAGCGCAGCTACGGCGTCGGCCCGCACACGCTCAGCATGCCGCGCCTCGAGCCGGCCTCCGGTAGCGACATCGCCGAAGAGCCGCCGATGCCGGTGGGCGACGTCGACTTCCGCAAGCTCGTCGCCATCCTGCGCCTCGCCGTGCCCTACACCGGCATGATCATGAGCACGCGGGAAACGCCCAACCTCCGCCGCGAGACGTTCGCCCTGGGCATAAGCCAGATCAGCGCAGGGAGCCGCACCAACCCCGGAGGCTACGCCGAGGACGAGCACTTCGACGAAGCGCAGTTCCAGCTCGGCGACCACCGCTCACTGGACGAGGTGATCCGCGACGTCGCCGAGCTGGGCTACGTGCCGTCGTTCTGCACGGCCTGCTACCGCCTCGGCCGTACCGGGATGGACTTCATGGACCTGGCCAAGCCGGGCGACATCAAGCACCACTGCGACCCCAACGCCTTGAGCACGTTCCTGGAGTACCTGCTGGACTACGGCTCCGGCGAGACGCGCGCGATCGGCGAAGACCTCATCACGCTGAAGACGGCGGAGATGGACGACGTGCGCCGCGCGCACACCGAGACGATGCTCGCCAGAGTGCGCGGGGGTGACCGCGACGTGCTCTGCTGAGAGGAGGGGCCC
>Ga0207931_1000695_pt1 | contig 12124 bp, 10 predicted proteins | sample NGESurdeep092012_2_FD_184478 | JGI IMG/M metagenome (GOLD analysis project Ga0207931, IMG submission 184478) | Arctic peat soil microbial communities from Barrow, Alaska - NGEE Surface sample 415-1 deep-092012 (SPAdes) | ecosystem: Environmental > Terrestrial > Soil > Wetlands > Peat ...
AGACGAGGGTGAGCGCCGCCCCGGCGCCGAGCAGAGCGAGCTCGGCGAGCCGGTGGCGTCGGGCACGCACTGGTGCTGCGCTGCGGGTGATCGTCATCGTGACCGCCCCCGGGACGGGAGCTGGTCGAGCACGGCCGCCAGCTCGGCCGTGACGCTGGCCATATCGAAGCGGGAAAGAGCGACCGCGTCGGCCACAGGTCCGCCGGCAGAGCGGGCGTCGGCGACGAAGCGGGCGAGGGGTTCGTTCATGTCGGCATCGTGCGCGACGGTGACGCCGCCGCCGACCTCGGCCAGCAGCTTGCTGGCCGAGGAGTGCGGAGCCGTGATGGCGAACACGGGCCGTCCCGAGTGGAGGTACTCGAAGACCTTGCTCGACATCGACTCGGCGCGTCGCCCGGTCAGCAGCAGCAGCCCGTCGGCCGCCTGCTGATACCCCAGCGCCACGGCATGCGGCACGAGCCGCTCCACGCGCACGCGGTCGCCGATACCGAGCTTCGCGGCGAGAGGTTGCACGCGTGTCGCGTCGCCGACGAACAGCGCCTTGACGTCATTCGGCAGCGCGGCTAGTGCGGTGAGGAAGGCCTCCAGCTGCTGCTCGCGCTTGTACAACCGGCCGGTGTAGACGAACCAGAAACCTGGCCCGAGCTCGGCCGCCGTGGCCGCCTCGGTGCTGTCGTAGCCGTTGGGCAGCACGTGGGCGTGACCCTCAAGCCAGGGGTGGCGCTGCAGCAGCTCGTCGAGGATCGGCCGGTTGACGGCGCTCAGCGCCGCCGCCGCGCGCAAGGCATGCGCCTCGAGCCTACGGTCGGCCGCTGCGTGCAGCCTGGTGGCGTAGGTGCGGAAGGCGTTGTCGAACCAAGGGTCGCGGTAGTCGGCCAGCCAGGGGAGGTGACTGGCGCGCGCGAGGGCCGCGGCTACCAGGTGCACACTGGGCCGCGGCTGGCTCGAGAAGATGGCGTCGAAGCGCTCGCGCGCCAGGAGGCGGCGTCCGCCGGCGATGGCGGTGGGCACCCAGGGCGCGTACGGGTCGGGGACGAAGATCCAGGCGTTGACCTTGGCGCTCCGGCGCCCGCCGCGCAGGAGCTGCCGGGGCACCGGTGCTGGTGTGCGCACGACGCGCACGAAGTCAGGCACCGCCGCCCCACCGCGCGCGTCGGCGGTGAGCACGGTGGGCTCCCAGCCGAGCGCCGGCAGATGCCGCAGCAGGCGCAGCACCCGGATGGTACCGGCGCTCGCCATCGGCGGGAAGGGGTTGGCGACGACGAGGAGGTGCTTCACTGTGGTACGCCTTCCTTCGCGGCGTCGTCGATGCTCACCTGGATCTCGACGGCCGCCGCCGCCTCGACATCCGTCTCGTGTGGCGGCGGGACCGCGGGGGGCTTGCCGCGGCCGACACGATGCCAGACACCGCGCAACGTGTCGCGCTCGCCCGCGGTGAGGAAGCCGGTGGCGACCAGAGTGATCGGGAAGAGCGCCAGAGCCGGCAGCGTCACCGCCGTGCGCCAGGCAAGGGCGGCGAGCGGCAGCGCCGTCGCCAGCCCGGTGAGCCACATGACCGCCCCGATCGCGGCGAGCGAAAGCACCGTAGCGGCGAGCAGCTTGATGAAGCGCCGCCACTCGTAAGGTATGGGGTAGTAGCGCTCCGAGTAGAAGTAGATCGTCACGGCGAGGAGGCAGAAGCCGGCCACCGTGGTCCAGGCGGCGGCCCACATACCGTACCGGGGCACGAAGATGAAGTTCAGACCGATGTTGGTCGCCGAGGCGACGAGGAAGAAGACGGGGAGCATGCGGTTCTGCTTGGCGACACTGGCGCCCACCCAGAAGATGAAGTAGACGCCGTACAGAGCAATCGAAATGGCGAGCACGAAGGTCACCGGCGCGACGCTCCAGAACCGGCGGTTGAGGAACAGGTGCGTGATGAGCGGCAGGAAGGCGCCGAGCAGCACCAGCATCAACGCGTTGAGCACCAGGAAGTAGGTCGAACTAAGGGCGACCATGCGGCGGTGCAGGGGGGGGTCGTCGAGTTTGGCGTAGTGCCACTGCGGCCAGGCCATCTGAAACGCCATGAGGACGAGGTAGAGCGGCTGTGCCAGCGCGTTGGCGACGGTGTACAGGCCCACCTCGGCCGTGCCTTGGTAGTGCAGCAGGAAGAAGCGATCGGAGAGCTTGAGCCAATAGAACGAGATGCCCGTGAACAGCGCCGGGACGGCGAACACCAGCATGGGGCGCAGCATCTTCCAGTCCGGGAGCCGATCGAGTTTCCGCACGTAGGTCGGCATGAGGGCGAACTGCATGCCGGCCGCCGTGATCAGGTTGGCCAGGAGCACGCCCATCGGTCCCCACTTGAACACTGCCACAAACAGAATCGAGAGCGGTATCTGGATGACGATCCGGCCGAGCGCGTAGGCGGTGAAGGTCCACGGCTTATGCTCGAAACGGAAGAGTGCGATCGGCATGTCGTTGAGGTTGGTGAAGAACAGGGTCGCGAGGGCCACGGCGAAGTAGCGCCAGTCCCCGGAGGAGTACTCCTTGCCGAGCAGCAGTGGCACCAGGCGAGGCAGGAGCATGCCGCAAGTCCCGATGAGGATCGCTGGGTAGACCGTATCTACATAGAAGGTACACGTGACGACCTTGCGGTGACCCTCGGCCGTCTTGCTGTCGAAGTAGAAGCGTGTGAAGGCGTAGTCGAAGCCCAAAGTGACGAACACGTCGAGGAAGGTCGTCACCGTGACGACCATGCCCAGGATGCCGTAGTCGGAGCGCGTGAGGAAGGAAGTGTAAAGTGGGAGCAGGAGGACGACGAGGAACTTCTGCAGCGCTCGGCCACTGCCGTAGATCACCGAGTCCTTCAAGAGGAGCCCGTACGCCCCGCTCTTGCCGCGCTTAAGGCCGCTCGCGTGCGTGCGCCGTCTGCGGATCAGGATCGCGGAGCCTCCGATAGCCTGTGAGTGCGGGCCGCAGCGCTGCTCTGGCGGGCACCGGCTTGCCGTGGTCGGGAAGACATTCTACCACCGCCCCGGGGGCGGAGGCCGGAGAGCCGGCTGGTGGCGCAGCAGCCTAGCGGAGCTTGCGCGCCGGGTTGCCGGCCCATACCTCGCCGGGGCTCACGTTCTTGCGCACCGCGGCGCTCATGCCGATCACGGAGCCTTCGCCGACGGTCACGCCGTTGGCGACCACGGCGCTCTGCCAGATGGTCGCCCCTGTGCCGATGCGGGCGCCGCCGCCCACCTGCGCGTGGCCGGCGATGAGCACGTCTTCGCCGACCTCGACGTTGTGGCCCACGTTCACGTGCGGGCCGATCCGGGCGCCGCGGCGGAGGACGGTGTCGCCGAGGGCGCCGCGCTGGATGGTGGCGTGTGCGGCCACGTCCACGTCGTCCTCGATCAGCACGCCGCCCAGCTGCGGGAACTTGACCAGGCGCCCCGCGGAGTCGCGCTCGTAGCCCATGCCGCTGCAACCGATGGTCGCGTGCGGGCCGATGCTCACGTCGCGGCCGATGCGGGCGTTCATCACCCAGGCCTCGTTGGCGCTCACCGACAGCGCCAGGGCCGGCTCGGCGTAGACCGGAGCCTGGTCGGCCGTGAGCTGGGCGAAGAAGCGCCCGATGACCGACGCCATCGCCAGACGCGGGTTGGCGCAGGCGGCCACGGTGGTGCAGGGCGCGAGATCGGCGCCGGCCGGTGCGGGCGCTGGTCCCACGAGGAGCGCGCCGCGGAAGCCTGCGGCCGCCTCGGCGCGCCGGCTCCAGGCCACGTCGCCGGGGCCCGCAGCGGCGTCGGGCGCCACGCGTTCCAAGACGGCGCCTTCGCCTCCGTCGTCGCGCGTGGTCACGTACTCCTGCAGCTGGCCGATCGCCGCCAGGTACCGGACGACCTCTGCCGCCGACGGGCTCACGGCCGGTAGTGCGGTAGGTACTTCGCCAGCAGGTCGGTGTCGAACTCGTGCGGCACATAGTCGGCGGGGATCTCGATGTAGGCCGGGTTATCGGGCGTCAGCTCGAACTGCAGCTCGGCCCATGGGTTGGGCTTGTTGTAGTACACGGCGTTGGGGACCTCGAGGTCCAGCACCACGTGCGAGCCGTAGCCGACGATGGCGCCAGGAGCGATAGTGATGCCGGCGCTCGTGTTGGTACGACTGCCGATCACCGATCCGTAGCCGTAGCGGGTGATGAGCTGGCGTTTGGGGGCCCGTGGGCGGCCATGATCGACGTTCTTGGTGTGCGAGCTCATGATGCCGGCCGCGATGAAGCACCAGTCGTCGACGATCACGCTCTTGGAGATGCAGGATCCGGTGCGCACGCGCACGTGGTTGCCGATCAGGCAGATGCCGGTGGTCACGCAGTCGTCGGCGATCTCTACATCGTCGAGCACCCGGGTGCCCGAGACGAGGTGCACGCGGTGTCCCAGCCGGACGTCTGCGCCGACGACGACATCAGGCTCGATGATGCACTGCAGGCCGTGGTCGAAGCCGGCCCCGTGCTCGAAGTCTTTGGCGATCCACGACCCGCTCGGGGTGTGGTGCTCGTAGGCGCTCCAGTCCACCCAACGCCTCGCTTTCCGTCGCTGTCCTGGTCCGGCCGGCGGATCACCGACCGGTGAGCAGACAGTATACCGCCGTCGACGGCGCGCGGCGGAGTGCGACGGCGCCGGCCTCTACCGCCGCGGCGTCCCGAGGTCCTTGGGGAGCTGCTCGGCGTGCGCCTCGGCGGCGGCCAGTTGCTCGGCGGCAAGCGGAGACGAGCCGCGGCGCCGGGCACGGGTCAGAGCCTCGCCGACCTTGAGGCCGGCGGTGTGCAGCTCGATGAGCGGCTGCGGCAGCAGGTCGCCGGGCGCTGCGTCGCCGGCGCCGGGCCAGCTGCGCAGGCCGGCGCCACTCAGGCCGCGCCGGTCGTACTCGCCGGCCAGGCTCACGACGGCGAGATGCGGCGCCGTCGCGGCCAGCTCCGCGGCGTCCATCCAGGCGCCGGCGCCGATGGTGCGGCGGTCGGGCTGCGCGGGGCAGAGCACGAGGCCGTCGGCCTCGGCCAGGCGGCCGCGGGCGGCCGCGTCTCCGAGGCCGTCCCCCGCCTTCTCGCCACCGCACAGGCTGATGCGGCCGGCGCCCTCCGGCGCCGCCACCAGCACGCGCGCGCCGGCTTGCGCCAGTCCGCGCGTGACCTTTCCGCAGGCCGGTTCGTCGCCGGCCACCAGGATCGTGGCGCCCACGACTTCCACGCCCAGCTGCAGCAGACCCCAGACGGCCTCCATCGGCAGGTAGCGGTACGCGTCGACGGCATCCTCGTCCACCCCGGCCACGGCGATGCTCAGGCGGCGGCAGGTGGCCACGTCCGCGTCCACGGCGCGCCAGTGAGCGACTCCTCGCATCAGGGTCACCGCGGCGGTCGCGGAGACGTTGCGTACGATCGACTCGTCGATGGGCCGGACGCCGGGCAGGTCGGTGATCACGTCGACGGTCGTCAGCGGAGCCTGCAGGCGCGTGGGCAGCAGCTGCAAGCGGTCCTGGACGCCGGCGAGCGCGGCCAGGTACGCCGTCTGCCGCTCGGCGTCCTTGCGTGCCGAGCGCGCGCTGTCGCGGCCGACGGCGTACACCTCGTCGGCGCCGGCTAAGGCGGCGATCACCGGGGTGACGCGGCGGTAGCCGACGCCGGCCTCGGTGAGCACGCGCAGGCCGGTGAGGTCCAGCCGGTGCCGCTCGATGGCGCGGCGGATGAGGCGCAGAATCTGGCGGCCGGGGAACCGGTCGTCGCAGGCATCGCGGGAGTCGGTGGCGTCGCTCACGGCACAATCCTACCCCGACTCCGGAGTCCGCGCGCCGGCCAGGACGCGATCCGTCAGACCATGATCCCGCCCTGGCGAGCGCCCGCGAACCGCACTGCCGCGCGGCGCGTCTCACCCAGTGGTGGCCGGGTCGGCGAGAGCCTGCGCCTCCGCTATACTGAAGACGTGCGCAAGCGGCGAAAGGACCGCCTTCGTGGGCATCCCGATCTGCTTCATCAGATACACGCCCCGCGTCGTTCTCGGCGTTCTGCTGATCGCCGCGCTGGCCGCCGCCTTGGCCGGCGCTTTCGCGCCGGTGGCCGCGGCGGCCACGGGCGCTGCGCAGTTCGACGACTTCCTGGCGCTTCACGACTCTCCCATGGCCGGCACCGGCGACGCCTTCGTCGCCGCGGGGCAGGCGAACGGCGTGGACCCTGCCTTCCTCGTCGCCATCGCCGGCGCCGAGTCCGGCTTCGGCCAGTACCTGTACTCGCAGGACGGCGATCAGTGCACCTTCAACGCCTTCAACTGGTTCTACGGCCCCACCTGGCCGCAGAGCGACTTCGTGTCGTGGGACGAGGCCATCGGTCGCGTCGCCGCGGGCTTGGGCGGCGATCTGTACTTCGGCGCCGGCCTCTACTCCGTCGACGCCATCGCGCCGCGGTACTGCCCGGACGGCACCGACAACTGGATCCGCAACGTCTCCTCATTCATGATCGCGCTCGGCGGCGACCCCGCCGATACCAGGCTCCCCGGTGGCCCGTCCCTGCCGTCCTCCGCCGCGTCGCCTTCGACTCAGCCCGTCCCGGTCGTGCTGGACGGGGCCGTCACCGTCCACGGCGGGGCCCATCGGGTCGGCGATGTGGTGGACGTGGTCTTCACCATCGGCAACCGCGGCGACGAACCCGCCGCGCTCGACGGCATCACGCTCGTGGTCCGCGGGCCTGCCGGGGCAGGTGGAGACATGGAATCGCGGCAGCCTCTGAGCCTGGAGCCGGGCGGATCCCTCGCGGTATCGGCTTCGTGGCCTCTGGATGAGGCCGGCCTATGGAGCGGCTGGATCGAGGTCGATCAGGGCGGCGAATCGAGACTGGTGGGAGAGAAGCAGGCCTTCGCCTTCCGTGTCGCTCCTGACAGCGGACGGCCCGTCTGCCGCTGGATACGGCGCAAGTAGGTCCGCGGGCGGCGCGTCTGGACGCACCCTGCACCGCGCTTCCCTAGCGCGGGCCAGTCACCTTGTACGCGCCCCGCACGGTCACGCTCCCCGTCACCAGCTCAAGTCGGCGCTCCTTCTCCAGCCTGCGCACGCAGCGTGCCGTGGGGAGGGGCGGGCCGGGGATGAAGTAGGCAAAGCAGTCGCCTCGCGCCAACGGGATGATCCATGCCTGGGAGCCGGCGAGGAGCCCCTCGGGCTTGTCCGCGAATACCAGGGCTGTGCCCTGGACCGACCACAGGGCGTTGATCAGCTGTCCGGGGCCCGTGGTGTTCACCACGACGCGGTCGGCCGAACTGAGCGCCGGGAACGGCGTGGGCCGGCGTGAGTCGTAGCGGATCGGGGCGAGCACCGCGGCAGGCAGCAACAGCAGAAGGCAGAAGGCGAGAGTCAGCAGCCTCGCCCAGCGCCTCACGAGGACCCTGAATGCCAGGAGCGGCAGGAAGGCGCAGAAGGGCCACGCCATCGAGAGGTAGCGGCCGCTCATGAAGTGTGGCTGACTCATGAAGGCGAGATTCTGCGCGACGATGGCGCCGCCCAGCCAGACGGCGAAGAAGATCGCCGGCAGGCCAGTGGCGCCGGGCGGACCGAGCCGCGTGTACACCGTGCGCCGCAGACGCGGTGTCGCGAGGAGCGCCACGCCGGCGGCCACGGCGGCCAGCAGCAGCAGCACGCTCGGCCGCAGCCAGGGCGCATGCTCCGGGGGCAGCGTGCCCGCCAGCAACGTGTCGAGCCATGCCGTGCCCAAGCCGAAGGCGCGCGTCACCGTGTCGACCACGGCGTCCACCTTGCCCAGGAAGGTCTCCACCGAGGGCCGCATCTGCATGCTACGTGCAACGCGGAAGGAGTTGAACATGCCTGGGTAGAGCAGCATCGTCAGCCCTAGCCCGGCGGCCATCGTCACTAGCGTCGAGGCCGACCGCCGCCAGGGGTGTCCGTCTTGCGCGTGCCCCGCGCGGCCGGAAAGCCATGCGCTCCCCAGCGCAAACACCAGCGCGCCGGCGACGGCGAGGAGGAACTGGTAGTGGGTGAGGAAGGCGACGGCGGTCACCACGCCGAGGGCGACCAGCGCGAGCTTGCGGGGTGGCCTCTGCGCGTCGCTCACATCCACGAGCAGCCACACGAAGAGTACCACCAGCACCGTGAGCAGATCGTAGTTGCGCGCGAGGCTGGAGGTCGCGACGACGACTCGGCTGAGCGACCAGGTGAGCGTCACCAGGGCGGCGTCCACATCCTGCCGCAGAAGTCGCCGGGCCAGGCCGAAGAGAGCGAGCCCGGCCAGAGCGGAGAAGAACAGGTTGAGCACCGGGCCGCTCCACAAATGCGTACCCACAATGAGAAGCCAGAAATGCAGTATCCAGTAGTACAGGGGGGGGTGGGTGTCGTACCTGGCGAGGGCGGCGGCGATGTCGCGCATGCCGAGGATGGCGTCCGGCTGCCACATCGACTGCCAGCGCTCGGCCGGTACCCAGCGTGCGCTCAGGCCGCCCGCCGTCGCCACGCGGAAGGCGTTCATGTGGCCGGTGGCCTCGATGTACGAGAAGGCCTCATCGTTGTGGAGCTCGTACTTGCCGGCGATCAGCTCGACACGCAGGGCGAACCCCGCGGCGATGGCGATGGCGAGGATGACCAGGGCCAGAAGGCGGCGGCGCTGGGTCGCGCTCGCCCGTGCCCGGCCGGTCTGCGCGCCGCGGCGTTGCGAGAGTGGCCACGGCTGCGTCTCCCGGTCGGCGTCGTGCCGCAGCGTCTCGACGCCCCCATGTCTGGGGGCCGGGAAGAGCGGGTCGTCGTCGGCCGGGTTCACGGCGGCGACGTCGGGACATCGTCAAGGGTCGACACGGGCCAGAAGACTATCACAGCGGCGTCCGCGCGCCGGGCCTTCGGCTCCGCGCCGCCGGGGGCGCCGGGGCCGCAGCGCAGCTCAGGTGCTCCCCGCCAGAAACGCGCCGATGCGCGCGGCGAGGCCGTCGGCAGGGACCTCGTCCACGCCGCCGTTGCTGGTCCGCATATCGTGGAAGGCGGCGAGGTCGCGGCCGTCGAGGAAGCAGCGCGCGACGCGGATGCTGCCGCCGTGGGTCACGAGCAGCGCCGGGCGGCCGCGCCGCGCCGCGTCGCGCAGGACGGCGAGCACGCGGCGCTGCTGGTCGGCCAGGCTCTCCCCGCCGGGAAAGCGGAACGTCTCCGGGTGCTCGCAGTAGTGACGCCACGTCTCGGGCTCTTCGGCCATGATGTCCTTGAACAGCTGCGTCTCCCACTCGCCGCGGTGGGTCTCCGCGAGCCGCGGGTCGACGACCAGTGGCAGCTCGCCGCCCAGTTCCTCGCGGATGAGTCCGGCGGTCTCGCGGGCGCGCAGCAGGTGGCTGGTCACGATGAGCTCGATGCCGCGCGCCGCGAGCGCGCGCCCGCGAGCGCGCGCCTGGGCGCGTCCGGTCTCGTTGAGCCCGATCTCGGCCCAGCCCTGGCAGCGCGCCGGCTCGCGGTTCCAGTCGGTCTCTCCGTGGCGGATGAGCAGCAGCGTCATGAGCGGGCCGGGCTTCGCGTGACGGTCCCTCCTGGGCGGCACGGGCCTCAGTGGAAGTGCAGCAGGGTGTCGCCGCGCACGCCGACGCGCAGCGTCTCGACCGAGATGACTTCCTCGGGCGGGATGTTGCCGAGGTTCACGTTGGCGCCGAACTTCTTGATGAACCACGCCTGCTGGCTCTTGATGGGCGCCTCGAACAGGAGGTTCTCGGCGCTCACCGCGTTGATGATCTCGTCGACCAGGCCCTCCTTGACGTCGGCTCCGACCTGGTAGATGCCCACGTCGCCCGACTCGCGCCCCTCGGTGATGACCTTCCAGGCGCCGGCCTCGAGCTCGCGCTTGATCGAGTCGACCCACTTGTAGGGGGCGATCACGACCTCGGCGTCCTTGCTGCCGACCTCGCTGAGCACCTTGAACTCCTTGGTGAGGCGCTTGAGCAGGGCGATCTTGTCGTCCTCCCGCATGGCGACGGTGCCGTCCGACACTTCGATGCACTCCATGCCACACTCACGCACGGTGTGCAGGTACTCCTCGAGCTTGTTCTGCCGCAGGCATGCTTCGAAGAGCGTTCCGCCGAAGCAGACGGGGATGTCGTAGCTCTGGTACAGTTCGATCTTCTCCTTGACGTTGGGCGTCACGACGGCGGTGCCCCAGCCCAGCTTCACGATGTCGACGTTGTCCTTGGCGACCTCGAGGAACTGGCGCACCTGGTCGAGGCTGTAGCCCTTGTCGAGCACGTGCGTGAGGCCGCTCTCGCGCGGCTTGGTGGTGCGCGTGGGGAGCGCGAGAAAATCAAACATCGATCATCCTCCCGTGGTCGTCCGCCGGTCACTCGGCGTCGCTGGAATCGTACCAGACGTCTTTCGGCGGCGCTGCAGCCTGACGGCCGCGTCGCCGCCCCGCGAGCTACGCCTTGCCGAGCAGCGCCAGCCCGCTGAGGAACAGCACCGCGGCGAGGCACAGGCGAAGCAGGCGATTGGGGGCGAGCTTGGTCAGCTGCGACCCGACGAGGACGCCGGGGATGGAGCCCATGAGCAGAGAGGCGACCATCCACAGACCGACGTTGCCTACGCCGATCTGCGCCAGGCCCGTGATGCACAGCAGGATCATGGCGTGGAACACGTCGGTGCCGACGATGCGGTCGGTGGTGAGCGGATAGAACAGGATCAGGAACACGGCGAGGAAGGTGCCGCTCCCGACGGACGTAAGCCCGATGATGAAGCCGGCGAAGAAGCCGAGGCACACGGTCGCGACCTTGCGGCGCGTCGTCATGCGGATGTTCTCGCGGCGGTGTTTCTGGTCGACGTGCATGACGACCTTGACCACCAGCAGGATCCCCACTGCCAGGAGCGCTCCGCCGATGGCGCGGTAGAGGATGCCGTTGATGAGGTCGCCGTAGCGGTCCCTCACGTAGGTGACCGCCGCCACGCCGATCAGCGCCGCGGGCACGCTGCCGGCGGCCAGCCACATGGCCAGCGGGATGTCGACCGAGCCCAAACGACGATGTCGCCACGAGCCGACGATCTTGGTCACGGCGGCGTAGGTGATGTCGGTGCCGATGGCGGTGGTCGGCTGGAAGCCGAAGAAGAGGATGAGGATCGGCGTCATCAGCGCGCCGCCGCCCATGCCGGTGAGGCCCACGAGGAAGCCGACGAGCAGACCGGTGAGGGTGAGATACGGGTTGAGGTGGCCATCCACCGCGGCGTAGGCGAGTGCGACGAGCACCGCCCAGGCAGCGAGAACGATCGGCCAGCGATAGCGCCACACGCGCGTGGGCACGACGACGAACCCGACCCGATGTCCCCGGCCGGCGCCCGGCGCCGCGGCATCGACGACAGCCTCCGTCACCTCTCCCTCGATCATGGACCTCCCTGTGGAGCGCGTTCTCGAGGGCGGCTGGGCCGTCCCGTCGCGGTTCGATGAAGGGGCGAGTATGGGTCGGTGCTTCCTTATTTGTCAAATAAGGGCACAGCATATAGTGCGCCGCCGTCGCCGTCCGTCTCGGCCGACGTGCCAAGGCGAGACTGGGGGGGCGTCTCCAGCATTAGCGGACGTGATGTATGCAAGTAGCCGCATGCAATAACGCAATGCCCGCTCAGCGGCGATGCACTGCGCCCGGCGGCGCTCTTCTACAGCTTCGCCGCCAGCTCCTCGAGCTTGGCGCCGGCGCGCGCCTTGATCGATTCGTAGAGGCTCTCGCCGTGCGCGTCCATGGCCACCGTGAGGGGGCCGAAGTCCTTGACGCGGAACTTCCACAGGCACTCCGGAAGGAGCTCCTCGAACTCGACGTCCTCGATCTCCTCAATCTGCGTCGTCTCCAGCGCCGCGGCGCCGCCGGTGATGGCCAGGTAGACGCCGCCGAACTCCTGCAGCACCGGCAGCGAGTCGGCCAGCAGGCCGCCCTTGCCGATGATGGCGCGCACGCCGTACTCCTCCATGAGCCCGCGCGTGAAGCGGTTCATGCGCGCGCTGGTCGTGGTGCCGATGCAGACCTTCTCGTACCTGCCCGGGCCGACCTTGCGCACGTTGGGCGCGGTGTGGATGAGCGCGCTGCCGCCGAGGTCCATCTTGGGCTGCTCGCCGCGGTCGAACATGGCGATCTGGGTGGCGTCGCGGATGCCGATCACGGTGCCG
>Ga0207931_1000696_pt1 | contig 12112 bp, 4 predicted proteins | sample NGESurdeep092012_2_FD_184478 | JGI IMG/M metagenome (GOLD analysis project Ga0207931, IMG submission 184478) | Arctic peat soil microbial communities from Barrow, Alaska - NGEE Surface sample 415-1 deep-092012 (SPAdes) | ecosystem: Environmental > Terrestrial > Soil > Wetlands > Peat ...
CCCGTTTCAGCAGAGCTATATTCTGCCAGACTCCCCCACTTAACGCAATTTCTTTCAGGCCAGTTTCACGCCTGATTTGCCCGCATACCTGGCGGACCATATCCGCTACGCCGTTATGGAAACGCGCCGACAGGACCGGGACGGGTGTTCCGCTGTGGATGTCTGCCAGCAGAACTGCGATGACAGGGCGGGCATCCACCACCTCCTTCTGGACCTCGAACCGGTACGCGCCCGATTCGGTTTTGTCCAAGGCCGACTCGAATTCTATCGCTGCCTGCGCCTCGTAGTTGATTTTTTGCCGTACTCCCGCTAGCGCCGCGGCTGCGTCGAAAAGACGGCCCAGGCTGGAGGTCTGAGGAGTATTCAGGCCGCGCTCTAACTGGACGCGAAGCGCCATACGGTCCTCGTAGCATAGGTCCCGCGCGGGAGCGAGTTCTTCATCCCATTCCAATCCCAGCGACCAGAGCAACGCCAGCGCTATACGCGCCGGGCGTTTTATCGCCGCATCGCCACCAGGGAGCGGAAAATAAGCCAGATGGAATTTGCGCTCGTATCTGGCGTAATCAGCCACCAAAAACTCCCCGCCCCAGATGGCTCCGTCATCGCCATAACCTGTCCCATCGAAAGCCAGACCAATGACCGGGCGCGAGCCATCCAGTCCGTTATCGGCCATGCAAGCCGCGATGTGGGCATGGTGGTGCTGGACACCAATAGCCGGGAGATTCTCGCATTCGGCCAGTTCCAGCGCGTAGCGGGTGGATAAATAATTCGGGTGCAGGTCGAAGGCAATTGCCTCGGGCTGGATGCGGAACAAGCGTTCGAAATGGGTAATTCCATCTTCGAAGGAACGCAGGGTCTCGTAATTCTCCATGTCGCCGATGTGGTGACTGACAAAGGCATAGCGTTCGCGGGTGAAACAAAATGTGTTTTTGAGTTCCGGGCCGGTTGCCAGGATGGATGGGACTTCATATGGGAGTTGCAGCGAGTCGGGGGCATATCCGCGCGAACGCCGGAGGAAATAAATAGGGAATGAGTAATTGGGGCTTAGGCGATTAGGCGATTCGATTTCCTGATTGCCTAATGCCCTCACCACCGAGTCATCGCATCTGGTGCGAATATCCCGGTTGTGCATCAGGAAGGCATCCGCAAGCGAAGATAGGCGTTCGCGGGCTTCATCGTTTCCAGTGGCGATCGGCTCTTCAGACAGGTTGCCGCTGGTCATGACCAAAGCAGTTGGCGATTGGCTATCGGCATTTAACAAAAGATAGTGCAGCGGTGTGTATGGGAGCATAACGCCGAGGGTATCCTGCTTCGACGCGACTTCTTCAGCAATTGGGGAATCCAGGCGTTTTTGGAGAAGTACAATCGGGCGCTGGCGCGATTCAAGCAGTTCGCACTCGGCATGGCTGACAATACAATACCTTTCAACGGTGGTAATATCTGGCATCATTAAGGCAAAGGGCTTATCCACACGTAATTTGCGGCGCCGCAATTCGGAGACAGTTTTGACATTGGTCGCGTCGCATGCAAGGTGGAATCCCCCCAAACCTTTGACAGCCAGGATCTTGCCATCCGCCAGCATCTTCTGTGCGGCGTGGATTGCTCTATCCCCTTCCTCCATTTGTCGTCCTTCGTCCATTGTCCATTCCAGCCAGACCCTCGGTCCGCACACGGGACAGGCCACCGGCTGGGCATGAAACCGCCGATCGAGTGGATTCTGGTATTCGGCGGCACAGTCCGGGCACATCGCGAACGGCGCCATGGTAGTGTTGGGACGGTCATAAGGGATATCGGTAATGATGGTGAAACGCGGCCCGCAGTTGGTACAGTTGATGAATGGGTAGCGGTAGCGCCGGTCGGCAGGGTCGAAGAGTTCGCGCAGGCAATCATTGCAGACGCAAACATCCGGGGAGATGGGCTGGAATGCGCCCTCCACTGCTTCAGAATGGATGATCTCAAACGCGGAAAACCGCCCCGGGATCCCGAAAGAAATGTCAAAACTGTCAATGCGCGCCAATGGCGGGATTTCATTCTTCAAAGCAGAAACAAACGCATCCAATGTTTCCTGAGGTCCATCCACTTGGATGTCCACCCCGGCGGACGTGTTGCGCACCCAGCCAGTCAGCGCGAAGCGAACCGCCAGGCCATAGACAAAAGGCCGGAAGCCGACGCCCTGCACAATACCGGTAATGTGGAGGCTGGCTTTGCGCAAATCAGACATGCGTCCATTATACCTATATTAATTTCCCCATTTTCCGGGTTGTTCACTTTGCGCAAAGCTAAGAATGAAGCGGCGCTGTTCCGGCTTGAGCGAAAAATACTCCGATTTATCCTCGCTGGTATCGCCGTTCTCGACTATTAGCACCGAGGCGTCCCGGCTCAACACGATCGTGTGCCAGGTGTAAGGCTTGACGTTATAAATTTTGCCCTCTTCCATCACCTGCGGATATAAATTTGCAACTTGTGTTTCCCCCTCACCCAGGAATAGGATACCCAGGCCGCGGGTGAGTACAAAAACCTCATCTGTTTCCGGATGGCGTTCAAGTGTGTCAATCTTCGCTGGATGAAGATCCTCTATGTAATTCAGCACCGCCACCCGCCAGGTCCCAAAATAAACCAACGGTTGGAATCCTTCGCCAGTGTACTCACGAATCTCAAGCAATTCCTCACCCATAAAGGTCATCATCCTCCAAGCCAGACTTCCACAAACGGTTTCGCTCCATCCACGCCATGTGGGATCAGGTTGCCGTTTACCTCGTGCCCGTTCACCGTCATGCGAACAACACCGCGGCAAACATGGCTGGGATTGTGGATAACGATCCGGTAAGTGTTCAACCTGAACTTGCGTATCGCCGAAAAGCCGCTCCACGCTGACGGGATACACGGGTCAACCCGCAGCCCATCATACTCTGGGCGCAGGCCTAGTATAAACTGTGTGGCGCTGAAATATGCCCAGGCTGCTGCACCGGTCAGCCAGGATGTGCGGGTGTTGCCGGGACGCGGAGAATAAATCGAGTAGGTGGTTTGCCCCTGAACATAGGGCTCGCACTGACGGATTTCGGCACGGGTGTTGTAGGCGGCTGGCATAAAAGCGCGGTAATACTCATACGCCCGGTCACCATTACCCAACATGCATTCCGCCATAACGCCCCATCCCTGGGTATGGTTGAAGATGCCAGCATTCTCTTTAATACCCGGGTTAAAAACAACGGCGCGCATGACATCAATGGGTGTTTTGACAAAGGGGGGTGAAGAGAGCATCAGCCCAAATGGAGTGGAAAGGCGTTCCTGCACGATCTGCATGCAGCCTTCAGCCTGTTCGGACGTGGCTGCTCCGCTGATCACCGACCAGACCTGGGTGTTCAAGTAGATCTGGCCTTCCTCGTATTCTTTTGTGCCATAAACTGTACCATCCTCGCCGATGGCCCAGATAAACCAGCCTCCGTCCCATGCGCAGGCTTGAATGCTGGCATCCACCTTATCGCGCTTTCCCAGTGCCCAAGCGGCCTCGTCGGATTTGTTCAACCGCTCTGCAATTTCGGCATAGACTTTCAACCCCAGCCGTACCTGGAAAGCAACGAATAAACTCTCGCCGTAGTAGCCCAATTTCAGGCAATCATTCCAGTCAGCCCGCAATCCACAGGGCAGGCCGTGTTTGCCGGTGCGTTCCAGGTTGAATTCCAAGGCACGCCGCAGATGGTCAAACACGGTGGCCTCGCCCTTGTCAGCATAGGGCAATGTTTTATTGTAAAAATCCAGGTCACCTGTCTCTCCCACATAGGCCGGAACAGCATTGAAAAACCACAGACAGTCATCGGAGCGGTATTCCTCCATCGCCGGAGGCGTCTCATGTCCGGGATGATGTTCAAATGGTTTAACAATGGGCATCGCACCGCCATTGGATACCTGGCCGGTCAGCATCAATTCCAATCGCTGCCTGGCCTCGTCCGGGATGGCCGCGATTACTCCGAGGATATCCTGTACCGAATCGCGGAAACCCAGCCCATCGCGCTCGCCGTTATACACCAGGCTGGCGGATCGAGACCAGGCAAAGGTCACCAGGCAGTTGTATAGTCCCCACATATTGACCGTGTGATTGAACTCCTCATCTGGCGTCTCCACCACCAGGCTGCCCAGTTTTTCGTGCCAGTGGTCTTTCAGCCTTTGTAATTCAACTGTGGCGCGTTCCAGAGAACCGAACTCGGATAGCGTTTTCTTTCCCGTGGTACGAGCGTCGCCAATACCCAGTACTACCAGCAGTTCACGACTCTCCCCCGGTTGAAGGGTTATGTTGGTTTGCAGGCTTCCGCAGGCATTGTCGCCGTAGACGTTGCTATTGGAACAGCTTCCCCTCTCCACCGCCAGCGGACAATGATAGCCGCGATAGGAGCCAACAAAAGCTTCACGGCTGGTGTCATAACCTTCCACGGAAGCGCCAACCAGGCCCATCCAGGCATGACGCGCAATATCGTGAATAAAATAACTCCCGCTCTCGGGCGTCAGATTGTCCTGGATTGCAATGCGCAGCAAGTTATCCGCAGTCAGCTCGCCGCGAATGATAAAGAGCGAATACTGCAGATTGACCTGGTCCTGGAAGGTATCCCACTGGTTGGTAAACTCGCAAAACGAGAACAGCGAGAGTTCACGCGGACGGTCGCTTTCGTTGGTGACTTTAAGCCTCCAGTACTCAAACGTTTGCCCCAATGGAACGAAATAAGTGGTCTCGGTGGCAATCCCCGCATAGTGCGATTCGATGACAGTATACGCCGTGCCATGCCTGCATGTGGACTGGTACTGATCAAGCGGCTTTCCCACTGGCTGCCAGGAGGCAGACCAGTAGTCTTTGTTCTGGCAGTCGCGCAGATAAATGTAACGCCCCGGTTGGTCTAATGGGACATTATTGAAACGCAGACGCAGAAAACGGCCGCGCGCTCCCGATTGGTAAAATCCATAGCCGCCGGCATTGTTGGTGATGATTGCCCCATACTCGGTCGAACCCAGGTAGTTGCTCCAAGATTGGGGTGTATCCGGGCGGGTGATGACATACTCTTTCGCTTTGTCGTCAAAATATCCGTATTGCATCAACCAATCCTTGCAAGCACTCGTACTTCTTTGGTTCCGGCAGGTGGGACGGGAATGACTGTGCCCTCGATGGATTTCCCATCTGCCTCCAGCCGGACGCCATTCCCGGTTGCACGGCGCTCAGCGCGGATTAAATACCGGATACCGCGGAAGTGCCGCCTCACCTCAAAATCCTTCCAGCCGGATGGGACAACCGGTTTAATTTCCAATCCCTCGTATGTTGGCCGGATACCTAAAATCCACTGCGTGATGGCGATGTAGTTCCAGGCTGCTGCGCCCGTCAGCCAGGAGTTTTTAGCTTCGCCGTGCAGTGGAGCATCCTTGCCGGCAATCATCTGGGCGTAAACGTACGGCTCACAGCGATGCAACTCGCTCAAATTTTCCCGCGCAGACGGATTGATACGTAAGTAGTAATCGTGGGCACGGTCGCCATGTCCGATTTTCGCCTCGGCAATCATGATCCACGGGTTCGTGTGGCAGAAAATGCCTGCATTTTCCTTGTATCCAGGTGGATAGGATGAAATCTCCCCAAGGTGGAGGTAATAGCGCGTGTAAGCCGGTTGATGCAGGACAATACCATGCGGGGTAGCCAGTTGTTCAAATACCGAGTCAAGAGCCAGAGCCGCGCGGCCATCCTCTACGCCGAGGCCGGCCATGATGCACATTCCCTGCGGTTCGATGAATATTTGTCCTTCCTCGCACTCTTTGGAACCAACCGGCCTGCCAAAATCATCGTAGGCGCGGCGGAACCATTTACCATCCCAGCCAGCAGCCCAGACGGCTTTTTCCATCTCTGCAATATTTTGAAGCAGAGTGGGGGAAGGGAGCAGGGAGAAGTCACCGACAGCCTTTCCCTCTTTCTTTGCAACTTCCAACTTTTTGCCCAATTCCACCATTTCCCGCGCGGCCAGCACGAACAAACCGGCGATAAATACGCTCTCCGCTACTTTGCCATCTTTATTCGTCGTCGTCTGAAAAGACTGGCCGGGTTGATCAGAGAAACAGTTCAGGTTCAAACAGTCATTCCAATCGGCGCGCCCAATTAACGGCAGGCCATGCGGACCAATGCGCTCCAGCGTGTATTGGATCGAATGCTGCAAGTGTCCGTAAAGCGGTTCTTCCGTACCAACCTGGTTGTCATAAGGAACAAGCACGTCGAGGATCCCCCAGTCCCCCGTCTCTTTGATGTAAGCGGTCACAGATAAGATCAGCCAGAGGGGGTCGTCGTTGAAACCGCTGCCGATGTCATTGTTACCGCGATTGGTCAGCGGTTGGTACTGGTGATAAGCTCCACCGCTTGGTAATTGTGTAGCGGCCAAATCGAGGATACGGGCGCGAGCCCGCTCCGGAATCAGGTGCATAAAACCGAGCAGATCCTGATTGGAATCGCGGAACCCCATGCCGCGCCCGATCCCCGATTCGAAATACGAGGCCGAACGCGAGAAATTGAACGTCACCATCACCTGGTAGGCATTCCAGATATTCACCATGCGGTTTGTGTGATCATCCGGCGTGCTCACCTGCAGTTTTCCCAACAGCCCATCCCAGTAAATTCGCAATGCCTGGAATGCCTTTTCCACTTCGTTGGTTTGCAAATAACGGGCAATCACCGCTTTCACGGTGCTTTTGTTGATTGTTTGCGAATCCGGCGGGTCGAATTTTTCATCCTGTGCATTTTCGTGGTATCCCAGGACAAAGATGATCTTCTTTTGTTCCCCCGCCTTCATCTGGATCTTGACATGCTGGGCACCGATCGGCTGCCAGCCAAGAGCGAGTGAATTGGACATTTGCCCTTTTTCCACCGCCTGGGGCGAATCCCAGCCCCGGTAAGATCCCAGGAAGGCTTCGCGCTGCGTGTCATACCCGACCAACGGTTCAGAGCAGGCAAAGTAGGCAAAGTGGTTCCGGCGCTCGCGATATTCGCTCTTGTGATAGATTATGTTGTCAACGACTTCGACTTCGCCGATAGAGTAATTCCGCTGGAAATTGGTGGCGTCGTCCTGGGCATCCCATAGGCAGAATTCCACAGCCGAGAAAACGGACAGGTTTGCCGGTCCTTCACGCTGGTTCGTCAGGGTCAGCTCCCAGATTTCCAGGTTTTCTCCGAGCGGGATGAAGAAACGGATCTGGGCCTCGATCCCGGCCAGTTTCGAGCGGATAATTGTATACCCCAGCCCGTGGCGGCACTCATACTCGTCGAGCGGATGGCGCACCGGTTGCCAGGTCGGCGACCAGAATAAGTGACCTGACGAATCGTCATCCCGCAGGTATATGCATCGTCCGCTGGAATCCAGAGAGGCGTTGTTGTAGCGGTAGCGGATAAGCCTGCGAAGGCGTGCATCTCTATAAAATGAATATCCACCTGCTGTGTTGGAAATGACGCCAAAATATTCCTCGCAACCCAAATAATTGATCCAGGGCAAAGGCGTATCCGGCTGTGTTATCACATATTCACGTCGCGTGTCGTCAAAATATCCAAACTGCATGTTACCCTCTCGGCGAAAGTTAAGATCTAACGAAAATGAAGCACCAGGTGCGAACTGGCTTCAGCCAGAGATGTGAGCTGAGTATAATTTTTACCGACCGTGCGGGTTAAAAGTTACGGAAACCAGGACTGGCTATTTATTTTGATTTACTTGCGCGAGCAAGCCATCCACCAAATCTTCAGGAGGCATCAGCAGAGCAGCCTCCTGGAAGTGGAGCACACCCAGCAAAGGCATTTCCATCAAAAAGCCCATGGTGTCCATCCCGGCACCCTCGCCTTCGCTCCCGCCAAAGGCGGTCTGCATTTGGGATGTCATTTGCTGGAAGAGCGGAGCGAAGACGCGCTTGCCGCGCGGATCCTCCATCCAGTCGCGCAGGGTCGATTCGCGGTTCAGCAGGCAGGGAAGCTCCAGCGTGGACTGCAGCGTGACGGTCTGGATGCAGCGGATGTCGGAAGATGAAGCTCCGATCAGGATGGCGAACTCGCCGTCTTCGGTGATCCACTGCTGGTAGGCGGGATGGTAATAGGCAAAGGCGCGGAAATCGAGCACCAGGGTCACGGTCTTGGTCTCGCCGGGTTGGAGCTCAATCTTGGTGAAGCCCTTGAGCTCCTTGGGCGGGCGGACCAACCGGGATTTGTGATCGTGCACGTACACCTGGACCACTTCCTTGCCGGCCACCTTGCCGGTGTTGGTCACGTCCACAGAAACGGTCAGGCCATCCACATCCCTGAAGGATGCCACCGACACTTTGGGGTTCTTGTAAGTAAAAGTGGTGTAGCTCATCCCGTAACCAAAGGAGAACTGCACTGGTACCTCTTTGGCGTCATAATAACGATAGCCAATGAAGATGCCCTCGCCGTAACGCACCTCGCCGTTTCCTCCGGGGAAGTTGATAAATGCGGGTGTATCTACCAGCTTAAGCGGGTAGGTCTCCGCCAGCCTGCCGGAGGGGTTGACCTTTCCATATAGCACATCGGCAATTGCCCCACCGCCGGCCTGTCCCATCATCCAGGCTTCGAGGACGGCAGCCGTGCCGTCTATCCATTCGCTCATCACCACCGGAGCGCCATTATTTAGGATGACGACGGTCCTGGGCTGGACGGCTGTCACGGCCTTGATCAACGCAACCTGCTGCGGGGTCAAGTCTAGGTCAGCCCGGTCATATCCCTCTGACTCCTTGAAACCCGGCAAGGCGATATAGAGCAGAGCCACATCCGCAGTATGGGCAACCTCGACCGCCCGGTCAATAAGCTCCTGGTCGAAAGCGGTACCCGCTGGATAGCCTTCGGCATAGGTCAGCTCGGTATCCCCAGCTGATTTTTGCAGTTCTTTAAACGGGTTATCAACCTGGATGGGGTTGATGTGCGAGCTGCCTCCACCTTGGAAGTGCGCCTCTTCGGCAGCACGACCGATGACGGCGATGTGCTGCTGCTCCTTCAAAGGTAGGATCCCGTTGTTCTTGAGCAGGACCATGCCTTCCGCAGCAATCCGGCGCGCCAGGGCGTGGTGCGCGGCGGTGTCAAACGAACCGCCTTTGGACGTCTCGGCTGCCTTGAAGACGATGCTCAGGATCCGGCGCACCGACTCGTCCAGCACGGATTCGCCCAGCGCGCCGGAGCAGACGGCTTCCACGACCGCATTTACCCGCCTTTCCTTCGGGCCGGGCATTTCCAGGTCTAGGCCGCCTTTCAAGGAGGCCACCCGGTCGTGTACGGCGCCCCAGTCGGAAACGACGAAACCCTCGAAGCCCCACTCGTCCTTGAGGATATCCACCAGTAGCCTGTGATTCTCGGAGCAGTAGGTGCCGTTGAGCTTGTTGTAGGCGCACATCACCGTCCAGGGCTTGGCTTTTTTGATGGCGGTCTCGAAGGCGGGCAGGTAAATCTCCCGCAGGGTACGTTCGTCCACTTCGGAGCTGATGGTGAGGCGCTGGAACTCCTGGTTGTTGGTGGCGAAATGCTTGATGGAAGTGCCCACGCCCTTGCTTTGCACGCCGGCGATGAAGCTGGCGGCCATCTGCCCGGCGAGGTAGGGGTCTTCGGAGTAATACTCGAAATTGCGCCCGCCCAGGGGGGTGCGCTTCATGTTCGCCCCGGGCCCGAGGATCACGTCAACCTTAAGGGCGATGCACTCCTCCGCCAGTGCCTGCCCCATGGCGTGGATCAATTCCACGTCCCAGGTGGAGGCCATACAGGAGGCGGTCGGGAAGCAGGTGGCGGGCAGGCTGGCCGCGACCAAGTCCTTAACGTCTGCCACGCGGCGCACGCCATGCGGCCCATCCGAAACGGTCAATTCCGGCAGGCCCAGGCGTTCGATTGGAGTCGTCGTCCAGGGACTGGCCCCGATACACAAGGCGGCTTTTTCTTCCAGCGTCATTTTTTTAATCAGATCGTTAATTTTAGTCATGGCTCACACCTTTTCGGCGGCCTGGTCTACAGGCGGGAGGTAAGCACCGATATCGGCTTTTGGATGTGTCAAGTAACAATTTGGTAAATCAAGGCGCTCAAACTGCTGTTCCGTGTGAATAAGAGTCAAAGACAGAGCGAAGGCGAAATGCTTTTTGCGCCCGGCTTAGTATCCAACCGGTAGGCAGCGGGCAGGAAATCCGGGCCGTCCGACCAGGTGGCAGGTTAAAGTAGTTATCGCTAAAGACGACGTCGGCACCCGTCAGAGATACTTCCACCAGGAGCGCCAGTGAGCGGGATGTAAGTTCAGCGATCAATTGGCCCTTCTCGTCACGAAGGTTCACGGTCAATGCCGGGTCGGTCAGGGATATGTGCTTGATCGGGGCGAAGCCCGCTGTTTGCTGGGTTACAAACCGGCCCCCCTGCCATAGTTCGGCGATGAAAACCAGCATGCGGATGTTGTCATCCGAGATGCGGTCGGAAAAGTCCAGCTTGCACACCTGGGTCGCAGCTTGCGGGGCGGCCTTGACCGGCGCCTGTCCAGAGGTCAGGACCTCGCCGGCGAGCGTCTCCAGCGACCAGCGCACGGTACCCTCCCAGGGCTCAAGCAGGTCATTGGAGACATAAACTCCCTGTTCGGGCGGCTTGTCTTCGATGGAAAGCATCAGCGGCGCATAGAAGCGGCGTGCGGCGTAATGCAGCGCCTTCCAACGCCCGAAGTAGTCCAGGCTGGACCAGGAGGCCACCGGCCAGCAATCGTTGAGCTGCCAATATAGGATCCCAGCGACGCGATCGGGATGGCGCCGCCAATGTTCCACTCCGTAACGGATGCCCTCCGCCTGGAGCGCCATGCTCAAGTAGACCAGTGAGACAAAATCCTTGGGCAGCCGGAACGTGTCCAGCATCTGCCCGACCATCAGGGAGTTTCCACTGGCATTCTTCTGGTGCATCTCCATGATGTAGGAAGTCATGTTCCAATCGGCCTCATCGGCGTAGGTGCGGATGGTCGCCAGCGGAGGGAGCGCCTGGAAACCGAACTCGCTCATGAAGCGTGGATACTGGTCACGATAAGAGGTGAAGGGTTTCCGCCCATGCCAAACGTCCCAGTAATGGGAGTCTCCCTGGCGCTGGCCATTCGGATTCTCAAATGGGGTATCGGAGGATGGCGAGCTGGGCCAATAGGAGTGATCCGGGTCTTCTGCCTGGCACCAATTGGGTAGTGTGTGGTGGAAAAACCGGTCGTAGGCGGCTTTCAATTCCTCCAGCTCGGGACGTTTCCAATTCCAATCAACCCAGCCCCATTCCATCTCGTTATTACCGCACCAGAGTGCAAGGCTGGCGCGATGTCGAAGTCGACAGACGTTCTCGACCACCTCAATATGGACGTTTTCCAGGAAACCGGCTACGTCCAACGGATAAATACTGCAGGAGAAGATGAATTCCTGCCAGACCAGGATGCCATAACGATCGCAGAGATCGTAAAAGCGTTCTTCCTCATAGAATCCACCGCCCCAGACGCGCAGCATGTTCTGGTGCGTCTCGGCTGCAGAACGGATCAGCCCTTCCAGGTGTTCGCCAGTTATCCGGGCGGGGAATGAGTCAGCCGGAGCCCAGTTGGAGCCTTTAACGAAGATCGGAATGCCGTTGACCACAAAGACAAAGGAGCGTCCCCATTGGTCTTCCTGCTGGCGCAATTCAATCTTTCGCAACCCGACCTGATACTTCTGCTGGTCAAGCAGTCCCAAATCGGATCCATCCTTGCAAATGAGGGAGACTTCCACCTGATAGAGTGGCTGACCGCCGTAACCATTGGGCCACCAGAGCTCAGGCCTGCGAATAAGCACCTTCACAATTGCATCATCCCGTCCAGTTATGACTCCTTCTTTTTCGACAGTCTCACCATCCGGTGCGGTGATGCGTACTACCGCGTTGAGCGGTGTCTCCGTCCAGCGCTGGATAACTCCCCTAACCTCAACGGCGACCTGCCCGCCTGTATGATCCTGGAGTAGGTGAACTTCAACGAGGCGTGCCCCGCTGTAACCTTCCAGGCGAATATCCTTCCAAATGCCGATCGGCGGGAGTTGCGGACCCCAGTCCCAGCCAAACTGGCAAGGAGCTTTGCGCAGATGGGAACCGCCA
>Ga0207931_1000697_pt1 | contig 12110 bp, 8 predicted proteins | sample NGESurdeep092012_2_FD_184478 | JGI IMG/M metagenome (GOLD analysis project Ga0207931, IMG submission 184478) | Arctic peat soil microbial communities from Barrow, Alaska - NGEE Surface sample 415-1 deep-092012 (SPAdes) | ecosystem: Environmental > Terrestrial > Soil > Wetlands > Peat ...
GGTTAGATGTTTGCGCGCCAGCCACAACGCGTCCGATTGACCGTGCATCACCGGTTGGAGCACGAAATGGGTTTTTAATTCCGGGTAGTGTTCCTGCATGAAGGGCGGAATCTGGGTCTCGCCCAGCCCCGGACCAAGGATGATGATGTATTCAGCGGTTTCGGGATTCTGCCTCGAGCCAGTCGACATCGTACCTGCAGGGTGAAGGTCCGGTACGCTGCGGAACATCTCCAGCAGGTGGTCGAGGACGGTTCTGCCGGCCACACTCACCAGCGGTTTGGGCTTGGACCAGGTCTGGGGACGCATGCGCGTGGCCCATCCGGCAGTCGGGATAACGATTTTCAGGCTTTGGGTCATGGCTCTATTTTATGCGAGAACGAGAAAATAATCCAATTGTAGACAGGGTTCCCATGCCCTGTCTGCGCGGCGCGGGAGCCGTCCCCGCGGGATGATTATCGATAGAAGATCAAGCCAATGACTGCTGTGGCTAGAACCAGCCAGACAGGGCTGATATTGGTGAAAGTCAGGATCAGGAAAGCTCCCAATGCAATCAGCCACTTGTCCCAGCCCTGCACAAGGGAAACGCCCACTCCTTGCTTTAAGTTAAAGATGGTCACGGCCATCTGGTAGGCGGTCCAGGCCAGCAGGCCGACCACGAAAGGACGCACACCCTTGATGGCAGCTTTCATATATACGTTGTCTTTGATGCTGAAGAACCCAATGATAAGGATGAGCATCAGCAGCGTAGCCGGGACAACCGTCCCGGCCACTGCGGAGAGGGCTCCCGGCCATCCGGCCAATTTATAACCAACATAGGCAGAGGCCTGCGGAGCGGTCGGACCGGGCAGGGCGTTGCTGAGTGCGATATCATCAGCAAATTCATCGGGAGTGAGCCACCCGGCGGTAACGACCTCGCGCTGCATCAAGCCCAGCGAAGCCGGCCCGCCGCCCCATGAGAACATGGCGACTTTGGTGAAAAGCCAGAAGATTTTCCAGAGCAATACCCAGTTCATACTGTCTCCTTAATGAACGTGAACGAATCGTCCACTATCCATGTCCTGTCTACCTTATCTTCTCCAATTCCTCCACCACAGTCTCCATCAGATCCACGGCTTTCTCGACAGTGGGCGCATCGAAGGCGAACTTTGCCTTTGCAGTGGCAAATAGTTCCGGCAGGGTCACCATCCCTCCCAGCGAAAGTGCCTTGCGGTAGGCAGCCACCGCGCGGGCCTGGTCAGTGCGCGCATTGCCAAAGATTTGCACCGCGCCCAACTGTGCCAGGCCGTACTCTACATAATAAAAGGGTACCTGGTGGATGTGCAGTTTGCGGTGCCAGCCGGTGATTTTAACTTCCTCCAACCCCGAGTAGTCCACGCCGGGGATGAAGCGGTCCCAGAGCTCGCCCCATTTTTTATCGCAGGCCGCCGGGTCCACGCCCTTATTCGGGTTCTCATAGACCCAATGCTGGAAAGAGTCCACCACCGCCATGAACGGCCAGAAGAGGATCATGCCTTCCAGATGCTCAACACGGGCGCGCGCAGCATCACCGTCAGAATAGAAGCCACCGTTGGCTTTCGCCAGGTAGGGTGAAGCCAACAGTTCCATGCCCATCGAGGCCACTTCGGCAAATTCCATCGGCACAGCCAGTTGTTGGATGTACGGGATTTTGGCCGTCTCGAAGATGTGGAAGGAATGGCCGGATTCGTGCAGGGTGGTCATCACATCGTCGTGCGTCCCGACGGCGTTGACGAAAATGAATGGCTTGCGGATGGAAGTGTAGGATGTGCAGTACGCACCGGGGGCTTTGTTCTTGCGGTTGTCGAGGTCGGTAAGACCTTCGGCTACCATGCGGTCGAAGTAGCCACCCAGCACCGGGTCCACGTTATGGAAGATGGCCGAGGTCTTTGACTTCAGTTCTTCAATGGACGCGAACGGCTTGAGTTGCGGGATGCCGGCCGCCGGCGTGGGACGCGAATACCAGCCATCCACCAGGTCCCACGGGCGAAGCGTGTCCAGACCGAGGGCCTGCTTCCGTTTCTGGTAGATGCGCGTCGCTGCCGGGACGACCACCTGTTCGATGGCCGCCGCGAAGGATTTACAGTCTACAGGACCGTAGTCGAAGCGCAGTTTCTGCACCCAGGTATATTCGCGGTAACTGGGTTTATCGGCGTTTTTGGCGATCCTGGCGCGCACAGCCATGAACTTTTGCCACAGGCCGTTGATGGCTTTTCTATCGGAAAGTTGACGTTCAGCCTTGAGATGCCAGGCTTTTTCGCGCCGGGCGCGGTCGGGCTGCTGGAAGGTCATGGCGAGACGGGTGAGCGTGATTTCCTCGCCTTCCCATTTGACCATCTGCGCACCGTAGATTTTGTCAAATTCGATGGCAAGTTTTTGCTGGTCAGCCAGCAGCGCCAGGTTGGACTCGCGGAACAGGTCCGCTTCGGCGCGCATGTTGCGCAGCGGGATGTCGAAACCTTTTGGTTCCAGTTTGCTGGCGAGTAGCTTCTCTTTGAGTTTCTGCTCGGCGGCCATCACATTGGGGAAGATGCCGTCGAGGAAGGCGTTTATGCGCGCCTCAGCTTCCTTATCGGCAGTGTTGATCGAGGTGGCGACCGAGAGGCGCGCATACATTTCCTCGATCCGTTCGCCGACGCTCGACCAGTCGGCCAGCCAGCCGTCCACGTTGGCGGTGCTGACAGGGCGGGCTTCCAGGTCTTTGTAGTGGGGTTCGATTTCAGGCCAGGTCCAGGCGATGATTTCTTGCGGGGTGGTGGGGAGGTTTTTCAACAGAGGAGTCCTTTCATTATTCAGAAATGTCGTCGCTCGCTTCGTTCGCTCGCCGCAACGGCATAACAAAGGCATGTTGAACCTTTATATTTTCTCATATTACAGGGTACTGCGTAAATATTTGAACCCAAACCGTCTTTTTTTCCTTGTTTTTTTCCGCTTCATTTCAGAAATTTATGCAAGAAGCAGTAGAATTTGGTTCTTTTCGAGCCCTTCGATACATTATAGTTCATGGATGTAGGCAACAAGCAGTAAAAGCAAAAGGCACAGAGACATCTTTCCTCTGTGCCGCTGCTTTATTTCATGATTGTCAGGTTGGCGAGACTGGCCGCCAGCCGCTTGATTCCAACCGATTCGAAAACCACATCCACGGTTTCGTCGTTGTCCTGCAGGCGGGAATTAAGCACAATCCCCTCGCCCCAAGTGGGGTGCTGGACTCTCATCCCAGCACGGAAATGAGCCTCTATGGCAGTGGCAGATGCTGGTTCCGAACGCAGCCATGAAGGGGTGGACGAATGCCCGGATCGGCGCCCGGCGCGTGCTTTCCCGGAGAGCAACTCGGGCGGGATGTCATCCAGGTAGCGCGAGGGGAGGGTCTCCTCGGCATAGCCGCGTCCGCCACGCCTCAAGGCGCGCAGCAGATAGAGCCGGTCTTTGGCACGCGTGATGCCCACGTAAAATAACCGGCGCTCCTCTTCCATCGCTTCTGGTTCGTCGAAAGAACGGCTGTGCGGCAGGATGCCGTCATCCAGGCCGACGATGAAGACCGCGCCGAATTCCAGCCCTTTGGCGGCATGCAAGGTCAGCAGGGTAGGGGCGTTCTTACCCTCGACCAGGGTATCCTGGTCAGAGATGAGCGCCACGTTTTCGAGGAAATCAGTCAAGGTGCGGCTTTCGTACTCCACCGTCAACCGGCGCAACTCCTGGACGTTCTCCCAGCGCTCGGCGCCCTCGTCTGTGCCGTCATCGATGTATGCCTGATAGTTGATGTCTTTGGCGATGCGGTCGAACAGTTCGGTGACGGTCGCGCCCGGCGCCTCGGCCCGCCAGTTCGACAGGAGGGCCCCGAAGTCGGCCAGCGGCAGCGCGGCGCGACCGGTGAACTGCGGCCAAAAAGGAGAGGCGTCGCCGCGGGCCAGGTCCATCAGCACTGCCGCTGGGGAGGTGTTCACCCCGCGGGCGGCGGTGTGCAAAGCGAGAACGGTCTTGTCGCCGATGCCGCGCGGCGGGAGGTTGATGACCCGGTCGAGCGAAATTTCGTCGGCGGGGTTGTGAACCAGTCGGAGGTAGGCTATGATATCCTTCACTTCACGCCGCCCATAGAATCGCTGCGCCCCCACCAGCCGGTAAGGGAGCCGCGCTTGCAGGAAGGCCTCTTCCAGCAGGCGGGACTGGGCATTGGTGCGGTACATCACGGCACAGTCCCCTGGCTCACAGGTCTGGCTGGCGACGAGGCTGGCGATGGTGTCCACCACGAAGGCGGCTTCACTGTAATCGTCCAGCGCTTCATAATAGAAGAGTTTCTCGCCTGCACCGCGCTCTGTGAACAGGCTCTTGCGGCGGCGGTGCGGATTGCGGTCAATCACGGCCATGGCGGCGTCGAGAATGGTCTGCTTGGAACGGTAGTTCTGTTCGAGCAGGATCACCTGTGCGTCTGGAAAATCCTGCTCGAAGCGCTGGACGTTGCGATAGTCCGCCCCGCGCCAGCGGTACACCGATTGATCGGGGTCACCTACGACGAAGATATTATTATGTCCCGCTGCCAGGTGCTTCAGCAGAACATATTGTGCAAAGTTCGTATCCTGAAATTCGTCTACCAATACATGATGAAAACGCTGGGCGTACTTCTCGCGCACTGCGGGAAATTCGGAGAGCAGGTGCGCCGTCCACAATAACAGGTCGTCGAAGTCGACGGCGTTGTTTTGTTTCAATAATTCCTGATAACGCTTATAGACACGCTTGACCACCTCGTCGCGGTAGGTCTGCGTGGGGTAATCTTCAGGGAAAATCAACTCGTTTTTGGCACGAGAGATCGCGCCATGCACCGATTGTGGACGATAAGTTTTTTCGTCCAGGTTCAGGTCACGGATAGCCCCTTTGACCACGCGCTGCTGGTCGTCTTCATCATAGATAACGAAACTGGCATCGAATGGCAGATGCTCAGATTCGCGGCGCAAAAGTCTGGCGCAGATGGAGTGGAATGTTCCCAGCCAGAGTCCGTCGGCGGGCAATTCGCCCAGAATATCACGGACGCGGTTGCTCATTTCCCGCGCCGCCTTGTTGGTGAATGTGACTGCCAGCATCTGGTACGGACGCACGCCCTTGTAGGCAATCAAATAGGCCACGCGCTGGGTCAGGACGCGCGTCTTCCCGGACCCGGGTCCGGCCAGCACCAAAACGGGACCGGCGCCAGCCGTCACAGCCTGGCGCTGCTGAGGGTTGAGTTTGTCGAGGAAATCCATGAGGGGTTTATGATGTTTCAGCGGGAGCCGAACCCCCGCCGATACAGAGGATGATTATTTAAAATCTGACGTGCAATTGGGACAGCGCGTTGCCTTGATGGAGATAATTGTAAAGCAGCGCGGACATTCTTTGGTGGTTGGCTCGACTACGACGGGTGCGGTCTTTTTCTTCAGGTTGTCAATAAACTTGATCATCAAGAAAATAACGAAAACTATGATAATGAAATCAATGATGTTACTAATGAAATTACCATATGTAACTTTGGCATTGCCGAGGGTGAAGGCCAGGCCGCTGATATCAATCCCACCGAGGATTAGGCCGATCAAGGGCATAATGATATCACTAACCAGCGACGAGACGATCTTGCCGAATGCTCCGCCGATGATCACGGCGACAGCCAGGTCCATAACGTTGCCGCGCATGACGAAGGCTTTGAATTCTTTTATCATAGGAGTCTCCTATAAAAGATGGCTTGTGACTTCATTGTACCGTCAGGGTAGGGGACTGTCAACGAAAGGGCCACTCTGTTGTATAATCCTGCGCAGTAGCCCCGTTTCCAGCGCAGTAGTCCCGGTTCCCGCACGGGGTACGGGGCCATGAATCTTTGCACGAGTAGTCCCGGTTCCAGCGAGTAGTCCCGGTTCTCGCACGGGGCACGGGACAGGGAAAATCGTTATGTCCTTTCGCCGACGCGTAATTTTACTTTGCGGCCTGATCTTGGGACTGTCGCTTCTGGTTGCCTGCGGCCAGGAAACCCCGCCTCCCCCCACTCCCACCCCCGAGCCGACTCTCACGGCAACCCCCAGCCCCTTGCCGCCGCGCCAGTTGACCGTCTGCCTGGGGCAGGAACCCGTTAGCCTGTACCCGGTGGACAATCCCTCGTCGGCCGCGCGCAGCGTGCTGGCGGCAATATACGATGGACCGATTGACACAAATTCCTACGGGTATCAGGCAGTGATCCTGGAGCGTTTGCCGAGCATCGAAAACGGTGACGCCCAACTGTTCTCGAAATCAGTCCATATAGGGGATGAGGTGATGGATGCCAGCGGCACGCCAGTCACGCTGGCAGTGGGGGTGAAGATCCGCCCGGCGGACTGTCACAGTGACGCGTGCGTTATCGAGTTTGATGGCACATCCGAGATTCAGATGGACCAGATGCAGGTTACTTTTAATCTGCTCCCCGGTCTCACCTGGTCGGATGGCGAACCTCTCACTGCCGAAGATTCGGTCTACGCTTATCAGGTGGCTGCTGACCCGGCCTCCTCCGGCTCTAAGTATCTGGTGGACCGCACCCAGTCTTATGAGGCGGTGGACGAGACCACCATTCAGTGGTGGGGCAAACCCGGCTTCATTGACCCAACCTACTTCACCAATTTCTGGTCGCCGCTCCCAAAACACCTGTGGAGCCAGCTCCCGGTTGACCAACTGACTGAGACCGACGAGTCCGCCCGTACCCCGCTGGGTTGGGGGGCTTACGTTATTCAAGAATGGGTTGCTGGTGATCACATCACCTTGACGAAGAATACGCGCTACTTCCGTGCCGGCGAGGGCCTGCCCAAGTTTGACATCCTGACTTTCCGCTTCGTCGCGGACCCGGGCACTGCCATCAGTGACCTGTTGGCTGGCACCTGCGACATCCTCGACCCCAGCATCCGTCTGGACGGGCAGGTGGTGTTGCTGCGCTCGATGGCAGAACAGAACCAATTACAGGCTTTATTCACCACAGTGCCGTTGATGGAAGAACTGGCACTCGGCATCCGGCCGTCATCCTATGATAATGGCATTGATGCTGGGATAGACCGCGTTGATTATTTCGGCGATGTACGCGTACGCCAGGCTTTGGCATTATGCCTCGACCGCCAGCAGGTGGTGGATTCAGTCCTTGCGGGCCTGAGTTCCGTCCCGAATTCCTATCTGCCATTGGAACATCCCCTTTACAATTCGAATGTGACCACCTATTCATTTAATGTGTCTGCCGCGGCTCAACTGCTTGAGCAGGCCGGTTGGAAGGATGTGGATCATGACCCGTCCACGCCGCGCCAGGCCTGGGGTGTGCCGGGTATTCCAGACGGTACTCCCTTCGAAATAAATTACGTTACCACCAACGCCGTCCAGCGCCAGCAGGTGAGCACCTTCTTGACAGGCTCACTGGCGCAATGTGGGATCAAGATCAATGTGCAGTACCTCGATGCAAATACACTTTACGCACCCGGCCCTGACGGGACATTATTTGGCCGGAATTTCGACCTGGTCGAGTTTGCCATGGGCAGTACCGGGATTGAGCCACCCTGTGACTGGTACACCAGCTCCGAGGTCCCCAACGCTGCGAATAATTGGGTGGGGACGAACGTCAGCGGATACACTAATCCAGCCTTTGACGCGGCCTGTCTGGCCTCTCAACAAACCCTTCCGGATGACCCGACTCATGCCGCCGCGTACGCCCAGGCCCAGTCCATTTTCGCGGACGAATTGCCGGTCATCCCGCTCTACTGGCGGGTCAAAACGGCCGCGGCGCGGGCAGACCTGTGTCATTTCTCCCTTGACCCAACAGCCGCCAGCAGCCTGTGGAATATAGAGGCGTTTGACAGCGGCGCGGGTTGTCAGCCATGATATAACCGGTGATCATGGCATGGGTAGAAGAGGGACTTTAACTTTTTAGCTTGACAAAAAGGATGGTCTTCTTCGGTACATAATCCCACTTGTCTTACAGTAAAGTTTTTAGGTAATATCCGCAGCACATGAAAACCCCTTTATTGCCCTCTCCAAAGTCATCAACCTCCCAAGCAGGCCTGGCACGCGGCCTGTTTTTCACTTGCCTGACCGGAATGCTTCTTCTGGTCGGTTGGTGGTCATACAGCGTTATTAAAGCATCCTCTTCTCCCCAGGCCACCTCGACATTGGTGCCCTCTACGGCAGCCTCTAATGCGGCCCGGCTGGCCAAGCCCATCTTGACCTCATCCCAGAACCCAACGCAGCTTGACCAGGGCGCTCTGGTTTACTGGGGTGTTTGTATGGCCTGCCATGGTGATCGCGGAGAAGGCCTCACCAACGAGTGGCGCGCGGTCTTCGGCGAGGACCAGAATTGCTGGACCTCCAAGTGCCATGCCCCCAATCACCCTCCGCAAGGGTTTGTCATTCCACGCGATCGCCTGCCTCCGGCTGTAACGGGACCCGGGAAACTGACCCGTTTTAACACCGCCCAGGAACTCTATGATTACATCGTCGTTACCATGCCCTGGTGGAACCCCGGCTCGCTCACGCCGGAAAAGGCCTGGGCTCTTACCGCTTATATTCTCAAGTTGAATGGGTCCCTGCCACAGGGAATTGTGCTCGATGCAACCGACGCCTCGGCCATTCCAGTTCATCACCTCGTGACCGCCAGCCAGAATGACCAGACCGGAGAACTTGTCCTGACCGCGCTACTCGTGTTGGTTGCTGTTGTAATGATCCTGCAAACAACCACCAAACGTAAAGCTGCAGTCGCTCTTTCCGGCGAGGCAATTTCACTCGATGCGCCAGTTTCGGCCCGCTCACGACCAAACTTCCTTCACCACCTGCACCCGCCCACCATCCCTGCACCGCAGGCGCGCTGGCGGTACACTCTCGGAACCGGCGGATTGGCAGTATTCCTATCGCTGGTACTCCTGGTGACCGGCATTCTGGAGATGTTCTATTACGTCCCCCAATCGGATCGGGCAACGATCTCGATACAAACCATTGCCCATTTTGTTCCATACGGCGGATTGATCCGCAACCTGCATTACTGGGGCGCACAAGCGCTCGTCGTTGTGCTTTTCATCCATTTGCTGCGCATCGCAATGACCGGCGCTTATAAGCAGCCACGCCGCTTCAACTATTTACTCGGGCTGGCTTTGCTGGTGCTGACCCTGGCCCTGGATTTCACCGGGTATATCCTGCGCTGGGACCAAGGGACAAGCTGGGCCCTGGTTGTAGGGACCAATCTCATTAAGACAATTCCGGGCATCGGAAACCAGCTGTTTGAGTTTGTCATCGGCGGTGAACAACTTGGTTCAGCTGCCCTGATTCGTTTCTACTCCTGGCACACTTTTGGTCTGACGCTGGCAATGATTATTGCCGTCATCTGGCATATTTTTCGCATCCGTCGGGATGGCGGTATTGCTGTCCCGCCTCCAACGCTCCGGCAGAGCGACGAACGTATCTCACGCTTCGAACTGGTCCGCCGCGAGATGTTGCTGATGACAATCGCCGCAATCGCCCTCGTGCTCCTGTCTATCTTCTGGCCTGCGCCGATTACGCCTCCCCTGACCAATACCACGGCTGACCTTTCCAACGCCCGCGCACCCTGGTTCTTCTTATGGGTACAACAGTTGCTCAAATTAGGCGACCCTTTCCTCCTGGGTGTCGTGGTCCCGCTGATTATCCTGGTAATCCTGATTCTCATCCCCTACATCTTCCCGAAACCATCCGACTCCGAATTGGGCCGCTGGTTCCCGAAGGGGGGGCGAGTAGTGCAGATTCTCATCACCATCCTCACACTATTCCTCATTAGCCTGACCATCTGGGCTATCCTTCCGGCACCCTGATGAGAAAGGTTCATTGGGAATCACCATGGTGATTCCCAATGAACTATATTAAATAAGAGTTTTGAAATGAATAAACCATCCATCTCGCGACGTGACTTTCTTAAACTGACCCTTGACAGTCTCCTGGCTTTTGGTGGGCTGCTGGGACTGGGAGGCCTGATCCGCTTCTTGAGTTACAAGACCGAACCGCCCCAGCCGACGGAGTTCGACCTTGGGCTGGCAGAAAATTATAAGCCAGACTCGGTGACAACCTTCCCCGAAATCCCGGCGGCCCTCTTCCATCGCGATGGTGGGTTCACAGCCTTGAGCCTGGTTTGCACCCACCTTGGTTGCACCGTCGAGGTTCAATTGGATGGATTCGCCTGTCCCTGCCACGGATCACTCTTCAACAGTAGCGGTTACCCGGTAAAGGGTCCCGCCGTCGCGCCGCTAAAAACGTTCCGGGTCGAACAAACGACCGACGGAAAACTCATCCTGCACACAAAGTGATGAAGTAAACTACGCACCGCCTAAAGGCGGTAGCTTTGTGGTGGTAGTGTCAAGTATTGTTGGTAAACGGATTGGTGTATAATCCTTTCCACCCATTCTTCTTGAGAGTATAATGCGACTGTTAAATTCACTGCAGTAAAGGATTACACTGATGCCCGACCTTCTCCTTGATGTTCAAGGACTCGAAACACAATTCAAGACCCCGGACGGGATCGTTCATGCGGTCAATGGCGTCTCCTTCGGGCTGAAGGAAGGGGAAACGCTGGGTTTGGTGGGGGAAAGCGGATGTGGCAAGACTGTGACTATGATGTCCGTCCTTCGCCTGATTGCCTCGCCACCCGGAAAGATTACCGCGGGGAAAGCATTTTTTCTCGGGAAGGACCTACTCCAGATGACCAGTGAAAAAATCCGCCATGTGCGCGGAGGTCAGATTGCCATGGTTTTTCAGGACCCAATGACTTCTTTAAACCCGGTCTTGACAATCGGTGCCCAGATGGAGGAACCGCTAATGCTCCATTTAGGCATGTCCAGGCAGCAAGCCAGATTGCGCTCCGCCGAGCTGCTGGAAAAGGTGGGGATCCCGAATGCAAAGGATCGCTTGCCGGATTATCCTCACCAGTTTTCAGGGGGTATGCGCCAGCGTGTGATGATCGCCATGGCTTTGTCTTGCGATCCTCAGATTCTCATTGCCGATGAACCAACCACCGCGCTGGACGTGACCATCCAGGCCCAGATTGTCGAACTGGTCAAGCGCCTGCGCGATGAACTGGGCATGACGATTATCTGGATCACGCATGATTTAGGGATCATTGCTGGCCTGGCGAAGCGCGTCATAGTGATGTACGCGGGCTACATCATCGAAGAGGCTCCTGTAATGGACTTGTATGCCCACCCGGAGCATCCTTACACCATTGGCTTGCTGGGCAGCCTGCCGCGGGTGGATGAAAAAGAACGCCACCGCCTGTATTCCATTGAAGGCCTGCCGCCGGTGCTGTATGCCAAACCGATGGCCTGTCCCTTCGCCCCGCGCTGCAAGTGGGCGCTCGACCACTGCTGGAAAGAGAACCCGCTGCTGCAACTGGTCTCACCTGATCACCGTGCCGCCTGCTGGGTGGATACCAAAACTGGGAAAAGCCGCTCATGAGCGCCTATAACGACATCTTACTTCATGTGGAAAACCTGGTAATGCATTTCCCCATCTATCGCGGCGTCATCCGGCGCCAGGTGGGGGCGGTTCATGCAGTGGACGGTATTTCGTTTGATGTGCTGCGCGGCGAGACACTCGGCCTTGTCGGCGAATCTGGCTGCGGCAAGACTACCACCGGGCGCACGATTTTGCAGCTTTACAAACCCACTTCCGGCCAGGTTTTCTTTAATGGCATTGATTTGGTCGCGCTCAAGCGGGAAGAAATGCGCCATATGCGCCGGGAGATGCAGATGATCTTCCAGGACCCATATGCCAGTCTTAATCCGCGCATGACCGTTGGTGATATCATCGCCGAACCGCTGGTTGTCCACAATGCTGCCACCGGTAAAGAAATCCAGGAACGGGTCGAGGAATTGCTCGGACTGGTGAAGATGAACGCCTCCTTTGCCAACCGCTATCCGCACGAGTTCTCCGGCGGGCAGCGTCAGCGCGTTGGTGTAGCGCGCGCCCTGGCCCTGCAGCCTTCCTTCATTGTTTGCGATGAACCCATCTCAGCGCTGGATGTATCGATTCAGGCCCAGGTGATCAACCTGCTTGAGGAGCTTCAGGAAAAGCTCAACCTGACTTACTTGTTCATCGCTCACGATCTTTCAGTGGTA
>Ga0207931_1000698_pt1 | contig 12107 bp, 8 predicted proteins | sample NGESurdeep092012_2_FD_184478 | JGI IMG/M metagenome (GOLD analysis project Ga0207931, IMG submission 184478) | Arctic peat soil microbial communities from Barrow, Alaska - NGEE Surface sample 415-1 deep-092012 (SPAdes) | ecosystem: Environmental > Terrestrial > Soil > Wetlands > Peat ...
AAGTTTTTTCGTCAGTTATATATTTTCTACCGTAAGAAATACTCATGTGAGCATCTACCCTTTTTATATAAGTTACTTTGGATTTCAAATTCATTATGGGCTTTAGAGGAATTTTATGCTTTATTTCATTCGATGGATAGTAACCATACAATATAAGTCCGGGTCTCACCATATCAAAATAAGAATCTTTCAGGTCAAGTATTGCTCCGCTATTTGCAGAATGGATAATGGGAAATTCCATCCCTGCTTTTTTTAACTGATGAAGCAGATCCTGAAATTTATGCAGTTGCAGCTTTGCAAAAGATTTATCACTGCTTTCTGATGTGGCAAAATGCGTGAATATACCTTCCACTTCCAGATTTTTATGAGTAAAAACCTGCGAGATGTTATTGAATGCCCGTTTAACGTCAAATCCAATCCTCCTCATACCTGTATCCACTTTGATATGCACCTTGAATTTCTTTTTTAATCTACTGCTGTAATAATCAAGAAATTTAGCAGTCTCAAGCGAAGCGACGGTCGCAATAAGATTATATTTTAAAAGTTTTGATACATAAGCCGCAGGTTTTAGTCTTGAGTGTATCAATGTACCGAATACAAGAATAGATGCATCAGGGATAGTGTTTCTTAATTTTATCGCTTCATCATAATTTGCAACACCAAGAAAATCTGCTCCTATGGAAATTAATTTACTGCTTATCTCCTGAATTCCATGCCCGTATGCATTGGCTTTAACAACTCCGCAGATCTTTATCCTCTTTCTTGGGTTGTCTTTATGGATATGTTTTTTTATTTGTTTAAAGTTGTATTCTAACTTACTGAGATCTATTTCCGCTCTTGTAGGATTCAATTATCTTTATATCTATAATTATTTCATAAAAAAATTAAATTAACAATGAAAACAACAACATAAAATACAGATTTAATTCTTACTGTTTTTTACGCTCGTTCTTATTTTCAGTAAAACCTGTATATAACAAAGTTGAAAAGTTTTCCCGTAAAAACCCTTAAATGATTTTATTAAAAAGAAATAACTGTAGAAAAAGTCGAACCGACAAAAAAGAATTTTCTATCATTAATGGAAGAACCGGCGTATATATCGAACGAGAAGTAATCATTAATATCATAAGAGAAATCTAAACCATACCGGTTTTCCGGCGAAAATTTTCTATCGTAATAGCCCATATAGTTAAGAGATTAACTTATTTTATCAGAAAAGAAATAACCCGGAGATACTGCTAAATAATAAGATCTGTAAGGATCTGAGCTAAAACCGCTCCAGATAATTCCTGCGTCATAAACTATATCAAATTTCTCACTCAACTGAATATAAAAATTAAAATATACTTCGGCTCCGGGATTATCCGGTCTGAATGCCGGTATGCCGACTGAAGGCAAAGTTAATATTCCGTTTATTGCGATACTGGGTCTGAGTTTTTTATTGGTAACCAAACCGGCTTTAATTCCAAAACCAAGTGGATTTAAACCTGTCAGGTCTTTATTGGCAGTTATTAAACTTTTATTTAGAATTCTTATGTTAACATTCCCCTTCGTTAGAACCCCCGTATATCCTGTGTATAATTGCACTTCAAGATTTCTTACAATTCCAAATCTTAGTGTTATCTGAGGAGCATTGAAAAATTTCAAGTCAACTTTGATATTCCTTAAATTTTGTCCTGCGTTCATTTTGTAAACTTCAAGATAAAAATCACCATCAATTTGCAAAGAATTTGGTTCTACCATATCATATATATAATATTCATCATCATCAACTTCTTTAACATTCCCGGCTTGAGAATAGGCGAAACAAGGTAAAATGAAAAAACTAATTACAATAATAATCCTGACATAAAATAATTTACTTAATTTCATCTGCTTCAATTAAATTTTCAGAATTTAATCAGAACAAAACCATAACTCAATAGTAACATATTTGCTTTTCTTTCTCCTTCCCAACTCGAACTTCGAAAGGAATTAAATCGTTTGAAAATAAGAAAGTTACCCCGTCGTTTAGAGCCTGTGTTACAATTCAAAATAAAGAGAGAAGTATAAAGAAAAACGATGAAATAGTACTGGATTCCCGATAAAAAAATTCGGGAATGACAGAGCGAAGGGATTATCACACAGCCTCTTTACGACGGGGATAGATAAAACACCCCGTATTCGGGCTTTAGCCCAAACTATTTCTCCAATTATTTTTGCATTTCTATGTAATTAAGAATCGATTATTTTTAATAAAACGATGTCTTAAAAATATTGTTTATAAATAATTATTTTTTAAATTAATTATTACTACAATGAAAACTAAAATTTTACTTATTGCTTTTATTCTTTTTGCATTTTTCGTAAACACTCAGGCACAGAATAATAAAAAAGAAAAAAAATATAAAAGTGAAGCGAAATCAAAAATTATTCTTAAGATTGATAAACAAGGTATCCCCAATAATTTGAACCCGGGTGAAAGTTTTGTTTTGGATATAAACATTGAAAACAATTCCAAAACTACATACTGGAATTCAAACAGTTTAACTTTCGATGTAGAATATCCTTTCATTGTTAATCCAAATTATCAATTAATGATTACGCTTTCACCCGGAGAAAGTGCAACATTTAATTTTACCGTAATTGCTCCTAACACAAACGGAAAAGAAAAATTTAAGATGATATTTTATAATGATGGAAAGAAAAAGAAACAGGTGGTAAAGACGATAAATATCGGTTATATAAATAATTATGACTATAACAAAGAAAATAAAAAGAACGATAATAAAGATTAAAACAAAGAAAACAATACAAAAGAAAAAGAGAATAAAAATTAAAATCAAATAGTTTTTTTAACCCCCCTACCCCCTTTTTAGCAAAAGGGGGATTTAAACATTTATATCTTTCACATTAAAAAAATCCGTTAAGTCTGTATTATCCTTGTTTTATAATACCATTATTCTTATGGTTCGAATATTTTTCATTTAAAATTTATAATTTAACATTGACAATTGTTCTATTTTGTCCCCTCCCTTGATTCAGATTTCCAAAACTATTAATTTAATCAAAAGTTAATATATGAACGATTACGTTTGTGTAATTGGTGGTATTAATATAGATATAAAAGGAATTTCAGATACTTCCGGTAAAGAACCTGATTCCCACCCCGGAAAGATATATTTATCTCCCGGAGGTGTTGCAAGAAACATTGCTGAAAATTTAGCCCGGCTTGATATTCCTGTTTATCTGCTCGGTTATGTAGGAGATGATTATTTTGGTAATTTCATTATTGATAAAACACGGATTAAAGGTGTTAATACGGATAACATTATTAAATCTTCCTCTGTAAGTACTTCCAAATATCTCTCCGTATCTTCAAACAACGGAAACTTGCATTATGCCGTGAATGATATGAAAGAATCTTCAGAATTAATAACACCTGAATATATTCTAAAAAACAAAAAGATATTCGAAAACAGCAAACTTGTTGCCGCAGATACGAATTTGTCAACAGAAGCCCTTAATACAATAATTGAGATTGCTAATCTGAACGGCATTCCTATATTTATAGATACAGTCTCTATAGCGAAAGCAGGCGTCGTAAATAAATTATCAGGAAAAATTGAATATCTTTCCCCAAATTTACTTGAGAATGAAAATTTGTTCGGAAATTATGACAAAATGTCAGAAATCCTCACAACCGGTATTTTTAAGAATTTCGGATATATTATTTTAAAAAAGGGAATTGAAGGAGTTACCATAATTGATGTTGAGAACGAAAGATCATTTGAGGTTGATGCTTTAAGTGTTGACATTGTTGAACCAAACGGCGCAGGAGACGCTTTTAATGCGGGTTTTATATATAGTATAATCAGAAATTATAATGTTGAGATTGCTGCAAGAATTGGAATCTGTGCAGCACATTTTACTCTTAAATCTGAAAAATCAGTTTCAGATGAATTAACACAAAAGAATTTACTGGATTTATATAATCAAAAAATATCAGAAAATGAGTTTTAACAATTACCTTCATATAACCGAAGAAGTAAAAACAGCTTTGGCTGAAAATAAACCTGTTGTAGCACTTGAGTCAACGATAATTTCACATGGTATGCCGTATCCTCAGAATTTTGAAATGGCTATGGAAGTGGAAAATGTTGTGAGAAATAATAACGCAATTCCGGCAACAATTGCAATCATCAGGGGAATAATAAAAGTAGGTTTAACGAATGCAGATATTGAATTTCTCTCCTCTGAAAAAGATATTTTAAAAGCATCGCGCAGGGATATTCCGGTAATCATATCACAGAAATTAAGCGCTGCTACTACTGTCTCAGCAACTATGATATGTGCGAATATTGCTTCTTTGAAAATTTTTGCAACAGGTGGAATCGGCGGTGTTCACAGAAATGCACAACAGACTTTCGACATCTCTGCCGATTTAACAGAACTTGCTCAAACTCCAATCGTAGTTGTATCCGCAGGTATTAAATCTATTCTGGATATTGGTCTGACCCTCGAATATCTTGAAACACTCGGCGTTCCGGTTATAGGCTATAAGACAGAAGAATTCCCCGCTTTTTATACTCGCGATTCAGGATACAAGGTAAATTATCGCTTAGATACTCCCGAGGAAATTGCAAATGTATTCATTACAAAACAAAAACTTGGACTTAACGGAGGTATTATAATCGCAAATCCGATTCCCGAAAAATATTCTGTTGATAAGAAACTAATTGATACTGCAATCGATAAAGCCCTGAAATCAGCAGAAAAAAAAGGAGTTAAAGGGAAAGACGTTACTCCGTTTCTATTATCTGAGATAAAAAATATTACAAAAGGTGAAAGCCTCGATGCTAATATAAAACTTGTTTTAAATAATGCAAAACTCGCCGCCGAGATTTCCCGGTACTTGTAAAAGTATTTTAATTCCGAATTTTCTACTTTTTATCTTAGCAATCTCTTAACCCACTAACCACTAATAACTAGCCACCAACCCCTAATAACCAACCCCCTAACCACCAACAACTAACAACTAACCCCTAACAACCAACCATCTCCTATTTTCGCATTTCGTACCTTGTATGTGCAGATAGAGCGGCTTTCCTCAAACGAATATTTTTTGGTGTTACTTCCACGAGTTCATCTTCATTAATAAATTCAATAGCCTTCTCAAGTGTAAGCGGAGTTACCGGTGTCAATATTATTCCTTCGTCCTTGCTCGATGCACGCATATTCGAAAGCTTCTTTGGTTTGCAGACATTTACATCTATGTCGTTATCTCTGTTATGTTCGCCTACTATCATTCCTTCATATACGGCTTCTCCCGGATTTACAAATAAAACCCCTCTTGGCTCGAGATTGAATAAAGCATAACCCGTGGTCGAGCCTTCTCTGTCTGATACAATCGAACCGGTCAGACGGAGCGGATATTCTCCTCTGAACTTTTCATATCCCTGCAAATAGCTGTTCATTATTCCCGTTCCTTTTGTATCGGTCAAAAATTCATTCCGGTAACCTATTAATCCCCGTGAGGGAATTGAAAATTCTATTCTCACTCTTCCCGTGCTGTGGTTAACAAGATTTATCATCCTGCCTTTTCTCTGTGATAATTTATCGGTTACAATGCCAATAAAACTTTCTCCGCAATCAATAAATAAATGCTCGATAGGTTCAAGTTTTTTCCCGTCTTTGGATTTATAAATTACATGAGGTCTGCCGACACTCAATTCATAACCTTCACGTCTCAAAGTTTCAATTAAAATCACCATTTGGAATTCACCTCTGCCTTTTACGATAAAACTATCTGCATTTTCGGAATCCTCAATTTTCAGGGCTACATTACGCAGTGTCTCTTTAAAAAGTCTTTCGCGGAGTTTCGTTGACTGTACATACTTTCCGTCTATTCCGGAAAAAGGTGATGTATTAATTGCAAAAAGTATAGATATAGTCGGTTCATCAACAGCAACTCTCTTCAATGCTTTCGGTGCAAGCTGTGTGCAAATTGTATCTCCGATATGAACATCTTCGATTCCTGCTAACACAACTATATCGCCGGGTTCAGCAGAATCTGTCTCTTTCAGAGAAACTCCTTCGTAAACCTGTAATTTCGAAATTTTCAACGGAACTACTGCCCCCTCTTCATTTACACAAACAAGATTGTCATTTATTTTTGCAGTTCCGTTTGTAACCTTTCCGATTGCAAGCCTTCCTATGTAATCCGAGTAATCAAGGTCCGCAACAAGCATTTGAAAAGGTTCGGAAATCTGGTGCGTAGGTCCGGGAATTTCTTTTATTATTTCTTCAAATAAGGGTTGTAAATCTTTTCCGTCATCTGTTCTTTTATGCATTGCGATACCCTCTTTTCCGATTGCGTATAAAACGGGGAATTCAATTTGCTCTTCCGTTGCATCGAGGTCAATAAATAAATCGTAAATCTCATTCAGAACCTCTTCCGGACGCGCATCTTTGCGGTCGATTTTATTTACTACAACAATTATTTTCTTCCCGGACTCCAGAGCTTTTTTCAGGACAAAACGTGTTTGAGGCAATGGTCCTTCAGAAGCATCTACAAGCAATATAGCACCATCTACCATCATAAGTGCGCGCTCCACTTCACCCCCAAAGTCTGCGTGACCGGGAGTATCGAGAATGTTAATTTTTACTCCTTTCCATAATACAGAGCAGTTTTTTGCGGCAATCGTAATGCCCCTTTCACGCTCGAGATCCATACTGTCCATTAATCTCTCTTCCACTTCCTGATTATCGCGGAACATTCCGCTTTGCCTGAACATAAAATCAACAAGTGTTGTTTTTCCATGGTCAACGTGAGCTATGATAGCAATATTTCTGAGATTTTCGTTGGTTTTAAATTTCTTTATCATATCATTTAATTTTAGTCAGCAAAATACCTTTTCTGGTTTTTAATTGATATGTATTATAATTTCATATTTTATAAAATACGTAGTTTTGTTCTTAAAATTATTATCTGCACAAAAAATATTTTTTCTCTAAGGAATTGACTTAGTTGCTCTAAAACACAATATTTGCATAATTAATATATTTCATTATGAAAAAAATATTTTTCTTTTTTATAGTTTTTTATTTCGCCTATAACAGCAATTATGCTCAGAATGCGAGTACGTATTTTCCAGCAAGTACAGGCTATAAGTGGTATTATGAAAATATTCCGCTTGATTCAAATAATAATCCGCAGCTCAATCTTACAAGTTACAGGATTGATTCCTTTGCAGTAGTTGAAAATTACAATGGCTTGATGGCTAATAAAGTATTTTTAAAAGATAATCTGTTATCTTTTTTTCAAAATACTCCTTACAACGATACTAATTATTATAACTTTCAAACCACAAATGCCTGGAAATATCTGAAAACAATTTTACCTAACTCGATTCCTTTACCCGGACTCTTAAATTTTTTTAAATCCCTTGAGAATTGGTACAACACTTTCAGATTTACACAGACTATAGGTTCCGCATATACAATTCTTCAAAAAGATACAACTATTGCTATAGATACTTTGACGATTCCATTAAGGGCAAAAATGACCGGAACCCGCTTGAACGATGAAGTGGTTTCCACAGTATATGGGAATATTACAGCAAAGAAATTTGTATTCCTATACGGGTTATATTATAGAATCTTAATTTTTACTTTTCCGATAATAGAACGCCCCGATACTACCTGGATAGCACAAAATTTATGGATGGTTAAGGAGATAACGCCGTCCGTAAAAATTGATCTGACATCAATAGGTATTGCTGTTAATATTCCCGTTCCGGGAAATATTTATCAACTTTCATCGCCGCCAACAGGGATAAGAAATATCTCCACAGAAGTCCCTTCCGGATTTTCATTGTCACAGAATTATCCGAATCCGTTTAATCCTGTAACGAAAATTAAATTTGATATAACCGCTTCATTGTCATTCCCGAATGCTCTTATCGGGAATCCATTTGTAAGTTTAAAAGTATATGATGCACTCGGTCGCGAAGTTGCAACACTTGTGAACGAACAACTTCAAGCCGGGACGTATGAAGTAATTTTTGACGGGAGTACGCTTTCAAGCGGAATATACTTCTACAGGATAGAAGCTACTGGAATCGGCAATAACTATCTGATGACTAAGATGATGACATTAATTAAATGAGTGCCAAGCAAAACTTAAACTTAATCCATATAGACAAATAACGGAATTAATTCTTTTTGGTGTAAAGATATTTTTTCAATCAAAGATAGTTTTTTTGCCGAGTTTTGGGTTACATTAATTATGACGCAATTCGATGTATTTTTTCTCTCAATATTTACCTTGAAAATGAAAGAAACAATATGAACATTATCAAAAATTCAATTCAAATGGGATAAAAAGTTAGTAAGGTTATTTTTTCTGAAAACAGCGGCAGAAGAAAATTTATAAAAACTGAACGATGAAAAACAAAAACTCAATCATTTAATCGAAATCGAAAAAAAAAGTTTCATTAATTAATATCATTTAATGATACTAGTGATGAGGAATATTTTTATATGTCATATTAAAGAAAATATGAAATTCCAATATGGGAGCAAAAGCAAACATATAATTCATAAAAAATAAAAAATATGCTTGATACATTATTGAAAATAGTCAAAAGCAAAAAAGAATTTGATGCAGGAATAATTAAATACTTAAAGTAATAGTGTGATTAAAACATTATACGATATCGGTCTAATATTAAAGGAACAATATCCTGAATATTTTGAACCTTGGTCAAATCCTTTCCCGAATCAGGAAGCAAAGGTAATTGTAGCAAATATCCACAACGGAAAGCTAACCGGAGAACTTGAATTCGAAGATTACAGAAGTGAATTTGTTAACAAATATTTGTATAGAAAAGTACAAGGAGCCAATGGAACGAACTTGGTACCTACTTTATTTTTACAGGTTGTTTCTGATAAAGTTATACAAAAAGGTAACTTAGATAAACTTATCAAAAAGATAAAACAATCAGTAAAAAACTACGAACACAATTTTATTGACGAAAATGGCATAGAGAATATAAAAAAGAAACTCGAAGAAATGAATTTAGATCGCAATATAAGGTATTTATTTACCATGAAAATTGATGGAAAATATTTTGGGGAATACGATGAATACAAAAATCTTTTTTATAGAGATGCATATGACAAATATTCAAGCAAGTCGTCCGCGACAAATAAATTGTGTTCGGTTACATATGTTAATTCAGATGAAGTATGGGGAAGAATAGATACACTTGGTTTCACTATTGATGATATTACATTTTCAAGAAACGGTTTTATTTCCACAGATTCATACAAAATGTTCCCAGCTTCTCCTGATGCTGTAAAAATATTGGAAGGTACAAAAAGGATAGTTTTGGAGAAATTTTCTAGTAGACAATTTTATTTCTCTGGATTGAATTATTTTGCACTGCCTCATTTTGTTAATATGAAGCCAGAATTAATGAAGGAAATCATTGAAATATTTTTGAATAAGGTAAAAATTGAATTGACCGAGAGAAATAAATCATTGATTAATAATGAAGTTCTACTAAACGAAATCATAAATGATGAGAAATTGAGTAAAAACAATGTTTATTATGACATTTTCTTTTATCAAATTAATAACGCCCAATTTCTAATAAAACTTCATTTATCAGATGTTTTACCTTCAAGACTAAAAAATATATTCAAAATTAAAAATGATATTGAGACTAACTATAACAGCATTTTAAAGAGAGTATTCGACAAAGGGAAAGCCAATGAAAATATTGATAATTTTTTTATTACGTTTAATCTGTTTAAAAAGTATTTTAGTGATATAGTAAATAAAAAAACAATATTTCAACCAACTTTCTTTAAATTATTTGAAGCAGTCTTTTATGGAAATTATTTAAATGAGGAAGTCCTCTTAAAAGCGTTCCTAAAAAGAATAATTTCAGATTTTAAGAGTAGAGCAGAAAATAAATATGCGTTTGCGCAAACGGTAAAGGAATCATTTGCGTTACATCAATTTTTATATCAATTAAACTTATTTAAAAATATAATTTATATGGAAACAACAGATAACAAATCAGTTTCTTTAGAGTTAGACGGATTTATCAATCAACACCCAAACTTTTTCGACTCTGAATATAAGAAAGGTGTTTTTATGTTGGGCGTTTTGACGAGTAAGCTTTTGGCTAAACAAAGGTCTAAGTTAAAAAATGAGCCCTTTCTTAAGAATCTTAATAATTTATCAATAGATAATTCTGAAATTAAAAAGATTTTACCAAAATTGATTAATAAAATCCGGGAATATGATATTTCGCATTATACTCGCGAATTAGAAGGAAGAATAGCTAAAGCTTTAACTAAGTATGAAGATTTAAACAAAACAGAAATTTCTTATTTATTTACTTTAGGTATAATAATGGGAAATGAGTTTGACAAAGAATTTTTTAAAAAACTAAAAGAAGAAGATAATCAATTAACTTAAAAAAAATAATTATGGAAAACAAAAGAAGCGAAATCATTTTTCTTTATGATGTCAAGTATTGCAATCCAAATGGCGATCCGATGGATGCAAACAGACCAAGGATTGATGAAGAAACGGGTAAATGTTTAGTTACAGACGTAAGATTAAAAAGAACAATTAGAGATTATTTATTTGAAAATGGATATAACGGTATCGAAGGAAGCAAAGGAGATATTTTTGTTAGGGATGAAGATGGAAAATCTGTAACCGGAACACAGAGAGCAAAATCATATAAAGATATCGATGAGTTTAAAAATAAATTTGTAGATGTAAGATTATTTGGTGGCGTATCGGCACCAAAAGCAGAGAGTAAGACAAAGCAAACAAAAGATGAAGATGTAACGGATGAAGTGAAAGTTGATACTAAAAAAACATTTAACCTAACTGGCCCTGTTCAGTTTGGCATGGGTGTAACATTAAACAAGGTAAAAGAAAATTTCATAAAAGGTACAGGAGCTTTCACAACAAGCGAAAAGGCTATACAAAAAACCTTTAGAGAAGAATATAATATATCTTATGGTTTAGTTGGCTTTCATGGTGTTATTAATGAAAACGCAGGTAAATATTCCGGATTAAAGGATGAAGATATTTCTGCATTACTTGAAGCAATATGGAATGGCACAAAAAATCTTTTGACAAGATCTAAAAAAGGTCATATGCCTAGATTATTAGTTAAAATAGATTATAAAGAACCAAACTTTTTTATTGGTGATTTAGTAGAACGCTTAAGCTTAATACCAAATGATAATATAAAAGAAGAGGAATTATCAGATATTGGAGATTTCAAACTGGATACAAAGCAGCTAAATGAAACTTTAAAGAAATACAAAGATAAAATTGATAATATTAGTGTAAATGTAGACGAAAGATTGCAAATGACTCAGGAAATAAAAGTGTAAGGATATGGATAAAATATTAATTTTTGATATTTGGGGCCATTACGCACATTTCAAAAAGATTTATGCGACTACTTCTGATCTTACATATCCTATTCCCTTTAAGACTTCAATTTATGGATATGTCAGTTCTGTTATTGGTGGTAGCAAATTAGATAAAAATGATAATAAATACTTAGAATCATTTAAGGAAGGATTATGTAAAATAGGTATTCAAATAATGTCACCATTAATTATGCAGAGAATTAATACAAACCTCCGACCTAAATTCGGAAGTCTCGGATCGAATGATAACAGAAAACCGACAATGATGGAATATGTTTATAATCCAAAGTACAGGATCTATTTTTATCATAGTAACAGTGAACTTTACAACAAATTAAAGATTAATTTAGAAGAACATAAATCTTTTTATACACCGGTGCTTGGTCTAGCTTATTTAATTTCTAATTTCGAATATATTGACGAGTGTGAAGTAATTGAAAAAAATATAAATGAATTGACCTTTATCAATTCGGTCATACCAAAATCTTTTTTTCTGGATTTCGATATTGACTCTACGTTTGACGATGAAAACGAAATAGTAGAAATAAATCAATATGCAGTAGAAATGGACAATGAAAGAAATGTGACTAAACGAGATGATATCTTATTTGATAGAAAAGCAAAACCTATAAAAGCAAAGGTAATTAAATATT
>Ga0207931_1000699_pt1 | contig 12106 bp, 13 predicted proteins | sample NGESurdeep092012_2_FD_184478 | JGI IMG/M metagenome (GOLD analysis project Ga0207931, IMG submission 184478) | Arctic peat soil microbial communities from Barrow, Alaska - NGEE Surface sample 415-1 deep-092012 (SPAdes) | ecosystem: Environmental > Terrestrial > Soil > Wetlands > Peat ...
CAAGTTAGCGGCTGGTGTATTATTTAGTCATTTTTTGAACTCCTGCTTGTCAGGTAGGCAATCAATGAATAAACAGCAATTATAATTAAGAGCTTGAACACAAAATTGATGAGAGTGTCACTCACTGAATGTGACCTGCTGTCAATTTTAATGAAGGAATAAATAGAATATACAAATCCGATTAATAATATTATCCAACCGATTATTGATGTGGGTAAAAAAATAATCCCATTTCGTTTGAACCAGTTTAATTTCATTTTTCTGTTTTTAAATTGAATAAACGATTAAGATCAGAATTGAGAAAAAAATTATCAAAACATTTAACCAGACACTTTTCAAGAAACTGACTGACTTTGGACTACCTGAAAGAACGTAAACTTTTCGAATACTAATTGTGTTTATCAGGATGAAAATAATTGGTAAAATAAGAAAGAATGTATATGCAACAAATCTTTGTCTGATCGCTAAATCGTGGATGCTTGAACTTAAAGTTGTATTGGGCATAAAAAGACTTTTCATGATTAGCATTGAAATGATATACAGTGGAATAATTAACCACCACAAACTCAAAACGGTTTTGTCTTTAGCATTTGAAATCGCTTTCGCCAGCATATCCTGGTGTTTTAACTGATTCACCTCGGGTTTTGTCATCTGTATTAATTTTTCTTCAAATTCTTCCTTTTCCATATCCAGTAATGTAAATAGTTAAATCTGGTTGCACTTTTTCCTTAGTTTTTCTAATCCTCGTGAAATAAGAGATTTTAAGGTTCCTTCTTTAATAAGCAGAATCTCAGCTATTTCTTTATTCTCTTTTCCTTCAAAATATTTAAAGGAAATTACTTCCTGGTATTTAATCGGAAGTGTTTTCAATTCTTTCAGGACTATTAAAAACTGATCATGTTTTTGAAGCTCTATTTCAAATTCTTTTCTGTCTTCGTGAAAGTAGTCTTTAAAGTGATCTTTATCCTCAGTCCCTATACTTTCAAATATTGAATTATGTCTTTTCTTTTGCCTTAGGTACAGGTTCACTTCATTTGTAGCAATTCGATAAAGCCATACTTTTATCGAAATCCCTTTGTAAGAAAAGTTATTTATGTGTTTAAATGCCTTGAAAAAGGTATCTGCGGTAATGTCTGCTGTATCGTCAAAATTTGCAGTCCTGCGAAGAACATAACCAAAAATAGGTTTGTAATATAACCTGAAGAGCTCAGAGAAATCGGCTGGATTTGATTTGATTCTATTTAGTAACTCGGATTCAGTCATCAAGGATGGAAATTCTCTTTTACTAATAATGCAAAAGTCTCATATTAGTTGCATACTGCCTCCACTTATCGCTAATGCCCCGGCAATGGAGACTATCCGCCGGGTGGCTTAGAAGTAACCTGACTGCAGCGCAGAAGTGTTGCTGAGAGCGGACGCCGGAAAGTATTGTCCCCTGTTCAGAGCAGGATATCTCTGAGGCCGTAATAAGCTTATTTACTTTACTGTCCGTGTTTGGAGTTGCCGTATTTTATTTTTAATCTTCTGTCAGGTCAATCTGAGATAGCTAATCTATCCCATTTTTTGATAAATTTTTCAGCCTTGTTTCTAGTTGGTTTTCTCTGATTACTAATATGTTTTTTAACAAAATCTATTACTGGTTTTTTCTTTTTGATTTGCGTAAAGAACTTATCGAATGAAGAAATTGTTTGCCCAATTACAATGTTTAAACATTCATCTGTTTGATATTTAGCATCTTTAATTTTAAATAGTTCATTGGTTATTCTTTCTGTTAGATAAGGCTTCGCTTTGGCAATTATAGCAGCTCCTTTTATTATATTTGAGGCTGTTATCATAACTGGACCTGTGATCTCTGAAAAGTAAGAATTAAAAATAGCATCAAACTTGTTTTTATTATCAGACTTAGTGACATTTGCAATAATAAGAATCGAAGCCCATTTGATGAACTTGTTCTTCGAATTCAAATGATCTTTGAAAAAATCAAAATAAGGATGGACTAATTCTGGTGTATTCTCACTTACAATTATTAAAGTATTAGAACAGCCATATTTGATGCGAACATCATTTTCTGTTATACCTCCAATTAAGTAATTCACAATTTCAGGTGATTTGATTGCCATTTTGGCAATTTCCTGCAAGTCCCTTTCTTTTGGGATCAATCTAATAAATAAATCTTGCTTGTCCATGATTATTTAACGGGAATGAAAACTTCGGTTTTATTTTTATCTGGATTAGTATTTGAGAATTTAATATATTTCTCAAAACAAGGTGCATCTCTTAACTCGTAATTACTTTCTGGAAGCCATGTTTTAAAAATTGCATCATATATTGATCCAATGTTGTCAAAGCTGCCTTTATACTTAAAAACTGCATACTGGCCTCCTTCAATATTTTTTATACCTATCTCACCTTCCGGCTTTATGTCTTTGTTTATGGTTACACAGCAATCATATTGACATTTATCACTTTCCGTAATGCCAGGATCATTATAAGCAACTCCCAGATTTTCCTGGTTAAAACCAAACAAGTGTTTTTCTTTTATGAACTTCCAGATTTTTTCCCAGGCCTGACTATAATCATTAGATTTATAGTCACCAATGAGTCGGATATATATTGTCTTTTTAGTTATCCGTTCAACTATTTTTGGTTTTAACTTAAAACCACTAGGAAGTTCTTTGTCTGCAACTATTGTTTTCATAGTAAAAAAATTATTTGTATTACGAAATTCTGTTGGTGAAACTCCAAAATGTTTCTTAAAGGCTTTTGTATATGATGTTGGGCTATCATATCCGATTTTGTAAGCTATTTCATCAATTTGTTGTGAACTGTATTTTAAAAGAGTAGAACTGGCCTCAATTTTACACCTGATTATATATGAACCAATTGGCTCACCAAGGTAAGCTCTCATTATTCTGTGAAAATGAAAGGGTGAAATAGCTGAAATATTTGATAGTTTGTCCAGATCAAGTTTTTCATCTAAATGGGTAGATATATAATCGATGACCATATTTATTTTCTTATGATGCTCTTGTCTTGTAATCGATTTCACCTGTATACTAAATAAAAATCTGTTAGTACAAAAATATATTAAGGATTTTTCATCGGCATTTCCAATCTTGCTTTTTTCATAATTCACCATTTTTCAAGGTGAGTCACTGTTCTCGGTTGTACCTGCCTGCCGGCAGGCAGGAAAGCAAAACCGTGACAGCTTGTCCCGCAAGGCGGGAAACAAATGATCTTCATTGTCTGTGTTAGCTACCATTTATTTTTTTCAACCTGATTAAGGATATCAGCCATCATTTCTACTTGAACCTTTTGTATCTCTAGAAGTTCTTGTTGCTGGTCTATAATAAAATGATCAACTTTTTCTTGTAATGCTCTAATTTCTAATTCTGATTTGAGATTTATCATATAATCTTTCTTAGATCGTTGCCTGTCTTTTTCTTCCTGTCGATTCTGGCTCATCATAATAACAGGTGCTTGAAGAGCTGCAAGGCACGATAAGATTAAATTTAAGAGAATAAAAGGGTATGGATCAAAACTTTTATTGACAAGCCAAAACACATTGATAGAGATCCATATTAAAATGAATATTCCAAAAGATATAATAAATGTCCAACTACCACCAAACGAAGCGACCTTGTCAGCAATTTTTTGTCCAGTAGTTAAAATTTGTTGATCTTCTCCCTCTATTTTGTCTGCTAAAGTCGTATTGTTTGTCAAAGAAGCCAAGACAGTCTTTTCCAACTCTGTAAGTTCTCCAATTTCTAGAATTAGATATTCAGTGATGTATCTTTCTCTATATGAATTTAATTCACTGCGAGATAAATAACTCTCATGAGAAAACTGGGGATTGTCTTTTTGAATTAAACTCAATATAGGATGCCGGATTGTTTTCGCTGAGATTTTATCAACGATCGAAAATTCCTTGTTTGATAAGTCACTTCGGAAGGTATCCATTATGATATTTTTTCGTTTAGGAATATTATTAACTTCAAAGTTAAAAGGAACTTCTATGAAAAGATACAAAAGCCCTTAACATTGGAAGTCCATCTCAATGCAAGGAATATTGAAAATTGCAGCTAACTGTCCGCCAATAGGGCCGAGCGTATAAAAACAGCCTGGGTGGGCTGTTTCAGCGAAGGAACCAGCCTGCCGTGAGGCTGGGAGGGTACGGGGCAGTTATTGCAGTCCAGGTACAAGATTTTGTGTTCATTACAAGTGTCGCGCCTGCCCCGTGCAAGCGAAGCGAGTGACGGGAGTCCCGGTTTGTCCTCTTACAGTTACCAGTCTCGAAGGCAGGAGCAGTTTGCAAAAACAGTGACGAGTTTATGCAGTTTATTGTCCGTGTTAAGCGGAGATGTATTTTTTTCATCAAGCACGAGCTTTCTTAAGAATGATTTTAATAAAGTTCCCCTTACTATCGGTGTATTTCTCTCGGTCATTTTTGAACTCTATCGCAAGTTTTCTTTTTAAATCCCCATATTGTCTGGCAATCTCAGGATTATTGATCAAGTAATCACGAAAGATAATTTCATCCCAGTCACCTGTAGATCTCAAATGGATATGGTATGTCTGTCCGGTAATACCCGAATTTGAATATCCTTTTGCTAACATACAGTGAGGTGGAGGATTTTCCGGTTTTGGAATATAATGATAATGGATATTTTGAAGATTTTTTATTTGGGAATCACAATTTGTGACATCCAATAATTCGATCAAAATGTCAATTGTTGGTTTAGCACACAACTCAGGTACTGCAGTACTTCCAATATGTTCGATTCTATTAATATTTTGACAACCAACAGATTTTATAATTTTTAGTTTTTCGCTGAGATAAAATTTACTCCATTTAGGATCGTAATCAACAAGAATAATTGGGAATAAAAGCCCTAGTTCTTGTGTTGTCAATTTGTTAAGATCATATGTCATTTGAAGATTATCAGTTTGGTGTAGAGTACAATTTTAATTTGGAGTAGAAAGCCCAAGAAACTGTATAATTGGCGGAAGCCCAACCATTTACGCCTAACGGCCCTGCAATAGGGCCGAGCGTATAGAATCCGACTGTTAAGAAATTGCCCGGTGGGCAATTTCAGGCAGGTAAGCAAAAACCGTGACAACGGAGCAAGCCGAAGCCTTGGCGAAGGCTTGGCTTATAACCGTTATTGTCAGTGTTATAGCCAGTGCTATTTTAATTTGTCAGGTAGTACTTAATCTATTTTAGAGTCCTCCTCTGCTGATACTGAGTTTGTCGAGTTATTCGAATTAGTCGACTGACTTAATGCTCATGTCTATGATGAATATCAGGATAATGTTTATGCGTATGTATGATTTCTTTGTGTTCATGAATATGTGAATGTTTTGAGCTATTCTCAACATTTTCCATATGGGTATGATCATGATGACCATCATCATGGCTATGCAAATGAATATGGACTATGCCTTTATGGGAATGGTCATGGTGGTGTGAGCCTAAATATGTAAAAACTATTCCTAATACCAATATTGAAAATGAAATCAGAACTATTTGGGTAAAGGGCTCTCCAAGAAATATCCAGGCCGCAAATATTCCCCAGAATGGAGCTGTGCTAAATAGTATCTGACTTCTTGTTGCACCTAAATTTTGTGCTGAAATAATATAGAGAACTATGCTAACACCGTATGAAAAGACACCAATTAAAAGAGCTGCTGGAATATAGTTTAGTTGAATTTGCCAGTTACTTATAAACATGCCTATCATAAAATTTGTAATGCCTCCAAAAACACCTTTTACAAAGGTTATTGTCTGAGGCGAAACTACGTCAATAATTGCGGAAAAATGATTATCAAACCCCCATGAAATACAAGCTAAGATTACGAAGATAGCTGAAACAACGCCACTACTTGATTCCTGAGTTGCCACAATAATTCCTGCACCGAGAGTCAAAAGTACCCCAATTATTGCATAACGATCTAAGTGATCTTTAAAGATCAGAATACCTAAAACTGCAGTAGCTATCAACTCCATATTTAGCCATATGGATACAGACATAGCATTGGCGGTTTTTAAGCCAATCATTAAGAAAAGAGGGCCCAAAATTCCACCGAAAAGAATAACTCCAGCCAGATATTTCTTTTTATCGGTTTGCCATAACGCAGTAAATTCAGTTCTCCAGTTTTTCATTATAAAGGGGCAGAAGGCTAATGCGGCGCCGAGGTACAACAACCCAGCTAATTGGAAACTATTAAGATAAGATAATATGATTTTACTCAATGGTGTGGCAATGCCAAAGAGTACACCTGCAAGCAACCCGATTAATAACGATCTTATTTTCATACTACTTGATACCGAGCACAAAAGATAATACCGGAAGCCCTAGAATACGATATTTTGCCTGGGAAATCTCTATCTGCGAAAAGCCAGATGATTCCATAACCGGCTGCAATTCTTTTAAATCATGCTTTATCACAAATCCTAAAAGTAACTTTATGATCATTCTCGACACCGGACGAGACGGCAAAGCTAGATCAAGCACCATAAGTCTTCCCTGGGGTTTGAGAACTCGATAGATTTCTTCAACTCCCTTATGTCTTACTTTTTCAGACATGTGGAAAATCATGAAACTGCACATCACAACATCAAAATGTGCATTGGGAAAGGGAATATCTTCAATGTTTCCTAATTGAAATGTAACATCCAATTTGGCTTTAATAGCCTTTTTCTGACTGACTTCAATCATTCCGGGTATGATATCAATCCCAAAAACACTGCCGGTTGGACCTGCTTGTCGTTTTGCTGCAAGAGACAATGTACCGGTAGCGCATCCAATTTCGAGGACACAATTTCCCGGTTTTACCTGTGCCAAGTTAACAGTCATCGTCCGCAAAGCATCTTCTCGACCTAATGTTATCCTTTTCATGTATAAGTCGTAAGAATTCACCATTCGTTCCATTTGACTTTTGATAATGATGTCTTCATCATCTTTACTTTGATGTGATTTCTTTTTTGTCATTGCATTATCCTTTTCCAATTTCTTATTTGTTTTCAATCAATATCAGATAAAATGTCGTTCCGTTTGTTTGCTGTAGGGCACGTTTCTTGGTTCTGGTACGAAGTTGTCATGGGAGAAAGTTTTAAGTCCCGGCAAGCTTTCGCAGCGTCAGTCACAGGCAGACCACTACGGTTTGATCGCTATGTTATTGATAGATATAAGTTTTCCTTTTTTTGACTCTATCACATAATAAATTTATAAAAACTCATTGAGGCGGAAACAGCGATTGGGTTATATTTTACAAATTTTCTTAAAAAGATCTCAAAGACAACTGCATGATGCGATGGTGCGGGATATGTGTCTGCCGGCAAAGGGATGCGACGATTTAGACACCCCTATAACATGTTAGAATTGCAATTATCTTAATGTCATAAAGGTGCAGGCAATATGCCTGCACCAGATTAGAAAAAATAATTCTTATTTTTTATTCGAAATTAAATAAGCAATAAGAGCTGGAATGTTACCTAAAAACACAAATATTGTCCAGAGAATATATTTATTGTTTTTTTCACGACAATCAAAATAAACCCATAATGGTAACGACAGCCAATACAGAAGAAAACAAATGATCAATGCTATGCTAATTACATAATTCTGAATAGGTGGTTTTGAATCGTCTAATGAATATGCAACCCCGACAAAACCAATTAAAACATTAGAACTTGTTTTTAAAGGCATAACCAGATGTCCGTATATATCATTGTGATCGCCTTCACGCCTAATTGATGCCGCAACAAACATAATACGCTTCTGTACTGAATCAACATTACATTCAATCGCATCGATTAATCCACGATTTTGAGCGTCGACCAAACTATAAATATTTGAGTTCAGTGGTGTACTTGCTGCCATTACCCCTTTAGCATAAATCACTTCTCCTCTCTCGGAAACTAACCATTTAGTGCTTATCACGGAACAGCTCAGAGTTTTTTCGAAATAGTCGAAAAAAGCCTTACTATTTAAATTATCCGCGCTTTCTACTCGAATTTGTTTTAGTTTATCAAAAGCAATTTTTCTATTTACGGTATTTTCAATGTTCTGAGATGGCTTGAAAATAATAGCGGATGCCAATAAGAGAATTATTAAAATTCCCGACGACAAAGCTACCCAAGGCAATATCCTATACCATGTTTTTTGCATATACCCTCCATTTTAAAATTATTAAAACAATACTTGAAACAGGAATTAAAACCAAGCTTAGGCCTAAAGCTGATTTTATCATATCCAACATATATATTGAAATTCTTGATTCGGAAAAAATCAAAATCGAAAAAGCTATCCAAATAACAGAAAGTCCAACAATAATTTTGTTTTCAGGTTGCGACCCTTTTGAGTTTTGTGCTACTTTTTGTTCCAGAAATTGCAAAGTATCCTCTTTAAGCTGCTTATCTGGTTGGTATTTTTTGGTAAAACTTGAATTAAGTAGCTTTTCAATGTTTTTTTCTGTATGTATCATTTTATTTTGCATAGTTCATGATTTTTAATTTGTTTGAATTCCTTTCTAAATGCACCTCTGGCTCTTGTTAGCATAGATTCTGTTGCTTTATATGATTTACCAATTTTCAAGGATATTTCGTCGATACCTTTATTTTCGACATATTTTGCTACAAGTAAATATCTATACTCATCTGTTAAATTGGCCAAAATTGTAATTACATCAACTTGAGTTTCTAAATCAACTAGCTCAATTTCCAATTCTTCTATATCAATGTCGAAATGTATTTTTTCAATACTTTGGAATCGTTCTTGTTTTTTAGCATTCCTATAATAATCAGATATTTTATTTTTTGCAATAGCACACAGCCATGTAAAAATGCTGCTTTTGTATTGAAAATCGTTTATTTTTTCGATAACGACAACCCATGTTTCTTGCCATATATCAGAAGCCACCTCTTTTTCTTTATCAAGGTGATGCAAAATATACGCAAATAGCAAATCAGAATATTTGAGATATAAGACTTTTAAAGCACTTTGCTCCCCGTTTTTAATTCCTTTTACTAATTTATTATCGCTTTGAGTCATTTTTTCTTAATCTTCACTTATTAGTCGTGAAAACATAAAAATCCTTCGGCATTTCTTTTGTTTTTTTATTAAAGCTAGGATTATTCGGTAATAATGAGCAAGCTAATCTGGTTGGAGATACTATCAACGAAATGGGTAAGATTGCAAGAAAGAAAGTGTTTGGTATCGAAGCTAGCAGGGATCGGCTGCCAAACTCTTGCTTGCGCATTGGATATCACGTTATTGCACCGGAATTGCAAAAACCGTGACGAGTTTATGTACTTTATTGTCAGTGTTAGCTGGTGTTATTTATTTGCTCTCCTTGTTTTATCAAGCCATTCTTTATATTTCTGATCTAGAAACTGAATTCCATTATTTCGATATTCTGCAGTAAATACGGTCGAATGATCTCATGGATAATACGCAAATACAAATTTTGAGTTCAACTTTGTCATTTCTTTTGCAAGTAAATGAACAGGATAATTTAAAAACCAATTAAACCTCCAATGGTTTATACACGATGTTGGGATAATGATTAAAGATGGCTTCACAATAGCTTCAATATGAAAAAAGAAAGGAGACATGACTGCCATTTCAGAAGCCAACTCCTTTCTGTTTAATGATCCTTTCGGTCTGCCTGGCCACTTTTTCCGCTATAATCTTACAGGTGTTTACAGAACCCTCCTCGATATACCGGTGTACATTCTCTAAAGAAGAAAAGTCGCACTGTGTGACTTCACGGCATAAAGTGCTTCCGAACTCTTTCGTGAACCACTTCGACATCCTTTTGCCGATGTTCAGGAGCCTGTTGAACTTGTTCATATGGTCGGCTAAGGCATTGCCGCCAACGATCATGGTCGCTAACATCCGGATGACCCGAGGGTAACTGTCCTCAATCTCACCAAGTTTCAGACCGACGGCTATCAGGCCGGCGGTAAAGGCACTGCAGGTCAGGCCTTTGAACACCGTCCCACCGATAAAACCGCTAGTTCCATCCAGTAGTTCCCGGGTTACGGGAATAGTGTCACCCAGATGCTTCAGGACGGCATGGGCACAGTGAAAACCATTGGCTGACATGTGAGAATACAAAAGGTGAAAGGCTTCTCTGGTCTCGCCTGAAATAGCCTCGGCGTTGTCTTTGCAGTCGGTTTGTCTGTAAAGCTCCGGGGCATGACGGGCGACCTTTATGCACGGCAGAGGGACTCGCCGGTCGCCAAGGATATCCTGGCACAAGAGTGAGTTGTTGCACTTCTGAAATCGCTGGAGATAGTCGTGCCCTGCATAGATGACGGTGGGCAGTCCGTCATGCTTCGCACCGAGACCATGCTCCAGCCCGAACTGAATCAGCGGGGCCGTAATCCCTCCACATTCAAATCCGGTATTGCCGATTCCACCCGGCAGTCCGGCAGTCATCTTAACCAGCCATTCTTCATTAGTATTCCCCAGATCCAGAAGAGTCTGCATGACGGTCGGAGCACAATGGCCCATCTTCAGCAAGTTGGACAGGCCGCGACGGCGATACATCCTTTTGGTCCTATAACTCAGGACAGGGTTAACTGGTGCGGGTTTTCCAGGGCTTATCTGTGATATTGTTTCTGTCATTCTCATGGCTAATCCCTCCTTTGGGATTATTTGTTCAATAATTATTTTATCTCAATATTTCAGATTTTTTGGGTCAGGCTTAACATCCTGTTTTTTTCAGGATCCTGACCTGCCATTATTGTCCATAAGAAAGTGCACAACAAGCAACTCCGGCTTTGAAGCAGGAATGAATGAAATCACGTCGTTTAGGATCTCTTTTCATTGGCTTGATTTTAAGTGGGGAAATATGTTTCTTATCAAATTTAAAATGAATAAACTAATTTTCAAATAAATACAGAGGAATAATATGAAAAACGGCATGCTGTGCCCCGGCGAGCAAAGCGAAGTCGGGGGTACATTCTTCACTTGGAAGCACTGGTGCGGTCACAGTATCGGCATTACAAATCAGTCTTAGGTGCAGGAGTTAATTGCTATAAATGTGACAACCTGTCCCGCGAAGCCTACTTTGTCATGTTATGACGAATTTTTACAGAGTAAGGAGGCGAAGCGGGAAGGCAATTACCCATGCCATCCGTGTTATGGTTAGTTCTTTTTTATTTTTTGGGAAGATCTAAAAGCAAATCTAACAGCCCCTTTAGTACATGAATCAAGGCATGTCGCACATAATGTGCATTCCGAATGACCAATTTCACCATTTTTTATCAACTGGTCTAAGGGAAGAGACATTGGACATACACGAGAACATAATCCACAGGAATTGCATAAATCTGGTTTTGTGATTAGACGCAAAGAAGGAATCTTTAATAAATCCCTAATCTTCCCACCAATAATCATAAAAGGTGATATCCAACAGAGATAGTGGCAAAGTCCACGTTTACCAGTAAGTACAGCCATTATTACAACCAATGCAACTGTCATAAAATACATAGTCCATTCAGTCGCACCAGCAATAGATATCCCAAATGCCCTTTTATAAAAGAAATCAGCCTGTTTAAACCCTCCAAAATAAATAGCTAAAAAGACAAAAAATGTTATCCATGGAACGAAAAGTGCCATTTTTATCCAGTTCAATTTGTTTTGCGCTGGTTTCTTATTAATCTCAAAACAGAAATCTTGAAGCGCTCCGGCAGGACAAATCCAACCGCAAAAAAGTCTGCCAACAACAAATGATAATATAAAAAGGATTCCAAAAAACATTATATCACCTGCTACTACCCTCTCTGATGCTCCAAATAGAAGAAGATCAGGTGATAGTATAAAAAAAGTTATTGGATATAGGATAAAAGAAACTAAAAGCAGAAATTTTCTGATATTTTGTCGGGTTTTCATTTTAATAGACAGTTTAAATGACTTTTTATCCAACTTCACTAAAGTACTGTTAATTACTTTATGTGTCAATTATTACTGTGGTATTTAGTCCCGATAGCTATCGGGACCAGGTACTTTTGGCGCGAAACTGTCACGGTGCAAGCCTGCCTGTCGGCAGGCAGGAAAGCAAAAACCATGACAACCTGCCCCGCACAGCGGGGAAC
>Ga0207931_1000700_pt1 | contig 12076 bp, 10 predicted proteins | sample NGESurdeep092012_2_FD_184478 | JGI IMG/M metagenome (GOLD analysis project Ga0207931, IMG submission 184478) | Arctic peat soil microbial communities from Barrow, Alaska - NGEE Surface sample 415-1 deep-092012 (SPAdes) | ecosystem: Environmental > Terrestrial > Soil > Wetlands > Peat ...
CCTTGCCGCAGACAGAGTATCAGCCGCTTGAATGAGTATCCCCAAAAGCGTATTGGTCCGGCCGTCATCATGGTGAGTGGCAATTGCCTGCACTATTTTGGGAGATTCACCAAATCGCTTTGCATAATCGGCCCCGATCGACGCATGAGTTCCTTCTACCTTGTGGTCCACTGCCTTTCCAATGTCATGAAGTAACCCTGCCCTTTTTGCCTCTTTAACATTCATTTTCAGCTCGGCAGCCATTATGCCGGTCAAGTGGGCAACCTCTATAGAATGCTGAAGGACATTTTGTGAAAAACTTGTCCTATACTTGAGACTTCCAAGGAGATAAATGATTTCAGGATGAAGATCATGAACCCCAACATCAAAGGATGTCCGTTCTCCTGTTTCACAAATAATCGTATCAACTTCCGTCTTAACCTTTTTAACTATATCCTCAATCCTCCCCGGGTGAATTCTACCGTCTGTAATCAACCTTTCCAGGGATATTCTTGCTACTTCACGCCTGATGGGATCAAAACTTGAAAGGACAACCGCTTCAGGTGTATCATCAACGATCAAATCTATACCCGTAGCAGCCTCTATTGCTCTAATATTCCTCCCTTCTCTCCCGATAATTCTCCCCTTCATTTCATCATTGGGAAGGTTAACTACTGATACCGTATTTTCGGTAATACATTCACTGGCATATCTTTGAATAGCGTAGGTAATTATTTCCCGAGCACTTTTATCAGCAGTCCGTTTTGTTTCTTCCTCTATCTTCCTTATGGTCATAGCTGCTTCCCGCTTTGCCACAGCTTCCATGGACTGGATAAGATAATTTTTTGCTTCTTCAGAGGAAATGCCTGCAATCTTCTCCAGCTTTTCTTTCTGCTGTTCAAGCATACGATTTAATCTGTCGTGCTTCTCATTAATCTGCGATTCCTTGTTAATCAGCCCTTTCTCCCTGTTTTCAATACTCGTTTCTTTCTGAGACAACAAGTCTATCCTTCTATCAATATTTTCTTCTTTGGAACGTAACCTTCTTTCCAGATTGTCGAGTTCCAGTTTCCTTTCCTTTGTATCTTTTTCGAATTCGGTTTTCGTTTTGAGAAGATTTTCTTTGGCCTGAAGTAATGCCTCTTTTTTTATTGTTTCTGCTTCCTTCTTTGCCTCATCGATAATTCTCGCCGAGAGGTTTTCTGAAGATTCCAGCTTTTTCTTGGAAAGTTTTTGTCTCAGAGCATATCCCAACACTGCACCTAAAACCAAAGAACCGAATATAATCAATATAATTAAACTGTTATATATCAAAGCCTTTTACCTCCCTAATCTTTATGATATTGAACAGAATATCCAAGGCTAGTAATGGATATAACGTTCATTGTACGAAATGGAATTAAACTAATATGGGACTATGACGGAAGGAATTTGAATGACTGCGCGGCTATGAGAATTGACCCATTGGAACCCCGTACTGTTACACAATAAAACCCCCGCCTATGCCGTGTTAACCACCTTTTTGAACCTTTTGACTAGGTGGGCACCCTATTGTTGCTTCAGGCTTTCCACCCCCGTTCTTACGGGATGCCGGCAGACATGCACACCGCTAACAAGGAAAGGCCCCCGGTTCCAAGGTGTTGGCTCAAAAAACGAATGTTAATCACGCACATCGCAGGGGATACTAATTTATATTTTATCTTATCTCATTAATAAGATTAAGCAATTCCTCAGATCTACCCTCTAATTGATTACAAATATCTTCTTTTACTCCCTTAAATTTAAAATATTCGTCTGCAATGTTTAAAGCGACAAGTATGACAATATTCAAGGTATTAATATTATTTGATGTTTTTCCTACCTCTTCTACCTTGTCATTGACATACTTGACAACCCGTGCTACATGTTCATCCCCTGAATCAGTTAAAACTGACAACTCCTGCCCCAGTATATTGATATTAAAATGTTTTTCCAAATACACGACCCTAATACTAATTACTAATTATGGTACATTGATATCCTGAAGCAAATCAAGCAGCGAGTCCACCTTCGTGCGTATTATATTCCTTCCCTCGTTTAATCCCCCTATTTTATTGTTCGCCTCTTCTAACTCCCGTCCTTTCGTTTTAAGAAGTTCTTCTAACTCATGATTCTTTTTTTTCAACAATGTATGTTCTTCGATAAGATTCTTGATTTTGCTTTCTAATTCTTCAAATTTAACAAGTTCCACAGTTCACCATGTCCTTCATACGTTTTACGTTTCTTGATCGCGCTTCTTACAATTAATTTATTTTGAAAGCACACGAGTAATTTTTGTAAGAGCAACCAAATTTTGATTATCAAAGAAACCTTCGTTCAGTTTTATATCATGAATTCGGTCAAATTATGCCAATTCAGCCTATAAAAGTCAAGCGCTTATTTTACTCCATTATGGGTCAATCAGCACCTCAAATGACTGAGTGCAAAAACCGGTGAATTACATCTAATATTGTATTCTTATCATATATCCTGCCCACCATTTCTCTGAATAGAGAGCCACCTCTTAATCCCTTAGTATACCAGAGAAGGTGTTTCCGGAAATTCCTGACACCGAGACTTTCCCCTGAGTATTTTATTTCCATGTCCATATGATGCCTTATAACATCCTCTCTCTCTGAAGGGAGCGGCGTCCGCGAATTCTTCCGATCCTCACAATATGATACGATATCTCTTATAATCCAAGGATTTCCAAGCGCCCCCCTTCCCACCATCACGCCATCGGAACCGGTTGTGGTTATCATTCTGCAAGCACCCTCGGGACTTCCTATATCCCCACTTCCTATTACAGGAATGTACACGTTCTTTTTCACAGCCTCAATAATACCCCAGTCTGCCGCCCCACTGAATCCCTGATCAGCTGTGCGGGGATGCAGGATCACTGCATTTACTCCACAATCTTCAGCGATATGAGCAATCTCCAGCGCTTTCATTTCACCCTGACTCCATCCTGAGCGAATTTTTACAGTTAACGGTAATGATGTCGCCTTTCGTACTGCTTGAAGGATGAGACACACCTTTCCAGGTTCCTTCATCAGAGCTGCTCCGGCACCCGTCTTAACGACCTTTTTTACAGGACAGCCCATGTTTATATCCAATAGATCGGCACCTTGATCTGTAACTATTCTTGCCGCTTCTGAAAGGACAACCGGATCGGATCCGAAGATCTGGACGCCTAAAGGCTTGTCCTTCGGTGAGGAATCAAGATAGCGATAACTCTTCTCCGTCCGTCTGATGAGGCCATTGGCACTGATCATCTCTGTAAATGCTAATGCGCATCCGAATTCTCTCACGAGAGTGCGGAACGGCAGATTTGTAATGCCCGCCATGGGCGCTAAAAAAACGTTATTTTTTAGAGTCAAATTTCCAATTTTTACTTGCATATCATCAAACGTTCAGATGCCCTTCCGAGATCATCAAGCGTGTTAATACCCATTACTTCAACGGAATTTGCAGCAATGAATGACCTGATCTTGAAACCCTTTTTCCAGGCGATGCCAACGATATCCGTAAGATAATATTCATTCTGGACATTTTCATTGCCGATTTCTGCAACCGCTTCGAAGAGGAAATTACACTCAACACAGTATATACCTGTATTGATCTCCTTAATTATCTTCTCGTCAGGCAACGCATCCTTTTCTTCTACAATCCGCACTACCTCACCTTCTCCCCCTGCCTTAATCACTCGTCCATAACCGTAGGGATCATCGAGGATGGTTGTCAGAACCGTAACAACCGATTTTTCAGAAATATGATCTTCAAGGAGAGCCTTGGCTGTCGAAGACAGCAATAGCGGAACATCACCGCATAAAATAAGGATCGTACCATCATAATTACGGAATGTATCTTTCGCCTGAAGAACAGCATGCCCTGTTCCCAGTTGCTCATGCTGCTCTAAAAAGATCAACCCCTGCTCCTTGAAAACACCCCTGACGAGATCCGCTTGATGACCGATAATTACGGCAATCTTTTCCACACCAACTTCCCTTGCAACATTGACTGAATACGTCAGCAAAGGCTTACCGCAGAGAGGGTGAAGAACCTTCGCCATATCCGAATTCATTCTTGTCCCTTTTCCTGCAGCCAATATGATGGCACTCACCTTCCCTTTTTCACATTCATTCATCCATTCACCCAGTTCACCTTTTTTTATTAAGTGTTCGTTTCATTTTCCGACATCCATATCAACATCGAAGGGTAATTCAATTAAAACCTCTTTGATGGATTTTGCGTCTGCATCTTCTATTACAAAAATGATGTTCCCATGTCTTAATGCATCCCTCCTTTTGGGTATCTTTCCCATCTCATAAAGCAAGAAACCACCAAGGGTTTCATAATCACCTTCAGGAATTTCAACTGCAGTGACCTGTTTCACTTTGTCAATATGCATCTGAGCATTGAAGAGATATTTCCCCGGGCCTATCTTTTTATACAATTTTTCACCCGTATCATATTCATCGTCAATTTCCCCCACAACCTCTTCCAATATATCCTCTACCGTCACAATACCCACAGCTCCCCCATATTCATCAACGACGACGGCCATCCGCTCACCCCGGACATGTAATTCAATCAGCAAATCCTTGGCGATTTTCGTTTCCGGAACATAAAAGACCACCGGTTTCAAGCAACATGCTATCGTTTCATTTTCTGAAACATTTGACCGATTTACCGCCTGATCACGCAGATTTTCCAGAAGATCGAAATAATGCAAAATGCCTATGATATTAAAAATCTGATCACGATAAACGGGAATGCGCAGATAATTTTTTTCTGCTGCAAGCTTTGTAGCTTCCTGTAATGTTGCCGTCACGGGGAGGGAAATCATTTTTGATAGAGGAACCATGATTCTGCCAACCGTTACATCGGAAAAATCAATGATGTTCCTAACCATGTCTTTTTCCACACTCAGGATATCGGTGTTTACTCCCTGCTTTTCAAGAATATATTTCAATCCATTTTTCGTAACATATGAGTATGGATGACCAGCCTCACCAGTAGATATTTTCAACGTCCCCCTGGAGAGCTTCGCAATGAGATATACCACCGGAAAGAAGAGAAAGGACGAATACCAGACAAAGTAGGCAAGTTTTATAGCCATCGTTTCCGCATACTGCCGGAAGAGACTTCTCGATACGATCATCAGCAGCAGTGTGGGAACCATGACCAGCATAGAAGCCATTTCGCCCCGGGCTGTACCCAGCATGGTGATGAAAAGGGCCGTTGCCAAGGTTGTACTGGTCACGATAGACACATTCGTTCCCGTCAGGGTGGTGGCTAAAAACCATTCAGGCGACTCAAGAAGTTTTAAGGCAAGCCGGGCGGATCGGGAACCCTTCTGCGCCTTGTACCGGATACGGTGTATATCCGAGGAGATAAATGCAATCTCTCCCCCGGAGTACAAACCTTCCAGGCATAAACACAGCACAATGACTATAAGCATGACCATGTTATCCATCAAGCGTTTTCTCTTTTCTCTCGACCCTCAGTATCAGAATTCTCGTGCCGCCCATCTTCTCCACTCCAAATGCATAATTTTCAAAGCAGACACTTTCCCCCTTTGATGGCAATTTCCCAAAGAGATGAAAGACAAAGCCTCCTACCGTGTCAAAATCCTCCGTGGAAAGGACAAGACCAGTCAGTTTACTGAACTCTTCCATCGACATCTTTCCCGAGACAAGGAATGTTTGTTCGTCAATCCTCTGCCAAAGGTTTGTCTTTAGACCATAGTTATCGTAGATGTCTTCAAACAGATCTTCAAGGATATCTTCCAGGGTTACCAGACCGGAAACGCCGCCATATTCATCCACAACAATTGCCATCTGGATTTTCATCGTCTGAAAATCGCGCAGCATCGCTGCGGCGCTTCTCTCTTCCGGCACAAAATACGCTTTTCGCAGCAGTTTCTCTATTTGTATTGTCTTTCCACCGTTCGCCATGCGGTGTAAAAGTTCTTTGGCAAAGAGAATGCCATGAATATCATCACGGTCTGTTCCATAAACCGGAATCCGTTCATGGCGGGCCTTGATGACTTCCCTTTCCATATCTTCAATTCTTAAAGAAGCGGGAAGGCAAAACATATCGACCCGAGGGATCATGACCTCAGAAACCGGTTTATCTCCCAGTTCAAATACCCCGTGAATGAGATCACGCTGAGATGGCTCGATGGACCCTTCTTTTTCACCTGTATCAACAAGGGTCCTGAATTCATCCTCTGTTACGGCAAACCTTTCCTGCGAATGTCCGCTGGGAAATAGCGATACTATGAGGGCCGACACCGTTTCCAGAATCCAAACGACGGGACGCTCAACCCATGATACTATGGCAATAAGCGGCGCCGCTGCAAAAGAGAGGCGTATCGGATAGGTCACGCCAAAGGTTTTTGGAACGGCTTCACCAAAAATGAGAAGCAGTATGGTCGTGAAGGCAATAGACACCCACTGGCCGTCGTTCCCCAGCCACTGGATGAACAAAGAAGCCGTCAGCACGGAAAGGACGATATTCACGGCCTCGTTCCCAACGATGAGGGTAATCAGTAACCTCTGAGGATAATTCAACAAGCTGCGGATGGAAGACAGAAAGGGGAATCTCTCTTCCTGCATCTTATGCAGATGAAGAGGAGTAAGTGAAAAAAGAGCAGCCTCTGAACAGGAGAAAAATCCCGACAAAAGAAAAAGAATAACAAGCAATACAATTTTTAAAGTAATCAGGTAATCCAATTTTATATCTGAAAAAGTCTCTTGGTATTAAATTAACGGCTAATTATCATAATGAATCATTTATGATAGTTTATCAAATTTTATTCTGAAAAGACAAACTAATAATATCGAGAGGCCTTCGCAAATAATCTCAATTTGAGGGGATTTCACTCAAACTCCTCTTTGACTTCTTTCCAGATTAACAGTTTGTCCCGCCATTGTCAGGTAATAAAATCCTTCTACGATGAATTCAGATTTGTTTGACTCGGATGATTTTTTCCGATATTTAGGAGCAAAAGAAGGGCGGAAGTTTCAGAATTAGTGTAACGTAAGATAAGAAAAGGCTATAAACCCTGCCGCAATACATTATATGAGGAGAAACGTCATGATGAACGTACTTTTAATCGGAAACGGTGCCCGTGAACACGCCATTGCTGAGGCAATTGTACAATCGAAGCATCAGCCCAGACTCTTTTCCTTCATGAAAGCCAACAATCCGGGCATTACATCCCTCTCAGAAAAAGTCTTTATTGGAAGCTACAGCGACCTCGCTGCCGTCAATGCCTTTGCAAAAGAGTGCCGCGTGGATTTCGCCATCATCGGACCGGAAGACCCTCTGAATAATGGAGTTGTTGATTCACTGAAAGAGGCCGGCATTCCTTCTGTAGGTCCCACGAAAAGCCTGGCCCGTCTTGAAACCTCAAAGTCCTTCACGAGAAATATTCTCAGTAAATATAACATACCGGGAAACCCAAAATTTAAAATTTTTACATCCATGGAAGGAATAAAAGACTTCCTCGATGAACTTGACGGCATCGTTGTAAAACCGGATGGCCTGACGGGCGGCAAAGGTGTCATGGTTCAGGGAGATCACTTTCAGAGCAAGGAAGAGGCACTTCTCTACTGCAAGCAGGTTTTAACCGAGCATCCGAGTGTCATCATTGACGAAAGACTGGAAGGCGAGGAATTCTCTCTGCAGTGTCTGAGCGATGGTAAAACCGTGGTTGCAACCCCTCCTGTTCAGGATCACAAGAGACGGTTTGTCGACGATAAGGGCCCAAATACGGGAGGGATGGGTTCGTATTCCTGTGAAGATCATGCCTTGCCTTTTATGGATCAGAAGGCCGTCGCAGAAGGTCTGGCGATTACGCAGAAGGTTGCAGAGGCAATTTACAAAGAGACGGGCGAATATTACAAAGGGATCATGTATGGCGGATTCATCATCACCAAATCCGGTATCAAGCTGCTGGAATACAACGCCCGCTTCGGCGACCCTGAGGCAATGAACACACTCCCCCTGTTGAAAACGGATTTCATCGATGTCTGCGGGGCAATCATTCAAGGAACCCTGGACAGATTAAACATCGAATTTGAGAAAAAGGCATCGGTATGTAAATACATCGTCCCGAAGGGATACGGTCTCCCCAAAGACCATCCTGATGCCCAATCGACATCGGCAAAAATTGAGATGGGCGATGTTGGGAAAGCTCGTCTGTACTATGCATCAGTTGATAAAAGGGCAGATGGATTGTATATGAGCACATCCCGGGCAATCGGTGTAGTCGGCATCGCAGATAGTCTCGGCGAAGCGGAACAAATAGCTGAAAAAGCGGTATCTGCGATCAAGGGACCCGTTGACCACAGACCTGACATCGGCACGAAACCGCTCATCGAAAAAAGAATCCGCCACATGCAGCAAATCAGGGGGTGACGTTGTATGATCCTCCAAACCATTCACAGGAAAATAAAATGAATATGAATACCATCAAAAGAGTACTTATCAGCGTTACCGATAAAAAAGGACTCATCGAGTTCGCACAGGGGCTTAAAGGCTTTACTGTAGAGATCCTCTCTACCGGGGGGACTGCTTCCCAGTTAAGAGCAGGCGGCATAAAAGTGACGGATGTCTCTGATTATACCGGCTTTCCGGAAATGATGGACGGACGGCTTAAGACGCTTCATCCAAAGATTCATGGCGGCCTTCTGGCATTACGGGACCATGAAGAGCACATGAAAGCGGCAACCGAGCACCATATCGATATGATTGACATGATTGTGATCAACCTCTACCGGTTCGAAGATACGGTGGCAAAAAATCGTACTTTCGACGAGGCTCTTGAAAACATTGACATCGGCGGTCCTGCCATGTTGCGGGCAGCGGCGAAGAATTACCGGTATGTCAGCGTTGTAACCGATCCTGGCGACTACTCTACGATTCTGGAGGAGATGAAAAGCACGGGAGGGAATATCTCAGAAATTACAAACTTTGCTCTCGCCACGAAAGCCTTTCAACTGACGGCCAGATACGACGCGGCCATCTCCAATTATCTCAGCAGCATAAGCAAGGAAGGAGCAAAAAAAACATTCCCTGAAACGTATACTGTTCAGTTTATTAAAGCACAGGATCTCCGTTATGGAGAGAACCCCCATCAGCACGCTGCTTTTTACCGGGAAACAGATCAGCCGATATCTGCTATATCCGGTGCGCGTCAGCTTCAGGGAAAAGAATTGTCTTATAACAACATTATGGACAGCGATGCGGCGTGGCAGATGGTGTCTGATTTTGAATTACCGGCAACCGTCATTGTCAAGCACGCCAACCCTTGCGGTGCAGCCACCTCTGATAGCGATATCTCCACAGCCTACAGAAAGGCAATGGAAACGGATCCCGTTTCTGCTTTCGGGGGAATTGTTGCCGTGAACCGGCCGGTGAACAAAAAAATGGCTGAAGAAATGACCAAAATTTTTCTGGAGGTTATTATTGCCCCAGGCTTTGATGAAGACGCAAAAGCTGTATTGAGTTCCAAAAAGAACGTGAGGCTTTTGGAAATTCCCTCGACCGGAGCCCGCCCCGCAGGTTATGACTTCCGGCGGGTCGTAGGAGGGCTTCTCGTTCAGGACAGGGACATCGATGATTTTGACATAAAAAAAGCACGTGTCGTCACAAAAAGGCCGCCTGCGGAAGAAGAATACCAGGCATTAGGCTTCGCATGGCGGGTAGTGAAGCATGTTAAATCAAACGCCATTGTCTATGCGACAAGAGACCAACTGGTCGGCGTTGGTGCAGGACAGATGAGCCGTGTGGACTCCGTAAAAATCGCCACGATGAAATCCAATCTGCCTACAAAAGGCTGTGTTTTGGCGTCCGATGCCTTCTTCCCGTTCAGAGACGGCATTGATATGGCAGCAGAAGCGGGTATTACCGCAATTATCCAGCCCGGCGGCTCTGTCAGGGATGAAGAAGTCATCAGGGCAGCGGATGAGCATGGCATGGCAATGATCTTTACGGAAACGAGGCACTTCAAACACTAAACTATGGATAATCCCGGAAAAAGTTGTCAGCATATTTAGCATTGGCTGACAGCTTACAGATGAAAGCTTACAGCTGAATCCTTGAACCCTTTTTTGCAATCAAATGGGAGAAGAACGATATGAAAGAACTATCAGCGTCTATCGTCAGTGTAGTTATGGGGAGTGACTCCGACTTTCCCATCATGAGCGAAACCATTAATATTCTTGAGGACTTTGGAATTCCCCACGAGGTCTTTTTGACATCAGCCCATCGTTCGCCGGAAAGGACAGCCGCCTTTGCGAAGAAGGCATCCCAGAGGGGCATCAAGATTATCATTGTCGGCGCCGGAGCAGCGGCTCATCTGGCCGGTGTTATTGCCTCCCAGTCTCTCCTCCCGGTAATCGGGATACCAATAGATGCAACAGCGCTCGGCGGGATAGACGCACTATTATCTATTGCGCAAATGCCCGGCGGCGTTCCTGTTGCCACAATGGCCGTGGGCAAGGCGGGGGCTAGAAACGCCGCTTTGCTTGCTATCCGTATCCTGGCCCTGGAAGATGACAGCCTTCAGAAAAAATTACGTTTATTTATTCAAAATATGGCCAGGGAGATTGAAAAGAAACAGGAAAACATCACATCATGCCGAAAATCCTGAAAATCAATCCCCAAAATCCTGACATATCCCTCATTGCTGAAGCGGTAAATATTCTCGAAGGGGGAGGAGTCGTTGCTTATCCGACAGAAACCTTTTATGGACTCGGCGCCGACTGCCGAAACGAAAATGCACTTGAAAAAATCTTCCTGATCAAGGGAAGAGATATAAAGAATCCCCTTTCCGTTATTATTGGAGACCTTGGTGATTTAAAAGACCTTGTCCAGGAGATCCCGCAATGTGCTCTCCTCCTTATGGATACATTCTGGCCGGGGGCGCTTACCCTCGTATTTACGGCTTCCCAAAACGTTTCTCCCCGCATAACGGCAGGGACCGGCAAAATCGGCGTTCGCATCTCCAGCCACCCTATCGCAACCGCTCTGGCAAAAGCCCTTCGTCACCCCGTTACGGCAACCAGCGCCAACCCTTCCGGGGCGGGTGAATGCACAGGAACTCATGAAATTATTGAATGCATAGGAGATCGAATCGATGCCGTTATCGACGGTGGACCGGCCCCCGGAGGAAAAGGATCAACGATCGTCGACATAACCGCCAATCCACCGGTGATTCTGCGGGAGGGAGCCATTTCCAACTCCCTGATTCTCAATGTCCTTGAATACAGATGATCGACATCACTTCTTCTGTAGCAAAAAAATAAAATTTCCTTTGACAAACATTGGAATAAATTGTATAGACACGCGCGATACTGACGTTCCCGAGGCAAAGATTATTCTGGAATATTCACTTAAAAAACCCCTTTGAAATACCGTTTGCTGAAAGGATAATAAAGATGTTAATGCTTATCAGGTATCAGCTCTGCTGGGTAATTGTCATTTATCTCATTTTCAGTCTTTTTGTTAGTTCACCCGCCTATTCTCAATCCTCTAAAGTGCTTTTTTTAGCACAGAGAGCGGCTGAATCAGCCGGCGATACAGAATTCAAGCAGGGAAATAAAGAAGCTGATGAGGCACTCCAAAGGATGACGCCCGAAGAAATAGATGCCCTGGATACTAAGCTCGCCGAGGCTTTGACGCTGTATTATGACGGCAAGTTTGGCCAGGCCCTTCCGATCTTTAATGAAATCTCTTCTAAGGTAGAAACGATGGACGTCATGTGGTGGCTTGGTACGAGCGCCATGAAATCCGGGCAGATCCGAACAGCCGTCGAAAAATTTAAAAAGATGCTCGTAATTGATCCCCAGTTGCACAGGGTCCGCCTGGAACTTGCCGCAGCCTATTTTGAGCTGGGCCGTTACGAGGAAGCCAAACGCGAGTTGGAGACGGTAAAGGCTGCCCATCCGCCTGAGGAGGTAAAGAAGAATATTGACCGGCTGCTTGCCGCCATTGAAGAGAGTACCCGGAAAATCTTCTGGAATGTCCGTTTTTCCCAGGGGATTCAATGGGATACCAATATAAG
>Ga0207931_1000702_pt1 | contig 12046 bp, 11 predicted proteins | sample NGESurdeep092012_2_FD_184478 | JGI IMG/M metagenome (GOLD analysis project Ga0207931, IMG submission 184478) | Arctic peat soil microbial communities from Barrow, Alaska - NGEE Surface sample 415-1 deep-092012 (SPAdes) | ecosystem: Environmental > Terrestrial > Soil > Wetlands > Peat ...
CCTGGATAAGAATGTTGAGCTATTTGAAGAGGATGGCTTCTGGAAGGTTCGTATCACAGGCTTTGTTGACCGCGAAGAACTTAATAGATATATTCCGGTTATAAATGGACAGGGCATTACAGAGATCTGGGTTATCACCAACAAGGCCGTCAGGAGTGACTGGATCACAAAGGCACGGGAGGATTCCCTGGCGCTGGTGAAAGAGACCATTGAGGCAAAGAAAATCCCCGTCATCATCTCGGGTACAACCGTCCAGCTGGGGGCATTTAACAGCGAAGAGGAGACAACATCAATGACGGACAGGCTATTGGCTGCCTCAGAGAAACTGGTTACCATAAGGCAGGAGGAAGGTGTCTATAAAGTACAGATCACCGGCTTCGCTGACACGAATGAGGTAAGGGATTTCATTCCGTTACTGAAGAAGCATGGGTTTACAGACATCCTGGTGATACACGAGACAGAGACAGGGCTGGTGCCGGTTACAAAGAACATACAGGTTCAGCCTGAACAACCGGTACAGGTTGAAGTGCCTGAACTTCCTGAAGAGAAGCAGGAGATCGTACCTGAGCAGCCCGCAGAACCTGAGGTAAAAATCGAAGAAATACCGCCTCCGGAGCCGATATTCATTTTACAAGCAGGAAGTTTTTACAAGCTGTCGCAGGCAGAAAAGGCGAAGCGAAAGATTGAGAGTAAACTAAAACGTCCGGTTGAAATTGTACAGGAATGGGGAAGCTACAAGGTTATTATCCCGGGGTTCTATACCCGCGAGGAGACATATCCTTATTATCCTGAGCTTGCAGGACTGGGTTTCACTGATATCTTTGTCTATGAAAAACCACTTATTGACAGAAAGTAAAACCTGAGTAGAATGAAATATGTTGGAGCACATATAAGCGCCTCGGGCGGAGTTGAAAATTCTCCTTTGAATGCACATGAAATAGGGGCAAAGGCCTTTGCCTTTTTCACAAAGAACCAGCGTCAATGGGTCGCTCCGCCGCTGTCAAAAAAAAGCATAGAGGCCTTCCGGGTTAACTGCGAAAAACTGGGATATAAACCTTTACAGATCCTCCCGCATGACAGTTATCTGATTAACCTGGGTAATCCTGACCCGGAGGGGCTTGGCAGGTCCAGATATTCATTCAATGATGAGATGAAACGATGCGAGCTGCTCGGGCTTGACAGGTTTAATTTCCATCCCGGCAGCCACCTCGGGAAAATTACTGAAGAACAGAGTCTTGATCTTATGGCCGAATCTGTCAACATCGCTCTTTCAAAGACAGCAGGGGTCACTGCGGTGATTGAAAACACAGCAGGACAGGGTACTAATCTTGGTTACAGGTTCGAACATCTTAAATATATTATTGACAAAGTAAATGACACAAGCAGGGTAGGAGTCTGCATTGATACCTGCCATGCTTTCACCTCTGGCTATGACCTGTCAACTGCAGAAGGATTTAAGAAAGTCTTTTCCGAGTTTGAGAGGGTAATTGGATTTAAGTACCTGAAAGGTATGCATCTCAATGGATCCAAAAAAGCCCTTGGCACAAGGGTTGACCGTCATGACAACCTTCACAGGGGTGAGCTCGGAGATGAGGTTTTCAGCCTTATAATGAACGACGCCCGCTTTGATGATATGCCGCTGATCCTTGAGACGCCGGATGAAACACTTTGGCCGGAAGAGATAAAATACCTGTTTTCACTTCAGAAATAAAACAAGTCAGTCCCACACAAACCGCCACGATCCGTCAGGCTGTCGCTTCCATACTGTGTGAAAAACGCCGTGAGATTCGGTCATGTTTCCGGTGCTGTCAGGAACTGAGTGTGTGTATTTACCCCAGGTATAGCCAAGATCACCAGATACATCAACAAAATCAGGGGTCCATTGAAGTTTAGTGCCAGGAGTAAGGTTTTTTTCATAATAATCCCTGATAGCTTCACGGCCTTTGATGATCTTTCCTCCGCGTCCGATCACGGCGCTGTCTGATGCATACTTATAGAATGCGGCAGCAACGCCGGCATCATCAGCCATCTTCGCAAATTCGAGCTCTGTCTGGATGATGCGGGCCTTCTGGTTTTCCGAATCATTTACCGACGGAGAAGAGCACGCGGTTGCCATAATCACAGTAAATATTACCAGGTGTTTCATAGCTAATATGTTTTATTTCAATTATATGAGTTGTGGTGCGGTTGCCAGATTCAAGGCTCTTATTTTACCCAAACACGGGCAATCTCAGCGATGTACATTTTGTGAAAGCCCCCCTTGGTGCTGTAGTGGATTCTGACAGGGTCACCGTCAATGAAATCATTCCTGCGGAGGGTATAAGCATAGAGTTTATGACACTCAAGTACCAGCCTGGCCTCGCTGAATGACGGCAAGCCAAGCTCCGTGAAATGCGGCGTTAATCCTGCCTCAGCAACCTTATCACAATCCCTCCCGCTCTTTGATCCGCATAAATTAAGTGCGTCCCGGCAGGTTTCGTCGAAAAATGAGAGAGTAAATCCGTCGGAGCTCTCCATAAATTGATATGTATACCTTTCCGGACGGATAAAAACAAATACAACCGGCTTGTTCCACAGGTAACCCATGCCGCCCCAGTTGGCTGTCATGGTGTTGAATTTCTGCTTATCCCCTGCAGTAACAAGCATCCAGTCAGAAGCTATTTTTTTTATCAGGTTACCCTCAATGGACGCGGGTTCTATCTGTCTGTATTTTAAACTTTTCATAATTTAATACGATTTTGTATTTACCTTTATTCTGAGGCAAAGGGTTCAGAAATGAAATCCGACACCAAATTATTCCTTTTTATTTAAAAGTTGTTATCTGGATTGGGCTATAGAATATTGTTATTTTTGAAATCTGCTATGAAGGTAATCGAGGCAAAGGACTTTGAGGTTCTCTGTCCTCTGTTCAAAGGAGAAAGAGGACATCGCCTTGCTGAATTTATCATGCATTTACTGGCAATTGACAGAGTAAACCAGGTATATGATATTTCAGGTGCCTGCACAGGAGCTGAATTCACGTCAAGACTGTTGAATGACCTGGGCGTAAAATATGTTGTTGGCAATGCGGAACGATTAAAACTGTTGCCCGAAGGACCATTTATCACTGTATCAAATCATCCTTATGGCGGACTTGACGGAATTATATCAATAGATCTGATAGCCTCAATACGAGCCGATTACAAGTTCATGGTCAATAAAATGATATCTCTGGTGAAAACACTGGAGGATAATTTGATTTCTGTCACGCCGGCGGGCAATAAAAAAGACGGCTTGACAGGTACGAGCATCAGGGGTATACGTGAAATACTGGAACATTTACATAATGGCCATCCGGCAGGATTTTTCCCTTCCGGTGCCGTTTCGGATTTCAGCCTGAGAGGCTTATGCATAAGAGACCGCCAATGGCAGCAAGGCATTCTTCATTTGATTCGTTCAGTAAAAGTCCCAATACTGCCAATGCGCTTTTTTGACAGAAACTCCTCATTCTTTTACTTTCTGGGTCTTATTAACTGGAGAATCCGGGCGCTAAGGCTGCCTTACGAAGTGTTTAATAAAAGAGACCGGGAGCTTCGTATGGGGATCGGTAACCTCATCTCTGTTGAGGAGCAGAAACAATTTACTGACATTGCTGCTCTGGGGTCTTTTTTACGGAAATCAGTCTATGAAATGCCAGTGCCCGACTCATATATACCAAGAAAAATGCTTAATCTTGGAATGAATATGTCTTGATGAAATTATGAAGGATAAGATTCATGAAAAAACAATAAGGGCACTGAGAAAAAGAGAGGTAATAAAATCTGTTTTCAATGACAGGGCCAGGACAAACCTGCTGAGAAAATATGAACAGGAGGCTATAGCTTATCTGGTTCAGCACATGCCCCGATTTATTACGTCAAATATCCTGACGGGTATCGGTTTTTTCGGGAATATTATAGTTGCCGCAAGCTTCATACTGGCAGCTTATTTTAGCAAAACGTATCTTTTACTTGGCCTCCTCGGCTTTATTATAAGCTGGTTTGGCGATTCTCTGGATGGCAGACTTGCCTATTTCCGGAATAAACCCAGGAAGAATTATGGCTTTGCACTGGATATTACAATTGACTGGATAAGCATAATCATTATAGGCTATGGCTATATTATTTATGCCGAAGGAATCTGGGAGCTTTTCGGTTTTGGTTTCGTTGTAATGTACGGATGGGAAATGATTATTGCCCTGATGAGATACAGGATCACGGGAATGTATTCAATCGATTCAGGTATATTCGGTCCCACAGAAGTAAGGATTGGTATAGGGGCAAGTATGGTGGCTGAAGTTCTTCTGCCCGGCTCTCTTAAGTATTCTGCAAGCGTTGTTGTTATAATTCTGTTTTTTGTCAATATTAGAGATACAAGGAAATTATTGCATGTCGCTGATGAGATTGATAAAAAGGAGATAAAAGACAAATCATAGGTTATCTTTGCCACCTACCAAACTGAGAAATATGGGAGAAATAGTCATAAAAGAAGTCCTTACCCGCAAAGACCTTCGGGATTTTATCTATCTGCCTGAAAAAGTCCATAGGAACGAACCGGAGTGGCTCCCGCCCATATATATGGATGAACGGGTATTATTCAATAAAAAAAAGAACAAATCATTCAAATATGCTGACACCCTGATTCTGGTGGCTTATAAAAACAATAAGCCGGTTGGCAGAATCATGGGACTGATAAACAGAAGATATAACACAATTCACAATGAGCAGCACGGCAGGTTCTGTTTCATGGAGTGTTATAACGATCAGGAGGTGTTTCATGCGCTCATAAACAGAGTTGAAGAATGGGTCAGACAGAACGGGTTGGTCAAAATCGTGGGTCCGCTTGGTTTCTCAGATAAGGATCCACAGGGATTCCAGACAGAGGGATTTGAATATCCTCAGTTCATGACCAGTGCCAACAACTCTCCATATATGGTCAATCTGACTGAAAATGAGGGATATACCAAAAAGGTTGATCTGGTGAATGCCCTGGGTGATATGCCGAAGGAATTTCCGGTTGTATATGAAAGGGTGCTTAAAAAAATAAAACGTACGGGAGAATATACGATTACTGAATTTGCCAGCAAAAGGGAGCTCAGGCCTTATATCCTGCCAATTCTTGGACTGATGAATGAAACATTCGCCGAGATATATGGGTTTGTGCCGCTTAATGACAAGGAAAAAGCGGAATTTGCCGCACGGTATCTTCTCATCATTGATCCGGTTTTTGTAAAAGTGGCTGAAAAAGACGGACAGGTTATCGGGTTTGTTATCGCCATGCCTGATTTGAGTGCAGCAATAAAAGCCTGCAGGGGAAGGTTGCTCCCGTTTGGCATAATCAGGGTTCTTCGTGAAGTAAAGAGATCAAAGAAGCTGCTTCTGGTGCTTGGCGGAGTGAAAAAAGAATTTCGCGGCAAGGGTATCGACGTCTTGATGGGAATCAAGATTCTCCAGAAGGGCATCGAAAGAAAGATGGTAAGTGTCAACAGTCATCTTGTCCTTGAAAACAACCTCAAAATGAGAGGTGAATATGAGAGGATAGGATGCCGGGTAGTCAAAAAATTCAGGATCTACCAGAAAGATTTGTAAGGATTTTATCCATCCATCCGAGTACCTTTTCCTGATCTTCTTTTTTGCACGTGTCCAGGCTCTGAACGCACATGAATTTAATGCCGGGCTTGCTTTCGCATAGTTTGATTTTCCTGTCTATATAATCATCCGGACGGTTATATGGCTTCAGATATGCTAAATCGGGAGAGGCAATCTGCCTATTGCCGTTCCGGATCTGCAGATGATTTGAAAGCGAGATGAAAGTGAACTGGGAATAATTCCGAAACCGGGAAGAAATATTTTGTTCAAAAGACTTTTTATTACGACTGAAAAAATCTTCAATTATTTTCCGGTTGACGGTATGCGGCGTGTGACTGTTTGTGAAATACCTGCATTTGAACCCAAGCAGTGACGCAGAGTTCCATTGGCCCATATGAAAAGAAGCTGCCGGCTGAAAGGTGATGTTGTTCAGCAGGTATTTATTTACGGTTTTTCTGATATTGTTCCAGAAGATCCTGGGTAATGGTGCCGGTACCCATCTCCCGCGCAAGACAGGGTTGTTATTAATGAAAAAATCTTCAGGCCGGATATTCCTGACAAGAAATGTATCATCATTAAAATACACGAAGTTTTCAGAAAGGCCTTTGATCCTCCATATCATGTTACCTATTGATATGCTGTTAAATATCGGTAAATATTTCTCGTAACCCTCAAAAAGTTCCCGGTGATCCACAATTCTTAATGAGGTCAGTCTTTCCGGGAACATGGTTTTAATGTTTTCATACAGGTTGGGATCCTGGCCATCAGTGACGATAAAAATGTTTCTCACAAAAGGAGCAAACTTTAATATAGACAAAACACAGTACCTGATTTCATTTATCGATGCAAAACGGGTTGGGTGCGCACCGGGGTGATTGCTGGGTGGCTGTTTCCGGGTAAGGTTTCTGTCATTGGCGGTATGTTTTATTATTAAATTACTTAAGGCATCGCACAATAATCCTATTTGTGTTTTTCAAGACCTAAAATCCTGTCCATCCATCCAAGTATTTTTTCCTGGTCTTCTTTTTTGCACATTTCCAGGCTCTGGACACAAATGAATTTAATGCCGGGATTGCTTTCGCAAAACCTGATTTTCTTGTCTAAATAATCATCCGGACGGTTATATGGCTTCAGATATGCTAAATCGGGGTTGGCAATCAGCCTGTTCCCGTTCAGGATCTGCAGATGATTTGAAAGCGACATCATAGTAAACTGAGACCAGTTCCGAAACCGGAAAGAAATGTTTCTTTCAAAGGATTTTTTGTTATGATTGAAAAAATCTTCGATTACTTTCCTGCCGACCGGATGCGGTGTGTGTCTGTTTGCGAAGTACCTGCATCTGAACCCAAGCAGTGTCGCCGAGTTCCATTGACCCATATGAAAAGAAGCTGTCGGCTGAAAGTCAGCGTTGTTCAGGAGATATTTATTCACGGTTTTTCTGATACTGTTCCAGAAGATCCTGTGTAACGGTACCGGTCGCCATTTTCCGCGCAAAACGGGGTTGTCATTTCTGAACCAATCGTCAGGCTGATGGTCTCTGATCAGAAATAAATCATCGTTGAAATAAATGAAATTATCGGAGAGATCCTTTATTCTCCATATCATAGACTCTATGGAAAGGCTGTTGAATGTCGGCAAATAGTTCTCGTAACCCCTGAATATTTCTTTGTGATCTATAATTCTTAATGAGCTCAGTCTTTCCGGGGACAGGGTTTTAATTTCTTCATACAGGTTGGGATCCTGTCCATCAGTGACGATAAACAGGTTTCTGACGAACGGAGCAAACTTAAGAATAGACAGAACACAATACCTGATTTCATTTACCGATGCAAAACGGGTCGGATGCGCACCGGGATGACTGCTTCCCCGTATATCCTTAAGGTATCGATTCCTTTTTTCAGTCAATCGCGGATCGCTGCCGTCAACCCACGTGATCACGGCATCAATGGGAAGGCTGTTTTCATGTGAGACATCTGTCATTGGCAGCGTGTTTTATCATAAAATTGCTTAAGGCATCGCATGATAAGCCTATTTTTTTCCTTCAAGGCCTAAAATCCTGTCCATCCAGCCGAATATTCTATCCTGTACCTCCCTGCCTAGAACATCAAGGCTCTGGACACATATAGATTTAATGCCGGGATCATTTTCGCACTGCCGGATCCTTCTTTCCAGGCGTCTATTTGAATAGTAAGGATGCAAATAACCCAGATTGAGTTTTTCAAATTGCCTGGTACCGTCCCTTATTTCCAGATGATTGGCTAATGCTATCATAGTATATTGATCTTGATTCCGGAAGCGGTCCGCAATGTTTGTTTCGAGTAAGACATTGTTTTCAGCGTAGAAATTTTCGAGTCTTGTTCGGCTAAGAGGGTGAGGTGTATGACAATGGAAAAAATACCTTGTCTTCATACCAAGCAAAGATGCCGCATGCCACTGACTTATATAAAATGAAAGGTTTGGCTTATAATCAGGATTATTACGCAAATACCTGTTAAGTGCAATTTTAAAATACTTGTTAAAGATTTTCCTGTACGGGGCCAGTCTCCATTTTCCGCGCAGGACAGGCCTGTTATTTCTGAACCATTCCCCGGGCTGGTGCTCTCTGATCAGAAAAAGATCATCGTTAAAATAAATGAAATTATCAGAGAGATCCTTTATTCTCCATACCATAGACTCTATGGAAGTGCTGTTGAATGTTGGCAAATACTTCTCGTAGCCCCTGAATATTTCTTTGTGATCTACAATTCTTAATGAGCTTAGCCTTTCCGGGAATATGGTTTTAATGTCTTCATACAAGTTGGGATCCTGGCCATCAGTGACGATAAAAAGATTTCTCACAAACGGAGCAAACTTAAAAATAGATAAAACACAATACCTGATTTCATTTACCGATGAAAAGCGGGTTGGATGCGCACCCGGATGGTTGCTTCCGCTTGCCCCATTAAGATAGCGTTTCCTTTTTTCAGCTAACCGCGGATCACTGCCATCAACCCATAAAATTACGGCATCAATGGGATAAGGGCTTTGTGAAGTTGGATCGGCCGTCATTTTTTGTTATAAAAGTATTCCTTTTATTTCATATTTTTAATCTTTGATTACAGGAGGGATGACAGACTAATGACCAATAACAGTACAAAAGGGATTGGGGTAATATCAATGGTCCGCCAGGATGAGTTTTTTATTTCAAAGTGGATAAACTACTACGGATCACAATTTGGTTATGAAAACTTGTTTCTTGTCCTGGACGGCAATGATCAGCCTCTACCCGGCGAGCATGAAAAGATCAATGTGATCAGACTGCCCCACCGGCATCTTGGCAGGGAAAGGGGAGACCGAAACAGATCAAAGATAATATCATTGCTGGCCAGGGCGATGTTTTACCGGTATGACATCATCATTGCTCATGATATTGATGAGTTCCTGGTCATTGACCCCAATAAGCATCTGTCTCTTGCGGAATATTTACAACGACCGGTTTCATCATCATCCCTCTCTGCCCTGGGACTGGACGTAGGGCAGCATCGTGAGCTGGAATTACCTATTGATCCAAACCGTCCGTTCCTGGAACAAAGAAGCTTCGCTCATGTATCGGCCAGATATACAAAACCCGTTGTTGCCACTGCTCCATTAACCTGGGGTTCCGGGTTTCACCGTGTAAGAGGAAGAAACTTTCGGATTGATCCGAATTTATTTTTATTTCATTTTGGTATGGTAGACTATGCCAGGGCTATAGAGAAGACGAATGATAAGTCACTCAAGGACGCCGGCTGGTCAGGGCATCTTGACAGGCGCTATCTCTTGTTTGATCTGATTTTAAAGAATAAAGCCATTGATGGCGATGAGTTTTTCGAAAAAGCCCGTCGGAGAGAAAATCTAATTCGTCCTGTGTTTGCGCTGAACAAGCCGGGAATGCTTCATGAAAAGCCCATAATCAGAATACCTGAACGTTTCAGATCTGTGGTCTGAAAAATTAACCTTACCGGATAAATCGTTCACTCCGCACGGTCACTTTATCCAGTATCTTCATATTCACATCCACGCCGATACCGGGTTTCGTCGGCACATCCATTGTGCCATCGGGATTTACAACAAATTCCGGATCAACGATATCTTCCTTATAATACCTCTTGCTGGCTGATATATCGCCGGGAAGGATAAAATTAGGAAGGGAAGCCAAAGCCACGTTGCCAGCCCGTCCTATACCTGATTCCAGCATGCCTCCATGCCATACCGGCATGTTGATTGACTGGCAGTAATCGTGAATGAGTTTTGATTCGGTAAATCCTCCCACACGACCTGGCTTTATATTGATTATCCGGCAGCTTTTAAGTTCGGCCGCAGCACGGGTATCATCAAGGGAGTGTATGCTTTCATCAAGGCAGATAGGTGTATTTATTTCGCGCTGGAGTTTTGAGTGATCATAGATATCCTCATATCCCAGAGGTTGCTCAATTAGCTGAAGCTGATATTCATCCATTTTTTTAAAGAGTCCGATATCATCCAGTGTGTATGCAGAGTTTGCGTCCACCTGGAGGCGCAAGCCCGGAAATTCTTTGCGCAGGGCTGCCACGAAACGGATGTCATTACCAGGGGCAATTTTGATTTTAATACGTTTGTATCCTTCAGCAAGGTACCCCTCCACCTTTTTAATCAGCAAAGCCTCCGATTCCTGAATACCGATGCTTACTCCGACATCCACCTTCTCTCTTACTCCGTCCATCATTTTTGAGAGAGATATCTTCTTCGATTTTGCAAAAGCATCCCATAGGGCTGCCTCCAGTCCGGCTTTTGCCATCATGTGTCCCCTGACCTTCTCATAGAGCCTAATTGCTTCATCAACTCCCGACAGATCTTTTCCAAGGATAGAGGGGATCAGGAAATCTCTCAGGATATGCCAGGCCGTCGGTACTGTTTCATAGGAATAGAACGGAGTGCCTTCGGCCACACTCTCGCCCCAGCCTGTTATGCCCTCTCCGTCAACGCGGACAATGATGTGCTCTTCATCATATTCCACCCCCATTGAGGTGACGAACGGACTTACAAGAATCATCTTGATATGTCTTAGTTCAACCTGGTCTATACGCATGGCTTACTATTTTATATTTGCAAAAGTTTGTAGTTAATTCATATTACTTTTTCACGACCCGCAATATGGGATAGTTGCTTTCTTTATTAAGCAGACAGGCAAACTCTTTATAGGTCACCAGTCCAAGCATTGATTTAGGTTCAAGTGCAATGACTATCATATTACCCTTCAGCTGAGAAGCAGGAATATATATGTAGTCATTTTCAGAAAACTCCGGTCCCGGTGTCCTGATAGTCACCGCCGGGTCCACCACCGGGTCTCCCTCAAAATCGATGGAATCAACAGATGAGATCACATACTGCTCGACTTTAGAAGTTCTTTTCAGCGAAGGTTCTTCTGTAGCCAGGTTCTGCCGTACTGCCCAGTCTACAACATCTTTTAGTTGTTTTGGCACCAGATATCCAAGGGGCTTCCGGACATCATAAAGTGATTTCACAACCGGCCTGTAATCATTGACTTTTACTACGGTGTCTTGCCCGGAGAAATATGAAAAGAGGGGGAGATCAAGCTTCTCCCCGTTTCCTGAATGTTCCAGCTGGATGGCAACAATTTCTCCAGGCGTGCCGTGAACGATTTTCTTTCTTTCGCCGTTCACCATTTTCTTTATCTCTTTTTTATGGATCCATGAATATTCCAGTAATCCACGCATCCCGGTCATCTGTCCTTCGGCACGATGCTTTATATTCGAGACAAAGCCGTCATCACCGTTCAGACCTTCCTGGATTAATGAAAATGTATTCTGTATACCGAAGCTCTGCCTACCGTCATTTATGTCAAAGGTGCTGTGCCTGATGTAGTTGATTTCCGGAGGCCCTCCGGGGGTATAAATAAAGCAGGAAACCTTTCTGTCTCCGCAGAATTTCTTCATAAATGGAACAAGGCTGATGTTTGACAGATCCCGTATTTGTTCTGACACGTTGATATTTGTTGTAGTACCCAGCAATTCATCCGAATTATTCCTGTAACCGTACTCTTTCCAGGTTTCACCGTATGGAAAATATTCGTGTACATCCATAGTAACTTCAAAAAGGTACTGATCGAACAGGCGATGCAGGGCAATAGTTTCAGGCTCAGTAAGTATAAGGTGATTACGGTTCAGATCAGCCCCGTTACCGTTGCGGCGCTGATTGACTTCTGAACCATCAGGATTCATCTGGGGAATGAGAAGAAGATCGATCCTGTCGAACAAATACCTGTTTTCCGGTCTGAGCAGCTGACCGGCAAGAAGCAAAGAGCCCTCTTTCCCTGATTGTTCATTACCATGCTGCTGGGCAAAGATCAGCACTTTGATTTTGGATTGATCTTTTCCGAATGAGGATGAAGAGAACTTCATTGCCCATATATTCCTGCCCTG
>Ga0207931_1000705_pt1 | contig 12036 bp, 11 predicted proteins | sample NGESurdeep092012_2_FD_184478 | JGI IMG/M metagenome (GOLD analysis project Ga0207931, IMG submission 184478) | Arctic peat soil microbial communities from Barrow, Alaska - NGEE Surface sample 415-1 deep-092012 (SPAdes) | ecosystem: Environmental > Terrestrial > Soil > Wetlands > Peat ...
CACGCTCGCGGTGATCCACAATACCCCATCCATTGGATCGCCAGGCGGGCAAGTTTTCCTTCAGCATCTTCAGGAAGACATCTTTCCTTGGCATTTTTCTCGTGTTTCAGATACGGTCAGTTTTATATTGAAGAGTCGCTTCTAAAACATGCTTAATTGCTTCGGCTCTTCTTTTGGCCCTTCCGGGATTTCTTGCACAGTGCGTTTCAACGCGGCTCTCGCTTGGTCGAGCAGGTTTGGCAGTTGGGAGAAATCCTTCAAGATGGCTGGTTTCAGCGCCGCCTGGTGCAGAGCTGCTGCCGGGTGAAACATGGCGATCACGAACCGTCCATCCATGCGACGCATTTGTCCATGAACCTGGCTGATCTTTGCACCAGGCATGAACTTGCCCATGGAATAGCGTCCCAGCGTGATGATGATCTTCGGGTTGATGACCGTCATCTGCCTCTCCAAATACCCATTGCAAGCCGCCAGTTCCTCGGGCAGCGGGTCGCGATTACCGGGCGGACGGCATTTTACCACATTGCCTATCCACACATCCGATCGTTTCAACCCTGCCTCTGCCAGTAGTTCGTTCAGAAAAGTCCCGGCGGCTCCGACGAATGGTCGCCCCTGCTCGTTCTCGTGGAAACCGGGCCCTTCACCGATGAACATGATCTCCGAATTCACCGGTCCCTCGCCGGGCACGGATAACTTGCGGGAACGGTACAATGCACATTTTTGGCAACTCGATACTTCTTTTGCAATCAGGGCAAGAGCCTCTTCAGCGCTCATCGGACCTCCAGGCTGTTCAGGTCTTCCAGATCCATCAGGATGGCATCTTCATTATTGTCTTTGTAATATCGCGGGCGGACACCCGTTGTGATGAAACCATATTTTTTATACAACGTTTGTGCAGTCAAGTTCCCAGCCCGCACCTCTAAAAAAGCATGCCGGGCACCCTCCTCCCTTGCTTGCAGAAGTGCTTCGACCATTAATCGCTCCCCAATGCCCTGCCTCCTGAAATCCGGGTGGGTGGCAATTGTGGCGATATGTGCCTCGTCAATGATCCGCCATAGAACCAGCATGGCCACGATTCGCCCGTCCGTTTCAGCCACCCATCCCCGCGCGACCGGGTTCTCGGAAATTTCAAACCGGAAAGAACGTTCCGGCCACGGGAGGCTGAACGAGAGGTTGTCGATCTCGTGGACGGTGGGAACATCCTCCAGCTTCATTCGCCTGTAGACGATTTTCACGCAGGCAAGCCCCCTGCAACATGGAGGTAGATCGGCGCCAGTGAAGCAGCTGGGTCTGTTTTTCCGGCCTGCCATTTTTGCCAGGCAAGTTCCGCCAGGACTCCCGGCCTGCGCATACATTGCGCCGGGGAGGCGAGGATCACATTTTTGAATTTGCGCGCCAGTATTTGGCGGTCATGTGCGTTTAATTCACCACAGATGATAGTCGGCTTATGGATTTCATTTTCCAGTGCTTCCGCCGTCATCGCCGTGGCTGGACCTGCGCTCAGCCAGCCGTTTTCCGCTGGTTTGTACCACCCGACTGCCAGTCGTCCACGCCCAGCTGTTACAACCGCCGCTAGTTTCCGGTCTGAGAGCGGAATGGGGGCGGCGACCACGTCCAGGGTGGGAATTCCGACCAGGGGTAAATGTCGCGCCAGCACCAGTCCCTTGACGAATGCCAGTCCCACCCGCAGGGCGGTAAATGAACCGGGTCCAAGAGCCACACCCAGGGCAGTGACCGCTTCAATTTTTACTTCCACCCGGGCTAAAAGTTCGGACAGCGCTGGCGCGAGCACCTGGGTGTGATGAGGACCCCCCTGCCAGGTAAACTCTCCAAGCACCTGTGCACCGTCATAGAGGGCCAGGCCTATCTGGGCAGTGGAAGTATCAATCGCCAGTAACATCAATCGCCTCCATACAAATTCTGGCGTAAATCTTCGAGCATATGTTCATAACGCTTTCCATGGGCTGCAAAACGCATGGCACGGTGTTCTTCCGTCTCATATTCCAGCCAGGCCCACAGCCGTTCGGAAGGCAGGATGGACTCAACACGTTCCGGCCACTCAATAAATAATGGACCCTGATTGAGTAGGGCATCGAAATCAAGTTCCTCGGCTTCCCCGAGCGATTCGATCCGGTAGGCATCAAAATGGGAAAGTTGGGCGCCGTCCGCGCGGCGGTAGACATTCACCAGCACGAAGGTGGGACTGGAAACAGCATCCAGTGTCCCCCATCCCTGGGCCACCCCCTGGACAAGCGTAGTTTTACCTGCTCCAAGCTCACCCTGAAGGCAGATCAGGTCGCCTGGCTGAAGCAGAGTACCGAGGCGCATCCCCAGGCGGCGGGTTTGTTCGGGGGAATGGCTGAAGAATTCAAAGGTATGCTCGTCCAGGATGGGCATGGCGAGGATTATACTACATGGCTTTTGGCCTCAATCAAGGATGAAACATGAAGAAACATCAACCAGGAAGGCAGGTAAGGTGTAAAATCTCATCAAACCGCATGGTGCTTTAGTTGTCGTCCCCGTACACCACATACCGGGTCGTTTTTCCCACATCCATCATGATGTCAAGTCTGCCTTAACTACTAGTACGTATAGTATGGGCAGGCCAGGCCACAGTGCAATTAGGGTCATCAAATCCCTATATATTAAAGAGAATTGTTGAGATGCTATTCCGATAACAGGTTCGTGACTTTAAGGTGGATCCAATGAGTGAATCTAATTTCTGGCAGGGTAAAAAAGTATTGGTTGGGGGTGGTTGTGGTTTCTTGGGATCTTATCTGGTACCGCAGTTAGTGGAGGGCGGCGCGCAGGTCACCGTTGTTGATAATCTTGACAATAGTGATATCGAAAACCTGAGCTCAGTACATAACCAGATCGATTTCTTACAACTGGATCTGCGCGACCCACAGGTCTGTGATCAGGTTGCACACGATAAGGAAATTGTGATTAATCTGGCAGCAAAAGCGTTTGGCATGAATTACAGCCGTGTGCATAATGGAGAAATACTGACCTATAATCTTCTTTGTTCACTTACCCTGCTGGAAGCGGCACACCGCAAGGATGTCGGACATTTTATGGTTATTAGCTCATCGTGTGTCTATCCTGATGACGCACCTGTACCTACACCAGAATTGGATGTTTTCACTGGAAAGCCCGAAAGTGTAAATGAGGGGTATGGATGGGCAAAACGAATTTATGAGCTTGCCGGAACATATTATGCAAACGAATTCGGAATGAATGTTAACATCGTACGCCCCTTTAACCCGTACGGCGCAAACTATCGTTGGAGATCAGAAGACAAAGCTCATGTAATTCCAGCACTGGTCAAGCGAGTGATGGAGGGTGAGGATCCGCTAAGAGTTTGGGGAAGTGGAAAGCAGCGTCGTAACTTTCTCCATGCCAGAGATGCCACCCATATCATGATGATCCTGGTGGAAAAGGGGATGAATACCTTACCGGTTAATATTGGTTACGAAGAAGACATTACCATTGCTGACCTGGTCGAGCTGATCTGTGAGATTGCAGGGAAGCACCCGCACATAGAGTTCGATACTTCCAAGCCAGAAGGTCGGTTCCGCAAGTCAGCGGATGCCAGCAGATTGCGCCAGTTGACAGAAAATTACATTCCGCAGATCGGTCTGCGCCAGGGAATTCAAGAGATGATCGATTGGTACAAGAGATCGTTTTCGTGAGTCTCAACCAATGCCCTGGCACTATCGTCAGGTTCGCATTCGAAAGAAAGCTCGTGAAACCGGATATGGCATGAAGCGTCTGACAATAGTAACAACTACATATATATCGGGGAAGTATCTGCCAGGTTACTTTGAGGGGATGTTGAGATTAAATCACCTGGAACAGTTACAAGTGATCCTGGTTCAGAACCAACCCGATAAATATGAGCGTCAGATTGCCGATGAATATCAACGACATAACCCGGGTTTATTGCATGTAATCCAATTGGATCACCGGGAAACAATCGGGGCTTCGACCAACCGTGGTTTCGCTTTGGCAGACACACCTTATTTAGCCTATCAAGACGTTGATGATGTCCGGGTCCCTGACTCGTTCGAGCGGCAGATGGCAACCCTTGATAGCTATCCTGAGGTCGATTTTACTTATGGTGATTTCATCAGAGTTAATGCGCAGGGTGTAAAGGAAGGTTGGTACGCATCAAGACCTGAATTCGATCACTCCTCATTCACTCGTTATTGCTTCGCTGGCCCTACACATCTGTTTCGTATTGGATTATTGGAGAAAGTTGGGGGTTGGGACGAACAATTTCTGTCGGGAGGAGATTTCGATTTTCAAGTTAGAGCTGCATTGAACTGTGAATTCAAAAAAACGCCGGGCTTATTATTGTATTATACAAAGTACCAGGATAGCGGCAGTGCCAGCAGTAGTATGTTGGAACCGATCGAACGGACTGTGATTGAACTACGCTATGGAGCATTTGACATAATTGATTATCGATACCTCAAATATGCAGGTAATTACAGGATAAATGAAATGTTGTTCAATGGTGACTGGCATCCTTTGAATAATTATGTGCCAAATTATACGGAGTTAATAAAGGAAAGGGAGCACCTGAGAGCTGTTGGGGTGAGAAACTTTAGGATCGCACAAATCAAACGGCTTCCTGCTTCGGTAAAGCAGGCGATAAAAAGTTCTCTCAGATTTTTATTGGTGAAGCTGGGTTTATACGATCGCCTTATTCCATACTGGCGACAAAAGCGGAAGTAAAACGATGGGATTACTTGGAATGTTTCTTTGGGCTGGACCGGTTGCGAATTGGATTAGTTTGACCAGGTTTTGGTAAATTCCATCCACGATCCCTGGCGGTTTATTTTCCACTAAGGAAAAGTATGTCACCTGCCTTTTTTAGAATATGTAGATTACTTCGCTTGAGGTTTGAACCGTTTGAGCGGCAAGTAGGCATTATCATCGTATTCATTCTCTGGACATTGTACATAATGAGTTATTGGTTATCTGATATAGCCCACCTTGTATTAAGGTTCTCTGACGATTCGAATTACTTCTTTGATATTGCTCGTAATGTCGTCGCAAAAGGAATATTCACGTTCGACCAGATTACTACTAATGGTTTTCAACTTCTATGGCAAGTCACCTATCCCTGAGTAATGGGCCAAATTCACAAATCCTTCTTTGTCGTTCAACCGAATATTATCGAACCCAAACTAATTCAGGACTATTACAAATATAGAGATGGCCTACCTGTCCATGAGATTCCTAAAAGTGGTTAAAGGGATTGCTATCATGGCTTATGCTAATTACCCCATGTCTTCTATATTATTATGACCACATTAGTTATCAGCAGAATTTGTCAAATTTCTTTATTATCGGCGGAAGAGAATAAGAATCCCATGGTCATTGTTCCAAGAAATACAAGTAGGACGAGCGCGGGAAGCATTGCCCGGTCATAGGAATAATCGAGAAATCCAATAAAATCCTGCCCTGCTGAAAATGCTGCAGTATAAAACATACCGAAGGGAAACAGGATCGTTATCAAAAGGCAAATAATAAGGGGGAGATATTTCTCCTTCGTGGGCTTGATCATAAATAAGATGATTGTCCCAAGAAGAATAAATATCAACCAAAAATATCCGGCTTTTTGCCATGAAGTGAAATAGGAGAAAGTGTATTTAATGATACTGAGAAGATAGTCTAAATGTAAATTGCCATGGAGTATTTGGGGAAGGAAACTACCGAGTGTGCCTCCGATCTGGTCCCGTGCCATTTCCCTGGCACCCAGTAATAATAACCAGGAAGTCGGAAACAGGACCAGGGGTGAAATGAAGACAATCCATTGTTTGAGAGCTGGTTTGATTTTTATCATGAATACCTCAACCAGGAGAATGGCAATGATCAAGACACCGCCAAATCCAATCCCTTCGGGACGTGTCCAGGCGGCAAATGCCAGCAGGGAACCTCCAATGAGTATGGAATCATTTTTATTCTTGAAGACGCCATCGAGGCTCCACAGGATTCCTAAAACCAAATAAGATGTGAACGGTAGATTGGCCATTCCAACGGTTGAATATAAAAATATCAAAGGGGTGGTTATCAGGATCAACAACCCCATCAAGGCCATCCGTGTACTGACACCAGCCTGTTTCAAAAACTTGTAACATCCCAATAATAGAGATCCGGTCAGGATAGTGAAGATCATTTTTGAACCGGGTAAAAGATCACCGTCGAATAATCGGAAGATGGCAATGGAAAGTTGGGTGTTTAATGGATAAGCGAGAATATGACCTCCCCGCAATTCCCCTGCCCAGATGGAGTGTTGAAAGGCAATTGCATAGCCCTTTAATGCCCAGTTAGCGATGTCATCAAATACAGAATAACCGCGGCCAATGGATATCACCGCACTCAGACCGAACCAGATGACAACGGCAGCTCCGATGACCAGCGCGATTCGATCCTCGATAAAAATTGTACGAAGGGTTTGACCAGGATTAAAAGCCGGGGACCGAAGCCATCTTTTTCGGACAAACTTATGGAGGATGAGCCCAATAACTGCCAGACTGAAAAACCAGATTGATATAGTTACCCGGGTTATTGGAATTCCGAAATACGAGGTAATGAAAATGATCCAGGATAATAAGCCGATCGCGATTGGAAAGCTTAGGATTCCGATATCCAACCAGGACAGATTATTAATCATCAAACTGGTAAAAATGGTTCCCAGGAAAAACAAACTGACCAGAATAAGAATATCGATGAAGGGAACGTTGAGGGGAATTCGACCTGGCGTGTATAGCTGCTCGTTGGTGGGTGGTTTCAGCTGGTTTACCATGGAAGCAGGAAGGTATACCCCGTCCAACCAAAATTTGTGGATGGCTTCTGGAACTGGAATGAATATTTTTCCGGGGACGCTCTCGGGAGGAGGAAATTGATTAAACGCAAGAACGACGGTCGCAGGATTCGCCAAATCTTCTCTGCATTGAGGACTAAGCCCCGGATCGCACAGCCATATATTACGCGGCAGGAGGTAGAACTGCATCATATTTTGATCTGTAAACGCTATGCCAGTACCAATATCAGGGGGAAGTACGACAGGGACATCCTTCGGAAGATAGGCGTCCAACCACCAAATATTTTCTGCTGTGCTATAAGAAATTTTGAAGATCCCGCTGCGTTGAACAGATGAGATTGACCCATATTTGAAAATATCATAGAGTTGCACATGGGCATAGTTCTTCCACGTGTCATAACCCTGTACAATGCAAACCAGAACAAAAAAGGTTAGTAAAATATTCGCGATATTAGACCTGGAGAATACTTTACGGATCATATTTTAAATCCCCAGTATTAATCATGAGATTGTATGCTCGTCCAGTAAAGATATGGCGATGATTATACTAGGGGTTTCTGCCTCATTCAATGGTGAAATGAAGGAACCACCCTATGTTATTTCTTCCTCACTCGTTTTCTTTTCGACGAACCCCCTTTTATGGGTAAAACAAGGACGCCTGCTCGCGCAAGAGTTCAACTTCCACCTTTCTTTCCTGCCAAGGACCTTGTTTCCTGGGTGGGTTATTCACCCAGGGTCATCGGGCTATGTATCCGTAAACCCCGGCCTCCCCGTTTATTTGCTCAAGCCCATCTTTTCAGACGTTGCCCGGGCGGTCAGCTGGATCTCATCGGGTCGGGCCGCGTCCAGGGTTTTCTCGATTATTTTTTTGTCTTCGAGGGGCTGGTAGGAGCAGCGCGTCAGGTCCATACCACATTTGTGGAACTTCGAACGGGAATGATTTAATTAACCGAGTAGAATTAGCATTAACAATACCTGATCCAGAAGATGTGGCTGTCTTGGTCCAAGAATTCGCAGACCGTTATTATCCATTGCCATACGAGGTTAAAGCGCTTTTGTCCCAAATCCGGGTCAAGAACCGGGCAGGAGATATCAGGTTGACCGAAGATATCCCGGTGTTACTTGAGCCATGTAGGAGGTATGGAAGAATATACTCTGGATTCCATCTCCCAGCCAGATCGAGGTTTGAAGAGAACATATCAGTAACAATCGTAGTGATTATCACAGTTAAAAAACGGATAATAGAATGGAAAATCAACCTCTTGTCTCGATCATCACGCCATCATACAACCAGGCGCATTACCTGGAAGACACGCTGCGCTCGGTCCTGCTGCAGGACTACCCAGCGATGGAGTACATCGTGATTGATGGTGCATCTATAGATGGCAGCCAGGCCATCATTCAACACTACGCACCACGCTTGAGCTATTGGATATCGGAACCCGATAACGGACAGGCTGAAGCGATCAACAAGGGGTTTGCGCGGGCCACGGGTGAAATTGTCGCCTGGATCAACTCGGACGACCTGTATTATCGCACGGACGTGATCAGCCAGGCGGTGAAAGCATTGCAAGCCCGGCCTGAGTTGGGAATGGTTTATGCAGATGGGTTGAAGATCAATGCGGATGGTTATTTGCTGGATTGGTTTCGTTACTCCCAGTACAACCTGGTCGACTTGATGGGCTTCAACGTGCTCCTTCAGCCAACGGTCTTTATGCGCCAGGCCGCGCTCAAGAAGGCCGGTTATCTGCCAGTTGATAAAGAATTCGACCTAACCTTGGACCACGATCTGTGGATCCGCATCGCGGGTTTTTACCCGATCCAGCACGTGTCGGAATATTGGGCGGTGGAGCGGACACATAAAGATGCCAAAACTACCTCGAAGGCAGCCTTTTATGGGATTGAAGCCTTTAAATATATTTCCCAACTCGAGCAAGAAGAACCCTTTAAAAGCGCGATAAGAAAGGAACGCCCAACCATTTATGCAGGGTTAAATATCTTTCATGCCCGGCGCCTGATCGATGCAGGTAAACCAGGTGAAGCACTGAGTTATTTTAAAAAAGCTTTTGATCTTGACCGGCGGAAGACCCTACACTACTGGTACAAGATATTTCAAGCAACGGTCGGTGCGATTGGAGCTGGGCAGCTGTTCCTTACTTTTCGAGATTTACGTCGGCGAAGCCAGAATAAGCGTCAGAAATTGGTGGTAGATGATTCTCACATCACCTGGGTAAATACATAAATAGGTATTTTAACTAATATTGAAACCGAATTTTAGTTCCTGAATTTCAAAAGTGCGACTTTTTTTACTGAAGTGGCCTTATGCCTGCGGATAGTGTCAAGAATTCGCAAGCGATGAGTTGGCTTCATCACTTGAATTAAGCTATTTATGCAAACATATCATTTGCTTAACCGTATATGGCTGGATAATTGAGGTTTTTTTCGACAACGGATAATGCAGGATAAAACCTATTTTATATTTAATTCAATTCAAACCAGGAGGAAATCTGAAAATGTTTCCTTCAATGTTCTAAAAAGATATATTACAAAGCAATTCTCTGCTACTTTTGAGACCGGAATTCACCAAAACCTGAACTTGATAAATTGGATAAATGACCAAGCCGAACCAATTAAATAATCTCCCCTCCCTAAATATAACCGGTTCCTCATTTTATTTCTTCAAGCCCACCTTTTCACCCAGCGCCCGTGCAATCAGGAGGGAGGCATTCGGCCGGGCCGCGCTCAGACATTTCTTGATTATTTTTTCGCGTTCGAGAGGATGGCAGTACCAGCGCGTCAGGGTTTGCACCACTTTCAATGGCTCGGGTGCCCAGACCCCCACACCGCGGTTCTCCACATAGTCCACGTTGCCGTCCTCCTGTCCCGGCAGCTTGGCATACAGGATGATGGGCAGGCCAGCCACCAGCGCTTCGGCGATCGTCCCAGGTCCGGCTTTAGTCACAATAACATCGGACGCCTGCATAAAACCGGGCATATCACGGACGAAGCCATAAATAAAGGTGGGATTCTCCCAGGCAAGGTCCTCCAGTTCAGCCTTCAGCTTCGAATTCCGCCCGGTGACGATGACCAGGATCACATCCAGGCCCGATTCATCGATGGCTTGTGCCGTCTCTCCCAGTGGTCCCATCCCCTCGCCTCCGCCGACCAGCAGGACGGTAAACTTTTCAGCCGGCCAGCCATATTCCTTGCGCAGCGACTTCTTGTCACAATCCTTAACGCAATGGCGCAGTGAAATGGGCTGCCCCGCCACCCGGACTTTTTCCGGATCCATATGATTTTCCAAAGCGCTCTCACGTGCCATGCGGGTTGGGACGAGGATCAGGTCCGCCCGCTTATCAAACCACATGGCATGGGTGGAGACCATATCGGTGACCACGGTGACGAATGGTGGACGTTTTTTACCGAGAGCCTTCAAAGCAAAAGAGTTTGCCACCGGGTGAACGCTGACCAGCAGATCGGCGGGGTGCTCTTTCACCAGCCGTCGGGCCGCACGCCGTACCAGGGGCCAAAAGGAGGAAGTGATCATGCGTGCCTGCGGGCGGCCATCGCTGATCTTAAAACCTGCACCCCATAGTTCCGGGATTTTAACCAAATCCGGGTAGATGCGCGGTAGCTGGTTGTATGGAGGAGGAGCATAATCTTTTAGGAAATCCACCGTCTCCACGGTGACACGATCACCAAACTCGAGTTGAAGGCCTTCTATAATGGCATCCATGGCTGCACGGTGGCCTCCGCCGGTATCGGAAAAAAGGAAGAGAATGTGAGGTTTTTTATTCGCCTCTGATTTTATTCCTTTGCTTTCTTGTGTAAGTTGAATACCTTCAGGCTGGTCGGTCAAGGTTCTCCTTTGGCAGAATGGTTTTTATCCGCCGGGACAATTCACGCCGTGTCAGCAACACACGTCTTCCGCAGCCTTTGCACTCCAGACCTATATCCGCCCCCAGTCGGACGACGATCCATTCGTAGGACCCACAGGGATGCGGTTTACGCAGGCGCAAGGTATCATTCAATTGCAGATCAGGAAGCATTCTCTTAATTTTAACCTGAATGGCGTATATTTACGAACAAACCCGAGTGCCTTTTGTGATACACTTACTTCGCAAATTTTAGTCCCGGAGGTGACCTCATGTCCACTCATGAAACCTATCCCATCGAGATCGCTGGTGTCAAACGCGATTTGCGCCTGTTTGAGATCAAGCCTGGTCTGAAAATTGCCATTTTAAACATTCTGGGTGATACCGAACTTGTCCAAGCTGCCGCAAAAGCCTTAGCCATAGCCCTCAAATCGGTGAAATTTGACGTCCTGGTCACCGCCGAAGCCAAATCCATCCCGCTGGCATATGCCCTCGCAGTGGAAACTAAAAAACCTTATATCGTCCTACGCAAGAGTTATAAAGCATACATGGGCGCGGCCCTTATTGCCGAGACACTATCCATCACGACGGGTGAACCGCAGACCTTGATCATGGATGAAAAAGACCAAAAGTTGGCCCGGGGTAAAAAAGCCGTCATTGTGGATGATGTCATCAGCACAGGCTCGACCTTGCAGGGCATGAAAATGATCCTGGAAAAAGTCGGGGCTGAGGTTGCCTGCGAGGCGGCCATACTCACCGAGGGCGAGCGCGCCAAGTGGGAGCATATCGTTGCGCTGGGTCACCTGCCATTGTTTACTGATTAAAAGCTGCCATCCATTTATAGTAGCACTGATAAAAATCCTCTCGACCCTGAAACCATGCCATACCTAGTGGGGTTCCTTGTCGAGAATTAAGTTCACAGGAGCGACCGAATGAAAAAGTCAGCGTTTGAAAGTATGGTGGAAAAAGCGTTTTTGGGTCTCGAGGCCAGGTACGGATTCAAGAAAACTGAAACCAAGTATGAGAACCGCGGCGTGATCGTCCGCTTTCAGAATACCACCAGCGAAGTTCTCTTGAATTACGAAATCGGGAACACACCCTGGCTGGAAATTTCCGACGTTCATCATACCAGGAACAAATCAACGCTCGGGTGGCTGCTTGTCGAGCAGGGCGTGGAAAAACCCCCCACCCCTGAACAAGCCTTTCATCCGACCCCGCTGAACGAAAACGATCTCCCGGCTGTCTTAAAGAAAATGGCCCAGCAGGTGCTGGAGTACGGGGGAGACCTGCTCAAAGGCAATTTTTCCTTGTTACCCAAACTTCAGG
>Ga0207931_1000706_pt1 | contig 12014 bp, 6 predicted proteins | sample NGESurdeep092012_2_FD_184478 | JGI IMG/M metagenome (GOLD analysis project Ga0207931, IMG submission 184478) | Arctic peat soil microbial communities from Barrow, Alaska - NGEE Surface sample 415-1 deep-092012 (SPAdes) | ecosystem: Environmental > Terrestrial > Soil > Wetlands > Peat ...
GAAAAGACGGCAGGAAACAATTCTTCAGGGGGCCAGGACAGTTACACCCATCAAGCTCCAGGCATATGAAAGGATAGTCCTTTTCCTGGAAAGAATATCCCTCGAATCACTGCTGATAAGGGTCAGCACACCTGATATGACTGCTACACAGCTTCAATCTGCATTGCTGACAACAATCAGGAGCGAATTTGAACACAACCTTTCACAGCAGATATATATGAGTCCGCAGGCGTGGGAAGTGGTCAGGAATGCACGTTCAAGCACCATAAAAATAATCAACAGCGAAGCCGAAAAAATTAAAGGAGATGCTCCCGGAATTGAATTGAGCAGACAGGTTCTCTCCAGAGTGATGGAACTGGATCAGGAGCCTACAAGGGCTGCAATAGATTACATTAAGGGCGAAGTAGGAAGGATGATCTAACCCGGTATGAGGTCTGGGGTGCGAGGTGTGCGGAAGAACTAAAAACAAATGCTCCAATAATTCCTAAAACTGTGTTACCTCATACCCCAAACCCCGAACCCCGGACCTTTTGATCTTACAGCAACTCCACACTTCTCTTCACGAAAGTACTAAGATCCTCTCCCTTCAGCATATTGTTTGCAAGCAATGCCAGGTCGATCAGCTGTTTGACTACTTTATTGTTTGATCCGTAGTTTTCCAGAATGTCCTTCCTCGCCGATTCAAGAGTTTCAAGTTCTTTCCGCAGTCTTTCGAGATCATCCTTCTCTACCTGGCTTACTTCTTCCGGCTTCTTCTTATTATTGTCTTTTTCCATGAATGTGATCTCTTCTTTCAGCCTTTCCCTCTCGGTATTGTTTTCCTGAAGCCTGGTTCCTTCCTGAACCTGCAGGTCATCCGAGATTTTCACTACAAGGGGATGGTTCACATTAACCACCAGGTTGAAGCTGTCGGGCAATTCACCGTAGAAATTCATCCCGCCGCCAAGCAATGACATCTCTTTCATCCTGCGCATAAATTCCGACTGGGTAATGATAACCGGTGCATCATTTTCGTCAAGAGTCTCAGGTACAGCGTTATATATCTCCTTTGATTTCACTCTGACATTAAACACACTCTTAAGATCGTCCTGCTGAACCTTTGAAAGGTCGGATGCCTTTGGATCTTCCTTGTGAATAAGCTTGTCTATTACATCGGAATCTACTCTTACAAATCTTGAATCCTTCAGTTTTGTCTCAAGATGATTGATCAGGTGAATGTCAAGCTGACCGTCAAGATTAAGAACATCATAACCTTTACTTTTTGCCTTTTCGATATAAGTGTACTGATCAGTTTTATTTGTCGAATACAAATAAACCAGCGTTTTATTCTTATCTGTCTGGTTTTCCTTTATCAGTTTTTCGTACTCTTCAAATGTAAAATACTTGTCATCAGTATTCTTCAGAAGGGCAAATTTTGATGCTTTTTCATAGAATTTTTCTTCGGTTATCATCCCGTATTCAATGAAGAGTTTCAGGTTATCCCATTTCTTCTCAAACTCCTCACGATTATTCTTGAAAATATCATTAAGCCTGTCAGCGACCTTCTTGGTAATATGGGCCGATATCTTCTTCACATTTGAATCGCTCTGCAAATAACTTCTTGAAACATTGAGCGGTATATCGGGTGAATCAAGAACTCCATGCAGAAGGGTAAGAAATTCCGGTACAATCCCTTCAACAGAATCAGTAACGAATACCTGGTTGCAATAGAGCTGGATCTTGTTCTTCTGGATCTCTATGTTCGATTTGATTTTTGGGAAATAAAGGATACCTGTAAGCTTGAAAGGGTAGTCAACGTTAAGGTGAATGTTGAATAATGGTTCATCGCCTATAGGATAGAGCTCCTTGTAAAATTTAAGGTAATCTTCCTCTTTCAGATCAGCAGGCTTCAGGGTCCAGGCTGGTTTTGTATTGTTTATTATTTTATCTTTCCCGGTCTCCACATATTTCCCGTCTTTCCATTCTTTCTCCTGTCCAAAAGCTATCTCCACAGGAAGGAATTTGCAGTATTTCTTCAAAAGCTCCTCAATCTTATTCTCTTCGAGAAAATCCTTTGATTCCTTGTCGATATAAAGGATCACATCGGTCCCTCTGCCAACCCTGGTTGTCTCTTCAATCTGATATTCGGGACTGCCGTCACAGGTCCACTTGATTGCTGGTTCAGTTTCATCCCATGATTTTGATATTACTTCAACTTTGTCGGATACCATGAAAGAGGAATAGAAACCAAGACCAAAATGTCCGATCATTGAATTAACCTGATCCTTGTATTTTTCAAGAAAATCGTTTGCGCTCGAAAATGCTATCTGGTTAAGGTATTTGTCAATCTCTTCGGATGTCATCCCGATTCCTGAATCAGTGACCTTTATCGTTTTCTTCTTTTTATCAACGGAAACTCTTATCGTAAGGTCACCCAGATCCCCTTTAATATCACCTGCAGAAGCCATAGCTTTCAGCTTTTGAGTGGCATCAATTGCGTTAGAAATAAGTTCACGGAGAAAAATTTCATGATCAGAATAGAGGAATTTTTTTATTATCGGAAATATGTTCTCGGTGGTTACTCCTATTTTTCCTGTTTGCATATCTATAAGTTTAATTGTTAGACATCATCACGGCGCTAATATTTCAAAAGCTATGCCGTTAAATTCAAACTGACAAATAGTCATATTTAGCAAGAATATAGAAGCAGGCAATGGATAATTTATTAGCAGAATATTCATACTTTTGAGCTGATAATTCTTGGTAAATGTATGCCTTAAAAACGTTATCCAGACAATATCTCAGGTTTATTATTACCTCTATTGGAATTGCTCTTTGTCTGATTTTGATGCTTTTTCTTCTGGCAATTTATCATGGTGTAGCTGATGCCTCCGTTAGGTATGTCCGTGAAAGCAAGGCAGATGTGTGGGTACTGCAGCGGCATGCTGCCAACCTTCTGCGTGGCACATCTATTCTGACAAACAGGCATGGAGAACTGATAAAGAAGGTGAATGGCATAAAATCAATAGCTCCTATACTTTTTTTTACTGCAACAGTAAACCTCCCCGGCACTACTGCTTCAGTTCATCTGGTGGGATATGATCCCCTGACAGGGATAGGAGGACCTCCTGAAATCCTGAAAGGCGATACGCTCCGCGATAATGATCAGATCGTTCTTGATAATTCATTTGCAGCAAAATACAGAATAAAGGTCGGAGATATATTTATAATACGGGATGACACACTTACAGTAGCAGGATTAAGCGGTGGCACAAATCTTTTTGTGATTCAATTTGCATTTATTACACTTGAAAAGGCAAGAGAACTCCTTGGTTTTCCAGGGATACTATCCTGTTACCAGATTATTGTTGAACCAGGTTTAAATCCTGTAACAGTTGCCGGACAAATAAGGGCTGTCTCACCGGATCTTGCTGTATTTGATAAAGCAACATTTCTGAACAATAATATTCATGAGGCAGAAACCGGTGTAATGCCTTTGCTATATATTGTTGCCCTTATCGGAGCAATTGTGCTGACTGCACTTTTAAGCCTGATATTATCGGTTTATGTCCTTGAACAGCAAAGGGACTATGCTATTATGAAGGCGCTTGGAGCTCCCTCGGCATTCATTCCTGTTATTATAATACAGCAATCTCTTATACTGGCTGGCAGCGGAATGACTATTGCCCTTCTGATGTTTGGCCCGATGTTAAAAGCAGTCGGCAGATTTTCGCCTACTATTTCAGCTCAGACATCAGTTAATCAAATACTTACAGTTGCATCAGGGTTATTGATTATCAGTCTTCTGAGCTCAATATTACCGTTGGTCAGGCAGAGACATATTTACCCGATTGAAGTTTTCAAATGAACGATCAAAACAACATCTTCACAGCCGAACTGGTAAAAGTTACAAAGGCATTTTCGCGTTCAGGAAATGAAACAATTGCGGTGAATAATGTCTCTTTCAGAGTTTGTGCCAGAGAGCTTGTCCTGCTTCTGGGTCCGAGCGGCAGCGGAAAAACAACTCTGCTTACGCTTCTCGCGGGACTTCAGAAACCAACCAGCGGTGATGTATTTATTTTTGGTAAAAAAGTACAGGATTATTCTCCCGGAGAGTTGCAGCGACTGAGAGCTAGCAGTATGGGATTTATTTTTCAGACTTTCTGTCTGCTTGAAAATCTGAATGTTCTGGATAATGTCACCCTTGTAATGAAGTTTGCCGGTACTCCGGGAAAATCAGCAAGGAATCATGCTGTTGAATGTCTTGAAAGATTTGGTGTAGGTCATCTCAGGGATGAATTCCCGGGGAAACTCAGTCAGGGTGAAAAACAGCGGGTTGCTGTTGCCAGGGCAATAGCTAACGGAGCCAGATTGATCCTGGCTGATGAACCTACCGGAAGTCTTGCAACTGAGCAGGGGATGGCGATTATTGAATTCCTTCATGAAAGTGTCACAAATGACGGGCTGAGTGTTGTCATCGCAAGTCATGACGAAAGGATAATGAAGTATGCGGACAGGGTATACCGGCTCAGAGATGGCTTTCTCTTATGATTTTTACAGGCAGGGCAAATCTATATAGGGAAGTTTGTTAAGGATTTCACCCTTTTCAATTGTTGCAGGATCGGTGGAAATAAGTACGATATTTGAAATCAGGCGCTGAAAGAAAAAGCCATCAGATGCCTTCAGCAAGGGATCATCAGCTGAACTGCTCCATATCATATTCTGATATCCTTTCTTCCGATACTTGTTATAAACAGCCCGCAGAAGGGCATTCATTATATCAGGATCCCTGCCCTCTACTGCATAATCTGTAACAATGAAATCTTTAAAGCATTCACCTGGTGCAGGCAGGGGAGCCAGCCGAAAGAGAACGGACAAAATTCTATAAAGGATTTTCGCTGCTAAGAATTGCTTCCCATAACGTAAAACTCTGGTTTGTCGGAATGATGAACAATCCCATGCAGCACACACACCACAGGGACTTCCATTTCTGCCAAAAGCCAGGTAATAATCATCAATGGACAAACCCGGACGTTCACTAAGATATTTATCGAATGTCGCAATATCATAATGATTGCCGAATAGTCTTTCTTTGTGCTCATTATTAAGCAGATTGACAATCACAGGAATATCACTTTTTTCAGCCCTGCGTATAATATATTTCCGCGTATAACGCACTGGCCAGGTTAAAATTATATTTCTGACATCCAACTGATTAATAATACGTGAATAAGGAATATACGGGAAAGACGGATTTCTGTGATCAACATATGAAAGAGGATCCCTGTTGCCTTTCATAACGACTGCATATCCGATAGTCGAATTGTTATATGTTTCCCTGAAAAGCTTTTCAGAGACCTTAAGAACGAATCCTGTACCCCTGGCTTCAGGCGAAACATAAAAATCCTTTAAGTGGAAAACTGTTTCCTGTGAACCATTTACCATGGCACTGTGATAACCAATCATTCCAAATCCCTTTAGCTGGTTAAGCCTGAAGAATCCATAGCAGAAATACGGGTGATATTTAATGTCAGATAACCTGAAAAAATCAGGCTGCCTGTCGAAGCAAATCGTAATTTTATCAGTATTAATAGGTGCCGAGTGGAGTATTTCGAGCATTTTATCGCTGTAACTCCTGTCAATAGGTTCAATCTGATAGAGACTCATTCTATTTTCTGATTATAGGCACAACTGAATAGAACGGATAACGGTCATTTAGTATAAGTTCTTCACCCCGGCTATATTCAGCCGCAAGTTCAGGGACATTGTCAGGAATTCTGTGATTAAGATGGATATATCGCATGACTATCCTGTCTCCCGGTAAAGTTTTGTCTCTGATCATACTGAAAAGAGCAGCCATAGATTCCTTTGACATCCAGTCACCAACATTTGAAATATGAATTTTGTTGAAATTTCCGGGCTCTGACGCCTCCAGGATTTTTTCAATTGATTTTTCTTCGTATTCTATATTTTTGAGATTTTCAGTAAACCTTTCATGGAAAACAGGTTGAAGGAATTCCGGAAGTGCTTCCTTAAATAAGATCCTGTTAAAAAAGGTGTACTGCAGGAAATAGTTTTTTCTGGAAAGAGTGTTGCAGCAAAAGTTCCTGAAACGCTGGAAAAAGAACTCCCCTATATTCCTTGCTCCACTGTGAGTTAGTCCCGCAGGATCAATTCCACGGTTTTTGTATAACCATGGATGAAAAGCTGTCCTGAAAATACCCTTAACGATCGGTCCGTTTATCTTTTTGTCAAAAACTTCTTTCTGTTCTTCGACAGAATCGCATTCAAATAAGCTGGAAAGATTCTTTTTCCCGACAATAAGCCTTCCTATAACTGTTACTTTCAGCATATACTTTTCGAACCTGCCACTATTAATTACTCCGCCTTTGACAGCTTCGATGTTCTCTTTCCAGTATTGCCTGTCATTTTCCAACAGATATGGTACTATTTCATCGATGAAAATCCGTTCACGCCTGTTTTCCTCCATATTCATATAGCCCAGAAAAGAGGCTGCTGCGACAGAATCAGAAACGATTGCTGCCGTTTGTTTCAGCCGGCATAATCTTAATTGTTCAGCCGAAACATCCACCGCTTTTATTTTCACGTCGTTCAAAGCAGCAATATTCAAAGGGATCTCTCCCGCGCCAGCTATGCATAACAACGAATCCCCTGTGGTGAGATTAAGTGCCTTGCTTTCGGTCAGAGCATCCTCCTGAGAGATACCGTAATTATAAAGGAAATCCATACTTTACATTCTTGTTGTTTTGAAACTACCCAGACTCCCGGCGTTCTGGAACAGGTCATATTTTTGTGCAAGAAGGGTTATTGCTTTTACCTCTTCCGGGAGAATTCTGCCTTTCAGAGAACCTTGAAATTCTTCCAGCCCAAGCAAAATAGCTTCAGCGGCACAGCAAAAAACAGTGCCGGGAGCAGAGTAGGAACTTATGACCGCATCAGTGTCTTCAGGTAATGTCACATAAGCGGAAAAAAGGATACTTCGCACGTTCGGCAGTCTGTTTACTTCGGGGGCAACTGCAGAAGGGACTGAAAGATCTGAAATAAGCACTGGTTTATTCCCGGCAATATGATGAGGCAAGATTATTGGATCGCTGGTGTTGGAGCAGATGATCAGGATATCAGAATTCTTAATATCGTTTATATTACCGGAGCCTGTTATCTTCACCAGAACGCTCATTCTCTTCCGCAGATCATCAATAAATTCGTTCGTTCGCTTTTCAGATCGTGAAACAAGAATTAATTCAGAACATATATCCTTTTGATCGCTAAGCATTTCCGTTATGATCTGCCCTATATTACCAGTCGATCCGATTACTGCAATTACATTCGGTTTGTCGAATTCCGGAATCAGCTTTACAGTGTTGACAAGATGCCTAATTCCGGATGCAGCTGTCAGAGTATTTCCTGTAATTATTCTTGAACCACGAGGTTCGTAAAGCGAAAGTCCGTTGTTAGTCAGAATCGAGTTAAAACCACCAAGACTTATTACCTGTGCACCATTTTGAGCCGCAAGGTTGACACCTTCCTGTATTTTTGCTACAATTTTTTTCCTTTTACCTGACTTATGCAGGAATTCAAGTTCTGATGAATCCAGAGGAATTACATAAAAGGAAAAATGGATCTTGCCATGAAACAGGTTTAAAGCAATCATCAGGACGGGGTCCATCTCCATAAGAGCCTGGATCCTGTTAAAAAGGATACGTAAACCGGTATCAGAAGCTCTGGCAAAATCAGGCACAAGCATTCGCAATTCCTTCAACGGAAATGCAAAATGTGCAATGAATGCAACTTTGGTCGACCCATCTGCTGGTGGTTCAAGGTTTTGTTTATAGACAACCCCAGGATCCAAGCCTTTCTTATCCTCAGAGAATGTATCATTATCCATCAGGAACAGGAACAGGTCATACATTTTCTTCCCGGTAATTATTGAGCATAATTCGTCAATTGCAATGCATATTCTATCTGACTCCTGCCGTGTCAGATAAGCTGAAGGTTCAATTCTTAAAGTGTTGGGCGCCGAAAGTGTCGGGAACATCCTTATCTGATGACAATTTAACAGCCAGGCAGAAAAGAGATAACCAGCTCTTTCTTTTTCAAATAGTATTCTCAGGATAATATTCCCGGCCGCGCATTCCGGGTTAAAGTAAATAGCCAGCATCAGCCCCTTGCCCTGAACGTCCGATATTATATCGGGATATTTATTACGGATACTTATCAGCTTATCCCTCAGATAACTGCCGGTTTCCCTTATCTGATTAATGAATAAACCGGAACTGATAATATCAAGGGCTTTGAGTCCGGCGACTGCAGCTAATTCACCATTGCCGAAGGTTGAGGTATAGTACTCGCTGAAATCAAAGCAGAACCTTGATTTGTCGATCATTACCGCAGAGATCTTTTCTATACCGCCTCCAAGCGCTTTCCCGAAAAGATAATAATGGGCATATTTACATTCTGGTATTTCACCAGTCCGTCCAAGACCGCATTGAATCTCATCAGATATCAAAGGGAAATCATGCAGTGAGAGCTCTTTAAGAAAGTCCTTGTTTACAAGGCGGATACCCCCTTCTCCAATAACTGGTTCAGCAAACGCACCTATTATAGTACTGATTTTAAACTGAATGATCTTAGTCTCATGCTCAGACTGCACAGCCCGATCCAGGGTAATAAGTGACTTTTCTATTGTGTTTTTCAATTGTTCACGCCATGCTTCACTTCTGTCATCCAGAAAAACCACTTCAATATTTGTAAGCCTTGAAAATCTTTTTCGCTTTTTCTGATTACCCAATATACTTCTGGCTCCGGTACTGTTTCCATGAAATGAATTAGCAACTGCAATTATCAGGCTTTTCGATTTTTCTATGATTTCCTGATTTTTGTTCCACACTTCAACTATGTTTACATTATTGTCGCTGGCGTAAGTCTGATACTGCTGATCCCTGATCTTTTTAATTCTATTTTCCCATTCAAAACATGCATGATGAATGGCTATCTCGACTGCCTCAGAACCGCTGTTGCCAAATATAACCTGATAACTTCTGCCAGTTTCAGATCCAATGATAAGATTCAGTTTTTCAGCTAAAAGGCTGGCGAAGTGCGGAATACTCAGCTGGTTACAAATCGCTATTTTATCTTTTTGGATAAAATCCGTAACCTCTCTGGATATTTCAGAATTATTATGACCGAGGAGATTAGTCCCATATCCGCCTGTAACATCAAGTATCTCAACTTCTTTGCCATGAAGATATGTGAAAAGAGAGTCTTTTTTACCACGATGATACTGGTAATTGAGCTTAAGAGATGAAAGGAATGTACCGATCTGCGGGCTGAGATATTGAGCATACTTATAAGAACCATGACTTAAAATGTCAGTTGACTCAATTCCCGAAGCATCCTTTCTTGTATCGGTTAAGCGGCTTATCAGATCGTGATATTCGGCGTTTATCTGTTTTACCGAAATTGTGCCTTTCCCTGTTTTAGGAGGAGCCGTATTGATTATGGCAATCCTGCAGACATGCCTGTGCTGAAACTCAAATGGCTCAATGGTATTAATCAACCGGTTATTAATCTCTTCAAAAACTCCACTGAATTTCTTAAGTATTCTGGCATCGTTTACTTGTCCCGGGCTTATTGATCCATCATTAATGAATATCAGGGCAGCCAAACCGGGAAAATTTATTAGAGGATAGAACTGGGCATGCAGTACACTGCTTATCAGAGTATTATAATATTCCCTGATCTTAAGTATTGGTATTTTCACACCAAAACAATCTTTAAAGTAATCAAGCGAAGCTCTTCTTATATAGAAAAAACAATTCCTTTCATCCAGACACACAATATCACCGGTATCAAAGTACTTATTTGCATTGTCTTCTTCTTCGCCTATGCAATACTTATGACTGAAGGCCGACTTTACATAAAGCCTGAAATGATTTGTTTCTGAATCTGATCTCATCAATCCGATACTGACACCTGGTAAAGGATTTCCAAGAGGAATCATACTCTCATTGAATACATTACTGGTACTAAGTAAAGTGGAAAAAACCTGTTGTGTTTCGGTTGTGCCGAAAGCATTATGAAGGCGCATGCCGGTTGCATTGTAAACCTCGCCTGCGGTCATATTGTCATAGGCAGCACCGCTCGACACAAGGGTTTTAAGATTATTGCTTATCAAAGCTTTTAATTCAGGAAATACCCTGAAAAATTCAAGAAAAGTGTTAAATACAGCCGGGCCTCCGGTGATATGCTCCGGTTTCATTTTCAATAACAGGTATCTTACAGTCTCCGGTTTTGTAATAAACCATTCTGTTATAATAAGGCAAACAGGTTCTCCTGTCCATAAAGCATTAATAAGGGCACGTATTCCCATTGTATGGGTAAGCAAGGGAGTGAACCCCGCACCTCCAAGGACATTTTTGTCATAAAATCCTGCTTTTCCCCATGCAAGACAGTTTAGATAATAAGCTTCGTGCGTATATACAACGAGCCTGGATCTGCCAGAAGTGCCTGATGTAGTAACTATTAAAACATCATCAGACGGATTGACATTATTAAACTCGTTGTCAGAAAAAGTTTCACTTTCCGGAAAGCTTTGTAAAGAACCAGAAAACTCCGCATCAATACCGAAATCTGTCAGATTATCCCAGATTTTGAGTCTTTTTTGGTCAGCAATATCTCTGATCTCTTCTATTTCAGATTTCTCCCTTTCATGCCCTTCCAGGCTTCGTACTTCATTCTGTGGGAGGATAACATGTTCTGAATGAGTCATGTCGATCCATTCTGAAAATTCTTCAGCTTCAGAATACATCGGGAGGAAGGTACGGCAGCCCTTTGCTGCCAGTGCAATAAAGATCAGAGCCGTTATCATTTCATTGCATCCCTGGAAGGTCAGCAATATTACCGTTTGTCCCCTGGATATACCTTTTTCATTAAAAGATCTCAAGAGCCTAAGGATAATACTCCGGAGACGTCCGAGACTGATCTCAACATATTGATTTTCAAAATGACTCAGAATGATTTTGCTTTCTTCTTTTCTGCCAGGAAGCTTGCTGAACAGAATATTTCCAATTGCTTTCAGTGGATGACGGCCTTTGTCAAGCGGATTTTCAAAAACCAGATCAAAGGAATTATCCATTAGTCCGTCACATATTAGCTATATCAAATTTCTTTAAAATTGTCAACCTTTACAAATTTATTTTCCGGTCAGGAGATAAAATACAGGAAATCCTGTTTTGATTAAAAAGATTATTTCAAATCACGTAATTCAGGTTAAATCAGCAGGATAAAATGCGTCAGGCACTATTGTTAAATAATTAACAATAAACTCGATTGCAGAAAATTCAGGGTTTTTTAATCTGAGTTATTTCTTATTCTTTACTTCAATATTTGATTTGAATTTCCACGTCCCCTTTTCCAGACCATATGCATCATATGAGAAATCAGGACCATAGTATTCCTTTTGGCCTTTTAAAGCCGGTGAGACAGGAACCAGATGATCAAAAATAATTGACTTGTCTGTAAGAAATTTCAGTGAGATTACAGCTTCTGAACTGTATTCAAGAACTTCCCTGTATTTTGTCACATCAGCTGATACAAACAATTTCCTTCCAAAAACAATTCCGCCATCGGGGTTAAAGCTCAATACATCGATAATCTTGCGGGTGATTGCAGGATTGCCAAAATCAATACCCAGGAGCACCCAATAAGCCTGGTTATTCTTCCTGTAAGGTCTCAGATCATAATAGAGTGCTCCGTACCAGTCTTTTTCAGAATATATTGTATCGCTTCTGACAGGTGCTTCGATGTATTTTCCCTCAAGCCTGTGAACCAGATTCTTCTTTCCTGAAGTGTGAATTAAATAACAATAATACCTGCTTTCCGATTCTTTAAGAAGCATATTCCAGGTAATAATTTTAAGCTGGGAATTCTTTGAGGTAACCTGTCCAAGGTATTTCAGGTTTGTAAACTTATGTTTAAAAACGGTATCGGACTCAGCGTAACTGTTAATAATGAAT
>Ga0207931_1000707_pt1 | contig 11994 bp, 13 predicted proteins | sample NGESurdeep092012_2_FD_184478 | JGI IMG/M metagenome (GOLD analysis project Ga0207931, IMG submission 184478) | Arctic peat soil microbial communities from Barrow, Alaska - NGEE Surface sample 415-1 deep-092012 (SPAdes) | ecosystem: Environmental > Terrestrial > Soil > Wetlands > Peat ...
TGGCTGGAACGGTGGCGGGAATGGCACAGGCACATTAGGCAAGGCTGGCGCCGGCGCTACTGATGTCCGTCAAGGTGGGAACGCTCTCGCCAATCGAGCAATCGTGGCTGGGGGTGGTGGGGGATACAACAGCGCCGAGACCGCCGGGGCCGGGGGCGGTACTACCGCCGGCCCCGTCAGCGCCCTTGCGGCGGCCCCGGCCGGCGTCGCCCGGCACGGCGATCATCTCTTCGACGAACGAGTCCCAGGCGCCGCAGTCCGGGCAGTGGCCGAGCCACTTGGCCTCGCGGCGCCCGCACTGGCCACAGGTGAAGACGGTCCGCGTCTTCGCCACGGACGCTTCTAAACGCCCGCGACCGCGCCGCCGGCATCCGGGCCTTCGTCGCCGGCCGGCGGCGCCCCGGCGGGCGTCACGCGCTGCGCGACCGGCTCGTCGAGACCGACCATGGGCAGTTCGACGCGCCCGCCCACGGCTTCGCCGTTGACGGTGAGCACGGTGTCCTCGTCTTTGCCGTCCACCAGGACCAAGGTGCCCTCGGGGAACTGGCGCTCGAGCATGGCGTCGCTGAGTTTGTCCTCGATGTAGCGCTGGATGGCGCGCCGCAGCGGCCGCGCCCCAAGCATGGGGTCGAACCCCTTCTCCACCAGCACGTCGCGGCCGGCGTCGGTGAGCTCGATCGTGATGCCGCTCACCGTCAGCTGCTCCTGGAGCCGGGCGATCATGAGACCGACGATGGCGCCGATCTCGTCGCGGTCGAGCTTGTGGAAGACGATGACCTCGTCCACGCGGTTGAGGAACTCCGGTTTGAACACGCGCTTGAGTTCGCCGGTGATGCGGCCCTTCATGTCGTCGTAGGTCATGCCCGAGGTGGCCGTCTGACCGAATCCCAGCGGCGTGTCCTTGGTGATCATCTCGGCGCCGATGTTGCTGGTCATGATGAGGATGGCGTTGCGGAAGTCGACCGTGCGCCCCTGGGAGTCGGTGAGGCGCCCGTCCTCGAGGATCTGCAGGAGGATATTGAACACGTCCGGGTGCGCCTTCTCGATCTCGTCGAAGAGGATGACGCTGTACGGCTTGCGGCGCACGATCTCGGTGAGCTGGCCGCCCTCGTCGTGGCCCACGTAGCCGGGCGGCGAGCCGACGAGGCGCGACACGGAGTGCTTCTCCATGTACTCGCTCATGTCGATCTGCACCAGGTGATCCTCGTCGCCGAAGAGGAACGCGGCAAGGGTGCGCGCCAGCTCCGTCTTGCCCACGCCCGAAGGGCCGAGGAAGATGAACGAGCCGGTGGGGCGCCGAGGATCCTTGAGCCCGGCGCGGCTCCGGCGGATGGCCTTGCTGACGGCGCGCACCGCCGGGTCCTGCCCGATGAGCCTCGTGTGCAGCTCCTCCTCCATGCGGAGGAGCTTCTTGCTCTCGGCCTCGGTGATCTTGACCACCGGGATGCCCGTCCACATGCTCACGATCTCGGCGATCTCGTCCTCGCCGATGCTGGCCCGCGTCCCTTCGTCGCTGGTCTTCCACTGATCCTCGAGCTCAAGCTTCTTGTGGCTGAGCTTGCGCTCCTTGTCGCGCAAGTTGGCGGCCTTCTCGAACTCCTGCGCCTCGATGGACGCCTCTTTCTCCTTGCGCACCCGTGAGATCTCATCCTCCAGCTCGCGATAGCTGGGCGGCGCCGTCATGGTACGGATGCGCATGCGGCTGGCGGCCTCGTCGACGAGGTCGATGGCCTTGTCGGGCAGGAAGCGGTCGCTGATGTAGCGGTCGGCAAGCTCGGCGGCCGAGGTGAGCGCCTCGTCGGTGATGCGGATGCGATGGTGGGCCTCGTAGCGGTCGCGGAGACCTATGAGGATGTCGACGGTCTCCTCGACCGACGGCTCGGCCACCTTGATCTGCTGAAAGCGGCGCTCCAGAGCGGCGTCGCGCTCGAGGTACTTGCGGTACTCGTCCATGGTGGTGGCGCCGATGGTCTGCAGCTCGCCACGCGCCAGCGCCGGCTTGAGGATGCTGGCGGCGTCGATGGCGCCTTCCGCGGCGCCGGCGCCGACGAGGTTATGCAGCTCGTCGATGAACAGGATGATGTCACCCTGGTCGCGGATCTCCTTCATGACCTTCTTGAGGCGTTCCTCGAACTCGCCGCGGTATTTTGAGCCGGCGACCAGGGCCGCGAGGTCGAGCGTGTAGACCTGCTTGCCTTTGAGCAACTCGGGCACCTCGTGGTTGGCGATGCGCTGCGCAAAGCCCTCCACGATGGCCGTCTTGCCCACGCCGGGCTCGCCGATGAGCACCGGATTGTTCTTGGTGCGCCGGCTGAGGATCTGCATGACGCGCTCGATCTCGGTGGCGCGGCCGATGCAGGGATCCAGCTTGCCGTCCTCGGCCAGCTTGGTGAGGTTGCGGCCGAACTGCTCGAGCACCTTGGCCGAGCGCTTGCCTTCGCCGCCGCCCTGCTGCTGGCCGCGGCGGCCGGGGCCGCTGAGCGTGCGCATGACCTCGTTGCGGATCTTCTCCGGCTCGGCGTCCAGATCGAGCAGGATGCGCGCGGCGACGCCTTCGTCCTCGCGCACAAGGCCAAGGAGGATGTGCTCGGTGCCGATGTAGTTGTGGCCCAGGCTGAGCGCCTCGCGGAGCGCCAGCTCGAGCACCTTCTTGGCGCGCGGCGTGAAGGGGATCTGGCCTTGCGGCGCTTCCTCGCCGGAGCCGACGATGCGCACGACTGCCGCGCGGACTTCCTCGACAGACACTTCGAGGCCGTCGAGCACGCGCGCCGCCACGCCTTCTTCTTCGCGCAGCAGGCCGAGCAGAAGGTGCTCGGTGCCGATGTAGTTGTGCTTGAGGGCCCGCGCTTCTTCTTGCGCGAGGACCACGACCTGCCGGGCCCGCTCGGTGAAGCGTTCGAACATCCGGTATCTCCTTCCGGAAGACGGGGCCGCGCCGGTCGGATGAGAGGACGCGGGCGGCCGCCGGTGCTTGCTCTCGGCCTCCGGCCTGCCCCCCGGAGGCGTGACGTAGCCTAATGGTACCCGATTCCCGGCGAGACGCGACCCGAGGGACCGGCGAGCGTCTTGCATCCGTGCTGGTAGAGAAAGCTGACTAGCCCCAAGCCCGAGGCGAGGAGGCCGGCAAGAACCAGTCGCCGCAGAGAAGCTGCGCCCCGTGAACCCCCTGGCAACACTGTACTTCCTGTCATGCCCTACTCCCTTCTTTGTAGGCACACTCCCGAGCCCAACGAGAGACTCCAAGATACGTCCGTCTCGTCACTCTGCTACCCGCGCGTCGACGAGACGCGGACCGCCTCGTCGGCAGCGGCGATGTCCAACATCTCGGGGTCGAAGCCTAGCGCCCAGGCGCGGAGCTCGGCGCACTCCTCATGGCCGGGGTCAGCAAGCACCGCGAGGAGGTGCTCGTGGCCGACTATGCTGCCGCAGTCCTCCGGTGGCGCCGCGCGGCGGCCGTCGGTGCACCGGGGGTAGCGCAGGGAGGTGACGGCCGGGTACACCCTCTCGACCTCAAGCGTGTGCTTCCAGTCGTCGCCGAAGTCGTAGCGGTGCAGGAGGCGGCGTGCGCCCTCGGCCAGCGCCGCACGCAGCCTGATGGTGGCTTCATCTTCGAGGCGCGCCCGCGACCCAGCCCAGTCGTCACCCTCGGGCATGCCAATCCGCCTGGCGCCGACCTCGAACTCGTGGAGGTGCGAGTCCGTCTAGCCGAACGCCGCCTGGATGACGTCGCTGAATTCGGCGAAGCCGACTGCAAGCGGCACCTCCAAGCGTCGCCAGACCGGCGGGGCGATGCCTTGAAGAGTGATCTTGAGCCTGGCGACGTCTTGGGTGGTCATGGTCTCAACTGAGGGCCGGCGGGCGAAGCCGGCCCGGCCCTCCGCGCCTCAGCCGCGTAGCGCCGGGAAGAGGATGACGTCGCGGATGCTGGGCGCGCCGGTGAGGATCATCACGATGCGGTCGATGCCCATGCCCATGCCGCCGGTGGGCGGCATGCCGTGCTCCATCGCCTCGAGGAAGTCCTCGTCGAGACGGTGCGCCGTCTCGTCGCCGTCGGCGAGGTTCTGCATCTGCTGCACGAAGCGCTCGCGCTGGTCGTCGGGGTCGTTGAGCTCGCTGAAGGCGTTGCTCGTCTCCATGCCGGCGACGAAGCCCTCAAATCGCTCGACGAAGCGCGAGTCGTGCGGGGTCTTCTTGGCGAAGGGGCTAGTCTCGAGCGGGTGCTCGGTGATGAACACCGGCTGGATGAGCTTGGGCTCGACCATCTCGCTGAACAGTTCGTCGACTTGCAGGCCCCAGGTGGGCGCGAGGGTGACGCCGTCGAAGCCGTGCTCCTTGATTGCGGCGTGGAGCGCCGGCACATCGCGGATCTCGCCGATGTCGATGCCGGTCTCGTTCTCGATGGCCTTACGCATCGTGAGGCGCGGCCAGGGCGGCGTGAGGTCGATGTCATGATCGCGGAAGGTGACCTTGAGGTCGCCGACGGTGCGAGCCGCCTCGACGACCATCTGCTCGACCATGTCCATCACATGGTTGTAGTCCACGTATGCCTCGTATGTCTCGAGCATAGTGAACTCGGGGTTGTGCTTGAAGCTCACGCCCTCGTTACGGAAATCCTTGCCCATCTCGTAGACGCGGTCGATGCCGCCGATGATGCAGCGCTTGAGGTACAGCTCGGTGGCGATGCGCAGGTAGAGGTCGCGCTCAAGCTCGTTGTGGTGCGTGGTGAAGGGCCGCGCCAGGGCGCCGCCGTAGAGCGGCTGGAGCACGGGCGTCTCGACCTCGACGAAGCCGCGCCCGTCGAGGAACTCGCGGATCGAACGGATGATGCGGGCGCGCATGACGAACACCTCGCGGGAATCATCGTTGACCATGAGGTCGAGGTAGCGTCTGCGGTACCGGGTCTCCACGTCAGTGAGGCCGTGGAACTTTTCGGGCATGGGCCGCAGCGACTTGGAGAGCAGCTCCCACGACGTGACGCGCAGCGAGAGCTCGCCACGCCGGGTGCGCATGACGGCGCCCTCGGCGCCGACGAAATCGCCCAGGTCGACGTGCTCGAGCGCCGCGTAGCGCTCCTCGCCGAGGGCGTCGAGCTGGGCGAACAGCTGCAGCTCACCGCTGGAGTCCTTGAGGACCACGAAGGTGAGCTTGCCGTGCACGCGGCGGGCCATGACGCGCCCGGCTATGCGGCGCACGTCGCCGGAGTCATCGCCCGCCTCGAGGCCGGCGTAGGCATCGTGCAGCGGCCCGATCTCGTCACGCGGCTGGTACTGGGTGGGGTAGAAGTCTCCGGCGTCGCGCCACGCGGCGAGCTTGGCGCGCCGCTCGGCGAAGACGTCGCCGCCGGGCTCGCTACGCTCGTCCATGGCGGGCCCCTTCAGGCCTTCTCGATGGCCAGGACCTTGAGCTTCTTCGACCCCTGGGGAACGGTCACGGTGATCTTGTCGCCAGGCTTGTGACCCATGATCGCGCGGCCCACCGGCGACTCGTTGGAGAGCTTGTGCGCGGCGGGGTCGGCCTCGGACGAGCCGACGATGGAGTACTGCACGATGTCACCCGCCTTCATGTCCTGCAGGGTGACCTTGGTGCCGACGCCGACCTTGTCTGTGGTGACGGAGTCGGAGTCGATGACGATGGCGCTGCGGAGTCGCTCCTCGAGCGCATAGATGCGAGCCTCAAGCATGGCCTGCTCGTTCTTGGCATCGTCGTACTCCGAGTTCTCCGAGATGTCGCCGAAGTCGCGTGCGGCGCGGATGCGCTCCGCTACCTCGTCGCGCTTGACGCTCGAGAGGTATTCGATCTCCTCCTTGAGGCGCTGGAAGCCCTCGGGAGTGAGAATGATCTCGCGGTCGACCACGGGTTCCTCCTCTTGAACGCGGCAACGCGGCCCCGAACCGAGACCGCGCGCCGAAGTGGCGTGGAATTATAGGTCATGGCCCCGCGTTGCGCAAACGCGTCCGCGAGGGACCGTCAGAGACCGAGCAGCTCGCGCACCGTCGCCGCATCCGGCGCCTTCATGAGCGCCTGCGCCAGGTCCTTTTCGAGAGCGCCGCTACGGCGGAAGCGCTGCCAGAACTGGCGCAGGTGGCCCACCGCCCTGCCCTCCATCTGGTGCAGTACATCGTCGGCGAACAGGCGCAGTCCCTTGAGCCGCTCCGCCGGCGCGGGCGGCGGAGCGGCGTCCAGCACCTCGGCGAACAGCCAGGGCCGGCCGACGGCGTGGCGGGCCAGCATCACGGCCGCGGCGCCGCCGTCGAGCAGGGCGAGGGCCGCGGCGCGGCTGTCCACGTCGCCGGAGGCGATCACGGGGACGGGCAGCTCCGCGGCGAGGGCGAACGTCACCGCGTGGTCGGCGCGGCCGCGGTACAGCTGCCCGGCCGTGCGCGGGTGGATGCAGACGGCGGCTGCCCCGGCATCGACGAGGAGCGGCGCCGTGCGCCGCCCCGCCTCGTCGCCCTCGCGCAGTCCGGACCTGATCTTGACCGTCACCGGCGCGTCTCCGCCGACCGCATCCACGACGACGTTGACGATAGCGGCGGCGCGGGCAGGGTCGCCGAGCAGCGCCGCGCCGGCGCCGGTCTTCACGACCTTGCGCACCGGGCAGGCCATGTTGAGGTCCACAAGGTCGGCGCCGGCCGCCACGCACCGCGCTGCGGCATCCGCCAGGATTTTGGCGTCGGCGCCGAAGAGCTGGAAGCCTATCGGGTGGTCGGTCTCTCCGCAGGCCAGGTAGTCCGGTGTGCGGCGGTTGCCATAGTACACGCCGTGGGCCGAGATCATCTCAGTGAACACGAGACCGGCGCCCCAGCGGCGCACGCTGCGCCTGAACGGCGCCGTGGTGATCCCCGCCATGGGCGCCATGAACAGGCGCCGGTCGAGCTCGAGGCCGCCGATACGCAGCGGATGGTGCAGCGGGTCCGCCGCGGACGCAGCCTCGCTGGACCCGGGCGGCATGGCCACGCCCGTTCCCCCTCTCAGGGCCGCTGCTGACGGCGCATCACGATCTCGATGCCGCGCAGCGTGAGGAACGGGTCCACCTCGGCGATGACCTGAGTGTGACGGGCGATCATGTCGGCGAGACCACCGGTAGCGATCACCCTCGCTTCGACGCCGAGCTCCTGCCAAATAGCGTGCACCACACCTTCCACCTCGCCGGCGAAGCCGTACACGGCGCCCGCCTGCAGGGCCTCGGTGGTCGACTTGCCGATGGCGTGGGCGGGCTCGATGAGGTCGATCTTGGTGAGTTTGGCGGCGCGCGTGGTGAGCGCCTCCATCGACACCTCGATGCCCGGGGCGATGGCTCCGCCGAGGTAGTCGCCCTCTTCCGAGATCACGTCGAACGTGGTCGCGGTGCCGTAGTCGGCAACGATGCAGGGGCCGCCGTACTTCTCGTAGGCGGCCACGGCATTGGCGATGCGGTCGGCGCCTACCTCAGCGGGGTTCTTCATGCTGATGCGCATGCCGGTGCGCGCCCCGGGGCCGACGACGAAGGCCTCCACATCGAGATGCCTGGCGCACATCTCGACCCACTGTTGCGTGAGGCGCGGGACGACCGAGGCGATGCCGACCTCGGCGACAGCCTCCACGAAGCCCATCTTCTGCAGCGAGAAGAAGCCCTGCAACAGCCCGGCGATCTCGTCGCTGGTGCGATGCCTCACGGTGGCGAGTCGCCAATCGCTCACCACGGCGCCCTCGTCCATAAGGCCGATGTGCGTCTGCGTGTTGCCGATGTCGACGACGAGCAGCATGCTCAGCGCTCGAGGTCCAGGCTCAGATCGATCCACGGCGCCCGCGTCGTCAGCGCACCGACGGAGATGACGTTCACCCCCGTGGCGGCCAGCTCGCGCACACGCTCCAGACGCACGCCGCCGGAGACCTCGACTAGAGCGCGGCCGGCGACCCGCTCCACGGCGGCGCGCACCGTGGGCGTGTCCATGTTGTCGAGCAGCACGATGGAGGCGCCGGCCTCCAGCGCCTCGTCAAGCTGATCCAGCGTGTCCACCTCGACCTCCAGCGCGTGCAGGTGAGCGACGCCGGCGCGCACGAGGTCGACGGCGGGGCGCAGCCCGCCGGCGGCGGCGATGTGGTTGTCCTTGACCATGGCGGCGTCGAAGAGCCCGAAGCGATGCGGCGTGCCGCCGCCGTGCACCACAGCCTGCTTCTCGAGGGCGCGCAGGCCCGGGGTCGTCTTGCGGGTCGCGGCGATGCGGGCATCCGTGCCCGCCGCCTCCGCGACGTACCGCGCTGTGAGCGTCGCCACGCCGCTGAGACGGCAGAGGAAGTTGAGGCCGGTGCGCTCCGCGGCCAAGATGGCGGCCAGCGGGCCGCGCAACGTAGCCAGCGTGACGCCGGCGGCGAAAGCCCGGCCGTCGGCGATCGCCTGCGTCACCTCCAGCCGGGGATCGACGAGCTCCGCCGTCGCCTCCAGAGCGGCGGCGCCGGACAGCACGCCCGCCTCGCGCGCGACGACGCGCGCCGCGCCGGGGCCGGCGAACGACGCGCCGGTGATGTCGCCGTAGCCGGCGAGGTCCTCGGCCAGAGCACGCCGCGCCGCCTCGTGGGCGGCTTCGCGATAGCAGCGCGCGGTCACGGTTGCTCCACCTTGCCGATCAGGCCTTCCTCGCGCTCGTGTTCGGGAAGGCGCAGCGTGACGTGGCGCCGCCAGCGTTCGTCGTCGATAGCGGGGAAGTCGTCGCGCAGGTGAACGCCGCGAGACTCCTCACGGAGCAACGCACAACGGGCGATCTGAGTTCCCAGCGTGAGCAGGTTGAGCAGCTCGTACTCGGCTTCTCCCTTGTCGCCCAATCTGAGCTCCGAGTTGAGAGCGCTGAGATCGCTCAACGCCGCCCTCAAGTCGTCGCCGCGCCGCAGGACACCGACCTTGTCGGCCATGATCGCCGTCAGGCGGCTGCGGGCGGCGGCCACGTCGCTGCTCTCGCCGGTCGCCGCCTCCGGCAGGTCGAAGCGCAGACGGCGCACATCCTCGCCCAAGCGGCCGACATAGCGATCCAGGTCGCGCACGACGCGGTCGCTGAACACGAGACCTTCGAGCAGCGAGTTCGAAGCGAGCCGGTTGGCTCCGTGGACCCCGGTGCTCGCCACCTCCCCGCTGGCGTACAGACCCGGCACAGTGGTACGACCCCACAGATCGGTGGTCACGCCACCGATGAAGTAGTGGCACACCGGCGCCACGGGGATGAGCTGCGTGGCCAGATCGAGCCCGTGCCGGGCAAGCCCGGCCGTGACCCGCGGGAAGCGCTCCTGGAGCCACGCGGCGTGGAGGTGCGTCGCGTCCAAATACACGTGATCCGTGCCCTCGCGGCGCATCTCGGCCACCATGCCGCGCACGACCACGTCGCGAGAAGCGAGCTCGGCGCGTTCGTCGTACTGCTGCATGAAGCGCTCCCCGGCAGCGTTGCGCAGGTACGCGCCCTCGCCGCGCAGGGCCTCGGTGATGAGCTGCACGGTCTCCTGGCCGTCCAGGGCCAGGCCCGTGGGGTGGAACTGCATGAACTCCAGGTCGCGGATCGCCGCGCCGGCGCGGTACGCCATGGCTACACCGTCGCCGGTGGCGACAAGCGGGTTGGTCGTGCGGCCGTATACCTGGCCCGCCCCGCCCGTAGCGAGGATCGTCACCATCGCCACATTGAGCGTGAGGCCACCGTCATCCAGGTTCAGGGTGAGGGCGCCGACGCAACGCCCATCCACGGTGAGCAGGTCTATGACGAACTCGTTCTCATAGAGCTGCACCCGGCTGCCCACCCTGGCGGCTTCGGCGAGGGCGCTCGAGACCTCGCTGCCGGTAGCGTCGCCGCCGGCGTGCACGACCCGCGCCACAGAGTGCGCACCCTCGCGCCCGAGCACGATCTGGCCCTCCACCTTGTCGAAGCGCGGGCAGATCTCCATGAGCTCGCGCACGCGGTCCGGTCCCTCGTTGACAAGCACGTGCACCGCCTCTTCGTCGCACAATCCGGCGCCCGCGTTCATGGTGTCCTGGAAATGCAGCTCAGTCGAGTCCGACGGGCCCAGTGCCGCGGCGATACCCCCCTGAGCAAGGAACGTCGTCGTGTCGTCGAAGGTCGACTTGGTGAGAAGGCCGACGCGCCAGCGCCGGGCGGCGCCGATGGCGGCCGTGAGACCGGCGATGCCGCCGCCCAACACGAGCGCGTCGAAGGTACGCCGGTGCAGGGACTCCGCGGAGCGACTGGCTATGTACGGGCGGGGCACTGCCGGCCGCCTCAGGCGCACGGCGACGCGGCGCCAGCTATCGGCGACCTTGCCGTCACTGCACCATGATCACTGATCACTGGTCACCGTTCACGCCTCCGCAACGTCGAAGAGCCGGACGGCCTGGTCGCGCGCCGCAGCCTGCGCCAGCGCGGCGACATCGAGATCGGGCATCCCTGCGCCCGCGCCCCAGATCTCGGCCAGAGGAACGAGCACGAAAGCCCGCCGCACCATGCGGGGGTGCGGAAGCCTGAGCTCGGGGTCGTCGGACTCGACGCCCTCATAGAGAAGTATATCGATATCCAGCGTGCGAGGGCCAAAGCGCAACTCGCGGAGCCGGCCGTGCTCCTTCTCGATGCGTTGGCACTGGGTGAGCAGGTCGAGCGGTTGCAGCCTGGTGCGCAGGAGGACGACCTGGTTGAGAAACTCCGGCTGCTCGCCGTACCCCTGCGGCGCGGTCTCGTAGATCCGTGAGGCGGCGAGAAGGGACGTGCCGGGCAACGCCGCCAGCGCGTCGCACGCCGCGGCGAGATACGCGGCGCGGTCGCCCAGATTGGACCCCAGGGACAAGAACACGTGGCTGTGCGCTTCCGGGCTCACGACGTTCGCACCACATCGACTCGCGCCGTGGCGATGGGGATGGCGACCGGAGGTGATGGCTTGGCGACGGCGACCTCGAGGAAGGCGAGGTCCGCCTCGTCCCACAGCGCATCGGCCAGCACGGTCGCCACACGCTCGAGGAGCTTGAACTCGGCGCCCTCCACGATGCCTCGAACGACATCGACGACGCGCCCGTAGTCCAGCGTCCCGGCGAGGTCGTCGCTGTCCGCGCCGGGGCAGCGCGCCGGCTCCAGCCGCACATCGACGACGAGGACCTGGCCGACGGCGCGCTCTTCGGCAGTCACGCCGCAGCGGCCACGAAGCTCGATCCCTTCTACGGTGATGGTCAGGCTCCGCGTCATGATGAAGACCTCCTCGGGGCGCTCCGGCCACGCGGCCGGCAGGCGCTCACGTGGCCGGCGCGCCCTCGAGCACGGCCTGCCCCACGCGCAGCGCTTCGAAATTCGGCTTGACGTCGTGCACGCGGAACACGTGCACACCGGCGAGCAGACCCACGACCGTGGTGGTCACGGTGCCGATGGTGCGCGCCCCCGGCTCGGCGCCCAGGATAGCGCCCAGGAACCGCTTGCGCGAGGCCCCCAGGACGACCGGACGGCCGAGCACGGTGAAGCGGTGCAGGTCGCGCAGCAGGGCGAGGTTGTGCTCCACGGTCTTGCCGAAGCCGATGCCGGGATCGACCATGAGCTGGTCCTCGCGCAGGCCGTTCGCCAGGGCGAAGGCCATGCGCTCCTCGAGAAAACGCAGCACCTCGTCCACCACGTCGTCGTAGTGCGGGTCGTCCTGCATGGTCTTGGGCCGCCCCTTCATGTGCATGAGGCACACGGGGCAGCCTGCCTCGGCGACCACCTCGATCATCCCGGCGTCGCTACGCAGCGCGCTGACGTCGTTGATGAGGCTCGCGCCCGCGGCAAGTGCGCGTCGCGCGACCTCCGCCTTGGTGGTGTCGACCGAGACGGGCACGCCGACGCAGTCGGCCAACGCTTCGATCACGGGCAGGACGCGCTCCAGTTCCTCAGCCGCCGGCAGCGGCTCGGAGCCCGGCCGCGTGGACTCGCCGCCGATGTCCACGATCGCCGCCCCCTCGCGCACCAGAGCGACGGCCTGGGTGAGCGCATCCTCGGCGGCGAGGAAGCGGCCGCCGTCCTAGAA
>Ga0207931_1000710_pt1 | contig 11964 bp, 11 predicted proteins | sample NGESurdeep092012_2_FD_184478 | JGI IMG/M metagenome (GOLD analysis project Ga0207931, IMG submission 184478) | Arctic peat soil microbial communities from Barrow, Alaska - NGEE Surface sample 415-1 deep-092012 (SPAdes) | ecosystem: Environmental > Terrestrial > Soil > Wetlands > Peat ...
CGGCGGCAACCAGCCAGCCCGCCTCGTCTGCTGCTCCTGCAACGACCGGGGCCGCAGCAACCTCTGCACCAGCGGTGGTTGTCGCGGCGGCGGACATGGTGGATTACTCCCAGAGATATGATGCGGTGGCCCTGGGTAAAACGCCTGCCAACATCGGGAATATCATTCTGATCGCTTTACTGGTGGTGATCGTGCTCGGAGGCGGCTTCTTTGTGCTCAAAAGAGAGGGCTGGATCAACGTCTCTTTTGAAGATCCGAAGCGTGTTCCTGTCAAAGAGAAATATCCTACCGATGTGGTGGAGATGCTGCCAAGCATCAGTCGATTAAAGCCCGCTTCCCGTCGAATCCTTCAAAATATCCTGGCAAAACCCCAGGTTGCTGCTGAATTGTTGACCTCGATTGACAAACTCACCCATAACGAACCGGCCGGCGATCAAGCACCTGAAGATCAGAAAGAATAAGTCATCCGACCTTGTTTATTATCCAACAAGAAAATTTCAGAAAGGAGAATATATGAACTGGCTTATGAAGCAAATTCGCAAGGAGGAATGGTCACCGTACGCTGCGGGCGTGCTGCTCGGCATCGTCGGTATCCTCACCGTGGTGCTGGCCCACGCGCTGCTGGGCGCCTCGGGAGGTTTTGAAAACCTGGCCGCCTATATCGGCAAGGCGATCAACCCCAGCAACACGTACTTCAACTATGTGATGCCGGCAGGGATCACATACCCGGTGGTGCTCCTGGTGGGCATTTTCTTCGGCGGGATGCTGGGAGCACTTTCCAGCGGCACGTTCAAATTCCGCACGATGGACAGCGAACAATGGAAGACAGCCTACGGCAAGCAGACTTGGAAGCGCTGGCTGCTGCTCTTCGTGGGCGGAATCATTGTTGAGTACGCCGCAGGGATCGCCGGCGGCTGCACCAGCGGCCTGGCCATTTCGGGCGGCATGCTGCTCGCTCCGGCGGCCTTCCTGTTCATTGGCGGAATGTTCGCCTCCGGGATCGTAACAGCCCTGATCGTCTATGGGAAGAAATATTAAGAGGAGGATGCCATGACATACGTAATTGCTCTCATTCTCGGCGTGTTCTTCGGCTTTGCCCTCAATAAAGCCGGTTTGACCAAGTATCACAAGATCGCCAACCAGTTCCGGCTGACCGATATGGCCGTACTGAAGTTCATGATGACCGCCCTGGTAGTCACCATGATCGGTGTGTATCCTTTGCGGGAGCTGGGCCTGATCACCTTCCCGACCGTCCCGGCGACCTACGTCGTCGGCAACCTGGTAGGCGGATTGATCTTCGGGGTCGGCATGGCCATGGCGGGTTTCTGCCCGGGTACGGCCGTGGCCGGCGCGGGTGAAGGCAAGCTGGACTACCTGGTCCCCGGCCTGCTCGGCTTCCTGACGGGAGCGGTCATTTATGGCCTGACCTACGACGCGGTCTTCCCAAAGATTTCCGCCATCGCCAATTACGGCAGCGTGGTCATCCCAGACCTGTGGCACATCAACCCCTACCTGGCCGTCTTTGTCTTCGCCCTGATGGCCCTGGCACTCTTCTACCTGATCGATCGCATGGGCATGCACCGCAAAGAAAAGAAAGATTAGTTAACCCGAAGCCGTCGCTGCGAGGAATTATGAACCCCCTCGCAGTGACGGCTATTGACTGGAGAGAGTTATGCCGTCTACTCTATCTCGCCGCGACTTCCTCAAGGTCAGCGGCGCAGCGGTTGGTGCGTTGGTCCTTGGGCGTTTTATTCCACCGCAGGTGGCGGAAGCTGCCCGCACCAGCGGGATGCTGGATGCCACCAACAGCGGATATATCCCGACGATGTGTGAAATGTGCGTCTGGCGCTGCGGCCTCCTGGCGAAAGTCGAAGAGGGGCGCGTGGTCAAGCTGGAAGGCAATCCCGACCATCCCCATTCCAAGGGCAAACTATGCCCACGCGGCCAATCCGGGCTGATGAACACGTACGACCCCGACCGGGTGCTGACCCCGCTCATCCGGGTTGGCAAGCGCGGAGAGGGATTGTTCCGTAAAGCCTCCTGGGAAGAAGCGCTGGACCTGGTGGCCCAGAACATGCTGGATATCAAGCAAAAATACGGCCCGGAGGCGATGATCTTCTCGTCCACGCACAACCTGAGCCAGGTCCAGTTCGAAAACCTGCTCAATGCCTACGGCTCGCCGAACTACGGCACGCAGCGCAGCCTGTGCTTCAATGCCATGATTGTCTCGAACCTGATGACCTATGGCATGGAAGAACCCACCCGCATCTACGACGACAAACTCAGCTACATTTTGCTGACAGGACGCAACCTGCTTGAGGCAATTTCAACATCCGAGACGCACGACCTGAGCGCGGCAATTGACCGCGGTGCGAAGGTAGTATATCTCGACCCACGCTTTACCAAGACCGCCTCCAAAGCGACCGAGTGGCTGCCCATCAAGCCCGGCATGGACCTGGCCTTCCACCTGGCCCTGTTGAATGTGATTATTGGCGAGGGGCTGTATAACCGCACCTTTGTCGCGCGAAACACGGTTGGCTTCGACGATCTCAAAAAGGAGGTCAGCCAATACACTCCTGAATGGGCCGCCCCATTGACGGGTATCAGCGCTGAGACGATCACTCGCGTAGCGCGCGAGTTTGCTGCCGCAGCGCCACACGCCCTGGCACACAACGGCTGGCGGACATCCAATTTCGTCAACTCGTTCCACACCCAGCGCGCCATTGGCATCTTGAATGCACTGGCAGGCAATTGGAACGTGACTATGACCGATGGCGGCAGCGAAGAAAGCGCCACGCTGGGCCAGCCGCCTCAGCCGCCCTACCCGCGGATTTCTGCGATGCGTCTCGACGGTGTGCCGTGGAAGTATCCCATCGTACCTCTCAAGATCGGTGTCTTCCAGGAATTACGAGAGGCCGCCATCAGCGGAACACCCTATCAAGCGCATGGCTGGTTCATCGCCCGCCAGAACCCGGCCATGTCCCTGCCGGATCGCGGCCGGACGCTGGAAGCCTTCGGTAAAATGGATTTCATCACCACCATCGACATTATCATGAACGACACATCCTGGTTCTCGGACGTGGTTCTGCCCGAAGCATCGTATTTGGAACGCTATGATCCGCTCCTGCCGGTTGGAGATAAAGTATTCATCCGCCAGCCAGTGATCGAGCCGCAGGGCGAAGCCAAATCTGCATTATGGATCTACAAGCAGTTGGGTGAGCGGCTGGGACTCGGTGATTTCTTCCAGTACACCGACGAGGAGGATTACCTGCGCCAGCAACTTACACCGCTCGGTGTCAGCCTGGAGGAGGTCAGAGCCAAAGGGTACGCAGAACTGTCCGAAACACCCCATAGTAACGAAACAAATGAGCCAAGTTGGAACACACCCAGTGGGAAAATCGAGTTGTATTCCGATACGCTTGCCAAAGTGGGATTCCCCGGCGTACCCATATGGGAAGAACCACCGCAACCTGCCGAAGGTCAGTTCTACCTGTTGACGGGCAAGGTGGCCCAGTCGACCCAGTTTGGCAGCCAGAACAACCAGCTCCTGCACAAGTATTCGGACGAGCCGCGCCTGTGGATGAATTTGAAAACGGCGAAAGCCCTGGGGCTGGCCGATCATGACATGGTGGAAGTGGCCAGCACGGCCGGCAAGATTCACATCAAGCTGGAAGCCACCCAGGCCATCCGCCCGGACTGCGTTTATCTCACCCCGGGATACGGGCATCTTTCCAAGGGCCTGACCATTGCCTACGGCATCGGTGCCAGCGACTCCGATTTGCACGTAACGTACACGGACCCCATCAGCGGTGGCCAGGCGCTCAGCCAGACGTTTGTAACGGTAGAGAAGATCTAGACGGGAACTGGACATGAAAAAAATTGCACACAACGCCTTCCTGTTCGATGCCTCCCGCTGTATCGACTGCCGCGCCTGCATGGTGGCCTGCAGCGTCGAAAATAAAATTCCCATGGATAAGACTCGCATCTGGGTGGCGGGCGTCGGGTTGAAGGGCGAATATCCAAGCCTGGTGCGCGCCTCGATGGTCTATCACTGCATGCATTGCAACGAACCGGATTGCCTGTCGGCCTGCCCGGTGGGTTCCTACAGCAAGCGCCTGGACGGCCCGGTGGTATACGACCCCCAAAAGTGCATCGGCTGCCGCTATTGCATGAATGCCTGCCCCTTTGGTGTGCCGCACTTCGATTATGACAAGGGACTGATCGACGGCGCATTCATCGATAAATGCAGCATGTGCACCCAGCGGATCGACATTGGCCTGGAACCGGCCTGTGTGGCAACCTGCCCCACAAATGCCCTGGCTTTTGGTGAGCGCGCGGATCTATTGACAGACGCGCACACCCGCATTGCAGCCCACCCCGAACGTTACGTTGACCACGTCTATGGGGAGACCGAAAACGGCGGCACGTCTTATCTCATCCTTTCGCATGTCCCGTTCAAAGAACTCGGCTTGCCTGAGCTTCCCTCCCGCCCGGTCAAGGATGTCAGCGAAGAAGTGATGGGACTTACCATTCCCTTTGCCCTCGGCTGGGGCACCGTTCTGACAGCCGTCGCGGCCGGCGTGCACCTGTACAACCAGAAAAAAGAAGCGGATGCCCAAAAGCTTGAAACTTCCGAACCACAAACGGAGGAGACAAAATGAAAGTGCAAATTACCGTCCATCCGCGCTTCCATCTGAAACCGCTGGTCGTCATTCTGATCGCCTTGATGGGAATTGCTTTTGTCATCGCCATGGTCCGCTATGCCAATGGGATTGGCGCAGTCAGCAATCTGAGCAATTCCTACCCCTGGGGATTTTGGATCAGTTTTGACCTGTTCACGGGGGTGGCGATCAGCAGCGGCGCCTTCCTCATGGCTGCGGTCGTATACATCTTCGAGCTGAAGGAATTCCGCCCATTGGTCAGACCTTCCGTCCTGACCGGCTTCCTGGGCTACATGATGGTCGTGATCGCCCTGTTGGTGGACCTTGGTCATCCCGAACGCATCTGGTATATGATGATCCACTGGAACCCCACTTCGGTCCTGTTGGAGATCGGGATCTGCGTGATGACCTATCTCACGGTGCTGGCCATCGAATTTGCGCCGGTCGTTTTTGAAGGCCTCAAATGGCAGAAGTTTGCCCACTTCATTCACCGATTCATCATGCCGTTTGTGATCCTGGGCGTGGTGCTTTCCACGCTTCACCAATCCTCACTGGGTTCGCTGTTACTGATCCAGCCCGCCAAGCTCTATCCGTTGTGGTGGACGCCCATTTTACCAATATTGTTTTTCGTCTCGGCGATTACCATTGGTCTGTCCATGATCATCTTCGAGTCGACGCTCAGCGCGCGCTATTTCCATCGCGGCCTGGAAATCCATCTGTTAGAAAAACTGGCCAAAGTGATCCCGATTGTCCTGGCGATATACCTGGTGATTAAATTCGGCCAGCTCACCATCGCCGGCGACTTGAAATACCTCTTCACCGGCGGTTTGATGAGCGTCCTTTTCTGGGCGGAAATCCTCATCGGCGTGGTCACTCCAATCGTCTTGTTCTCGATGAAGCGAATCCGCCAAAACGCGAATGGTTTGCTGCTCGGCGCGGTTATCCTGTTGCTGGGCATGATCCTGAATCGCTTCAACGTAAGCTGGTTTGCCGTCCAACATCCCGATCCGCTCAGCTACATGCCCACATTTATGAGCAATGTTCACTACCTCCCATCTTTGCCGGAATTCCTCGTTTCGATCGGCATCTTCTCGGCCGGTATCCTGGCTTTTGGTCTGGCAGTGAAGTATCTGCCGGTATTCGAGGAAGAGGAACACCACGGCACAAAGGCATAGAACAATCTTGAACCCTGGCCGGTCCATTCCCTGAACCAAGAAAACCGCTCCTGGCAAAGGGGCGGTTTTTCATCACACGAGTATAATCTTTTTATGCGTCCGAATTTTCTCCACCATCTCCACCCTCCAACCATCCCGGCCCGGCAGGCGCGCCTGCGCTACACCCTGGCTGCCGGGGGACTGGCGGTATTCCTGTCGCTGATATTGCTGGTCACCGGCCTGCTGGAGATGTTCTACTACATCCCGACCCCCGACCAGGCTGCGGCGTCGATCCAGACCCTGACCTTTCTCGTCCCTTACGGCGGGCTGGTGCGCAACCTGCACTACTGGTCGGCGCAATTCCTGGTGATCGTTACGCTGGTCCATTTCTTGCGTGTTGTATTTACTGGGGCTTACGCGGCGCCGCGGCGGTTCAACTATCTGCTTGGCATGGGACTCCTGGTGTTGGCCGTGTTGCTGGATTTTACCGGCTATGTCCTGCGCTGGGACGAGGGGATTCGCTGGGCGCTGGTGACCGGGACCAACCTGGTCAAATCCATCCCGCTGATCGGGAATGCGCTCTACATGATGCTGGTGGGCGGGACTCAGCCCGGACCGGCAACCTTGATCCGTTTCTACGGCTGGCATATCTTCGGTTTGGCGCTCGCGGCCGGCATCCTGGTCGCCTGGCACATCTTTCGTGTCCGCAGGGATGGCGGGATTGCAGTGCCTCCCCCGCCTTTGCGGGAAGACCAGAGGCGTATCACGCGTTTCGAACTTGTTCGCCGCGAAGTATTAGCCATGCTGCTGGCAGCCACTGCGCTGCTCCTGCTCTCCGCCTTCGCTCCAGCGCCGCTGGCTGCGACCATCACTGCCTCTGCCCCGGTATCAGAGACGGCGCGGGCGCCCTGGTTCTTCCTGTGGGTTCAGCAGATGCTCAAATTGGGCAATCCTTTCTTCTGGGGGGTGGTCGTCCCACTGGCGGTGCTGGTTCTCATTTCACTCATCCCTTATATATTCCCCAAACCCGCCAAACCCGAACTGGGGCGCTGGTTCCCGAAGAGCAACCGCCTCGCACAGGCAGTGGCTTTGTTCATTCTTTTAGCTATTATTACCCTGACCCTTCTCGCTTTACTGCCCGCATCCTGACACCGAATTATGCGCCGCTATTTATTCCTTGCCGCTTCATTCTCACTCCTGCTGGGCCTGCTTATCACAGCCTGGCAGGAAAGCCGCCATCCGAAGCCCATTGCCCTGACCCCAACGCTGACCGGCAAGGTGGAGTACTGCCTGTCCTGTCATGGCGACCTGCCGGAGATTAGCAAGTCCCACCCGGTTCAGACCTTTGGCTGCGTGCTCTGTCACGGCGGCGAGCCCCTGGCCCTGGATGCAAACCTGGCGCACAGCACGATGCGCGGCGGCAAGAACCCTTCGGATTTCTCGGTCGTCCAGGCCTCCTGCGCAGGGTCGAACTGCCACAGCGGCACTGCAGAAGATTTCCGCAACCATATCCAGCGTGCCACAACCAGCATCCAGGCAACCTATGCTGGTGCCATCGCGAACATTCGTTATACCTTCGGCGTTCAACCGGACCTGAAGGCCCGCCTGGGTATATTTTCCGTCCAAGTGTCCCAGAGCACAAGCGGCATCACAGCCCTGGCGGCTTTCGATCCGACCCAGGAAACCAATCCTTATGTGAAGGCTTTCGGCCAAAACTGTCTCACCTGTCATCTTTCCGCCCAGCCACTGCCCGGAAGTGAATATTTCCGTTTTACCGGCTGTTCAGCCTGTCATACACCCACGCAATCTCCAGACCGTACAAACACGGAGCAGGTACAATCGAGCCAAATTCACAAGCTCACCACGTCGATATCATACACACAGTGCGATACCTGCCATAACCGCGGAAACTATGATTTGCGTACAATAACTTTCAAACCGCGCCAGGACCATCCTGCAGACCGGTTACACGACTACTATCAGCCCATTGCCCAGTTCACCAGTTGTGAGTGGAAGCTCGATTGTGTTGACTGCCATACGCGTACCGAAGCCATGGGAGACGGGAACCTATACAGCGTCAAAAAAGATATTCAATATATTCAATGCAAGACCTGTCATGGCACGCTGACAGACCTGCCGCAGACCCGCACACTGACCGATCCCAACGATCTCGCCTTCCGGCTGGCAACGCTCAACCCGGTGATTGACTTAAAGCTGGGTGACACGATCCTCGTTACGGAGAAAGATGAACCGCTCTGGAATATCCGCGTTTTACCAGACGGGACCTATGAACTATTTGGCAAAGCTGACAATCAGCGGTATGTTTTCCGCCCGGTCAAAGGCTCGGCCTGTACGCAGGATCCGGCCAGGCAGGATTCGGGTTCCTGTCACGAATGTCATTCGGTGGAGAGATGAGCAATCGAACCCTGTCCCGTCGCGATTTCTTGAAACTGGCCAGCGCCGCCATTTTGGCCCTCAGCGGTCTGCTTGGCCTGGAAGGGCTGTTCCGGTTCCTGACCACCCAGACCGAACCCCTCCCGCCGACCGAATTCGACCTTGGCCCAGCCAGTAATTACCCACCCGGCTCGCGCACGCTCCTTGCGGACATTCCGGCGCTGCTCCTGCACACACAAAGTGGATTCTCAGCGATCAGCCTGGTTTGCACACACCTGGGCTGTACAGTGGAAAGCAAGCCGGAGGGATTTGCCTGCCCGTGTCACGGGTCCAGGTTTGATCTGCAGGGAAACGTTACACGCGGCCCGGCTGAAAAGTCGCTTCATTCCTTACGAACCGGGATCACTTCCGATGGAAAATTACACGTATATACAAACTGAACCATTCCTCGTTAAAATTCACCAGGAGCTTGCCGTGCCATCATTTTTGTCAGTTTTGCTAAAGCAAAGTTCCGCCCGCCATGACCACCTCTGCCCGCGCCAGGTGCTGGGCGTGCGCATGGGGCTGGCCGGGCTGGCGGCAATCGGGCTGGAAGCACCCATGCCGCACAAGGCTGCCCTGGTGATCTTAGAAACCGACGGCTGTTTTGCGGATGGAATTGAAGTGTCTACCGGAGCAACGGTCGGCCACCGGACGCTGCGGGTGAAAGACTTCGGCAAGATCGCGGCGGTCTTCGCCAATGTCCAGACCGGGAAGGCGGTCCGCCTTGCGCCGCAATTGGGCGTACGTGAGCGTGCCCGCCTGTACGCCCCGCAGGTGAAAAATAAATATTATTCCCAGCTTAAAGGGTATCAAGTCATGCCAGTGGCAGAATTATTCTCTTTTGAGGAAGTCGTTTTAGAACCCTCTTTAAAAGCAATCCTCAGCCGGCCAGGCCTGCGTGCCAAATGCGCCCGCTGCGGGGAGGAAATCATCAACGGGCGGCAAATAAGGGTGGAGGCTGGAATTCTTTGTGCGGCCTGTGCGGGGACAAGTTACTATCGAAAAAACGGATGGCCTGGCAAGGGTTAGCGCGCTGAGATTTATGCGTAGTTGCTTTTAGAGAATAATATAAGTATCCATCCTAAAAATATGTAGAGGCGGCTCCTTGCGGACACGCTGCCGAAAGATGGGTCTAACCCTCAAATGCAGGGTGTCATCGGTGACAAGAATCTCACAAACTGGAAGCGGCTTGACACTGGCTTCCACCCGACGCCGTTTCGCTGCGCTTCGTGACGCGGGTGTGACCAGCCGTTGGGCCCACATGCAGAGTTCGGAGCGAGGTAAGGAATGACTGAGTCAGGCAGATTACCGGCGGGAATGCTTGAGCAGCGGCGGGCCGTTTTGATGACCCTGCGTGACCTCCTTGCGACCATCGGGAGCGCCAACGACGCCGAGGATCACAGCTATGGCGAAGAGGCTGGGCGGATGCGGAAAGACTCTTGTGAGGCGATCCAAGGCCTGATGGCAGAGCATGCTTTTCTTGCGGAGCTCTTCCCGAAGCTCCAGTGGGAGTTGGACACACAGCACATCCTGGGGTTTGGTTGGGCGGAGCTTTACGACAGCGTGGATGCCCATCTGAAGTAAGATCAAATGACCCAAATGCCCATTCTCGAAAACGCACGGCTCCTGGTCTGACCTTTTGGGATGGAGGACTTGCAAGGAATCCATCCTCTTTTGGATATTAGATATCACATTGTAGTAACGACTTCGGTCGTTGGTTTCGTGGCAAAAAGGGACTGCACCTGCCCTGGCGAGCGGTGCCAGGGAAGCCGCCACTACACCCCACTTTTGCAAGAGGTCTATTGAGTTGCGCGCAGCAGGCCTTCGTACAGGCAAAATGGAAACTCTTGCCGAACGCGCGCTTGACTCGGGAGTGCCAGCGCCCTATAATAATAAAGCAGACTAGATAAAGGGGGGAAAACCGGAAGCATGTCATGATGGGAGAGTGAAATATGAACCGTATCAAGAACCTACCGCGCTGGATCATTTTTGCAGTCATCGGCGCTCTGCTGTTCTCGCCCGCGCTGCCTGGCCGCGCCCAGCAACCCCAGCAAACGCAAACGCCGAAGACCATCACGGTAAATGGAGCAGCATGGTCTGTAATAGATCCTTGGGTGGGAGAAGGTTGGAACCCATTATTGATGATTTTTCCTCCAGCCGGCGGGCCGGTAACGGGAATCTTTTATAATCATTACTTTCGTTATGGAGACCAGGAATATTTTTGTTCATGTGAAGCAAATTTTAATTTTAGCGGCACATTTGCCGGGGGAGATGGAGGCGCTGCATCTGGAACCATAACTCGTACATATACACCTATTGGCGATATATTCCCGCCAGATTGCCCAGAACCAGGGGAAGTCAGTGGTACATGGAACGGCAATTTTTACGCCAATGGCACCGGCAATGGGACCTTTCAAGTTGAGGGTGTCGACTCTCCCTGGAAGGTCACCTATTTGGCCGCGGATTTTGCAGCCGCCCTGGCGCCAGTGACCAAGGAGTATATCTTATCTACCTATGGCCTCAAGTTGGAGGGTTATTACGACACAGATTGGAGCCAGCATGAGCTGGAACTGTTGAACGATGTGTTGAAGGAAATCCCCGCCGACCTTTGGAAAAAGATGGCGCTCACCAGCATCACAAGAAGTGCTGTAAATATAGACGAAAACATGAAACTAAAACCTGGCGTTGTGGGCGATTATTCTCCCTGCGGCGATTTAATGGGCAATGTTGATTGCAGCGGCTCATCTGCTAATATTCGCATCTTTGACAGTGCTTCCAGTCAGTTTGACTTTGCAGATGATCCCAATGGCGATACAGAATTCAAGGCAACCATACTGCACGAAATGATCCATGCCATGCAATATCAAAAGGACGGCTCTTCGACTTACGCCAACCCTTATGATTCACCACTGGTACAAGACTATATGGACGCCACCCGCCCCGATCCCGATGCCGGGATCACCCACAATGGGTGGGCGTACTACGGCGAAAAAAGGGGATGGGTACTATATGGCGCTCCAGGTAACGAGCCGCCAACCAACTATGGTAAGACAGTTCCAATTGAGGATATGTCCGAATCGGCGATGATGTATGTTTATGACCCTCAGAAACTGCAGACCAGTTCTCCGCAGCGCTACGCCTTTATAAAAGAAAAAATGTTTGGAGATGTCGAGTATGAAAACGGTATCCAGAAGAAGCCATGACCTGTCCTTTATTTTGGCAGCCGCCATGCTGGGTTTTGCCATGTTAGCCTGTACCTGTAACTTACTCAATCAGCCCAATGGTCAGGGACAGGCTACTCCCACCCATGGTTCGGGCCAGGGTACTCCCACCCATGCTTCAGGCCAGGCTACTCCCAGCCCCACCCAACCGGGCAGCGGCGCGCAGGCGGCTTGCCTGGCGGGCATCTTTCCCGGAACGACCACCCGGGACGAAGCGGTCGCCTTGCTGGGCGAACCCCTGGCTGTGGAGCCGGAAGGCGACCTCGAAACCCTGCTGTATGCCTCCCCGTTACCAGCGCAGTTCAACTCCATCGTGGTACAGAACCAGGTGGTTGTGTTGGTGAGCATGATGGTAGGTGAAGACAATCCGCTGGCATGGTCAGCCGTCAAGGCGCAATATGGCGAACCCGCAAAGACTACCTACAACAATTACCTGCAATGGAGCATGACTTACATCTATCCTGATCGGGGGCTGGCCTTCGTCGCCTCGGA
>Ga0207931_1000711_pt1 | contig 11956 bp, 8 predicted proteins | sample NGESurdeep092012_2_FD_184478 | JGI IMG/M metagenome (GOLD analysis project Ga0207931, IMG submission 184478) | Arctic peat soil microbial communities from Barrow, Alaska - NGEE Surface sample 415-1 deep-092012 (SPAdes) | ecosystem: Environmental > Terrestrial > Soil > Wetlands > Peat ...
GCTCCTGGTTTCAATTCAGACGAAAATATCCGCCTTAATATTGTCACCGAAGAATTGGCATCGTATCTCTATGCGGATCGTCAAAAGCAAATGAATATCATCGTTGCTGAAAGGCAACGCCTTGCACGGGATCTGCACGACTCGGTTACTCAAAAATTATACGGTCTGGTCACTTTATCAGAGGCGATCCAAATCGGACTTGAGACCGGGTCAACCAGTAAAACCACCGAGCATCTCGCCAGCATCAGTGTGTATGCCCGCCAGGCTCTCAGAGAGATGAGGCTGTTTCTGCACGAACTTCAACCGGTTGATCTTGAACACGAGGGATTCATTTCAATTTTGCAGCAGAGGCTTGTCGCCGTAGAAGGTCATTCCGATATCCAAGCCCAGTTTCTTACCGGTAAAAACATATCCATCCCCAAGGACAAGGAAGTAGCTCTCTATTTTATTACTCAGGAAGCATTAAATAACATCATTAAACACGCTCGGGCGAAATCCGTGCTTGTTAAACTAGCTCAGCGAAAGCAATCCCTACTCCTTACAATTGTTGACGATGGTTGTGGCTTTGATACCGGGAAGTCCGGGCAAACCGGCATGGGATTAAAAAACATGTTTACCCGGGCAGAACAAATCGGTGCAAAATTAAAAATCACATCTACTCTGGAAAAAGGTACTAAAATATCTCTTACCCTACCTATATAGACCAATAAAAGGACTCGCTATGAATAAAATTCGTGTCATTATCGTAGAAGATCAGGCTCTCATGAGGGAGGGACTTGCAGCAATTCTCTCCACTCAACCTGATATTGATCTGGTCGGACAGGCGTGTGATGGAGTGGAAGCGGTTGAAATGTTGGAAACTGCCCGGCCTGATGTGATCTTACTTGATCTGGTTATGCCAAGACAGGATGGGCTTACAACCATTCCCATCATAAAGGATAAATTACCAGGTGCCCATATCCTGGTTCTGACCAGTTTCGCCGATAACGACCATGTATACCAAGCCATCAAATCGGGTGCAGAGGGATACATGCTTAAAGACGCTACTCATGTTCAACTCCTGCAAAGTATCCGTGATGTGGCAAATGGGCAGGCAACCCTTTATCCATCTATTGCAATGAGGGTGATCCGCGAGATGAATAGCCCAACCGAAATGATTTATACTACCGATCCACTGACACCACGGGAACTGGATACATTACGCCTGATTTCAACCGGATTGAGTAACCAGGAGATAGCCAAGAAACTATTTGTTCAGGAACGTACGGTTGCAAAATATGTAAGCAATATTCTGGAAAAACTACACCTCGCCAATCGTACCCAAGCTGCCCTGTACGCACATAGCAAAGGATTAACCGAAAAACCAGAGACAATGAACTGACCCGAATACCGGTTGGGTTGTTAACTTATTCCATAATTGCGCACCTCCTGCAATAATTCTTTGCAGGAGGTGTTTTATTTTTCTTCTCTCTGTAATTAAAAGCAAAAAGCATTCCTTGATATCACATTTCATGGACATTGTATGGTATTTCATACACCATTTATTTTTGCAATGGGCATTTTGATGACTATCTTCATATCATTTCTATGGGCATAAATTCGTAGTTAAAGAAACCTTTTTTTATGGTTTACCTGTTAATGAAGATGCTAGATAATAACTTTGCACAAGGGAATGACAGGTCCGAATGGTAAAGGAAAATATGATACTTCTTGGGCAATCCATCATACCGATAAATAACCAGGGGCAGCTCTCGCTGCCGCCCAATATAAGTGCAGCATTGCACCATCACGCCTTTCTAACTCAGGGGTTTGATCGCAATCTTTTACTCCTGAGTCCTGAATCCTTTGAAAGAATTTACTCATTTATAAAGAATACAAGCATATCTGATCCTCTTGCCCGCCTTCTGGTCAGATTATTCCTGGCGAATGCTGTTGAATTGAGTATTGATGATTCGGGGCAAATACAAATTCCGTCAACTTTAGGCGAGTTAGTTGGGGCTTCAGATAAGATTGTCGTGGTTGGACAGGGTGATTACTTTGAGATCTGGTCACCAATGTCTTGGGATGAACAAACTAAATCAATTGGTGATTATCAGGCGAATGTCAACCGTTTTGCAAAATATAACCTGGCTGCTGTTTGATCTCAATCGCAATAAAAGGTTAATCGAATAGTCGAATTTTCGTGCATTTTGGAGATTTACAATGACCACACTTGGACCAGTAATAGGAATTGATATATCCAAATGGGATGGAAATTGGGATGCAAATAAAGCAAAAGCCCAGGGAGCATCTTTTGTATTTATTAAAGCCTCCCAAGCCACCTATACAGATCCTCAATTTATATTGAATTGGCAAAAAGCCAAGGATGCCGGTTTATTACGTGGTGCCTACCATTATTTGGACTATACAAAATCCGGCAAAGACCAGGCAAATGCATTTGCCGATCTCCTTAAGAGTGACCCAGGCGAACTTCCTCCGGCAGTTGATTATGAACAGAGCCGATCAGACAACAATCCATCAACCGCGCTTGGTTTTCTTCGTGACTATTTGGACCAATTAATGTCACGTTCTGAGCTGTTTGCGGATGCAGTGGTTAAAAAACCAATGCTCTATACCTCACCGGGATTCTGGGCCGGATACGGAGATATGACCAAGGCTGAATACTGGCTGCAGTTCCCTCTATGGTTAGCACATTACACAACATCAATGACACCCCAGCTACCTTTGCCCTGGCCAATGTGGAAATTCTGGCAATTTACAGCCAAAGGGCCTGGACAGGTCTTTGGATCTGAATCCCTGGCCATTGACATGAATCGATTTAATGGAACGTTGAACGAATTGTTGGAATTTGCCGGGGTTAGGATTCCAATAATTAATCTTAACGAACTTTACGAAACATTGGCGAGTAGAACAAAAGCTGTCGAAGATGCTATTACCACACTTAATCCTTCAGCAAATCCTACAGCAAACGATCTGGTACAACGCGTGGCCAGCCTGGAACAACAGCTTGCATCTGTAACCCAGTCCAGTACATCCTCTGTTACCAACTATGATCAGCGTCTGGCTGCCCTCGAACAGAAATTCGCAGGTGTCGGGGTGTCTGTACCTTCCCCTGATCCTGCATCAGAACCCAGCACTTCAGCTTCGACCATAATCTCTCCTATAACTGTTCCCGTCAAAACTTCGGTCCCCGAAACAAGTCCAACAACTAATCCCATCACGGCTACTGCTCCTATAACCCCAACAACGACTCCACTAACCACGCCAAGCACTGCTCCTGCTGCAACGGGAAATGATGTTTATGCCATATGTAATACAAGTGCCTTAAATGTACGGAGTGGTCCCAATTCATCCTATCAAATGGTGGCAGGGATATATTTGGGTCAGCGGGTAAAAATACTCAAGCGACAGAACGGTTGGGCACAAATTGAAAATCCTGCCGGCTGGAGTAATGAGTCTTACCTGACAGTTGAAACCAGTAACACGGGCACTATCATAAATCCGCCTCAGCTGGCAACTACTGAAATCTTCGGCGTTTGCAACACAAGCGGATTAAATGTTCGCGGCGGGCCAGGGGCCGCTTATCCGATTGTTGGGGCACTGACTTATGGTCAACGAACGAAGATCCTTAGTCGAAAAAGCGGTTGGGCGCAAATCGAACTCCCGGCTGGTTGGTGCAATGAAAGTTATCTCAGTTTCGCCTAGGCTTGCCGACCTTTAATTAACTACCGTTGGTCGCCTGCATAGTACCTCATGCGTTGGCCTCCATGTACTTTGCATCATTGGGAAAAGGGACAACAAAATGATCAATTACGAATATATCACCGCCAAAGATTTTGACAGGGCTTGGCTTAATTTTGAGCTGGACCTTCCACTTACCCCTGGTAAAAATGGGCAGCCCAATCCGTTTTATGTTGCCAGACCGGGTAATCCTATTAATGAATTGGCAGACGGGATCCTGGCACCTTTTTATCGTCCTCCGAAATTTTATTTCTCGGGTCACCGTGGCTGTGGTAAATCAACTGAACTTCTTCATATCCTTACCCATCCAGAAATCCATAAAAAGTTTTGGCCAATCATCTTTAGTATCCGCGAAGAAACCGATATCGTTGACCTTGATTTTCGGGATGTGTTACTTGCCATTGGCAGCCGGATGTATCGCTCCTATAAAAAAGCCGGAGGTGTGATACCCGATCAATTATTGAAACAGCTGAACAGCTGGCAGGGGAAAGTTGAGCAAGAGGTAAGGACAATACTCTCGGGTCAATCTACTTATGAATATAGTTCCTCTCTGGATGCGTTCTTCATCAACGCGGGTATGAGAATGAAAATGGAACCAAAAACCCGCATTGAATTAAGGCAGGTATTCGAGAAGGATATAACCGGTCTAATTGATGTAATCAATACAATCTCCGCTGCTATCTACGCGAAAGAAAATCGAATCCCGTTGCTATTAATTGATGATATGGATAAGCCCGATCTTGACAAGGCAACGGCCATCTTCCATGATCGGCGTGAAATAATGATGCAGCCCAATTGTGCGATTGTCTATACCATTTCGAGTGCTTTGTTCTACGCCAAGGAGTTTGACGCGATTCGAGACAAAGCAATTTTTCTGCCAAATATAAACCTGCATCATCCGCAGGAACCGGAGAGGCACATCGTTGAAGGTTATGATACCCTTCGGAAATTCACATTCGTCAGGATGGACCAATCCCTTGTGGACGGTCAGGCCCTGGAGGATGCGATCACATACAGCGGGGGGGTTTTCAGAGAAATGGCCAGGATCATGCGCTCGGCGATTGGATCCGGTAGGCGTCGAAAAACAAAAAAGATTGAAAGTGTCGACATTGAATGGGCTGCAACAGAAATCCGCAACGAATATCGACGAATTCTGGATCAAAATGACCTGGCATATTTAAAGAAAATCCAGGAGCATAACCGTCTTGAATATAACGACCGCCTCAGGCCCTTGCTCCAATTGCTTGCCATTCTCGAATACCGTGATGGCGAGAACTGGTGCGATGTTCATCCTGTGCTTAAAAGGCTTCTAAATGAACAGTAATAACTTTGTTGAAGAGCACGAAATCACGCTTACGTTCAATGAAAAAGTGGATATTCTCTTCAATGAAATTGATCTGGCCATTAAGTGGTCGAGGCCATCCATTTTGTTTGCTGTCTACAGTTCCGGGAGTATCCTTTCGAAGGCAAAGGCGGAACTTGAAGATAGGTTGACCCATCTTAACCAAAAAACCCACGTTATTGAGATAAGCGGGAAGAACCAATCTAATTTTTCCACAGAGATCTTTCAGCTTCCGCGACTGTCTCATTCTGTTTTATTCATTGATGATATTAAATGTGATTGTAACGAAGAAAATACCGGTTTTTTTACTGAACTGAAAAGAAATCTTGAGAAATTTATTGATCATCGAATTCGTGTTGTTTTCTGGTTAGCTGTTGATCAAGTCCCTCTTTTTGCCATCAATGCAGTCGAATGCTGGATCCTTCGTCATCATGTGGTCGAATTTGAAGACGATCCTCTACAAACTAAATCACTAATGGAAACCATCGAATCAACCTGGCAGGGGGTGGACGAAAACGTCTTTTCGGATCCATCAGCTTCAAATGCCATCAATGAAATTATTAGTTATCCCGAGAAAGTGGAAGCGGATTACTTTCATGGAAACCTGATCCTGGAGTTGGGGATACTTTATTGGAGAAAGGGAAATTCCAAAGATGCTCTGAAATTCTTGAACGTAGCACTGGATATTGCCAAAAAAATCTCTAATAAACCACTCGAAACACAATGTCAGAACGCTCTGGCACTGGTCAAGTCAGACCCCAAAAATTCAGGTGACACTCTTGCTGCTCCAAGACAAGCAATTCCATTGTCCTCTGAGGAAGAAGACAAATGCGTGGATCCTGTCCAACCCGCTGGACCCCAAAGCATTATGGAACAATCAGACAGAGGGTTGAAAGACAATGTTACCAAATCAGAAATACACGAAAGAGGCGTTGATATGAAAGAATCGGACCATCTGTTTGACCACAAAACACCCACAGAATGGAATGAATTGGGAAACAAATTTCTGAGGACCGGTTCCTATAACGATGCCATTAATGCATATACCAAAGCAATCGAATTGGCGCCCGATCTAAGTTGGCCCTACATACGGAATTTGGCCTCAGCTCATTACCATAAAGGAAAAATAAAAGGCAAACTCTCCAACGGGAAAACTGAGGAACTGGATGTTTGGGAAGGTGAGGATGACGATATGGAGCCCATCGCATATTTTAGCCAGGAAAATATTCCTGCTGCTAAACGAGGTGATGATATTGGCGACCAGGAAGTGAATCAAAAGCCTAAAAAAGTTGTGACTCCGGTAGAAGAAAAAGTTACTTTACCCAGTCAGGGAAGTTCGTCAGCAAATAACCCAACTCTCCTCACGCACACCTATTCCGGTATGCAATTGGGTACCAATCCCGTCACTGATACACCGACAGGGAAGCAGGTGAAGGTACATCAAAACCAAAACATGGACAGTGGCGAACCTACTACTATTCCGCCTGGTTTCATGCCAATTCCGAAAGTTGAGAGTACTGGTCCACAGAGCGCCTTCGATTGGAATGTATTGGGTAATTCTTATGCAAGTACACAGGATTATGATAAGGCCATCAATGCCTATAAAAAATCCATCGAAATAGATCCAAGCTTCGGCCAAGCATATTGCAACCTTGGTTCCGTTCTCTATCAGAGTGGAAAATATGAGAGTGCTGTATTAATTCTAAAAAAGAGTCTTGATTACATGATGACCCCAGAGGAGAAATCCCTCTCCTGGAACAGGTTGGGTGATGTATATCGTCGATTACGGGATTATGGAAATGCTATGGCGGCCTATCAAAAAGCCGGTCAATTGAATCCCGATACTAATCCGGTGTTGACTCGAACCCGTTTATCCTTAATGGATCCAGTCACGGTAGGGTGATAAAGATTCAGAGGCCAAAATGAACGATGCATTGCTCTGGAATGAATTCGGGAATATTTACTTGAAGATGGATCTCTATGACGAAGCCATCGCTGTTTACCTTAAATCGATTGAGTTGAATCCAGATTCTGGGTGGACATATTCCAATCTGGGTTATTCTTATTATAAAAAGGGGGAATATGGCAGGGCAATATCACTTTATCGTATCAGTATTCCCCTGTTGGATAACCTAAAATATATGACCATCACTTGGAATAGGCTCGGGGATGCCTTCCGCGCATTAAAAGATGTTGACAATGCCGTCGCAGCCTATAAAAAAGCCGACGACCTGGAAATAAACCCATCATTATCATCGGCATTGGCCAATAAACAACGAACGAACACCGACAAAGCATCTCCTCAATTCATACCAGCTCCTTTAAAGGTACCTTTCGGTTCAGAAAAGAACATGGTTTCTGGAAATAGACAACCAACAACGGATAATCCAAGGGGCATCCGGAACAATTTAGCCAGTGCTACCCAGACAAAAGATGGGCAATCTACACCTGGACCGAGGTTGGTTGAAATTAATCAACGCGTAGAAGCGAAACAAAATACACCTGAACACGTCAATGCGCCCCTTAAACCTTTGGATGGTGAACAAATAGATAATCCAGGCAGGATGATTGGAAAAGCGGGGGATAGATCCTCCACAGCTGTCAATTATGAAATAAAGAAACCTAACCTTTTTGTTATTCCTGCACCTGATATCGACCAAAACAAGGTCAAAGAAGAAAAGGCAGCAAACAGGCTAGACGCACAAACTCAACCAGGGGAATTGGTCAGGGATGAGAAATTGCCGCCTCAACCGGTAGGATCCGGATTACAAGGAGCAACTTCTTTACAGAAAAATGAGGATAATAATTCCACGAATAATAACACTCATAAGGTGGATAGTAGTATTAACCTGGAAGAAACTCTCGCCAAGATACATATCTACGAGAATATCACCAAAGCCAACCCGAATAATGATCGTGCTTGGGATACACTGGGAAAGTTATACAAATTATTGGGCAGGTTCGAAGATTCCATCCAGGCTTACAAACAGGCAATTGATAAAGCTCCTGGACGGGAGGTGTATTATTATTACCTTGGCTTGCTTTATTCCGTCACAAAACAGGATGAAGAGGCTGCGTGGGCATTTGAGAATGTTCTCAAATTAAACCCAGATTATGTTCTTGCTCATAGCGCTCTTGCAGGGATTTATCGCCGAATGGGGTTTGAATCAAAGGCAAACGATCATATAAGTATTGCTCTCCCCAAAATGGATAATGAGAGTGCATATAATCTAGCGTGTTTTTATGCTATCTGTGGTGAGTCTGATAAAGCATTAAGTTTTCTACAAATTGCATTACAGAATAAGGATACAACCATTGAGTGGATCAAATCAGATCCGGATCTAGAACTGCTTCACAACGATCCGCGATACCAGAACCTGATTCAGGAATTGGATAATAACCAGACTCCACAGCAATCGAACGAAAATTATTTTTCATCTGGTGTGGATGGGGCAGACAATAAGTTGCTACCATTATTGAATAATTCACTTACGAGGTGATCGGATATGTCACTGACCTTAATACTCAATGTACTTCTGGGCCTCATTTTCACCTGGTTCCTGCTCAGCCTAGCTGCCATGAACATTCAGGAATGGCTGGCATCCCGCTCCAGTTGGCGCTCTCAGATGCTGAAAAAATCAATTGGGAAAATGCTGACAGATGTGGTGCTTGTAGACCAGTTCTATAATCACCCTACGATACATAGTTTATACACCGAGGTAAATAATTCGCACGAGCCATCCTACATCCCGACCAGCCAATTTTCCCAGGTGATAATCGATATGCTGACGACCAGTGGTACGGAGGCATCCCTCATCCAGGAAAAGTTGTATGAGCTGTATAGTAAAACAAGCAGGCTTCCCAGGAAAAAGCGACTGGTTGCGCGCGAGCGTTTGGCTGGTATGCTGGGGATGACACGCAAGGCATTGATTGCTGAGACAGGGGAGGATGCGGTCAATGAGATCCTAAAGATAGTCAAATCCGAACTTCTCGCTCTTGGGCAGGATATACCCCATCTCCAAAAAATAATTGAAGATGCATTGAACAATATCATTATTCAGAAACAACAAATTGACGCAGCCCTTGTAAAAATGTCTTACCAAGGAGAGCCTTCTAAAAATAGTGTTGTGAACCAGATCCGAGCTGGAGTGATGGCACTAAGCATCACCCATCCCCAGTTGAAACAAACACTTTATCCCATGCTTTATAGCATGCCACAGTCGGTTGTTCAAATAGGGAGTGAATTGGAATTGGTACGCTCCAATATTGAAGAATGGTTCAATCACAATATGGATCGTCTGACTGGTTGGTACAAGCGCCGGACAATGATCGCAACCTTTTTTATCGCCATTCTCATTGCAATCCTTGCCAATGTTGACTCGATAAATCTCACCACGCGTCTTTGGCGTGAACCTGATCTGCGCGTGGCCATCTTGAAAAATTTGGAAGCCATCATTGCTCAGGATATCAACTCAAATTTAAACACCGGACAGGTTCTCAGCATTCAACAACAGTTCTCCGACATCAGCCTTCCTGTTGGCTGGATTGGGTCTCCCGTCTCAATAACAAATACGCAGACAGTAATAGTGCCGCAAACATTATCCGAGCTCTGCACACTTCTTCCCAATAATGTCAATGCGATTTATGGTGTGCTGATTTCAGAGCACTGCTATCGTCTCATCAATGTTCCCCAAATGACCGACATGACCGGATGGTTAATTAAACTACTTGGTTTTCTAATTACCGGGGTTGCGGGAAGTATGGGCTCCTCGTTCTGGTTCGATATCTTAAAGAAGATCATGAATGTTCGTCTCTCCGGCCTAAAACCTGTTGAAACTAGTCAGATGGTCGGATAATGACGGTTTAATGTTATAATTTTTCCACAGCACCCCTTCAAGAGAATAAGAAATGACGGACATCCTGTAAAAAGACTAATCGTTCTTACGGCAACCCAACCCGCGGGTTTTGATTCCGGCCGGGGGCTTATGCCCCCGGTTTGCTTTTATACCGGATCGGCTATGCTTTCAACTCATCAAATCTCAAAGAACTACGGTATCAACACCGTACTACAAAATATTACTTTCAGCATCAGCACCGGAGAACGGATCGGGCTGATCGGCCCCAATGGCTGTGGAAAATCCACCCTGATGCACATTCTCATCGGTCTGGAAATACCTGATACTGGGACTGTCACACACACTCGTCCAGACCTGAAGATCGGTTACCTCTCCCAGGGCTTTGAACTTGATCCTCGATTGACCATTGCTCAAGTGTGTGCTCTCGACCTTCCGACTGATCCAGATACTGCTTTGGCTGATCTGGCTGCTTCACTGGCTGCCAACCCCTCCGACCGCGTACTGCAGGCCCGCTACGATAGCCTGATCACCCACCTCTACACTGTCCGCCGACCTCAAGAGATTCTCTCTCCAGTGGGGCTGGCAGATATTGACACAAACCTGTTGGTCGGTACACTTTCCGGTGGGCAGAAAACACGCCTCATGCTGGCTCGTCTCCTGTTGGAGGAGCCGAACCTGCTCCTTCTCGACGAACCCACCAACCATCTCGATATTGCCATGCTTGAATGGTTGGAAGACTGGCTGAACCATTTCCGGGGAGCAGCGCTCATCATCTCACACGACCGTGCCTTTCTGGATAACACTGTCAACCGCATTCTAGACCTGAGCCCGGATACACATACAATACAGGAATACGCCGGTAACTATAGCCGGTATCTCGAACAATTTCTGGTCGAGCGTGAAAACCAATGGGATGATTATCGGGATCAGGTCGCTGAGATCCGCCGCATGAGACAGGACATTAATCGCACCAAGCAGCAAGCGCTCAATGTAGAAAGCACTACCACTTCCCGTCAACCTGGTGTGCGCCGCTATGCAAAAAAAGTGGCTCAGAAGGCACTTTCACGCCAGAAGAAGCTGGATCGTTACCTTGATTCCAAAGAACGGGTTGAGAAACCCATTCCAGGCTGGCAGTTAAAACTGGACTTTTCCGCTCCCAAACATCAGAGCCGCGAAGTTCTTGTCACTGAGAAACTTGCCATCGGTTATCCGGGAATTCCTCCACTGATGGAGAAGATTAATATGAATGTACGCGGCGGGGAACGGGTGGTCCTCACCGGTCCGAATGGGTGCGGAAAATCCACCCTGATGCGTACCATAGCTGGGAACCTGGAGCCATTAGCCGGGTCCGTCCGGCTTGGAGCATCTATCAAACTGGGTTATATGACCCAAGAGCAGGAACATCTAGACCTGGATAAATCCTCCTTGGAGACCATCCAAAGTGTTGGTATATTCACCCAGACCGAGGCACGTCATTTCCTACATTTCTTTCTCTTCAGTGGTGATGATCCCTTACGCCCAGCAAAAAGCCTGAGTTATGGTGAACGCACCCGTCTTGAATTGGCATTACTGGTGGCTCAGGGTTGCACCTTTCTATTGCTGGATGAACCGATTAATCATCTTGATATTCCCTCGCGCGCCCGTTTCGAACAGGCCCTGGGCAGGTATACCGGCACGGTTCTGGCAGTAATACATGACCGTTATTTCATTGAACAGTTTGCCACGGAAGTGCTGGTGGTGGAAGCAGGCAGGATCAGGCATTTGTAGTCCCTGGTTTTGTAAAGTCATAAAGACTTTTTTGGAAAAAAATTACATAACTCACTACCCCCCCGGACCTATACGTTCTACACTTGGCGTATGAATCTTTTTCCCCATCGCAAGGCTCCTCACCCAACCTCACTGGATCAATTGGTTCGTGTTGGATGTCCCGCGCACAATTGTGGGGGACGGTGTGTGTTGGTTGCTCACCTCCGCAATGGCCGTATTGTCCGATTGGAAGGGGATGATCGCCCGGATT
>Ga0207931_1000712_pt1 | contig 11953 bp, 11 predicted proteins | sample NGESurdeep092012_2_FD_184478 | JGI IMG/M metagenome (GOLD analysis project Ga0207931, IMG submission 184478) | Arctic peat soil microbial communities from Barrow, Alaska - NGEE Surface sample 415-1 deep-092012 (SPAdes) | ecosystem: Environmental > Terrestrial > Soil > Wetlands > Peat ...
CACGCCGTCGACGATCGTGACGAGATTGCAGCGGTACGAGACGTCGTCAGGACCGAGCTCGACGCCGATGCTGGCGGCCTCGAGCGGGCTGCGCCCGCTGAACACGGCCGCCGGGTCGTAGCCCAGCACGGCCAGGTTGGCAACGTCGCTGCCGGCCGCCATGCCTTCGGGGATTGTGCGCACGAGCCCCACGACACCGCCGCGCGCCAGCCCGTCCATGCACGGCGTGTCGGCGGCCTCGAGCGGCGTGCGGCCGCCGAGCGCCGCCTGCGGCTCGTCGGCCATGCCGTCCGGCACGAGCAGGATGCGTTTGCGCATCACGTCAGCGGCCGTCCGCCGGTCTCGCCGCCGGCATCAGCCGGCGCCGCCGAGGACCATCATCGGCAGGCCCGCCAGGCCGTCGTACTTGGGGCGATACCGCTCGGTGTCGTAGCAGCGCGCGACGTCGACCACCTTCTTGGTGGCCACGACCTCGCCGATGGGCACCGACCCGTACTTGCCGTCGGTGAGCGCGACCATGCGACCGGTCTCGCCGCGCAGGATGAGATCCACGGCGAGGTTGCCGTACGCGGTAGGCACGATGCAGTCCACCGCGTCGGGCACCCCGCTGCGCACCAGGTAGCCCAGGTCCATGCTGATCATGTCGATCTTGCGGCCGCCGTTGAACTGCGATGACAGCTCCTTGATCCGGGCGCTCACGCGCTCGCCGATACCCCCCAGTTTGGCGTGACCGTACTGGTCCTTCTCGCCGCCCTGGAAGACCATCTCGCCGCCCTCGGGCAGAGCGCCCTCGCTCACGAGGCAGACCGCGTAGTTGTCGGGGTGCGCGTTGCGGTCGGCCACCAGCAGCTCGGTGAGTCGCTCTACGTCGAACTCCCACTCGGGGATGACGCAGCGCTGCGCGGCGCCGGCCAGCGTGGGCAGCAGCGCCGTGAACCCGGCGTAGCGACCGAAAACCTCGAGCACGACGATGCGCTCGTGTGAGGCCGCGGAGCTGCGCAGCTGCTGGGCCAGCGCGATGGTGCGCGTCACACAAGTGCTGAAGCCCATGCAGTAGTCGGTGCCCGGTACGTCGTTGTCCATGGTCTTGGGCAGGGCGACCACCGGGAACCCGCGGCGCCCGAGCTCCACACCGTAGCTGAGCGTGTCGTCGCCCCCCATGGGCACCAGATAGTCGATGCCGAGGTGTTCGAGGTTGGCCAGTACTTCCGGCGTGAGGTCGTTCTTCTCGTCCGCGTAGACGTGTTTCAGATGCGCGGGCACGTCCTTGAGCGGCACCGCGCTGGGGCGTGTGCGCGACGAATGAAGGAGGGTGCCGCCGACGTTCATCTGGCTGTTCACGAATTCCTCCGTGAGCGTCAGCCAGCAGCTGCTGTCGTCGGCCTCCTCGTCCCGCTGCAGTTCCACCAGGCCGGCCCATCCACGGCGGATGCCGACCACGTCGAAGCCTTCGCGCAGGGCGCGCAGGGTGACGGCGCGGATCGCCGGATTGAGACCCGGCACGTCGCCGCCGCCGGTGAGGATGCCGATGGTCCCCCTCTTGCCTTTGCTCATCCTGACTCCCTTCCTCAGGCCTCGCCCTCGACGCGGATCACGCCGGGCTCGCCCTTGACTTCGGCCAGCGCCTTCATCTTGCCCAGGGCGGCGAAGAACTGCTCTTCGCGCACCGGGTGCAGCAGGAGCACGAGTTCGGCCCCACCGCCGCCGCCGCCCTCCTGCACCATCGAGTGGATACTCACGCCGTGCTCCCCGAACAGCGCGCTGATCTTGGCGAGCACGCCCGGCTCGTCGCTCACGCGCAGCCGCAGGTAGAACCGCGACACCATGTCGGCGTCGGGGAAGAAGGGCAGATCCTTGTAGCACATGCAGTTCTGCACGAAGCTGCCCTTCACCGTGTTGACCACCGAGATGATGTCGCCGATCACGGCCGACGCCGTAGGCACACTGCCGGCGCCGGGGCCGGACAGCATGATCTGGTCGAAGGCGTCGCTCTCCAGGAACACGGCGTTGTAGGCGCCGGCGACCCCGGCCAGCGGGTGACCCCGCGGGATGAACGCCGGGTACACGCGCACGTTCATGCGGCCGTCGATGAGCTTGGCCACGCCGAGCAGCTTGGCGACCAGGCCGAGGCGCTTGCCGTGGGCGATGTCCAGGGCGGTGACGCTCGTGATGCCCTCGTACCCCACATCGGCCAACCGGGTGCGGCTGTGGAAGCCGATAGAACTGAGGATCGCCATCTTGGCGGCCGCGTCCTTGCCGCCCACGTCCTCCGTGGGGTCGGCCTCGGCATAGCCCAGGCGCTGCGCCTCCTTGAGGACGTCGGCATAGTCGGCGCCCGTCTCGGCCATGGCGCTCAGCATGTAGTTGGTGGTGCCGTTGACGATGCCGAAAATGGTCTTGATCTCGGCCGCCACGAGCGACTCGCGCAGCACCTTGATGACGGGCACGGCCCCGACCGAGCTGGCCTCAAAGCGGAGGTGCGCGCCGCCGGCCTCCGCGGCCTCGAACAGTTCGGCGCCGTGCTGAGCCAGCAGCTGCTTGTTCGCGGTGACCACGTTCTTGCCCACCTCGAGAGCACGGCGTTGGAAATCGAGGGCCGCGCCCACCCCGCCGATGAGCTCGACGACGATCTCGATCTCCGGGTCGGCAAGGATGTCCTCGAAGCGCGTCGTGAGGAGCGCCGGGTCGAGCCCCGGGGCGCGGAAGCCGGGGTCCTTCTCGAGCACGCGCTTGAGATACACGTCCTTGCCGGTGGCGAGGCGGATGTCCTCGGCGTTCTTCTCGAGAAGCTTGCCCACGCCGGACCCGACGGTGCCATACCCGAGGAGCCCGATGCCTACCTTGTCCACTGTGGTGCCCTCCGAAGTCGTGGTGAGATCACAACGCCAGCGGGCGCTGCAGACGCAGCACATCGTCCCAGGTCTCTCGCTCGATGATCACGCGTGCCTGACAGCCGGCGACCATGACGACTGCCGGCCGAGGTTGGGCGTTGTAGTTGTTGGCCATGCAGTAACCGTAGGCGCCGGTGCCCGGGGTGACCAGGATGTCGCCGGACTCGGGCGGCGCGATGTGCACGTCGCGCACCAGCACGTCGCCGGATTCGCAGTGCTTGCCGGCGACGGTGACCACGTCGGTGGCCGGTCTCTCGGCCTTGCTGGCAAGCATCGCCTCGTAGCGCGAGTCGTAGAGCATGGGGCGCAGGTTGTCGCTCATGCCGCCGTCGACGGCCACGTAGGTGCGCACGCCGGGGATGACCTTGACGGTGCCCACCGTGTAGGCGGTCACAGCGGCCTTGCCGGCGATGCTGCGCCCGGGTTCGACGAAGATCCTCGGCATCGCCATGCCATGCCTCTCGGCGCCGGCGCAGACGGCGGTGACGCTCGTCTCGGCGAACTCGGCGATTGAGCTGGGCATGTCGGCTTCGGTGTAGCGGATGCCGAGACCGCCGCCCATGTTGAAGACGCGGCACTCGAAGCCCAAGTCGCGGCGCCAGTCGTCGAGGGCGATGAACAGCGCCTCTATCTCGCGCCGGTACGAGCTCAGGTCGAAGATCTGGGAGCCGATGTGGGCGTGGATGCCGACGAGCTCGAGATGAGCCGCGTCGCGAAGGCGGCGCACCGCCTCCTCCGCGCGGCCATCCGCAAGCCCGAAGCCGAACTTGCTGTCCTGCTGACCGGTCTGCACAAAATCGTGCGTCGTGGGGCGCACGCCGGGAGTGACGCGGACAAGGACCTCCTGGCGCCGGCCGCGCGCCGCGGCAGCGGCTTCGAGCCGTTCGATCTCCGCGAAGGAGTCGACGACGAACTGCCCGATCCCGGCGTCGAACCCGGACTCGATCTCGGCCACCGACTTGTTGTTGCCGTGGAAGTAGATGCGCTCGGGTGGGAAGGCGGCGGCGCGGGCGGCGGCCAGCTCGCCGCCGGTCGCCACGTCGAGCGACAGGTCCTCCTGGGCGATGAGCTCAGCCATAGCGCGACAGCTGAACGCCTTGCTCGCGTAGACGATCTCGTAGAGGTCGGTGCGGACGCGGAAGGCGCTGTGGTACGCGCGGCACTGGTCGCGCACCGTCTGCTCATCGTAGATGAACAGTGGGGTGCCGAACTCGTGCGCCAGATCGACCACGTCGCAGCCGCCGATCTCGAGGTGGCCGGCGGCATTGTGGACCGTGGTGTGCGGATAGATGAGCGTGTGGGTCACGCCGACAATCCTACCATCCGGGCGGGGCCGCCGCACCGCACCGCCCCGCCCGGGTGGCTCAGTACTCGATGCCCGGGCGCGCCTTCACGCCGGCGTCGTAGTAGTGCTTCAGCGGCCGCATCTCTGTGACCAGATCGGCTGCCGCGACAAGCTCCTCGGGCGCGCGCTGGCCGGTGATCACCAGCTCGACCGCGGCCGGCTTGAGAGCCATGAGCGCGAGCACGCCGTCGAGCGGCACGAGCTCGAAGAAGAGCGCCGTGACCAGCTCGTCCAGCACCACAAGGTCGTAGTCGCCGCTGTTCACGAGAGCGCGAGCCGTCTCGAATCCGGCGGCGGCGGCGGCGAGGTCCTCTTCCGTGGCCTCGCCCTTGATCACCCAATGATCGAGCCCGCACTGTCCTACCGGTACACCGAGTCTCTTGAGCGTCACGATCTCGCCCCAGTCCGGGTCGGACTTCATGAACTGGAGCACGGCGGGCCGCAGACCCTGACCCAGGGCGCGCAGCACCAGGCCCAGGGCGGCCGTGGTCTTGCCCTTGCCGTTCCCGGTGTAGACCTGGACGTAGCCTTCGCGCGACGCCGTCACGGCGTCACGTGCCGTAGTCGTAGAAGCCGGCGCCGCTCTTGCGCCCGAGCTTGCCGGCGGCGACAAGCTCGCCGAGCACGGCGGCGGGGCGATACTTGGCGTCGCCCGTCTTGCGCTCGAACGTCTGCAGAACGGCCTTCGTGGTGTCGAGGCCCACCAGGTCGGCGAGCGCCAGCGGACCCATCGGCCAGTTGGTGCCGAGCTTCATGCCGGTGTCGATGTCCTCCGCGCTGGCGACGCCCTCGGCATAGGCCTGCGCGGCCTCGTTGATCATCGGGAAGAGGATCCGATTGACGACGAAGCCGGGAGAGTCCTTGACCGTGATCGGCGTCTTGCCGACAGCCTCGGCGTAGGCGCGCGCGGCAACCAGCGTGGCGTCGCTGGTGGCGGCGCCCTTCACGACCTCGACCAGCGCCATCATGGGCACGGGATTGAAGAAGTGGATGCCGACGAAGCGCTGCGGCCCCGTGACGAACTGCGCCAACTCACTCACGGAAAGGCTGGAGGTGTTGGTGGCGATGATGGCGTCCGCACGCAGCGTCGCGGCGGCGCGCTCGAAGAGGCCCTTCTTGATGTCCACCACCTCGGGCACCGCCTCCACGAACAGATCGGCGTCCTCGCCGGCGGCCATGTCGGTGCTGGTGGTGATGCGCGCCAGAACGGAGTCGCGGGCGGCGGCCTCCATCTTGCCCTTGTCGACCAGGCGTCCCAGGCCCTTCTGGATGCCGGCCATGCCACGCTCGATGAATTCGTCGGCGACGTCGATCATGACGACATCCAGGCCGGCCACGGCTGACACCTGGACGATGCCGGCGCCCATTTGGCCGGCGCCGGCGACGAGAAGCTTGCTCACGCTCACGGGGGTCCTCCTTGGGTCAGCCGCGCGCACGCTGCGGGTCGCTCATGTCTTGCGCTCGTCGCGACGATACTGTCTGCGGGATAGCGATGCTCATGCTACCGTAGGTGGTCTCATGCAGTGCAAGTTCCTCGACAGTTACGAGGCCGAGCTTGACGGCGCCACGATCCAGGTGTGGCACTGTCTGAAGCGCGAGCCGTTCGTGCTCGGCGCGAGCGAGGAGGTGGCGATGGCCACCTGCTCCTCGTGCCGACTCAGCGACTACACTCGTCCACCGGCCGAGCTGGCCCTGGAGATGGAACGCCGCAACCAGGAACTCGTGGCGCTCAACTCCATCGTCGCCGCCGTCAACGCCTCCCTCGACCTCGACACGGTCTTGAACATGGGGCTCGAGAAAGTGCTGGAGATCCTACAGGCCGATGCCGGGTGGGTCAGCATGCACGCCGACGGTACGTTCACCATGGGCAGCCACCGAGGGGTCTCAAGCTCCTTCGCCGACGCGGCGCATGTACGCGGCTGGGGCGAGGGCCTCGTCGGCGTGGTCGCCGAAGCGCAGCAGACGGTGGTGATCGCCGACGTCGCGTCCGGCCCGGTGCCGCTGCCGGTCGCCGGCCGGGAAGGCCTGGTGTCTCTGCTCGGCGTCCCGCTCAAGGCCCAGGGCCAGTTGCTGGCGGTGCTCGCCGTGGCCACGCGGCAGAGCCGCAACTTCTCGGCCGAGGACATCTACTTCGCCACCGCCGCCGGGGCGCAGCTGGCGGCGGCCATCGAGCGCGCCCTCCTGTTCCGGAAGCAGCTGCAGCGCAGCGCCCACGAGCGCCGGCTCATGGAAGCCGCCGAGACCGTGAACCGCAGCCTGGACTCGCACTCCCTGCCAGGCGTCATCCTCGCCGAGGCCGCGGCCCTGATGGACGCGCAGAAGTCGGCGCTGCTCGTCGTCCACGGCGACACGCTCATCGCCGAGGAGGTCTACTTCCTGAGCGATGACTATCGTCGCCTCTTCCTCGTACCCCTGGACGACTCGCTGTCCGGTCGCGCCATCCTCGACGGGCAAACGATCGCTGTGAGCGACGTCGACGAGGAGCAGCTGGTGGACGCCGAGCTGGTGCGCGAGGGAGGCTATCGTGCTTTCCTCACGGCGCCGCTGCAGAGCTACAAGGGTACCTCGGGCGCCCTCTCCGTGTACTACGACGAAGTGCGGCGGTTCACCGAGGACGATCAGACGCTGCTGCGCACCTTTGCCGTACAGGCGGCCATCGCTCTCGACAACCGCCTCCTGATGCACGAGAAAGACCAGATGGCCGTGCGCGACGGCCTCACCGGCGTGTTCAACCGCAGCTATCTCGAGATGACGCTGGAAAGGACCATCATGGGCCTGCGCCGCAACGGCGGCCTGGCGAGCATCCTGTTCCTCGACGTCGACGATCTGAAATCGGTGAACGACGGCATCGGCCATCCTGCCGGCGACCGCCTGCTCCAGGACTTGGCCGGCCTGCTCGTGGAGAGCTGTCGCGAGAGCGACATCGTCGCGCGCTACGGCGGCGACGAGTTCGTCGTGCTCATGCCGGGCACCGACGACGACGGCGCCCGCTCCGTGAGCGACAAGATCATCGACTCCATCAAGCGGCACAATGCCGGGCGCCCAGACGGCCCGCCCCTCTCCACCAGCCTGGGCATCCATACCGCCGGCGGCAAGGACGTGGAGACCCTGCTCCAAGAGGCCGACCGCCGCATGTACGCCATGAAAAGGGCGCGACAGCGGGAGTAAGTCCGGCCCGGCCGGCCTGCGGCCGGCGCCGCCGGGCCAGCCAGCAGGACCACAGTGGTCCTGTTACCATGAGGCTATGGATCCGGCGCCGAAGATCGTCAGCTGCGAGGTGCTGCGCAACGAGATCGAGTGCGTGCTGGCGAGCCTCGCCCCGGGCGCCGAGATCGAGTTCGTCGACGGCGCCCTACACGACTACCCGGACAAGTTGCGCGCCGAACTTCAGGAACGCATCGACGCCACACCCGGGGCAAGCGAGATCCTGCTCTGCTGCGGGCGCTGCTGCAACGGCACCGTAGGCCTGCAGGCCCGGTCCCACCGCCTGATCCTGCCCGCCGTGGACGACTGCATCTCGCTGCTCCTCGGCTCGCGGCGGCGCTACCTCGCGGAGCACGGCGCCCAGCCGGGCACCTACTACTACACCCGGGGCTGGGTCGACTTCATCGACGACCCGTACAAGGAGTACCTGCAGATCATCCCCAAGTACGGCGAGGAGAAGGCAGCCCGCGTGGCGCGCCTCATCATGGAGAACTACACGCGCGTGGCCGTGATCGAGACCCCCGGCGTCCCCAGCCTCGACGACAAGCGCGAGTACCTCGAGATCGTGAGCGCCTTCTACAGGCTGCCGCTCGACCGCCTCGGGGGCTCGCTGCGCTTCCTCGAGAAGCTCATCACCGGGCCGCACGATGAGGAGTTCATCGTCGTGGAGCCCGGCGACGTGCTCGACGAACCCCGCTTCTGGGCGCTCGCCGGGACCTGAGCCGTGCGCCTCGCGGGCCGCGCAGGTAGGCGACGTGCCCGCCGGCGGGCACGACTACTTCGCCGACCGCCGCCCAGAGCTGTACGGCCAGATCAGCCAGCTCGTGGAGTAGCGCCGCCGCGGGGCTTCTTGGGGGCCGCTTTCTTGGCGGCCGGCTTCTTCGGCGCGGCGTCTTCGACCGGCGACGTCTTCCTGGCGACCGGCTTCTTCGGCGCGGCGTCTTCGGCTGGCGGCGTCTCCGTCCGCGGCGCCGGCCCGGCGGCGGCTGGTGCCCCGACCGCCTCCACCGCCCTGACATAGCTCAGCTGCATCTGCGCCAGCGTGGCGTGCAGATCGCCGGTCGCCGCTCCCGTCTGCTGCCTGTCCAGCGTCTCGGTCACGGCACGCAGGAGCTCTATGGCCAGTCGTGCGTCGTCGAGGTCGCAGAGCTCGCGGGTCTCGTCGGTGAGACCCATCTTCTGGTAGCCGAAACTCACCAGGCTGATGGCCATCTCGTAGGCGAGGTCGAAGGCGTGCACGCTCTTCAGCTGCTCGCGAACCGCTCGGGCGCGCTCCTCATCGGTACGCGCCTCCGCACCGTGGACATGGTCGCTCATACCTCATCCTCCTGTATATCGCCGGTTTCTCCGAGCGCTGCCGCACGCGCCTGGGCCACGGTCCCGGCAAATACGCCGGGCAAAGTCCCACCCTTGACATGCGCCTTGGCCTGCTGCTGGGCACCGTTACCTTCCCGCAGCATCCGCTCCACGCCCCTGAGATGCGGGCTGAGCCCGAGCGCGTCGGCGTGGGGCGCTGCCAGCTCTACCAGACCCCTCACGGCGTCGGCGGCCGTGACCTCTTCACCCGTGGCCCAGTCCACGAGCTTGCCGTCGAGCCCGAAGCGGATGGCGCGCCAAAGGTTCTCCTCGATGTAGCGGTTGGCCAGTACGGGCAGCGGCATACCTTCGTCATAGATCCGCGCGAGATGCGCGATGAGCCCCACGGTGAGCGACGAGATGGCAAGGCTCTGCCAGGCCTCGGTCTGCGCGTCGCAGATGCGCACCTCGACGGTGCCGAAGCGGTGATGAGGGCGCACCGACCACCATACCTGCGTGAACTCCTGGATGCAGTTGGTGCGCACTAGCTCCTCGTAGAAGCTGCGGTGCTCGGCCCATGAGCCGAACGCGTCCGGCACGCCGCAGCGCGGGAACATGCGCACGAACGTCTGGGTGCGGGCTGAGTGCAGCTCGGTCCAGACGCCCTCGATGAAGGGTGAGTTGGCCGACAGGGCGAGCAGGTGCGGCAGGTAGGTCCGCAGCGCATCGCAGACGGCTACCGCGCGGTCACAGCCACGCACGCCCACGTGCACGTGCGCCGCCCACGTGTTGTTGCGCCAAGCGACGTACTTGAGGCGCTCCTCGACCAGCCGGTAGTGCGGCGTGTCGATGATGTCCTGATCCTTCCAGGCGGAGAAGGGGTGCGTGCCGGTGGCGCCGAGGGCGTAGCCCTGACGATCGGCCAGAGCGAACAGCTCGGCGCGATTGAGCAGGAGCTGCTTCGCCGCCTGCCCAAAGTGCAGCGTCCGCGGTGTGGACACCTCGATCTCGGAGCGCAGCAGCTCACCGGCGATGCGCCCGCGCAGGCGGTCCTCGGCGGTGTCGCGGAGCGTCTCGAACCCCGGGGTGAGCTCCAGGGTGTCGGGGTCGAGAACGTGGAACTCCTCCTCGAGACCCAGGTCGAAGTCGAGAGCGCATGCGAAGCGCTCCTCCACCTCCTCGAAGTATGCGTCCTGGTCAACGGCCATGCCCCGCCGACTCTACCCGAAGGAGGTGTCGTGCGCACACGTCGCGGCAACGCGACCTCCGCCGCGGGCCTCCGGAGAGGCGAAGAGGGGTGGCCGCGCTCCCGCGCGGCCACCCCTCAGGGTGCGGGTCTTCGGCGGCGGCTCTTGTTCAGCCGACCCCGAGGATCGTCTTGGCCGTGGTCACGGCCTCGATGGCGTCCTCGGCGTAGCCGTCGGCGCCGATCTCGTCGGCCCAGGTGCGGGTCGTGGGGGCGCCGCCGACCATCACCTTGACGCCGTCGCGCAACCCAGCGGCCTTGAGCGCCTCGATGGTCTTCTTCTGATTGGGCATCGTCGTCGTGAGGAGGGCCGACAGCAGCAGCAGGTCGGGGTTGATCTCCTTGCACTTCTCGACGAAGGTCTCGACCGGCACGTCGCAGCCCACGTCGGTCACCGTGAAGCCGGCGGCGCTGAGCATGCTGCAGACGATCGTCTTGCCGATCTCGTGGATGTCGCCGGCGACGGTGCCGGCGACGGCCACGCCGAGGGTCTTGCGGCCTTCCTTGGTCTTGTCGAGCTCGGGCTGCAGCACGGCCACGGCGGCCTTCATCGCCTCGGCGCCCTGGACCAGCTCGGGGAGGAAGAACTCGCCCTTGCCGAAGAGGTCGCCGACCTCCTCGATGCCCTTGACGAACCCCTTGTCGAGGATGTCGGCGGCGGGCAGGCCGGCCTCGAGGCCCTTCTGCGCCAGCGCCTCGGCTTCTTCGACCTCGCCGTCTACCACGGTCTGCTTCATCTGCTCGTAGAGTTCGTCTGCCACTGGATCCTCCTGACAACAACATCCGCACGTCCGCAAGCACGTCCTCCACTGCCGGCGACGCACGAGGCCGTCCCGGCAAGAAGTCAGTGGCACGCAGACGGAAACGGGCAGCTTCCCACCCTGCGTGACGGAAGGCTATCCGAACGGAGGGAGCGTTGGCAAGCCGCGCGCGCGAGATGGGGCGAAGGGAGAAGAAGCGAGGAGGGGCCGGCCGGCGACGCTCCAACGCTTCATCTTGTCGACCTCCTTGGTACCTCGGGTCGCCCGTCTCCACTCTCTGCTCTCCACCCTATTGACGGTCGCGCGGACCAAGAGCTGACAGGCGCGGCCCGGCAAGCCCTGCCAGGACTGACTGCGCGACGCACCCCGCGGCTCCAAGGCGGCCGCAGGCGCCTCCTGCGCTCCAAGCTCCCCCCTCTCTCAGGGTTGCGCGCCGTCGCATAACGGATAGCATTACGCGCGGCACAGAGCAGGACCGAAAGGAGCCCTCCGTGAAGCTCAGCCTGCTCCCCAAGGAACAGGACTACTTCCGTCTTTTCTCCGAGTTGGCCGCGAATCTCGACGCCGCAGCCCAGCTCCTCGTGAAGTTCATGAACGACGGAGACCAGAAGTCGATCGCCGCCGCCATCCTCGAGCACGAGCACGTGGGCGACAAGATCGTCCACGACATCGTCAAGCGACTCAACAAGTCGTTCATCACACCCATCGACCGCGAGGACATCTACGACCTGGTGGCCACGACGGACGAGGTCCTCGACAACATCGAGGCCGCCGCCGACGCCATGATGCTCTACCGCGTCGGCGAGCCCACGCCGCAGGCGCGCAAGCAGGCCGAGGTCATCAGCAAGGCGACGCCGATCCTCAAGGAGTGCATGGACAACCTCGAGAAGCCGAAGGGCCTCGACGAACGCATCATCGCCGTCAACAGCCTCGAGAACGACGGCGACCGCATCTTGCGCGACGCCATCGCCAACCTGTTCGACGGAGACATGAAGTGCACCGACATCATCAAGTGGAAAGACATCTACGAGCTGCTCGAGTCCGCCATCGACGAGTGCGAGCACGTGGCCAACGTCATCGAGAGCATCGTCCTCAAGCACAACTGACCTGAGCACAGGCCGTGGTCCTCCTCATCGCGATCGTCGCCCTGGGCCTCGTCTTCGATTACACCAACGGCTTCCACGACACCGCCAACGCGATCGCCACGTCG
>Ga0207931_1000713_pt1 | contig 11947 bp, 7 predicted proteins | sample NGESurdeep092012_2_FD_184478 | JGI IMG/M metagenome (GOLD analysis project Ga0207931, IMG submission 184478) | Arctic peat soil microbial communities from Barrow, Alaska - NGEE Surface sample 415-1 deep-092012 (SPAdes) | ecosystem: Environmental > Terrestrial > Soil > Wetlands > Peat ...
CCGCAGCAGATTGCTGCAGTTCTTTTCCCGCTTGCGCTATTTCATCTTGTATACTTTGTCGCTGGCTGATCTGCCAGTCCCGTTCTCGCAGTGCCGTTTCTTGCCTGACCTGGGCCTGGCGTTCCGTGCGACGGGCGGTTTCCAAATCTGCTTGCTTTTCTGCCAATTCCTTCTGACAATCCACCACATGCTTATAGGCTGTCTCGATCTGACCAGAATGTTTTAATTCGTCGGCTTCAAGTATATTGATTTGTCGGTTTATATCCACCAGCGATTCTTGCATCTCGCGTCGCTGGCGCGGGCGACCTAATGTGCCAGCTTTAGCTGGTTTTCCGGCTATAACCTGTCCAGTGGCATGGAAAAGCTCTCCTTGTAAAGTAACCACACTCACATTAGCCGGTTGACCTGATAGTGCCCGGCGTGCTGCTGCCCGGTCGCGGACGACCATGACCTGGCCGAGAAGTAGATCCAGAGCCGGTTGTAGTTCCACTGGGGCTTTGACGAGTTCCGATGCAACCCCTATAAAACTGGCATCCGGCTTGAGTTTCAAGGGAGGGACAGGAGAAAGCCAGTCCAGAGGAAGGAGGGATGCTCGTCCAAGCTGGTCGGAATCAAGCAAAGCCAGTGCTGCATCTGTATCCCGCCCGGAGGTCAGTAATACCGCATCGGTGTATTCCCCCAATGCCGCCGAAATTGCCATCTCCAGTTCCGCCGGGACATCCATGCTGGAGGATAGCGCTCCACGCACTCCACCAATTTTGGAATGGCGGGCAGCTTCCAGGAGCAATTTCGCCCCCTCAGCATAACCAGCCAGTGATTGTTCCGCTTGCTCCAACACCTCCAATTGCGCCCTGATGCGGGTCCCGTCAGCTTCTTTTGCGGCACTTTCCGACTGTTTTTTCTTTAACAGGTTTTCCAGTTCCAACACCCGTTTTTGGGCAAGCTGGAGTTCTGTCTCGGCCTTTTGAACTGCTGACTCTCCTTTTTCACGAGCAAGTGCCATGCTTTTATTTTCCTGCATGGCTATTTCAGCCTCGTTTTCTACTGAGGTAATGGCCTGCCCGAGAGAATCCAATTTTTGTTTCTGTCCATTTGAACGGGTTGATAATTCATCCAATCGGGCTTGCAGGCCGGCACGATGGCCGTTAAGTCCATCCAGTTTTTTTCTTGCAGTCCCTAGCTCAGTTTCAAGGTGTGATTTTTCTTCTTGGCGTACGTTCAGGGACGTTTGAACGGTTTTGGTTTGCGCTTGTGCCTCATCAAATTCCAGTTGCAGGTGTGCCGTCTCCGCCTCTCCATCTCTTAGTCGCTCCAGTGCGATTTTATATTCTTCGGCGAGGCGCGCTTGTTCACTCATTACCGCTTGGTGGTTATCGATCAGCGCCCGTTGACGCTCATCCAACATAGCAAGCTCACCACTTACCGACTCACGCTTCTCATGCAGCTGTGCAGATTGTCGGTGCCAGGAATTTAATCTCGCCCGTAGACCATTCAACCGGTCATGAAAAGATACAAATTCCTGGCGCATATTTTTATAGGCCTCACGTACCTCGTTTAATTTGGTTTCTTGAGTGCGGGAGAGCTCAATGACTTCAGCCAGGTTGTGCTGGGCATGGCGCCAATGGAAGCCATACCATTCAAGTAATAACATGCGCAGATCAGCCTGGACCTGGGTGTATTCCTGTGCGCGTAATGCCTGACGTTCCAGGCTTTTCAAACGAGGCTCAAGCTCTGCCAGGATATCAAGTACCCGGTCAAGATTCCGCAGAGTTGTTTCTAAACGTCGCAGGGCTTCTTCACGCCGTGCACGATATAAACCAATACCAGCCGCTTCCTCGAACAGCCTACGCCGGTCATCGGCTTTTAGTGCCAGGGAGGCATCTACAAGGCCCTGTCCAAGGATGGTGTATGTGCGTTCGGATAGACCGGACTGAGCCAATAATTCGTTGATATCCTTCAAGCGGACATGTTGGTTGTTAAGCAAATAATCATTTCGACCATCGCGGTAAGCGCGTCGGGCAAGAGCAACTTCAGAAAAATCCAGGGGGAGCCAGCCATCGGTATTGTCAAAGGTCACAACTGCAGATGCCATACCAGCCCGTGGCCTTTGTTCAGAACCAGCGAAAATCATGTCTTCGGTCTTTTTGGCTCGTAAAATGCTGTAGGATTGTTCTCCGAGCACCCACCTTAGGGCATCTGCAATGTTGGATTTGCCTGAACCATTTGGTCCAACAATGGCAGTAATACCTTCTGCAAATTCGAAATTGGTCTTTGCAGCAAAGGTTTTATAACCGTGAAGTTCGAGGGATTTGAGGCGTAATGGCATCGCGGATAGGGTTAACGTTTAGGATTTTTCAAGATTATCGAGCGCTGTCTGGGCAGCGGTAAACTCAGCAAGTTGTTTACTATGACCGGTTCCACGCCCACAAACTTTGCCACCAATATGAACTTCAACTTCAAATACCCGATCATGGTCAGGGCCGCCGATGCTCACAGTAATGTACTTTGGAACACCGAGTTTCTCCATCTGTGACCACTCTTGCAAGCGTCCCTTGGGATCAAGGAAATCCGATGACTGGAGAACTCGTTCGCTTGTTTGCTCCAGCAATGGTTGGATAAGATCCTGGATGGTCTTGATATCGCTTTGCAGGTACAACGCCCCAATAACAGCCTCAAAAGTGGCGCAAAGCAGCACATCCCTCCGACGGCCTCCCGCTTGGTCCTCACCACGTCCAAGGCGCATGGCTAAACCCAGGTCCATGGAACGGGCGAACTTAGCCAATTGCTCGGTCCTCACCAGCGCCGAGCGCATCCGCGTCAATTCGCCCTCTGCCATTTCAGGAAAACGATTATACAACCACGCCCCGGCTATAAAATCCAAGACAGCATCGCCTAAAAATTCCAGGCGTTCATTATCTTCCAAAGCATCCGGGTGCTCATTCACATAAGATCGATGTGTCAGAGCACGGGTCAATAAAAGTGCATTTTTAAAGGGAAGTCCCAGTCTCTGCAACAAGGCAGCTGGAGACTCTTCGCGGTTTCCATCCAGGTTGCGGTTCATTAATTAATCTCCCGGAACTCAGGGAGCGCCAGCCGCCTCACAAAGTCAGGCGGCTGGCGATCACTTTGTTCTTTATCGCTTATCGGGCAGATTGTAACCCGATTCAACCGGTCTGACTAGCGTCTGTGATACAATCGCGCTGACTTGATATAAGGAGCAATTATGACCGTACAATCAGCCAGGGAAACGCTTTTCCTGCATAACGCTGAAATGGGATTGGGGGCATGGTCTTGGGGGGATCGTTCATTGTGGAATTATGGGCGCGGTTATACCGATGCTGATATTGAGGATGCCTTTCGCACATCCCTTTCTGCAGATGTTAATTTTGTGGATACTGCGGAAGTCTATGGATCAGGGCGTTCAGAGCATCTGCTTGGACAATTCCTGAAAACCACCCAGACTCCTGTCCTGGTGGCAACAAAATTCATGCCTTATCCCTGGCGATTGAACCGTAGGGCATTGCAAAATGCCCTGCACCGTAGCCTCGAACGTCTTGGATTGGAACGAGTGGACCTGTATCAGATCCATTGGCCCTTCCCACCCTACCCGGTTGAGACCTGGGTGGAGGAAATCGCCAAAGTTGCTAAAGCCGGGCTAACCAGAGCCGTGGGGGTTTCAAATTATGACAAAAATCAGATGCAACGAGCTTATACGGTTTTAATGGGTGCCGATCTACCTCTTGCATCCAACCAGGTGGAATATCATTTGCTCAACCGCATGGTCGAAAAGAACGGTCTGCTGGATCGTTGCAAAGAACTGGGTGTACGTCTGATTGCCTACAGTCCGCTGGCGAAGGGATTTTTAACCGCCAAGTACAATCCGGAAAACCCGCCCCCGGGTGTCCGGGGAAATGGTGCGGTCCCTAAACTTAAACGCATTCAACCTCTCATTAATTTGATGTGGGAGATCGGCAATGGTCACACCGGGAAATCCCCGGTCCAGGTAGCACTAAATTGGATTATTTGCAAAGGGGCTTTACCTATCCCAGGTGCTAAGACTGCAAAACAGGCTGCTCAAAATGTAGGCGCTATTGGCTGGCGTTTGACGCCGGAGGAAATCAAGGCTTTGGACGGAGCCAGCGACACTGTAGCAAAGTAGATTAACTTATCGGGCGCCTGAAGCGCCCGATAATTATCGCTATTTCATGTTTTGAAATATAGCGCGTGGTCGACTGTTCAAAGGCTGAAATTGAAAGTTTGTCAACTTTTTTTGTAGGTTTTTATGAAAATAAACAATAACACCGTTCTTATCACAGGGGGAGCTACAGGTATTGGTCTGGCTTTAGCTGACATATTCATCCGTGGCGGCAATAAGGTCATCATCTGTGGAAGACGACATGAAAAGCTTCTTGAGGCGCAATCCCGATTTCCAGAGATCCACACCAAGGTTTGTGATGTGTCAGATTCTTGCAACCGGCAGACGCTTTTCGAATGGGTTACAGAAAAATTTCCCGGTTTTAATATCCTGGTCAATAATGCCGGTATCCAGAAACAAATAGACTTTACCAAAAGGGTGGAACAGCAACCGGCTGGCGAAAACGAGATTGCTATTAATTTCAGCGCTCCGGTTGAACTATCCGCCCTGTTCATTCCGCACCTGCTGAAGCAAGAGGAAGCTGCAATTGTGAACGTGTCATCCGGGTTGGGTTTTGTCCCCTTGGCAATGATACCGGTCTATTGTGCCACAAAAGCCGCCCTACACTCATTCAGCTGGTCATTACGCCACCAACTGCGCCAGACGAGCATCAAAGTTTTTGAAGTGATCCCGCCAACGGTAGATACTGAACTCGATCGGGGTGCACGCGAAAAGAGGAGACAGGAGAACCGTGGAATTTCGCCAATTGATGTAGCTGAAGCAACCTTGGCGGGACTAGCAAAGGATGAGTTTGAGATAACCATTGGTCAGTCCCAGGGCTTGCGCACACGCACGCCTCAGGAAGCCGAGGAGCTCTTTCAGCGGATGAATGGGAATTGGTAGACGCTTGTATGTATGGTATCTGCCTGCTTCATCATCCCTGAGCCTTCATGAATCGGCATTTATTTTGAAGTAAAATTCTCTTGATGTCCAACCCTAAACGATCCACTAAATCCAATCAAGGCAATCTTGTTACTTCCACGACCACGCGAGATGCCAGGGCGGTTCTGATGGGTCAAAGCAAGAAGGGCTGGTTTGCCCGATTGCTACCTTTCCTGGGTCCTGCTTTCATCGCCAGTATTGCCTATGTGGATCCAGGTAACTTCGCCACCAACATTCAGGGTGGGGCGCAGTTTGGTTACGAACTTCTATGGGTCATTTTGGTCAGCAACCTGGTGGCCATGCTCCTGCAGGCTCTCTCTGCCAAGCTGGGTATCGCCACCGGGAAGAACCTGGCTGAGCACTGTCGCGAACACTTTCCTCGCTGGGTTGTTTGGACAATGTGGGTTTTGATGGAAGTCGTGGCTATGGCGACCGATCTGGCCGAATTCCTGGGTGCAGCCGTGGCGCTGAACCTGCTCTTCGGCCTGCCGCTTTGGCTGGCGGGTATCCTGACCGCCGTCATCACATTCCTCATCCTTGGGTTGGAACGCTATGGCTTCCGCCCCCTTGAAGCCGTAATAACAGGCTTCCTGGCCATCATCGCATTCGCTTATGTTGTCGAACTTTTCCTGGGTCATGCGGATTGGGGTCTCATCGTTCATGATACATTCATCCCGCATTTTACCAACTCGGAAAGCATTCTTCTGGCGACAGGTATTCTCGGCGCCACTGTAATGCCACATGCCATCTATCTGCACTCCGCTTTAACTCAGGGTCGTGTGGTGGTAAAAAGACCAGAACAGCTGCGCCGTCTCTTTCACTTCGAAATTATTGACGTGCTGATTGCAATGTTCATTGCAAGTTCAGTGAACGCTGCCATGCTGATTACTGCCGCTTCTGCTTTCTTTAGATCCGGGACAAATATTGGCACGCTGCAGCAGGCCTATCGGACTCTCCAACCGCTTCTCGGTCCCGCGGCAGGTATTGTTTTTGGGGTAGCCTTGTTGGCTTCCGGTCTTTCCTCTTCTTCTGTCGGTACAATGGCCGGGCAGGTCATTATGCAGGGTTTCCTGCATTTTCATATTCCGCCCTGGATCAGGCGGATCGTAACAATTGTCCCATCTTTAATTGTCATCTTCATTGGTCTCGATCCGACCCGCACACTCGTTATAAGCCAGGTGGTACTCTCCTTTGGTTTACCGTTTGCCATTATTCCACTCGTGATGTTTACCCGTCGAAAAGACATCATGGGCTCTCTTGTAAATAAACCCATCACCACCTTTTTGGCCAGCTTAACCGCTGTACTGATTATCACTCTCAACTTCTTTCTCCTCTATCAAACGTTCTTTGGGAAATAGGCCTATGTTCAAACATATCCTTGTCCCTCTTGATGGTTCCCATCTGGCTGAAGCAGCACTACCGGTCGCCGCTTTGCTGGCTCAGACCTTCAAAGCACCGGTGACCCTCCTGCATGTCATCGAACAGGACGCTCCCACCGAAGTTCACAGTGACCACCACCTGACCAATGCCCAGGAAGCCAGGGCATATCTGGCCGAAGCTGCCGGGCGGACATTTACGAAAAAAATTAAAGTGGATTGGCATGTGCACACCGCTCCAGTGGCCGACGTAGCGCGCAGTATCGTGGACCATTCTGCAGACGAGTTTCAGCCCGACCTTATTGTACTGACATCCCATGGGAATAGTGGTATGCATGACCTGTTCTTCGGAACCATCGCCCAACAGGTTGCTGCTGCCAGTGGTACACCGGTTCTGCTGATTAAACCATCCGAAACCACCCCATCCTTCGGGATACACCATATCCTGGTCCCACTTGATAACGAGTCGGGTCACGATCAAGCCTTGCCAAAAGTCGAAGCGCTGGCCAAAGCCTGCGGGGCGGAACTCAATCTTATTTGTGTCATCCCCACTCTGGGTACTCTATCTGGGGCTCAGGCAGCCGCCGGGCAGATGATGCCCGCCACGGCAACCGCTTATCTCGATATTGCCGAAGAAATCGCCCGGGATCATTTCCAAGTGCACCTTGATGAATTTCAAAAAGCCAAAATCCCCGCCACTGCTGAGATCGCGCGCGGCGATCCCGCCTCAGTGATCCTGAAAACCGCCAGAGAAATAAATGCTGACCTTATCATTTTTGGCACGCACGGCCGTGCCGGTATGGACGCATTCTGGAATCGGAGCGTGGCTGCCGGTGTTGCCCGCCGAACGGATATTCCTGTCCTTCTGATCCCCCTTACCGGCTAGCGATCATTTAGGGCACGCTTTTCGGGAAGGGTAACCTTTTCTAATCAATCTTTAATATATTGTTCCTTGACAAATGGGAGGGGGCGCATTATATTCAATATCTCTTAACTAATTAAGGATGTTGATTATGTCACCTACTAAAGCATTAGCAGAGTCAATTAATGAATGGTCGGAAGTATTCATGCACCGCTCCGGCCGAGATTTCAGACGTTTCATGGAAGAGACCGGTTTATCATTCTCTCAATTAAATGTCCTGATGCGCTTGTTCCACAGAGGAAATTGCGGCGTCTCTGAAATCGGGGAACAACTGGGGGTAACAAATGCCGCTGCCAGTCAGACTGTGGATCACCTGGTCCATCTTGGTCTCATTGAACGGACGGAAGATCCTGCTGACCGCCGCGCGAAACAACTGGCATTGACTCAACAGGGCAATTCCCTCATCGAAAATGGCATTGCAGCGCGCAGTAAATGGTTTGAAGGCTTGATCGATGCATTCACACCGGAACAACACCAGCTGATCATTTCCGCTCTCACCCTGCTGACTGAAGCAGCCCGAAAAACGAAAGATTGATCTCAATATCCCCTGTCCAAAAAAATTAAAGCTTAAAACCACCCATGCGGGGTTCGCCTCGAATGGATACACCGGCTAAAAAATTATTGCAAAGGAGTTACAACAACCATGGTACGACTGGTCAAATACTTAAAACCTTATACCCTTTTGATCGTGCTTGCTATTGCCCTGTTGTTTGTTCAGGCAAACGCTGACCTTGCACTGCCGGACTATATGTCCAACATCGTTAACATCGGCATCCAGCAAGGTGGTGTGGTAAATGCCATACCTGTGGCAATTCGCCAGACAGAAATGAACAAACTGACCATCTTCATGGCCGCGACAGATAAAACCCGGGTGCTCTCCGATTACACGCTTGTTGAAAACACCTCGTCCGATTATGCTGCCGATGTCAAGCTGTACCCCGAACTTGCTCAGGAACCTATCTATGTCCTGAATAAGATCACAAGTACAGAAACGACCTGGCTAAACCCTATATTGGGAAAGGCATTTTTGGTAGTTTCAGGCATCCAGCAGGTCCTGGCTGACCCAGTTAAAGCATCTGCAATGGCCGCCGCCATGGGTTTCGACCTGACGAAACTGCCTGCTGGTATGGATATTTTTTCCATATTAGGGAAGCTTCCCGCAACACAACTTACCCAATTGAGCAGCACGTTCGATGCGAAGTTTGCCGCTCTGGGTGACAAGATGATCGTCCAGGCAGCAGCCGCGCCGATCAAGGCCGAGTATGGTGCACTTGGAATGGACACCGGGAAGTTGTCCACCAATTATATCCTGCGCATCGGCGGCCTGATGCTATTGTTGACTCTGCTCTCGGGAGCCTGCACCATCGCCGTGGGTTACCTTGCCTCCCGCACTGCGGCAGGGTTATCGCGCGACCTGCGTAGAAATGTCTTCGAGCGTGTGGAAAACTTCTCCAGCACCGAATTCGACAAGTTCTCCACCGCCTCGCTGATCACCCGTTCCACCAACGATGTGACCCAGATTCAGTTGCTGGTCATCTTGATGATGCGCATGGTCTTCTATGCCCCCATCATCGGTATCGGCGGCGTGATCCGGGCACTTGGTAAAAGCGCCAACATGTGGTGGATCCTCGCACTGGCGGTGGTCGTCCTGCTCGGCCTGATCCTGACAGTCTTCTCGATCGCCCTGCCCAAATTCAAGGCCGTCCAGAACCTGATCGACCGTCTCAACCTGGTGATGCGTGAGGACCTTTCTGGCATGATGGTCATTCGGGCCTTCAATATGCAGAAATTCGAGGAGCAGCGTTTCGACACGGCTAATAAGAATCTCACCGGCACTCTGCTGTTCATCAACCGGGTCATGGTGGTAATGATGCCGGTCATGATGCTGGTAATGAACATTGTGATGGTGACAATCATCTGGGTAGGCGCACACCAGGTGGCCAATTCCACCATCCAGGTCGGCGACATGATGGCGTTCATGCAGTACGCAATGCAGATCCTGATGGCTTTCCTGATGCTGGCAATGATGTTCATCATCCTGCCACGCGCCTCAGTTTCCGCTGATCGCATTGCGGCCGTACTGGACACCGAACCGCTGATCGAGGATCCAGAATCTCCCAAGCAGTTCCCCGAACCCTTCAAAGGAACAGTCGAATTCCGGGATGTGTGTTTCCGCTATCCCGGTGCAGAAGAGGACGTTTTACATAACATCACCTTCACTGCACTGCCCGGCCAAACCACGGCCCTGCTCGGCACGACCGGCTCAGGCAAATCCACCATCGTCAGCCTGATCCCACGCTTCTACGAAGTAACTGAGGGTGCGGTCATTGTCGACGGGATTGATATACGGGAAGTTACACAGCACGACCTGCATGACCGGATCGGCTTAGTGCCGCAAAAGAGCAACCTATTCTCGGGCACGATCGAAAGCAACCTGCGCTATGCTGATGAGAATGCCAGTAACGAGGATTTGAAACTGGCTGCCAACATCGCCCAGGCAAGCGAGTTCATAGATACCAAGTCGGAGGGGATGCAGACCGAGATCGCCCAGGGCGGCATGAACGTTTCAGGGGGGCAGAAACAGCGTCTCGCCATTGCGCGTGCCCTGGTCAAGAAGGCGCCCATCTACATTTTTGATGATAGTTTTTCAGCCCTGGACTACAAGACCGACTCGGCCCTGCGTAAGGCGCTCAAGGAACACACTGGCTCCAGCACCCTGATGATCGTGACCCAGCGCATTGCAACGGTCAAAAATGCCGAACAGATCATCGTACTGGATGAAGGCCGCATCGTCGGCAAGGGCTCACACCACGAACTAATGAAGGACTGCGAAGTTTATCGGGGCATTGCTTTATCGCAGCTCAGCGAGGAGGAATTGGCATGACAATGCATAACACAAGCTCACCCGCACCCGCCCCACGCGGCGGTATGATGGGCGGAGGGGGTCGTGGCCCGATGGGCGGCGGTCCGAGGGCCATGATGAAGGGTGAAAAGCCGCGCGATTTCAAGGGCACCCTGAATAATTTGGTCAAATACCTTAGCAAGTATAAAGTACTGATTCTCCTAGTATGGCTTTTTGCCATTGCTTCCACAGCTGTCTCCATCCCCCTGCCTAAGATCCTCGGCAAAGCCACCACCAAGCTTTTCGAAGGCGTGATGGCACAGATCGCCGGCACCGGCACGATTGATTTCACCTATATCGGCCACATCATCGTAGAGGTGCTGCTCCTGTACGTGCTTTCGGCCATGCTGATGTATATTCAGGGGTGGATCATGACCAATGTGGCCATGAACATCACCTACCGCTTCCGCAAGGATATTTCCGAGAAGATCAACCGCATGCCGTTCAAGTACTTCGACGGCACGAACCATGGCGAAATCCTCTCGCGCATCACTAACGATGTGGATACGGTCAGCCAGACGCTCAACCAGAGCCTGACCCAGATCATCACTTCGGTTGTATCCGTTGTCGGCGTACTGATCATGATGCTCACGATCAGCTGGCAGATGACCCTGGTGGCATTAGTCATGCTCCCGCTATCGTTCGGGATTATCGCCTTCATAGTCGGCAAGTCGCAGGTCTTCTTCAAGCGGCAGCAAGATTATCTCGGCCATGTCAACGGTCATGTGGAAGAGATGTATGGTAGCCATATGGTGGTTAAGGCCTTCAACGGCGAGGCCAAGAGTATCGAGCAATTCGACCAGATCAATAACGTCCTGTATGATTCGGCCTGGAAATCGCAGTTCCTTACCGGCCTGATGTTCCCGATTATGAACTTCGTCGGCAACCTGGGCTACGTGGCCATCTGCATTCTGGGCGGGTACCTGGTGATCAAGGGCACCATCACCCTCGGTGACATTCAGGCCTTCATCCAGTATGTGCGCAATTTCACCCAGCCTATCACGCAGATTGCCAACATCTCCAATGTCCTCCAGCAGACCATGGCAGCTGCAGAGCGTGTCTTCGAATTCCTGGCGGAAGAGGAAGAGGTGGCCGATGTAGTCACCCCACTTGTGCCGGAGATTATGGACGGTCGTGTAGACTTCAAGGATGTTCACTTTGGCTACAGCGAGGATAAGATCATCATCAAGGACTTCTCGTTCTATGCCGAACCTGGCCAGAAGATCGCCATCGTCGGTCCCACCGGCGCTGGCAAGACCACCATGGTCAAGCTGCTGATGCGCTTCTACGATGTCAATGGTGGTGCCATTCTGGTGGACGACCACAACGTCAAAGAGTACCAGCGCAACCAACTGCGTTGCATGTTCGGTATGGTCCTTCAGGATACCTGGCTCTTCAATGGCAGCATCATGGAGAATATCCGCTACGGTCGTTCCAATGCCACCGATGAGGAAGTTATTTCAGCAGCCAAAGCAGCCCATGTGGACCATTTCATCCGCGCTTTACCGGACGGTTATAATTTTGTGCTCAACGAGGAGACCAGCAACATTTCCCAGGGTCAGATGCAATTGTTGACCATCGCCCGTGCCATTCTGTTGGACCCGACCATGTTGATCCTGGACGAGGCCACCAGTTCGGTGGATACCCATACCGAGGTGCTGATCCAAAAG
>Ga0207931_1000714_pt1 | contig 11944 bp, 12 predicted proteins | sample NGESurdeep092012_2_FD_184478 | JGI IMG/M metagenome (GOLD analysis project Ga0207931, IMG submission 184478) | Arctic peat soil microbial communities from Barrow, Alaska - NGEE Surface sample 415-1 deep-092012 (SPAdes) | ecosystem: Environmental > Terrestrial > Soil > Wetlands > Peat ...
GATCGGGTGTACGGCGTGCGCTCGTCTGATGGTCGCGGGCGACGCCTCGGAGAGGCCGAGGTAGCGTACCTTGCCCTCGCCGACGAGCGTCGCCATGGCGCCGACGGTCTCCTCGATCGGCACCATCTTGTCGACGCGGTGCTGGTAGTAGAGGTCGATGTGGTCGACCCCGAGCCGCGCTAGCGACGCGTCGCAGGCCGAGCGCACGTACTCGGGCCGCCCGTTCACTCCCACCCAGCTGCCGTCCTCGCGCCGCTCGTTGCCGAACTTGGTCGCCAACACGACCTCGTGGCGGCGTCCGGCGAGCGCCCGGCCGACGAGCCGCTCATTGGTGAACGGCCCGTAGATATCGGCGGTGTCCAGGAAGTCGACCCCGAGGGCGAGGGCGCGGTGGATGGTGGCGATCGCCTCGGTCTCGTCGGTCGGCCCATAGAACTCCGACATGCCCATGCAGCCCAGCCCTTCGGCCGAGACCTCAAGCCCTTGACTGCCCAACCTGCGTCTCTCCATGAGTCTCCTTAGGAACGCGCCGCGGTCGTTTGCGGCCGCCCGGCGCACGGGACGGGTACCGCCTTCGTATTCCCCTGCAGCAGATGCTGGTAACGAGGCCCGTACGTGGTCGAGCCGCTCGCTCACACGCTCTCTACGAACGCGGCGTGAAGAGCCCTCTGGGCGCCTTCGTCTATCTGCAGGCCTTCGGTGAAGTACCCCCCGATGGTGTCGAACTCTTTGCGCATCTCGTCGAGCGCCGCTTCCAGGTACTCCGGCGCGACGCCGACCACCGGGCGAATCACGTCGGGGTCGCCCCCCTGCGCCTGGAACCGGTCGATGACCGGCTTCTCCGCCGGCAGGAGTTGCCTGTTGGTGAGCAGGTACTCCTTCATCACCAGGTCGTCGGGCACGCCGAGCAGCATCAGCAGCGACGCTGCCGCCCAGCCGGTGCGGTCCTTGCCCGTCGTGCAGTGAAAGAGGGCCGGCCGGTGCTCCTCCCGGGTCAGGTCGGAGAACAACCGGCGGTATGCCGCGCGTGCGCTCGAAAGGCTGATGATCTCGCGATACCCGCTCTCGAAGAGCGCCAGCCCCTTGCCGCCGCCGAGCGTCTCCTCGGCCGCCTTCGGATCCGAAAGCACCTTGAAGAGCTGCGCGGGCGCCGCGTCCGCTGAGTCCTTGAGCACGTCGACCACGACGTACTCGGTGCCCGGCGGAAGCCGATCGGGCTGGGCTGTTCGCTCAGCCTCGGTTCGCAGGTCGTAGACCGAGCGGATACCCAGCTCTGCGAAGGCCGCCATGTCCGCTCCCGCGAGCTTGTCGAGTTCGGTCGAGCGATACAGCAGTCCGGCTCGCACCCGCCCGCCGTCACGCGTCGGCCAACCGCCGAGGTCGCGAAGATTCGGCACCGAGGTCAGCTCGATGCTCTGGCCGGGTTCACGCTCTTCGATCATGCCCCATCTCCGTTCTCTCGGTCGGATTCAGGTTCGCTCTGCTGAGCGCAGAGTCCAGCTCTTGAAGGCCTGCCCCGTGGTCCTCCGGCATGATCTCTCCTCCAACCGAGTCAATCCTCGCACTCTGACCTCTATGCGATGGCTCGGTTGGGAGATGGTGCGATGGCGCTTACAGGGAGTATGCGGTCTGCGCAGGACCGCCGGCACGGCTGCCCCCTTCCGCGCAGGACTGTAGCACTGCGACCGGACGGGTGGCATGGGCAGTGCGTGAGAGCCGCCTCACAGATCATCAGTCTCCGGTTCGCGAATGAGCTGCGGGCCCTGACGCAGGGAACAGAGAGGAGACACCGCAACCCCAAGGCAGAGCGTCGCAGACGAGCTCCCCGGGCACCATGTACGGTGAGAGGCACACGCAACCGCCAAGGAGGCAAGCGATGAGCACCAGTGAGCCGACAGCCCAGGGCCAGGTCGGCCTGCAGTTCTCGGTCTACCCGCTGCGCCAGGCGCACCTGCACGCGGCGGTCGAGGCCGCCGTGCAAGCCGCCGCCAAGGCGGGCGTGAACGTCACGGTGGGCCGCCTCAGCACCTTCGCCCCGGGAGACGAAGAGTCGGTCTTTGCCGCCCTGCGGGCGGCGTTTGCGGCAGCCAAGTCGTTCGGGCCGACCGTCATGGTCGTCACCTTGTCGAGCGGCCTACCGAGCGAGGGAACAGTCGCCGAGATCCAGGGCGCGATCAACGACTGAGCGGCCCGCAGACACATGACACGCAGACCTGTCCCCACTCAGAATGCGCTGCACTCCGCCGGTCTGGTCGACGAGTGGCCGACCGGGCGAGGGACCTCACGCCACGCGCCTGAACCGGCGTTGGTCATGAAGACTTGAGCCGAGCGGCGCGCAGGGAGCTTGCGAAGCTAACGGGCGCTCCTGCCCCTGCAATCACCTTGGGCCATTGCTGCCGCGCGAGCCCAATCTCGCTCCCTAGTAGACGCGATCCGGAGGCGACGATGCTCTCCAGGGCAGTCACGGCCGACGGGATCGACGATCCCTTGTGTCTCAGCAGCCTGCCGATCAGGCTTCCGCCTGGACCTCCGCCACGTCGATCTCCGCCTGCGGGTCCTCGCTGTCGTCCGCCAGGCTGTGCGTGCGCCGCAGCGGATCCTCGCGTAGAAACAGCACCACGACCAGGCCGATCACGCCGACGATCGTCGCCAGCACGAAGATGTTGCTGATCGCCGTGGCCAGACTCACGCGCACGGCGTGCATGAAGGCGTTGAAGAGCTGCTCTCCCTGGGCTCCGAACTTCGCGAATCCCGCCTGAACCTGCTCGCGCGCGCCGGCCGAGAGCAGCACTTGTGGGTTGTCGAGCTTGGTCGCGCTGCGTCCGCTGGTGTACTTCTGCAGCGGCGCCGGCAGGTTGGCGGTCATCGCTGAGGCGAAGCGGTTGGTGAGGATGGTGCCGAACACCGCCATTCCCACGGTGCCGCCGATGGAACGGAAGAACTGCAGGCCGGCCGAGACCTCACCGAGGCGATGCGTGGGGTACTGGTTCTGCACGATCACGGTGAACGAGCTCATGGCGATGCCCAGGCCGAGGCCCATGACGACCATGTCGCAGGCCAGCGTGGTGTTGCTGGTGGCGATGCCCATGCGCGAGAGCAGGAAGGCGCCGGCGACGACGCAAGCGAATCCGGCCACCACGAGCCATTTGTAGCGTCCGGTCTTCGCGAGGACCTGGCCGGCGCCGATGCTGGTGACCATGGCGCCGAGCATCATCGGCATGAGGATGATGCCCGAGTTGGTCGCCGACTTGCCGAGCACACCCTGCACGAAGAGCGGCAGGAACATGATGGCGCCGAACATGGCCGCCGACTGTAGCATGCTGGCCAGCGCCGAGACGCGGAAGATGCTGTTCTGGAAGAGGCGTGGATTGATGACCGGTTCGGCGGCGCGCAGCTCGCGGAAGTAGAACGCCAGCCACATCAAGCCTGAGAAGGCGAACATCGAGACGATCTGCCACGAGCTCCAAGCGTACTCGCTGCCCGCCCAGCTGAGGGCCAGCAGCAGCGGGACGGCGGCGGCCACGAGCAGGGTGGCGCCGCTGTAGTCGATGCGGTGCTTGTGCAGGTTCACGTGGCCGGGGAGGGCGACGGCGGCGGCCGTCAGGGCGGCGATACCCACCGGCAGGTTCACGTAAAACACCCAGCGCCAGGTGTAGTTGTCGGTGATCCAGCCGCCGAGGAGCGGTCCGATGATGGTCGCGACCGCGAACACGCTCATGAGCACGCCGCTCCAACGGGCGCGTTGCGCCGGCGGAAAGATGTCGCCGATGATCGCCTGTGAGATCGGCATCATGGCGCCGGCGCCCAGGCCCTGCAGGGCGCGGAACGCGATGAGCTCGGTCATGCCGTTGGCCTGGCCGCACAGGGCCGAGCCGCCCATGAAGATCGCCATGCCGAGGATGAAGAAGCGCTTGCGGCCGAAGGCGTCGCTGAGCTTGCCCCAGATGGGCATCGAGGCCGTCGAGGCGAGCAGGTAGGCGATAGCCACCCAGGCGTAGTGCGTGAGGCCGTTGAGGTCGGCGATGATGCGTGGCATTGCCGTGCCGACCACGGTCTGGTCGACCGCCGAGAGCAGCATGCCCAGCATCACGGCGACGATCACCGCGGCGATGCGCCTGCGGCTGAGCGTCTCGCCCCAGGGCTGGGGCGCCGCGGCGGCGGCCGCGGCGGAGTCTGCGGCGGGGGCGAAGGCGCGATCCTCAGCCAAGGCGCGCCTCCGCGCTGGGCGAGGCCGAGGCGTCGCCAGCGGCAATGGCCGCGGCGTCCTTCGCGTCCGCGACCCGCAGCAAGCCGCGGAAACCGCGGATGAGGCCCTCGAGCTCTTCCGTCTCGAGCGCGCCGAGCCAACGCTCTAGCTGCTCCTTGCGGCCCCGACGCAGGGTCGCGGCGAGCTCGACGGCCTCAGGGGTGAGCGTCACCAGCGAGCGCCGGCCGTCCTCAGGGTCGCGCTTGCGCACGGCGAGGCCGAGCTCCTCGAGCTTGTCGGCCAGTAGACTGGCGGCCGGCTCGCTGAGGCCGAGACGCCGGCCGAGCTCGCCGACCGGCTGCGGGCCGAACATGGCGACCGTCTTCATCGCCTTGAACTGGCCCATGGTGAGGCTGAGCGAGAGCCAGTCGGGGTCGCTCGTCCGCGTCATGATCGCTAAGACCCGGTGCGCCGCTTTCTGGCAGTCGGCGACGAGCTTCGTGTTCGGGATACTCGTGGGCAAGAAGGAACCTCCAGCGACTGGGAGAGCCGGCAAATTGCTTTCGCAGAGCATATGCATCTTACAACTGTGATCGGTCGATCGCAGGCCGCCGCTGAGCGGCCGCCGGCTACGATGCACTCAGGACCATGTGATCTGATTCACGGGAGCACCCATCCGGTGGAAAAGAGGCTCAGTACCATCTCCATCATCGTGGCACGGCAGATTGCTCCGGTGGCCGCCGTCAATGAACTGGTCTCGCAGTTCAGCGATGAGATCATCGGACGGCTGGGACTGCCGTATCCCGAGCGCAGCGTGAACATCATCACGCAGATCACCGACACCTCCGTCGAGCGCCTCAGCGCGCTTACCGGCAAGCTGGGCAAGCTCCCAGCGTCCAGGTCAGACCCTGGTGGCCAAGATCCCCGCACAAGGAGCTGCCCGCCACGATCCGCCCCGCCCTGACGGCCTGACCGACTTCATCCCCGCCGAGCTCATCGAGGAGCTCTTCGTCGCCGCGCGGGAGCTCAAGCGCACGGTATGCGGCAACCGCATCGTGCTCTTCGCCCCGCTCTACATCGGCAACAAGTGCACCACCTGCTGGCGCTTGTCGCCAAGGGACACGAGCGGCTGGTGATGGACTACGGCAGCATCCCGACTACGACGCCGATGTGATCGCCCGCGCTGTCGAGATCATCTACTCGCCGAAGGCCGGCAACGGGGAGATCCGTCGCGTCAACGTCAACTGTGCGCCACGGGACGTTGATGGCTGCCGGAAGATGAAGGCGGTGGGCATCGGCACCTACCAGATCTTCCAGGAGGCCTATCAGCGGCCGACCTACGCGGCGATGCATTTGCGTCAGCCGCGAGCGTCAGCGCACCAGCAAGATGCTGCTGCGCTACGGCCGCGTGTACCCGAACAAGAGCTGCTGGACGCGGGCTCATCGCCTGTGGCTGGCCGACGAGCGCTGGCCTTACCCGGCGCAGGAGCTCGCCTGGTGTGACCACTTGGCCGCCGTCGACGGCCTCGTGGCCCGCCGCGCGGCCATCGATGAGCACCTCTCCCTGCTGATGCACGCCGACTACCTCTGGCCAACGGTCGCGCGTCTGCGTTGCTTTCGCGGCCTCGACAGCCTGACCGCGCTCGCCTTGCACGTCGAGGTCGGCGACTGGGCACGCTTTGCCCGCCCCGCGCGTCGCCTGCTCGTCGAGTCGGCCTGGCACTACGCGCGCGCGCCACGCCTCGGGGTCACCCTGGACAGGCGTCAGGAGGGCCAGCCGGCGCACATCCTGCAGATCGCCTGGCGGGCGCAGTGTCGGCTGCATCGTCTCTCGCAACGCCTGCGCGGCGCCGGCAAGCCCGCCAACGTGGTGACGGTCGCCGTCGCCCGTGAGCTGGCCTGCTTTCTCTGGGCCGCCGCCGTGGCGAGCTAAGGCTTCGGGCAGACGCCCGAGGGCAAGGGCGGGCCGGCCAGGGTCTGCCGGCACGCGCGGTTGAACCATGGGCAGCCGCTTCTTCCGCGGCCACGTCCGTTCCTAGACACAGCGCAGGCCGAGCGACGAATAGCAGGGTCTTGGGGTAACCAGCCCCCGGATATCAGACTGACGACCTTCGCACTCGCGCGGCGGCCCGCCCTTCCTGCAAAGACCAGAAAGCCCCGCACTGCGGGGGCTCTTTGGCGTGCTCGCTTGACAGGAGGAGCTACATATCAGTTCGCCTTATCGCACCCTCAGGCGCATGCGATCACAGGCGTTTGCAGGAGTTTCGTCTCTGGGAAGAGCCGAATCCGGACGAAAGGGCGAACTAGTACGGCCCATGTCGCGCGTCTTGCGCACGATCTGCGCACGAAAGCGCCTGCGAATCCGTCGCTTGCGGCACTCCCGGAAGCTCGCCGGCAGCCGCGTGGTAGAAGCCGGTCTCTGCGCCGTGAACCCAACCCACGTGGCGGGGTAACAGGCCTGGCGCGATCGACGCGGCGGTGTCGGCGTCGATCACTGCCGTGACTCTAGAAGCGACCGCCGGTCCAGGCGCCGCTGATGGAGTCGTAACGCACAACGGCACCGGTGTGCGGTGCGTCAATCATCTGCCCACCGCCCACGTAGATGCCCACATGATGGCTGTAACTAGGGCCGCCGAAGAACACGAGGTCGCCGGGCTTGAGATTGCTGAGGGAGACCTGCGTGCTGGCCTGCTGCTGAGCCGTGGCCCCGTGTGCCAGACTGACGCCCACCTGGGCGTAGCAGTACATGGCCAGGCCCGAGCAATCGAAGCCGCTCGGGCTGGCGCCGCCCCACACGTAGGGCACGCCGAGGTAGCGCTGTGCGATCGCGACCACGCTCGCGTAGCCAGCGCCACCGCCGCCCGAGGAAGAGCTGCTGCCCGAGCCCGACGACGAGGAGCTACTCGACGAACTTGCAGAGGAGGCCGCCTTCGCAGCTGCCGCCTGCTCGGCGGCTGCCTTCGCAGCTGCCTTCGCGGCCGCCGCGGCCTGCTCCTTCTCGAGCTCGGCGATCTCGTTCTTGAGACCGCCCGCGGTGCTCTCGAGCTGGGATTGCAGAGCGAGTACCTGGTCCTTGCTGTCCTGACGTTGCGCCACCAGCTTCTCGGCCGCCTTCTTGTCGGATTCGAGCGCTACGCGGCGGTCATTGACCTCTTGTCGGTAGGCAGAAGCAGCAGCGGCGGCGGCTGCGTCGCTGTCACCCAGTCGCTTCATCATGTCGAGCCGCGTGACAAGCTCGTCGAAGCTGCGGGACGAGAGGACAACGTCGATGATGCCGACGTCGGGAGCCATGTAGATCTGGCGAGCGCGCGTCTGCAGCTGCTCGTTGGCGATCTCGAGCTTGTACTTGGCGACCTTCAGGAGGTGTTGGTTCTGCACGATCTTCGCCTGCACGTCGTGCAGCTGGCTGGTCGCCTGGTCGTAGCGCTCCACCGCGACGTCGGACTGCTCGTAGACTTTGGCGAGATTCGCTTCAACTGCCTTGAGGCGGTCCTTCTTGGCGGAGATCGGCGCAGCCGAGGCCGCAGAGACCAAGCCGAGGAGGAGGGACAGAGTGAGGAAGAAAAGGACCGTGGCCCTGCGCGTGGTGGTCAACTGCATCGCCTCCTTTGGGGTGTGGCACCAGCGCCGCCCCTGCTTGAGGTAGGACCGTGCACCGCTTGCCTCACAGGCCTAGGCACGGGACCCTATCATCGTCGCGGGCGCGGTGGCAAACCGACGCGCGGCGCCAAGACCGCGGAGCCGACCCTCCACCGACTGGTGACTCACTTCCCCCCGCCCACGCCGATACCTCTGCAGTCGCGGGATCTCACGGCCAAACGCCTGCGGGCAGATCGCCGCCCGCACATGTCCGTTCTCACGCACATGGGCGTTCCTGTGGGCGGCCGTGATCTGCCGCACAGGGCGGTCTCGCCGAGGTGAAGCCGACACGGACCGCACCACGGTGGTCAGTCGTGGCGCAACGATCCGTGCCTCCGGTGCGCCCGCTCTCGTTGCCCGAATCGTGCCCCAGAGCGAAGCTGCTGTTCACATGAAGACGCGCGTCTACGGGAGGAGCATGCGAGGCCACGTCAGAAAGCGCGGCGAGCGCGGCTCCTGGGAATACATCGTCGACGTCGGCCTGGCGGCGGCGCTGATCGCCGAGCTGGTGTTTGCGGGGGAGTAGACCTGTCTTGCTGGGCTTCCGTGTCCAGCCTCCACTCAAGGAGGGAGAGTCGCGGCGTAGCCACGTTGCCCATGGACCGCTTCATCGCCTCGGTCAAGCTCCGGTGGCTCGGCAAACTCGTAGGCTTCGCGCGCCGTGAAACGCTTGAAGGGGTGCTAACGCCTGTATCGCGCTGCGAGCTTCGTCGAGCGCGCCGCAGTCAGGGTCGCCTGCTGCAGCTCGCGCAGTCTCTCGAACAGGGTCGCGTCCTCGAGAGTCGGGGCGCACACCGTCTCGCCGAGCTCCAGCCCGACGACGATGGCCTGTGCCACGTCCTCGGCGGTCATGAGCGGAACACCCGCAAGCCCGCCGCCGCCGATGCCATGGAACTCGCTCTCTACCATGCCTGGGAGACAGACCATCGCTTGAACGCCGCTGCCCTCGAGCTCACCGGCCAACAGCTGCGTAAAGGTGAGCAGGAATGACTTGGCCCCTGCGTACGTCGCCCGGCCTGCCATGGGCAGGCGCAGCGGCCCGCTAAGGGCCAGGAGGGAGGCGACGTTGACGACGGCCCCACGACGGCGCGCGATCATTCCCGGAAGGGCAGCCCTTGTGAGGCGCAACGGAGCCGCGATGTGGATCGCGGCAAGGCGGTCGGCGACGCCTGGCCCGATCTCGGCAAAGGCACCGTAGCCGGCAAAGCCGGCGTTGTTGACGAGCAGGTCGAGCTGGCCCTCCCGGGCGATCCGCTCCTCGACGAGGAGGAGTTGCTCGGGATCCGTGAGGTCGGCGACGAGGAGGTCGACAGCGACGCCGGTCTCGGCCTGCAGACGGGCGGCCAGCGCCTCCAGACGCTCCCGCCTGCGGGCCACGATAAGCACGTCGCGACCGTCCTTTGCAAGGCGTTCCGCAAGCGCCGCTCCGATACCTGACGAAGCGCCGGTGACAAGGGCCAGGTTGCGGGTGGACTCCATTTCGAACCTCCCGTGGTGAGCGGCTGTGCCGGGCATGACATCGCCGGACGCACAGGAACCTAAACCAGCTCGAGTCTCGGCGCTCGAGAGCCCGCACTCCCGTGCAGCAGTCGCCGAAGTCACGGACTACCGGCTCCTGGTGAAGCGAAGGGGAATCACCGGAAGCATGGAGTCTCTCCAGCCTGGAATCGGTGAGAGGCACCAAAACGCCGATCCATCATGCCGCAACCGGATAGTACTCGTGGATCAGGCCGCCGAGGAGATCACGCCGCTTGCTCTCTGGCACGATCTCCAGCGGGTCGACGTGGCTCTGCTTCCCAGGTACTCGAAGCTCGATCCCGCGGTGAGGTCGCTGGGCGTCGTCGTGGCTGGCGTGGCTCGCGGGAACACGGTCGAGATGACGGCGAGCGAGGACCAGGGTCCGGTCGAGGGCTTCGTGGCGCAGCGTCTTCAGGCAGCGCTCGGCGAAGGCATTGGCCCTGGGTGATCTGATGGGCGTGCGCAGGAGGAAGCGCACTGGTTCATCGCGCTCGTCTAGTTCGAAGCACAGGTTGCGCGCCTGCTGAGTGACGAAGGTTCCAGCCGGGTCACGGGTTGCGGCCGTGATGTGGAGGCGGCGGGAACCGACCTCGAGGCAGAACAGCACGCACAGCGTCCTTGGGAACGCGGTCTCCACGGTGAAGAAGTCACGCGCCAAGATGCCATCGGCCTGAGCAGGCAAGGACTCCCCCCAGCTAGGACCTCGCCGAGGGGCGGAGCCGAGGCCTTCTCGAAGCAGCAGCCGCTTGACAGAGGTCGCCCCGACGCGAAGGTCGAGCGTTCGCAGCTCCCTTGGATCCTGACAACAGCCGCAGCGCAGGTTGTCCTTGGCCATCCGCACGATGAGCCGGCAGATCTCTCGGTCAAGCGGCGGACGCCCGGTTCTCGTGCGCCGGTACGTCCACTTTCGCTTCACAAGCTCGCAATGCCAACCAAGGAGCGTGGCCGGGGTGATGATGAAGCATGACCAGCGCCCCCTCGGCAGCAGGCGCGCCGCCGCGGCAAGGAACAGCGGGTGGCGCCGTCGCAGCTTGGGGCTGCCTGCTTCGCGCTTCAAGACCTTCACTCGGTGGCGAAGGACGAGGATCTCGACCTCCCCCGGTCGCGCTGATCGCCTGCGGGCGCCAAACGGATGACGGCGCGCAACACCATATGGAGGAGTGAGAAGAGCATCGCTGCATCCTGGTGAACCGCCGGTCAGATGGCGAATCGGGGTTCTGGTATCCCTCACGCAGCCTCCACTGGCGGAAGGACGGAGCGGCCCGTTGCACAAGTCACACGATTCTGTCCCCGAACGGAACATGCAGGACGTCGCGCTGTCGGCGACGCGCTGCGGCCCGACCAAAGGGAGCGTCCGAAGACCCTTCGTCTACGCCCCCGACCGATGCGCGAAGGGCAGGAGTCGACCGTCTGCAGCCGTCGCCTGCGCCGCGCCCACGCGTGCATGCCGCACGCTGTCGCCTCCCCCAGCCTTGGCCTCGTACATGAGCGCATCGGCAGTCGCCAGCAGCTCCTCGACGTCGGTGGGAGCACCCTCGAACGTAGCCACGCCGACACTGCAGGTGACGCGCACCGCGCCCGCGGCGACCGCGCGCGAACAGGCCTCGCATAGACGCTCGGCCAGCGGCAGAGCGGCGAGGGCGTCGGTCTCGGGCATGAGGATGACGAACTCATCGCCGCCGATACGCGCCACCGTGTCGACCGAGCGCGAGGTGGCGCGGACGAGGCCGGCAAGGGCGACGAGCGCGCGGTCGCCGACCACGTGGCCACGTCGGTCGTTGACGGCCTTGAAGGCGTCGATGTCGAGGTAGGCGAGCGAGAGCTCGTGCCCGTAGCGTCGGCTGCGCTCGATCTCCCGCGCAGCAATCTCGAGGAAGGCACGCCGATTGGCGACACCGGTGAGCTCGTCGGTGAGCGACTGTTCCTGGAGACGCGCGACGAGCTTACGCACCTCGGCGAGCAGCAAGAGGACGATGCAGAAGACCGCCGTGCGCATGGCGGCGTTCCACGCCGCCACGGGCAGCGTGTAGAGGTGAAGGCCGTCGAGGTACGCGTCGAGCGGCCCGACGAGGAAGGTCGCGAGCACGACGACGAGGCCGTAGGCGGTCGAGGCCGTCACCCAGGCTACGAGCATCACCGGCAGAAGGTAGAAGACGTTCAGCAGCAGCTTCGGCCCGGTGACGATGTCGAGCCCGGCGATGGCGGCGGTCAGCGCCAGGCCGAGAAGCAGCACCGCGATGCGCGGCAGGCGCTCCAGGCGCTCAAGCACGGAGTTCGACACCGAGGAACCTCCGGAGACTCGTTCGGCAACGGTTACACAGTCTGGTCTATCGGCACCCGTTGCCCGCAGCTCAACTGCTCCCTTTCGGCGGAGGGATGGGAGCACACATCACACACGACCCTGTAAACGGCGAGAACCGCTGCACAGGGCGCTCCCGCCGACGCGGAACCGACACGTGCCGCACCACGCCGATGCATCCGGCCACCCACTCCCGTGCGTCGGTCAGCGCTTTCGCCTGGCTACAGGTCTGCGCTCAAGCGATGGTCTTGTGACTAAGAGCACGCCACGAGGGAGGTGCGATAAAGGGCCATACGAGAAAG
>Ga0207931_1000716_pt1 | contig 11929 bp, 10 predicted proteins | sample NGESurdeep092012_2_FD_184478 | JGI IMG/M metagenome (GOLD analysis project Ga0207931, IMG submission 184478) | Arctic peat soil microbial communities from Barrow, Alaska - NGEE Surface sample 415-1 deep-092012 (SPAdes) | ecosystem: Environmental > Terrestrial > Soil > Wetlands > Peat ...
TATGCTGTATCGCGACAGCGATTTGACGAGTCCGTATCGGCAGACCTACCTGCTCACAAACGTGACAAAGTGACGAAAGGCCAGTGACCGGCAGCGGATAAGCGCTGCTGGGGAACGCGTCCGTCGCGCCTTTTGAGAGCGGCGACGCAGGGCTGCTTGCGCGCTACGCCAATCGGACTGCAGCCCTTGAACAGAGGTCAAAGTCCTCGCCGTCTTAACGGCCGAGGCTCTGGTCGAGGCTCCGACTCGGGTTCGAATCCCAACTCGGGCGCTCCTTTTTTGCTTTCTGAGTCAGTGTAGCTTGCGCCTTGTAAAATAAGTGATTTTAGCTCTTTGATTTTTGATTCGATGGTGGAAAGGCGCTGGTCGAGGTCTGTATTAGGCTCCGGTTTTATAGCTGGTTTGTAACAAAGCCGTCCCAACGATATGTTCGCTGCAAGGTTCAAAAATGTGATTCTAGAAGATAGTTCTTGCGATTCGCTGACCTTCTGGCCGCACCTCTACGCCGTTATACTGATCTTTGACGTGCTTTGCGACGGTTGATAAGTGCTATCAGCTGCAAATTTTAGTGTGACGTTATCGTAAAAACAATATTCAAGAAGTGATTTATTTCTTTATATAGTCTATTATCGTTAGGCAACATAATTTGTGGTTTTTTGAAATTTAGACAATTCTGATAGCTCAAAAGAATGGAAAGATCCTTTTGGTATGCCAATGGTTAACTAAAAAAAGAACATGGAAAAATATGAAAAATTTGATTGGAAAAATTCTTTCGAACGTTCTTAACTTGCTGAGAAAAACAGAATTTTTTTCTTATTTCGAGATTAACAGATATTTTTCCGATTTTTACACCCAGGAGTTGATGCTTGCAGACAAAGTTCGGATTGATACTTACTACAAAGCGATTACTCGATTGGTAAAACCAGGTGATACAGTACTGGATATAGGAACTGGCACAGGCATCCTTTCTTTTTTTGCAGCACGAACGGGAGCAAAAAAGGTATATGCTATTGATTTAAGTGACATTATTTCTACTGCTAAACGCGTCGCTGCCCATAATAAAATCGATAATATTGAGTTCATTAAGACTAATAGTAGAAATTTTGTTTTAGATTCTCCTGTCGATGTGATTGTTCATGAACAGATAGCCCCATTTATTTTTGAAGAATATATGGTGGAAACAATATGTGATGTTCGAGACCGGTTATTAAAAAAAGATGGCATTATAATTCCCAGTCTTTTTGAATTTTTCATTGAACCCGTTAAAGTGAAAGACTCCCTTCATATCCCTTTTATCAGAGAACAAAAAATCCATGATATTGATTTCACTTTTTTAGAAGATGTACCATCGGTTAAAAATTATTATATTATATATTACAGAGATGGAAATTTTGTAGATTATTTACTGTGCGATCCTGAACCAGTTTATCGCTTTGACCTAAAACAAATTAACCCGGCTGACATACCCAGAGTATTTAATTACTCCAGAAGGGTGATTCGAGGGGGAAGACTGGACGGATTTGTAGTCTATTTCCGTTGTATTTTTGATGAGGAAACTGAATTTATAACTTCACCCATCGCACCTCATGTTCACTGGAGATATGGACTCATTCGAGTAGAATCGAGGGTATATGAAAAAGGACAATCAATTCAGTTTGAACTTAAGGCAGATAGTTTAAAAAACATAAGCTCCTGGCATTGGAGTTTTAAGTAGGTAAGAATAACCAAGTATTTAGCCCACAATATACTTTTCGTTAAATCAGCAATACTTTTTGAAAGTTCCTCCTGCAATATGTCAGCAGACCGTGTTTTAGGTTCTCTGTAGTCAAAAAAGGTGTCTGTAAGCTGTAAAAACTCATCTATCTTGCTTTCGGGAATCTGACTTTTTGGTTTTTTCAAATCAGCGAGACTAGACAAGCTCTGACCAAAAATCGCTTGATTACCACGTATAAGGATAAAGCGCCGATAGTCAGTGAGAATGATGTTGTCTATGCTCTCCCACTCGTTGAGCGAGATCCGCTGCGCTGACCGGCGATCCCGGCTCCGCACCGTCGAATGGGCTGTTCGATTCGTGCAGGAAGGTTTATTATGAGAAAGCGTGTGATTCACGTAATGCAGGGGGAATTGGCCTACGACAGGCTTTGCGGCACGACGAAGACCGCGAAACGGCTCATAAAGTCTTCGCTGCGTCGCAGCTTCAATCGCAAACGGTCAGTACTGCTTTCGTAATCGAGCAAAAAACGTTCTGACGGCCCGGTTAGTTCAGGTGGAGCGGGAGCGAGGCGCCGTTACGGCTATGAAACGCAACGTGATAGACGCGGTAAGGCTGCGACGCTTAGAGCGCAGGAAAGAATACCGCGAGCTGGTCGGCATCAAGACAGCAGCCGGGTTGATGGAATTCCAAGAGGAGCACCTGAAGGCCCTTCTCACGCACGCATACGCTAACGTACCTTACTACCATCGGGTTTTTAGAGAGATCGGACTCATTCACGGCAGAGCTGTCGATATGTCGAAATTCGATCGCATCCCGGTGCTTACAAAGGACACCGTGCGGCGTTTCACGAAGGAGCTTGTCTCTCAGGACTATCGAAAGAGGAGCTGGTTCTACAACACGAGCGGCGGTTCTACCGGGGAACCGGTTCGACTGATGCAAGATGCCGCGTTTTCGAGATGGGCCGCTGGCGTCGATCTCTATTACTACCAACACGTGGTTGGAATCGAAGAGCCGATCGTAAAACGGGCGATCCTGTGGGGCTCTGAAAGAGACATTTTCAAAGGCGGCGTCGGGATCCGAGCGCGATTGATGAATCGGCTCACGCACATAATGTTTTTGAATAGCTTCAAAATGAGCGAGAGTGACCTAGAGCTGTACATACGAAAAATAAACGCCTACCGGCCCGAACTGGTACGGGGTTATGCAAACTCTCTGTTCGAACTGTGCGACTACGCCGCCCGAAAGAAGCGGCGCCTTCACGCCCCTAAGGTCGTCGTGAGCTCGGCCGAGCTCTTAACGGAGGGCATGCGGCAGGTGATTGAATCGGCTTTCAACACGCACGTCTTCGATTTTTACGGTTCTCGGGAAGTGAGCGGTCTGGCCGGAGAATGCAAGGAAGGCACGATGCATCAGTTTGCCTTCTTTAATTATCTCGAAGTTCTCGATCCGAACGATCAGGCGGTCAGCCCGACCGAGGAAGGCAGGGTCGCTGTGACCAATCTCGCTAACTATGCAATGCCCTTGATTCGGTACGACATAGGGGATACCGTCGCACGCGCAGACCACGTGTGTCCGTGTGGAAGCCTGCTGCCCACGTTGCGAAAAGTCACAGGCAGGGTCGGCGACCACTTTGTCACCAAGAACGGAACGATAGTGGACGCGAGCTATTTCGAATTTCTCTTCGTATTTCGAGACTCAATACGCAAGTATCAACTGGTTCAAGAAGACTATGAGCGTATCAGGATCAAAGTGGCCCTGCGAAGCGATCTGACGGCGTTGGACAGGGACGAGATCGAAAATAAAATCCGCTTTGCCATGGGTGACTGCGAAATACTTTGGGACATCGTTGACGTTATCCCGGAATGCACGAGCGGCAAGCACCGTTATGTTAAATCTTTGGTGTGGAGATGAGCTCGAGGAAAGGCATCATTGACGTGCTGCGGTTGCGCCGCATTACTGGCTCCAAAGAGTACCGCGAACTGCGTGACATACGAACGGCTAGCGATCTCCAGGAATTTCGAGAGCGTCATCTAAGGGCCCTCCTCCTACACGCATACAAACGCGTCCCCTATTACCGTCGTATATTGGGCGAAGTTCGGCTTATCCAAAACGGAAGCGTCGACCTTTCTAAGTTTGATCAAATCCCCCTCCTCACAAAGGATCTCTTGCGACGGTTCGGCAATGACCTCATCTCAGCGGATTATACGACGAGACGGTGGTATTACAATACAAGCGGGGGCTCCACAGGAGAACCTGTTCGCTTTATGCAAGACGACACCTTCCAGAGAAAGGCGGCCGCGACGGAGTACTATTACTACAAACATATGCTCGACATTGAAGAGCCCGCCGCGAAGCGCGTGATCCTGTGGGGATCCGAGCGGGACATCTTTGAGGGGAGCATCGGCGCTAAAGTTAAAGCCGTAAACTGGCTAACGCACGTCACGTTTTTGAACAGTTTCCGGATGAGCCAACGGGATATCGAGCGCTACATAGCCAAAATTAACTCGTGCCAACCAGAACTGATACGAGGATACGCAGCCTCGTTGTTCGAGGTTTGTCGTTACGCTGCGAGCAAGAACTTCCCCCTCCACAGTCCGAAAGCTGTGGTGAGCACAGCTGAGACCTTAACTGACGAGATGAGACAACTGATCGAATCGGGATTTAATACGAAGGTCTATGACTTTTACGGATCTAGGGAGGCCACAGGCCTTGCCGCAGAATGCGAGCATGGTTCGATGCATGTTTTCAGCTTCTCGAACCATCTTGAAGTATTGGATGACGACAACCAGCCGGTGAAAAACGGAGAAGAAGGCAAGGTCGTGGTGACAAGTCTTCATAATTATTCGATGCCGTTTATACGGTACGAGATAGGAGATACCGCAATTCAGGGGGTTGGTACTTGTTCATGCGGCAGCATGCTACCGACGTTGGCAAAAGTGACCGGGCGAATCGTAGATCACTTTATCAGAGACAACGGGACAACCGTACCTGCGCAGTTCTTCATTCATTTGATTGGTGTTGTTTGCCAAACGGGCGCTATTAAGAAGTTCCAAGTAGTCCAAGAAGATTACAGAAAGATACGAATCTTGGTCGTCCTGCGAAGCGAATTGCCGAGAAGCTATATGGAAGACGTTGAGGGTAAAATCCGAAAGGTCATGGGGGATTACGACATCCTATGGAACGCTGTGGACGACATTCCAAAAAGTCCGAGCGGTAAGTACACATATACGAGATCTTTGGTTCACTAGGAAACTAATTAAGCACACTCGTTCCACTCGAAACAGCCCTAGCGAAAGAGCATGAGTCTGATTAAGATCACGAGGACTCCGAAACCGTTGCGAAGCTGACGCTATGCATGACGCGCAAGCGACGGGGGTGCTATCTTAGGTCGCGCGGACGCAACTCAAATAGACGCGTTCCAGATCGTCGGCGACTTTGTCCCACGTATACCGCTGCACCTTCTCTTGATTGTTCGTGGACATAAAATGTCGGAGCCGAGGGTCGCCCAAAAGTAGCGAAACTCTGCTCGCAATTTGTGCGGCGTTTCCGGGATCGACAAGAAAGCCGTTAATCCCCTCTGCTACGAGCGATGGAACCCCTCCGACGCTGGTTGCGACAATAGGCAAGCCAGCCGCCATCGCCTCCAAGTTAACAATGCCGAAACCTTCTGATAGGCTCGGCAAAACGAAAACGTCCGATGCAACCATGTAAGTGGGAACGCGGTCTTCACTGACCCTTCCGACAAAAATCACGCATTCTGACAGGCCTAACTTGTTGGCCAGTCGCTCAAGCTCCCTACGCTCGGGACCATCGCCCACAAGGAGCAATCTCACTTCAGGCTCTACTTCCTTGATGGCGGGCATCGCCTCAATAAGATACTTCAGGCCTTTAATCGGGTCGAGCCTGCCGACGAATAGAACGATCTTTACCATCTCTCCGATGTCTAGGTCGCGTCGAGCGGCGGCTCGGGAGATCTTTTCGAACGCCTGTAACCTAATTCCGTTTGGTATTATGAAGACGTTCCTTGGCCAGAGGTGCTGCAGCTCGCGTTTCATGTCGCCGCTCAAGGCGATGACGGCGTCAGCGTGTTTCAGCACGATTGCTGAACGACGTTTCGTGGATTGGAAGTCATAGCCTTGGCCCCACACCACGAACGGTTTGTTCAAGATCCACTTCGCCAGAACGCCGTACAGACCAACGAGCACGCTTTGGGCGTGCACGATTTGCGGGTCGATTCTGCGCAGCGTATACAGCACTTCGAGACAGAATACGGTAAAGCCGACGAATTTGAGATTCAGCCAGCGAAGGCGATGAATGCGAACGCCATTTTCGACGCTTTCTCGTGGTAGGCCCTCATCGAGCACGGTAATGATATGGACTTCGTGACCTCGTGCCGTAAACTCTTTTGCGATGTTTGCCGTCGCTACTTCAGTGCCTCCGATCCACTTTGGGAGAAAGACGTTTGATAGAAAAGCCACCTTCATGTCGAGAGTAGGTTTTGCATGTGTGGGATCTCGCTACGCCTATAATCTTCACGTGTCGGGTTCATTACCGTTTTGGTTTTTATGAAAAATGTGGCCGCATATCAAGTCGTCTGTTAGAAGTCTTTCGTTCACAACTGTTTTGCGTGAAACGGGCTTGGCCTAGGCGCACGAGCCCTTTCCCACCCTCAACGCGCACATCAGGCGGCTGCGAACATGGTATAGAAGAACTTGATCTCTTGAATCGTTAAACCCCTCAGAACGAACAGCGTGCCTAGATAGACAGTCGCTGAGAGCGGTATCGCCACAAGCACGGGCAGCGGTCCCGCCGGGCCCCAGACGAGAAGGACCAAAGACATCACGAGAGACGCGCAGACGCTCTTGACGATGAACGAGGTGCTGATATTGAATCTGAACTGCTGAAAAGAAAAGGCCGCAATAAGCGCGAACGTGCACGCATAGGCGAGCAAAGTGGTAAGCGCTGCTCCGATAATGCCTAGAAAGGGAATGAGGAGGAGGTTCAAACCAAAGTTCACGAGAGCGCCTATGGTCCATGCTGCGCTTACGAAGGCGGTCCGCTTTTTCAGCCAGAGGATCAAAACAATCACCTCGTATGCGCCGACGAACAGCGTTCCTGCGGCGACGAGCGGGGTCACTAAGGATCCGTTAACGGCAATCTCTTGCGTCGATAACACCTTCAGTAGCGGATATGAAAGAATTGTCAGGAAAAAAACACTTGGAATTGCCATACCGAGATAGTATCGCAGCGAATACTCGAGGACTTTGCTCACGTCGTCAATCTTGTGCTCGTCGTAATACTTTGATACGACCGACGGGAGAATCATGACCAAGGGGGCTGAGAGCATGCCGATGACGCCCCCAAGGGAATATCCGGGTGAATAGTAGCCGACAGCTGCGGCACCGAGGAAGATGCCTATGAGGTAACGGTCGCTTGAAGTTACGATCCAGCTCGCCAGACTCTCTGGCACCAGAGGCAAGCCAAAGGCGACGTGTTCTCTTGTATGGGCAAACGTCGGTCGCGCGAGGCCAATTTGTGCGACAATGAGATACGCCATAACGACGAATAGCACAAGCTCCTGGATGAACATTCCTGTCACGGCCCCCTGCAGCCCGTGGTTCGAAAAAACGAAAACGGCGACGAGCACTACGTTGAGGTACGCCTGAGTGAGAATCAAGATCGTGTATCGTTTTACCTGCAGGAACGCTTTGAAATAGGTAAGGAGAAAGCCGTCTAAGCACGCGAGAAGGATAAGGGGGGCGAGCAGCAGGCCCGCCGCAATGTCGCCATGAAACAAGCTGCTGGCGATTTGCGGTGCAAACAGACCAACTACGGCTGCGACAGCGGCGCTAACAACGAGCACCACACATCCAATCGAATAAAACACCTCTTGGATATGTTGTTTGTCCTTCGATGCTGCTAAGAACCGGACCATAGCAGTCGGAAGTTGGAGGGTCGCAAATCCTGGCACGAGGGTAAGCGTTACCACTATCAACGCCCAGCTCCCATAGTCCGCTATTGACAGGTTCTTCGTTAGTATGGGGAGCAGAATAAGTCCGCTAAACGCGACAAGGGCGTTTGCTATGCCGCTCAATCCCATGCGTCGAACGATAAGCCCGTAGTCTGCCATGGGTTCAAGACACGTTAGGACCGATCGCGTTTTTCGATCGGGGCGGCTCTCGTCTGCGGCGCTTTTCAAATAACTGCGCGCGGTAACTTGATGCTTTCATCAAAAAAATGCAACAGCGTTCACTGTGTTCACCAACCGCCCGTGCCTCATCAGGACACCCGCAGGATTCGGCGCGTTCGCGGGCAACGACGTCACACCTCGTCACCCATTCTCCGCACCGACCCCCCTGTAGATGAACCCAAGCTTCGCGGCGGTCTCCGGGTCGAACAACCGCCGGCCGTCGACGATTATCGGGGTGCGCATGAGACTCTTGATTTTGCGCAGGTCGAGCCCAGCGAAATCGCGATGTGCCGTCATGAGGACGAGCGCGTCAGCCCCGGTGAGGGCGTCGTACGCCGTCGCTTCGGGAATTGCCAGTGCTCGCAGGACTCGCTCGTCGACATACGGGTCAACGAGGTGAACCTGGGCCCCCCGCTTCGTGAGTTCCCCCACAACGACTTCGCTGGGGCTCTCACGGGAGTCGCCGACGTTCTCTTTATAGGAAAGGCCGAGGACTGCTATCTTCGAGCCCTTCACGGCGCGTTCCTGTTCGTTCAGAGCGTCAGAGGCCAATTGGAAAACGTGCTGGGGCATAGAGTCATTTATGGCCCTGCCGGCCGTGATCACCTGCGAGTGATAGCCGAGTTCTTGAGCCTTGTGAACGAGATAGTAAGGGTCAACTGGCAGGCAGTGCCCTCCGACCCCGGCTCCCGGGTAGTACACAATGAAGTTCCACTTGGTCGATGCGGCTTTGATGACGTCCATGATATCAATGTGCAAGCGTTCAAAGATCAGTGCAAGCTCATTCATCAGCGCGATGTTGAGGTCTCTCTGGATGTTCTCGATGACTTTTGCCGCCTCAGCGGTTTTGATATCCTTGACCGTGACCACGTCCTTCGCGTTGCTGACGTACAACTGCGCCGTTGCTTCAGCCCATTCCGGCGTGATGCCCCCAACGATTCGGACCACGTCCCTGATGCTGTGATCGGCGTCTCCGGGGTTATATCGCTCCGGACAGTAGGCGAGTCCAAAGTCGATCCCGGCTTTCAACCCCGATTCTTCAAGTATCGGTTTGAGCACTTCATCAACCACTCCCGGGTACACCGTCGATTCTAAGACGACGAGCTTATTGCGACTCAGGCCTTGGGCAACGGCCTGGCCCGCGGAAACGATGAATGATAGATCAGGTCGCTTATCGGACGTGATCGGCGTCGGGACGGTGATGATGATCACGTCGCTGTCTCGTGTCGCGGCAGCTGTGTCGGTGGTGGCCGTGAGTTTGCGAAGACCTACGAGCCTTCGCACACGCTCGTCGATATGCAAGTCGGTGAGGTAACAGCCCCCAGCGTTGATGACGTCGACTTTCCCTTGAGTCCTGGTGATCCCGATCACGCTGAACCCGTTTTCAGCAAAGTTAACTGCGGTCGGGAGTCCGACATAGCCCAACCCTATGACAGCGATGCGCGCAGATTTGCTCTTAATCTTCTCGATTAGTTCCACTCTCAAACCACCTCACGGTCTCTCGAAGCTCGTCCTCGAAATTGTTGCGCGGCGCGTAACCAAATACTCGCGCCTTTGAGATAGCAGCGAGCGAGTGCCGTATATCTCCTGGGCGCGGCGCGGCAAAGAGAGGCACAACATCGCTGCGGGTGATCTTGGCGAGAAGGGCAATCAACTCGTTGAGGGTAAAGCTGCGGCCGCACGCGATGTTGAAGATCCCCGTTGCCTTGGATTCGCACGCACGGACATTAGCCTCTACAACGTGTTTCACAAACGTGAAGTCTCTGCTCTGCTCTCCGTCTCCGTATACGATCGGTGGCGAATTGTTGAGCATCGCGGCAATGAACCTGGGAATTACCGCTGCGTAGCCTGATCGATAATCTTGCCGCGGTCCGAACACGTTGAAGTAGCGCAGGGAAACGGTACGGAGACCGTAGACTTCTTGAAACGCCGTACAGTAGAGTTCTCCCGCTGCTTTCGTCACCGCGTACGGGGATTTTGGCGCGAGACACATGTCCTCCCGTTTCGGGAGCTCCGCGGTATCGCCATAAACGGATGACGACGAAGCATAGACCACCTTTTTTATCCCCGATTCTTTCGCGGCGATCAAGACCTTCAAGGTCCCGGTGGCGTTCGACTGGTTCGATATAAGCGGTTCATCAATGCTGCGCTGAACGCTGGGAAGCGCCGCCTGATGAAAAACGTAATCATAGCCGTCGAAGATGTCTGGTAAATTGAGCGCCGCAACGTCTCCTTCGATCACGTCTAGGCGTGCATCACCCAAATGACTGATATTCTCCCACTTCCCCGTCGACCGGTTATCAATTACGGTGACCTCATTTTTTTCGACAAGCGCTTCCACTAAGTGGGAACCAATGAAGCCTAGACCGCCGGTGACGATTACCTTCTTGCCTTCCATTGCGTTCGCCGATAGCTAGGCGTCTAACCTATTTAAGGCTTTCAAACGACGTCCTTTGTCCCTTGACTAGTCCGGCCCTCACTGTGCCGCCTGAATGGGCGCGCGAAGGGCCCTCAGGGAGAATGGCGTCGGCCGGGAACGCAACGGAGGCCGTGGGTTGCTGCCGAGGGCCGATCCTCGATGACTTGTGCGTGCTTCAGTCGAGGTACTGAGCGGGAGCCGATGTGACTACGTTGCCTCGCGGTGCGCCTTCTTTCGTTCGAGGCAAGACGAGAGGCCTCAAAAGTGGCAAAAACAAGTGTCCTGACTTGAAGGTTATCGAACAGCTTCGTCGTTGCGTTCGAGGAGCCACATAGCCAAAACGTATAACACAACTCCAATCTGCATGACTGGTTGTGTCAAGACATCAACGACGCGCTCTTTGAGCCGGTCAAGCCACCCGGTCTCGGCTTCAAACGGCGTATCAATGACGTGTTTCGTCTGAATTGTATATTTTACCATAGTACCGTCTTTCGGGTCTTCGTATAAGGTTCCATTGTTCATGATATAAAGCTTGCGAAAACTTTTAATATAATATAGACAAAGCGTGTCAATATTGTCCTTTGACGACAATCTTGCTACATATCATCTTCTAACAGAGCGATCGCGCAGATACGGTTAAGGGCCGGGCGTTGGCGGTAGCTCCCGCCTCCATAAAAACGCGCTTTCGTCTCGTTGTCTTTCATATCCGCTCCATATGTGAGGAGCAGGTATGAGCTGAGGTGACCGCAGACCCGCCTCAATGGCAACGATGGCCACGAATCATTGCACAACGTCGTCACAGCAAGCCTTTACGTCTCAGCGGATATGGACGACTAACCTCAATTCGCAGCCTGTGTCATCGCGCGGAACGACGAGAATGTCAGTAATCTCGGCTCGCGCGTTCGCGCTCTCGCCCGCATAGTGTATCATATTTGGTGCGATGCAGTCAGGCTTCACCAACTGCTACGAGCTGCTCTTCGCATTCGGAGTAGGGCTCGTCTGTGGCGTTGCTTTACAGAACAAAAGGCCTAATGTTTGTCACCATAATGCGCGCGGTGAACAACAACATACGCTGTTAGGGCGGCCCGTCCTTGCTTACACACGCTGTGCTACATTGAATGCCACGAGGGCGCAAAAAATGATCAGGAGCGTCACGTTGATCCCGAGCACCGCGCCAGATGCCTTCTTGCTCCGGCCTTTGAGTGAAAACAGCAGTTCCGTGGTGACCAGTGACGCAAGCCACACGATGGCGACAATGAGGGCGTCTGTCAGTACGTCTGTCAGTGCAATCCCTGACGTCGTCGAGGTCATAGCGCCCCCTCCGGTCAAGGTTGTCGTCAGCGACAGTATCACGGACATAACAAAACCACTGTGCCCCTAGTACAAAGCGCTTTGCCTCAGCTCGTTTGCTGTTCGAGAACACTGCACAGGGAGGATTCATCCTCGGAGCAGTGCTGTGCCGGAACGGCGTGATAGCGCTTAGAACAGCGGCCGTTTTGGGAATTGAAAAAGCGCAATCGCCTACGTAAACTCGCGGTCGATTTCGCTACTGAGGAAGCGCTTGTACGTAGGCGCAGGTGATGTTTTGCGTATCAACGGTGCGGCT
>Ga0207931_1000719_pt1 | contig 11918 bp, 11 predicted proteins | sample NGESurdeep092012_2_FD_184478 | JGI IMG/M metagenome (GOLD analysis project Ga0207931, IMG submission 184478) | Arctic peat soil microbial communities from Barrow, Alaska - NGEE Surface sample 415-1 deep-092012 (SPAdes) | ecosystem: Environmental > Terrestrial > Soil > Wetlands > Peat ...
CCTAAACCCACAAACCGACCACGCACAATGCTCCCGACCGTGTGCTCAAGCCCGGCCGCCGTTGACAGGTGCCGTGGTCACCTTCATTTTCGGATCAGCACCTCTGAATGGCGCGCTGGACACTCCCACTCAACGCCATTTTCCTGTACTCGGCGCCGACATACGTTGGAGCCCAGACCTCAAGACTGGCGCTGAGTGGGGTCAGGAACCCCTGCAACTCCAGCTCGGAGAATGCTTCACCGGCTACGGGCCGGCGCGCTGAAGAATGGTTCGGCCGGGAGCAGTCCACGGCCGGTCAGTTCCACCGCCTGACGACCGGGTTTCAGGTGGCACTTGGACGGCCTTGGACGAGCGGACCGGCGGGGCGTGCACACGCAGTCCCTAGGCAGCTCCACTCGGCGCCGAGTTCGGAAAGCCGGCGCAATATAGACGGTTGGGCTGCGGCCAAGCGGTGTCTGGTGGCATGTGCCATGCCTGGCGTCGGTCACGGTGGCCCCTCGCAACGTGGAACGAGGACTCCCGGGCACCTGCAGCCAAGGGATGCTGTCGTAGTGGATGACACCGACCAGTCGCTGGCCGTCGACGGCGGGTGTGGCTGTTGCCGGTCGCCGAGTGCGCTGAGCCGCAGGTCAAGGCGGACGTGGTCATGGCGAATGTGTGGTTCGGCGGCGTGGACCGTCGCCGGCAGTCCCCTGTGGTCGCGCTGGATAGTGAAAGCTGGCCGGGACGGCGAGGGCGAGGGCGAAGACCTGTCGTATGAAACCCACCACACCCGGCCATCTACTGTGTAGACTTTCATACATGAATGTGGATGTGTTACCGCCCACGTTCACCACCCGGACCGCGCTACAGACCGGGCTGTCGTACCGCGCGCTCTATCAGATGCGCGACGCCGGCGAATTGGTTGAGCTGTCCCGAGGCGTTTTCCGATCCGCTGATGCTCCGGCGGCCACGTTTCCGGATCTGCTTGCCGTCGCTTACCGGGTACCGGTGGGGGTGATCTGCGCGGTGTCGGCGGCGGCCGCGCTCGACCTGACCGATGAGCTTCCACCCCGGGTGCAGGTGGCTGTCCCCCGCGGGCGGCACCGACCCCGCATTGCCTACCCGCCGGTGCAGGTCCTGAACTTCGACGTGGCGACCTTCGAGCTTGGGCTCAGCCACGTTGAAGCCGCCCCCGGCGAGCAGGTCAGGATCTACGATCGCGCTCGCACCGTTGTCGACGTGATGCGGCTGCGACATCACATCGGCGAAGTCATCGCCCTCACCGTGCTGCGCCGGTACCTGCAAACCCAGAGCGCCGAACCTGCCACGTTGCTGGAATACGCACGGGCGCTTGACGTCTTCGGACCAATGCGTGCCGCGGTAGACGTGGCATCGGCCGGATGAGTCGCCCCGAGCGGTCTACCGCGGCCGGTCGCGCATATCTCGATCTGCAACGGTTGGCCAGAACGTCGGGTCGGTCCATGCAGGTGTTGCTACCGATGTTCGCGTCCGAGCGGTGGTTGGCCCGGCTTGCGGTCTCGGATCACCGTTTCCGCTTCGTCCTCAAGGGCGGAGTGTTGTTGGCAGCATTGGGAAACCGGCGCCCTACCCAGGACGCCGACCTGTTGGCGCTGGGTATCTCCAACGACCACGCCACCGTCATCAGGTACGTCAACGAGATAGCGTCGATCGATCTCCGTGACGGTGGGACCTTCGACCCGGAGACGACAATTGCACGGACTATTCGCGACAACGACCTCTACCTGGGGGTTCGACTCTCATTGGACTGCTCGCTGGCCTCTGCGAGGATCAAGCTCAAACTGGACGTGAACTTCGGTGATCCCGTGACCCCCGGTCCCGCAACCATCAGACTGCCGACCTGCTCGACGGACCTCCCATCGAGATCCTCGGCTATCCGATTGTCACGGTTCTCGCCGAGAAACTCTGCACCGCAGTGCAATTGGGTGAGGCTAACACACGCATTCGCGACTACGTCGACCTGTACACACTCACTGGGATCTACCGGCTCGATTTCGGGCGAGCCCGAACCGCATTGCTGGCCACGGCTGCCCACCGCCGCGCGGCGCTGCGCCCGCTCAGTGCCACAATTGGCCAACTCACAGCCACCCGGGCCACCGCCTACCGCGCCTATCGCACCGGCCTGGCCACGGACGGAGACGACCTGCCGCTCGACCTCGCCAAGGTCATTGCGGCCGTCACGACCTTTGCCGATCCGCTCATCCAAGGCCCTCCGCGTCACACTTGGAACCCGGCCGCCCGGCAGTGGCACTGACCGGCCGTGGACCGCTCCCAGGCCAGCCGATTGGTCAGCGCACCGACTCGTGGCCGGGGTGGGACCTCCCCCGCGCAGGAGCTGCTGTGCCCCACTCAGCGCCGGGTTTGTGCACTGGGCTCCGGAGCATGTTGGAGCCCACAACACGAAACCGGAGCCGAGTGCGGGGCGGAGCACTGAAAACCGGAGCCGAGTAGGCAGCACGCCCGAAAGCCGGAGCCGAGTGGAAAGCAGGCCCCAACGCGGCGCCGAGTGGAAAGCAGGCCCCAACGCGGCGCCGAGTGGAAAGCAGGCCCCAACGCGGCGCCGAAGCGGCCGTCCTGCCGAGCACCCCTGCATGCAGCTCCACTCGGCGCCGGGTTCGCGTACTCGGCGCCGCAATATGTCGGAGCCCACATCACAAAACCGGAGCCGAGTGCGTCCGCGGGGCCGAACGCTTCGCCGAGCCGAACGCCTCGCCGAGCGAACGCCTCCGCGCGGCCGACGCCTGCGGTCCGTTCGGCGACTTCACGTCGACCGGCCGGCGGAACATGTCGACCATGCCGGGGTTACTCGCCGGGGCAGGGATCAGCCGGTCTTCCTCGGTGAGAGCGATTCGTTCGCCGATCCAACCCCGCGGGCGGACCTTCGTACCCGCGGGAACTTCGATGACCGGGTCGACACACCGGTACTGCGACACGCAGCGACCTGACAACTGGACGCCAACGGGTTTCGAAGGGAAATCCCGTCGCCGGCGCTCGGGGGAGGAAGCTTCAACGCCCCTTCCTGCGCGGCTACCGCGCCCCGCTACGAGTGAACCATCGCGTCGAGCCCCGCCGGCCGAGGGTTCGCAGGGCCGTACCCGACGATCTTGGCTCGCAGTGCCGCCCCGAAGAGTGCGGGGTGCAGCATCGTTGTTGGTGCCGCCATCAGGTGGTAGATGCCGGTCAAGACCTCAGCGGCCCGCGCATTTCCGTGGACGGCCAAGCGGGTCAGTTCCCTCCCCCACGCGTTCGTCACCGCCTGCGCGAGGTTCTGCCGAGCGTCGCAGGTGGGCTGTCGCACATCCTGGCCAACGGCGATGCTCCACGGCAAAGCCGCGGTGGCGGCGAACAGGCCCATCAGCTTTCGAGCATCGCCCGGGCCGAGGCCCGCTGCCAACTGATCCCGGAGCACAATGGCCTCGCACGCCGCCACGGTGATGCCCTGCCCGAAAACCGGGTTGAACGCCACGAACGCGTCCCCGACCACCAGCAACCCCGCCGGCCAATCCGTCATCTGTTCGTAGTGGTACCGATGATTTCCGTTGCGGCGGTGGACTTTCACGTCGCTGCACGGCGTCGCCCGATCGGTGAGATCCGCGACGGCGGGCTCCGACAACTGGTGCAGGAACGATTCGAACCCAGCGATGTCCCGAGGCGGCCGATGATCTCCTCGGCCGAACGCCACCACCAGCCACCTCCCGCCCTCCACCGGCAAGGCCAGTCCGCCGATGGGGCAATTCGGCGTGGTCTGCAGCACGATCCCCGAAATGCCAGGCAGCGCAGGACCATCGCGGTAGACCCGGGTGGAATAGCCTGTCCGTGCGTCGATCTCGGACGGCTTCGGGGTCGTCATACCGAGCGCCGCCAACCACTCCGGCAGCCGGGAGTTCCGTCCCGATGCGTCGACCACCAGATCGGCGTCGACGTCGGCGTCCGGCCGCGCGGTTTCGACACCCCACCGCCGCCTGCCCGGCGAATCGCTGTGATGCAGGCCCTTCACCGCAGTGTCGTCGCGCAGTTCCACCCGATCCAGCCGGAGCACATGCTCGCGTACCACCTGCTCGAACAACGGCCGGGTGAGCGAGAGGACCTCGAACCCCTCGGCGCGCTTCAACCATCCATGCTCACCAAGCCACGCCACTCGTGCACTGTCGAACGGCACCGCGCCGCGCGATTCCAGATCGGGCCGGAGTCCCGGCAGCAATTCCTCCGCTGCGAGCAATCCGCGCAGCAGGAATACGTGCGGCTGCTCGCCCTGCGGCACCCCCGCCCTCGGCGTGGCGGTGTCGCCGAGTTGGTCGCGTTCGACGAGGACGGCCTCGTGCCCGGCCCGGGATATCGCCGCGGCGGCAAACAGCCCCGCCAGGCTGGCGCCGATCACCGCGACCCGCAGCGTCCGCTCCGGTTGTTCAGATGCCATACCACGTACCGCTTTCCCCATCGAGTCGGTCAGCTGGTCTGGCGGGATCCGGATATTCGCCATTCAACCCGCGCCAGGCCAGATCACGGAGCCATCGAATTCATTGTGCGCTGCGAGGGCAATGCGGGTGCTGACCAGCGGCGGGGCCGCCGGCGCCCCTGTCGTGTGAAACCCTCTGGCATTTACCGCGCGGCAATTGATCATTGACTGCCCTGGGCGATCGGGACCCGCGCCTCTTGCCATCTCGAACATGCCGGCGGCAGCCTGATAGACACGCGAAAGACCGATCCGACCGAACTCGAAAGGGGGGCCGATGCCCCGACAAGACCGCTCTCCGCGGCCCAATGCACTCAGGGGGACGGCGTGCGTCGCCGCGCTCGGGCTGGCGACGATCGCCCTGGCGGGGTGTTCGACGCCGCCCGAGCCAGCCTCGCCCGGGTCGGCCACCTCCCCGGCACCGAGTGCCTCGGCGTCCGCGGCCGACCCGACGTCCGCGCTCCCGCCCAGTACCTGTCGCGACGACCAGCCGGGTCGCTATGTTGCGGAGACCTTCACCCCGGCGCCGGTCAGCACCACCGAGTACACCGCCGGGCTGAAGGCGGACGTCTACCAACCGGCCGACGACCCGGCGGCCTGCCGCGTCGCGGTGGTGTGGGTGCACGGCGGCGGCTTCACCCAGTTCGACCGCACCGGGGACGCGGAACAGGCCTGGGGCAACGCCCTGGCGGCCCGCGGCTACGTCGCGGTGCTGATCGACTACCGGCTCGGTGACGGCGCCCCGTTCGGACTGGAAATGGCGAGCGACCCCAGCCGGACCGCCGTCGTCGACAACGCCATCGACGATGCGCAAACCGCCATCGACTGGGTGCGGACCTCGGCCGCCGACGTCGGCATCGACCCGCAGCGTGTTGCGATCGGTGGCACCTCCGCCGGTGCGATGACCGCAGCCGGAGCTGCGCTCACCGCGACAGGCGACTCGCGGCCCTGCACCCTGGTGTCGATATCGGGCGCCATCAACAACGAATGGGTCGGAGCCGACCCGGTGTCCGGGTTGTTCGTGCACGGTGACGCGGATGACGTCGTGGCCTACGACTCCTCGGTGTCCGCCGTCGACGAGATCAATCGCGCCGGGGGTGCCGCGACGTTGGTCACCATCAGCGGTGCGGGTCACGAGCTCACCGGCGTCCCGGAACCCGAGGTCGTCGCGGCCGCCGCCGGCTGGCTCCGCGAACACGCCGCAGGGCGGTGTGGGTGAGTTCAGCGGCATTGAACGAACCAACGGATTTCGGCCGAGTGGTGAAAACCCGTTGTCGCTTTCCTTCATTGGTGTCATCCAATCGTAGGACAGTAACGCGGGGAATGGACTTTCCGCACTCTTCCACGCGTGGTCGACGGTCAGCGATATTCCTGCCCGCACCCGGGCAGCAAAGAACCTCACGACTCGTCAGCAGCGGCGAAGACCCAACGGTGCAGACCCATTCTCCTGCAGTGCCATTCACGCGGGTACGGCCCGGAGCCAGCCGGCGCGGCGGCTGGAGTCCGCACTGGACCGCCCCTCCGGGGCGACCAATAGTCATCACCCTGCGTGAGAATCCCGCCAGGCCGGTGTCAGGTACTCCTGGACACCAGTGATCGGCGTATCCCTGCGTAGCATTGCGCAATCAGGCTCAGGCTGCCATCATTGCTCGCACTCCCCCCCAGAAACGCGGGGGAGCATGACCTGGCCGCATTCTCGCGGGTCAGTTGGGGGCCTCAGCATCGAGGCAGACTGCATTCTGCCTGTGCGAATACCTCAACGAATGATCGGGCCGTCACTGACGGCCTCGCGCCGACGTCTGTGATTGACCGCTTTTCGGGAATCATCGCCCATTCACCGCACAGATCAGGCGCGCCGGATTCCCGGAACACTGCACAGCACGAAAAGTTGAGCCCGCCGAGTTCGTCAACGACCGCCGGATTGACCAACCATGCGCCGACCTGATGCTGAAGGAGCCGAATGAGCGACGTGTACACCGGACAGGTGGAACGTGACCCCCACGGCGCCCTCTGGGCGGTGCTCTATCGGGGCGAGGTCACCCATCCGGACGCCATCGTCAGCCAGGAGCCCACTCGGTCGGTCAAGCGCGGCCGGAAAAGGGTCGCGGAGATGATCCTTGCCCAGGTGGACGCCGACAGGCGGCTCACCGCGTCCGGAACGGCAACGGCGCGGGACACCGGCCGGCGCATGCAGCACACCCTCGGCTTCCTTGCCCTTCACCCCCGCCCGACGCATTCCTGAGCAGGCCCGCCGCACACCCATGCCGAGCCGGACGGACGGGATGCGGACCCGTTGAGGGCCAACAACACTGGTGCGATGACCAACCCCCCGGAACGCCCCTATCGCCGACTCACCCTCTCGGTGACCGACAAGATGTTCGCCGGCGTCTGCGGCGGCCTGGCCGAGTATTTCGGCGTCGACGCCACCCTGGTCCGGCTCATCGCCGTGGTGCTGGCGCTGCTCGGCGGGAGCGGGCTGATCATCTACGGAGTGGCGTGGATGATCATGCCCAAGCCCTGACGTCCAGCCTCCGGACCGCTCAGGCCCGCGGCGGGCGGGAGTACTGAGCGCTCCTCCAAAGGCAGCACGACAAGGGCGGAACACCGGCATGCGGCCGGGTTGCCCGCTAGGGTCGTGGTGTGGGGGAACTGCTGGTCGTGGAGGATGACGCGGCCATCGGGGGGGTGCTCACGATAAGCCTGCAGCGGCAGGGGCATGAGGTCGTGCTCACCACCTCGGGCGCCGATGCGCTGGCGGCGGCGGACATCCGCGCGTTCGACCTGGCGCTCATCGATCGCGGTCTGCCGGACATGGACGGGCTCGACGTGTGCCGCGGGCTCAGGGTGAAGCAGTCCGGCTGCGTCCTGGTGATGCTCACCGGTCGCGGGGAGGAGATCGACGTGGTGCTCGGCCTGGAGGCGGGGGCCGACGACTACCTGACCAAACCTTTCCGGCTTGCCGAATTGATGGCCAGGGTCTCCGCGCATCTGCGGCGCGGACCCAGCGCCATGGTGGACGACAACCGGTCCGTGGAGCGTCGAGCCGAAGCGGGACCCGCGAATCATCTGCTGAGGATCGGCCAGCTGGACGTGGATCTCAGCGCCAGGAAGGCGCGGCTGGCCGGGGAGGAAATCACCCTGCGGGCAAGGGAATTCGAATTGCTTGCTCGTTTGGTCCGGGCGCCGGGCGTGGCGGTCAGTCGCATGACGTTGATGACCGATGTCTGGGATTCGAATTGGTACGGCTCGACGAAGACCCTCGACGTGCACATCGCGGCGCTGCGCAAGAAACTCGCCGCTGCCGCGGCGCTGACCGGGGCGAAGGCACCGGAGATCGTCACCCTGCGGGCTCACGGCTTCCGGGTGGAGACCCCTGGTGACGCCGTCTCCTGACCGGCGCACCCCGCTACGTTCGTCAGGCCGTCTGGCCCGCTGGTGGGTCGGCGTGTGTTACGCGGCGCCGGGCAAGATGGTGTCCCACTGCCAGGTCGCCGGCTCGGTGGGCCGGTTCAGGGTGACGACCCGGTCCGCGACGGCCAGGATTGCCTCGCTCCGGCTGGTCACCAGCACCGCCAGGCCCATTCCGACGCGACGGAGCAGGGTATCGATCACCAGTTGCTCGTCGTCCTGATCAAGGGCAGCGGTGGGTTCGTCGACCAGCAGGATCGCGGGGTCGTTCACCACGGCCACGGCGAGAGCGGCACGCACCATCTCACCCTGAGTCAACTGCCGCGGGTAGGCCATGGCCCGATGGGCGAGCCCGAATTCGGACAGCAGATCCCACACACCCCAGCGGTAGTCGCCGCCGATGAGTCGCGGGGCGAGCTGGACGTTCTGGGTCAAGGTCAGGTGCGAGAGCAGGTTGCCCGACTGGAACATCACACCGATCGAGCGCGCCCGAACCCGGGCCCTGACCTGCGCGCTCATCTTGGACAGATCTTGTCCTTCCACCAGAATGGTCCCCTCATCGGCCACATCCAGGCCCGCCAGGCACGACAGCAGAGTCGATTTTCCGGAGTTCGTCGGCCCGGTGACCGCGATCAGCTGGCCAGGCGCCAGCTTCACCGACACCGAGCGGAGCGAACCTGAGCCGGAACGGACTCGGCGGGAGACGCCGCGCGCCTCCAGCACCGGATCCGGACAGATCCGCCTGGGGCCGGGAACCAGGGTGATGGTTTCTCTGGCGACCAATGTGCTGCTGGGTGCGGCCATGCGGATCTTCTCCTTGTTCGTCCTTGTGGTGCCCGGTGCGTCGGAGGTGATGCGGCGGTGGTGGTTCGGCGGTGGTTGGGCAGTGATCCGGCAGTGATGATGCGAAGTTGTGGCGAATCTCCTTGCATTGACGCTAAGGGGGCACCTCACAACGCACGGCCAGCCCTTGGTTAACTGACGGCAAAATCCTCGGCGAGACGCATCACAGCCCGCGAAACTGCGTCAGGTGCGTCGTCACGGCGGACGTTTCGCGGGCCGCCACATCACGCCCGGTGGTCACCGCCGCGGGCGGTCTGGCAGCCTGGGTGGTATGCGGATTCACCGGTGCCCGAACTTGGGTTCGCCTGGCCGGTACGCACATCACCCCTCGGTCCCGGATACCCAGGGCGCGCGGCGAACCCGGAACTTGTGCAGCGACCGCGCTCGACTGGCAGCACCGTGGTGAACTCGGTCGACGACTTCGCTGATCGCAAGCCCGCGCCGGTCGGCGTCGACGCGGCCACCATGGCCACGTTCATCACACTCGGCGCCTACACCTGGTTCATCTACGGGCTCGGTCCCAGCATTCCGCTGCTGCGGGAGGAACTGGGCACCTCCAGCACGATCGCCGGCCTGCACAGCCTGCTGATGTCCACCGGTGTGGTGGTGGCGGGGTTCTTCGGCGTGCGACTGGTGCGCCGCTGGCGCCGGTTCGGGGCCGCGCTACGCGGCGTAGTCGGCCTCGCCGTCGCCGCCACGGCGTTTGTCGCCGGATCCCTGCTACCCGCCGGGCAACTGGCATTCACCCTGCCGGCGATGGTGCTGGCCGGCCTGTCCGGCGCGGTGGCCATCAACGTGACCACCGCGGTCATCAACGACCACCACGGCATCTTGGGACCGTCCGTACTGAGCCAGGCGAATGCTTTCGCAGCAGCCGTTGGACTGGTGTCGCCGCTGGCCGTCGGCGCGGCCACGGCACTCGGCTGGACCTGGCGCGCGGCGCTGCTGGTCACCGTGCCGCTGGCCGGGATCGCTTTCGCGCTCATCAAACGGCAGCGCGCGGTACCCGCGTATCACTCGAAACCGCCTGGCACACAAGGGTTTTCTGCCCGAGGTCTGTCCCGGGCGACCTGGCTGGCGGCGCTGGCGGTGGTCGCAGCGGTGGCGGTGGAATTCTGCTCGGTGACCTGGACCCCCGACCTGCTGACCGCCCAGACGGATGCCACGCCGGGCACGGCGACCGGCGCCGTCGCGGCTGTTGTCGGCGGGATGGCCGCCGGGCGCTTTCTGATCGGCTGGATCGCGCGGCGACGCCCACCGCTTGGGCTGTTCCTCGTCGGTCTCGCCGTCACGGTGGCCGGCTGGGTGGTGGTGTGGACGACGACGTCGGTGACGGTCGCCATCCTGGGCCTGTTCGTCGTCGGGACGGGGATTGCCGGGCAGTTCCCGCTGGGCATCTCGATGGTGATGACGTTCTCCCGGGGCGAGCCGGACCGGGCCGTGGCGGTGGCGAGCATGGGGTTCGGCGCGGCATCCGGGTTGGGCCCCTTCGTGCTGGGCGCGCTGGCCGACGCCTTCGGCGTCAAGATGGCGTTTCTCGTGGTCCCGGCGTGTTGCCTGCTCGGCGGGGTGGCCGTCATCTCCGCGCAGCGCAGCAACCGGCGCTCGCCCGTGCCTGGTTCGCTCCCCGACCGCACCGGCTGATGCCGGGCCGGTCGGGTCCAACGTTATCGGTCCGGCCGATCAGCCGCTCGGCGGCACCTCGAGCTCGCCCATACGCGACCAGTCGTCACCCTCGATCTCGAAGTTGATGATCTCCGGCGTTTCCACCAGCGCCACGGGCATCGCCTTCATCGCCGCCTGGAAATGATCGGATTTGACGTGCTGCGCGCCGGCCGACCCGTCCCGGAAAGCCTCCACCAGCACGAACTCGTTCGGGTCGTCGACGCTCCGCGACCAGTCGAACCAGAGGTTGCCGGGCTCCTTGCGGGTGGCCTGGGTGAACGGGTCGACCAGCGTCAGCCAATCCTCGGTGTACTCCGGACGGACCTTGAACTTGACGGTGATGAAGATCATCGCGATGCACCCGCCTTCTCGTGAGTAGGGCTGTGGGTGAGTAGCGCTGTGGGTGAGTGGGGCTGTGGGTGAGTGGGGCCGTGGGTGATTAGCGCTGTGGGTGAGCGACGCCGCCCGTGGTGTCGCCCCGCCTAGTGTCCGTCGAGTCACCACTTTCGGCCCTTTGCGCGGCCTGAAAAGGACCGAAAGCGGCGACTCGATGGGGGCACGAGCCAGGCCGCGACGCCTTCGGCGGAATCCCGGAAGGTCCCGTAACAATCTCGGGACGACCCACGCCTGCCGCGCTCGCCCGACCTGCCTCGGTCGAGTCGCCACTTTCGGCCCCTTGCGCGGCCTTGGAGGGACCGAAAGTGGCGACTCGATTGGCGAACGCACGACCGGACCCTCCGCGTTCAGCCGAACGATGTCGCCAGCACCTCGCGGAGCTCGGCGTCGGTGAGGGTGATCGGATTTCCCCGCATGCTGCTCGCGGTGCGGGCGTTCTCGACGATGTCCTCGAGGTCCTCGGGCCGCACGCCGAGGGTCGCCAGGCCTGGGATGCCGAGGGCCCGCACGGTTTCCCGGAGCCATTCGACGCCGTCCCCGATGGTCGCCTCCGAACGGCCGGTGAGCAGCCGCGCGGCCTGGGCGTATCGAACGAGTGCGTGACTGCCGGCGTCGCGCTCCCCTAGCGCCCGCACGTTGACCTCGACGACGGGGGCCAGCAGAGCTGCGCAGATTGCCCCGTGCGCGGCGTCCACCATGCCGCCGATGACGCCGGCGAAGCCGTGCACGGCGCCGAGCTTGGCGTTGGCCAGGGACAGCCCGCCGAGCAGGCTGGCGAGCGCCATGTCGGTGCGCGCCGGAACGTCGGAGCCGTCCCGAAACGCTGTGCGTAGGCTCTGGCCCGCGCGCCGCAGGCCCTCGGCCGCGAATCCGTCGGTGAGCGGGGTGGCTTGCGGACAGACGAACGGCTCAAGGCACTGGGTCAGCGCATCCAGCCCGCTGGATGCCGTCACCGCGGGCGGACACCCCAGGGTCAGCAGCGGATCCACCAGGGCCACCCGCGGCAGCATGAACGGGCTCCGCAAACTCGCCTTGCGGCGATGCTCCGGGGAGGCAAGCACCGCATTCGCGCTGACCTCGGATCCGGTGCCCGCTGTCGTGGGGACCGCGATGTACGGGACGGACGGAGCGG
>Ga0207931_1000724_pt1 | contig 11868 bp, 12 predicted proteins | sample NGESurdeep092012_2_FD_184478 | JGI IMG/M metagenome (GOLD analysis project Ga0207931, IMG submission 184478) | Arctic peat soil microbial communities from Barrow, Alaska - NGEE Surface sample 415-1 deep-092012 (SPAdes) | ecosystem: Environmental > Terrestrial > Soil > Wetlands > Peat ...
TGGAGTAAGACCGCAGATAGACTATCTGCTTGATAGGCGGTATGTGTAAGCACAGTAATGTGTTGAGCTAAACCGTACTAATGGTCGAGGGCTTATTTGCGTGGTGCGGAGAACTTGATATTGTTCAAACATCATATACAATAACTATTCAGCCACAATTGAGAGAATAAGTCTCTTTGGTGATTTGAGCGACGAGGGTACACCCGGTCCCATCCCGAACCCGGAAGTTAAGCTCGTCAGCGCCGATGGTACTTGGTGGGTAACTGCCTGGGAGAGTAGGTCATTGCCAAAGAGACTTTTCTTTTCTCTTCTCATGGTTTATTTCATAAGGTATAATAATTTCGTCCACAGACCAGTTCGTGCCGACCGCCATTATGTACTTATTCCCTGGCGATCCAGGAGTGTGTGAAGCGATAAAGTCTTGATGACCGGTAATTACTCATCCAGGTTTTCCGCATCCTCGGCTGTGTCTGTGACAAGCCGAGTTTTTGTTTAATCCTTCAGATGGAAGGAGGTGAGGAAGTTGGCTGTAGTAAATTTACGCAACAATGAGTCTCAAGATTCATTGCTCAAACGCTTCCGCAAGAAGATCGTTAAGAGCGGTATCTTGAGCACCGTACGTCGCAAGCGCTGGTTTGTCTCCAAAAGCGAGCAACGCCGCATGGACGAGAAAAAGGCCATTCGACGTTACAAGAGGCGCGCTTACAAGGACTTTGAGTAAACCAGCGACTGGACTGGAGGCTTTATGGCAAACGAGGATAAAATTCAGGTCGAGGGGTTGGTCGTTGAGGCTTTACCTGGAACCCAATTCCGGGTCAGGCTTGATAACGGGCATGAAGTTTTGGCTTATCTGTCGGGCAAAATGCGCAAGTATTACATCCGCATCCTGCTCGGAGATCATGTCAAGGTTGAAATGTCACCCTATGACCTGACACGTGGCCGGATTACCTATCGTCAAAAGAAATCTGGCGGAGAGCCTGAAGTCATCGAATAAACAGTCCGTTCTGCACTCATCAATGGATCAGCCCCGGTATTTTGCCGGGGCTGATTTTATGTCTGCTAGGGCAGGTCCTTAAAGGAGTTTAGTACTTTCATGTAATTTGCCCGTTCAAAGGCGGCTGGTTCCTTTACATTCTGCTGGCTCATGCTGCCCCTCATTTGTTCGATGGATTTGTATTCGTGCTCCACCATCCATTTTTCAATATCAGCCAGGATGACTGTAATTCGGTTAATACCCTTTTGCAGCAATTCAGAAGTCAGCATGCTTACACAGGCTCCAGCCATTGTAGCCTTGAGAACATCTTCTGCCGTGTGGATGCCACTCGTAAGCGCAAGATCGGCTTGAACGCGACTATATAGAATGGCGATCCAGCGTAGCGGTAAGCGCAGATCTTGGGAACTGCTCAGGATCAGATTTGGAACGACCTCAAGATTTTCCAGGTCGAAATCAGGCTGATAGAAACGGTTGAAAAGCACCAGCCCTTTTGCTCCTGCTTTGGCCAGCCTCCTGGCCATGTTGGGAATGGTGGTAAAGAAAGGACTTAGTTTCACCGCAACCGGGATATTGACGCTTTTACATATATCCTGGACGAGTGTCACGTAGGTTCCTTCAAGTTCGTTGCTGGTTAGGTCCGGGTTGGTAGGCAGGTAATAAAGGTTGAGTTCAATGGCATCTGCCCCAGCCTCTTCTATTTTCCGGGCATAATTGATCCATCCACCGGTTGAAATACCGTTCAGGCTGCCTATGACAGGGATATTTATCGCCTTTTTAATTTTGGTGAGCTGTTCAATGTAGGCTTCAGCCTTGAGTGTGTATTTCCCAACTTGCGGATAGTATGAGGTGACTTCGTTGGATATCTCTTCACCGTACGAGAGATAGTGATCCAATTCCAGGCTTTCGTGGATGATTTGCTCCTCAAAGAGCGAATACATAACCACGGCAGCGATACCGGCATCCTCCATTTTCTTTACATTCTCCACCTTTTCAGAGAGAGGGGAGGCGGAAGCAACCAGAGGGTTCTTTAATTTCAAACCAAGATATGTAGTAGTCAGATCAATCATGTTATGTCTCCTTATCCGTCTTCTATTATAAATATAAAAGGAGCAAAGGTATATATCTTCGCTCCTTCGTTATTCGAGCGTTATTTACTTCTGCTCGTTCGATTGATTATAGTGCATGGCTGCCATCTGGGAGTAGAAAGTCCAGCGCGCCTTGGCATCCTCACGGGAAAGTTTGAGCAGTGTTTCGGCTCGCGCCTCATCGCTTTGGGTCAGCATGCGGAAGCGGGTCTCGTTGTACATGTACTGGTCAACGGGAATAGTCGGCTCTTTGTAGTCGATCAATAGCGGGTTCTTGCCATCCGCAGCCAGGCGTGGGTCATAACGATAGAGCGGCCAGAGACCGCATTGTACAGCCAGTTTCTGCTGTTCGAGGCCCTTGGCCATATCTATACCATGTGAAATGCAATGGCTGTAGGCGATAATGATGGACGGACCGGGGTACGACTCAGCTTCCAGGAAGGCTTTTAGAGTATGCTGGTCGTTGAACCCCATGGCGACACGTGCAACGTAGACATAGCCATAGGCGATGGCCATCAGGCCCAGGTCTTTCTTTGGTAAGCCCTTGCCAGAAGCAGCAAATCGGGCAACTGCGCCGCGTGGTGTGGACTTGGAAGCCTGACCGCCGGTGTTCGAGTAGACCTCCGTGTCAAGAACAAGCATATTGACATCCCTCCCGGTGGACAGGACATGATCGAGACCACCAAAGCCAATATCATACGCCCAGCCGTCTCCACCGACGATCCAGACAGACTTCTTGACCAGCGCATCTGCGACTGCGGAGAGATTCTTGGCTTGCGGATTCTTACATGTGGTGAGCTTTTCCTTGAGGGATTCGACGCGCTCGCGTTGTTGCTTGATGCCCAGGTCGCTGGTCTGGTCAGCTTTGAGCAGGCTGTCCACCAAATCCGAACCGAGTTCACCCGCAAATGTTGGAAGGATATCGCGGGCATATTCAGCTTGCTTGTCGAGAGTCAGGCGGAAACCCAGACCAAATTCGGCATTATCCTCGAATAGCGAGTTGGACCAGGCTGGACCGCGACCTTGTTTATTGAAGGTATACGGTGTGGTTGGCAGATTTCCGCCATAGATCGAAGAGCAGCCTGTAGCATTTGCAATGATAGCCCGGTCTCCGAATAACTGTGACATAAGTTTGACGTAAGGTGTTTCACCGCAGCCGGAGCAGGCACCGGAGAACTCAAACAACGGTTCGAGCAATTGCGAGTTCTTTATCGTGCCAACGCTGAAGGTAGTGCGGTCTGCCTCTGGCAGGCTGAGGAAGAACTCCCAGTTGGCCGCTTCGGATTCGCGTAGAGCCGGTTGGGGAGCCATATTGATCGATTTTCGAGCCGGGTTGGTCTTGTCCTTTGCTGGGCAGGCTTCAATACACATGGCGCAACCGGTGCAATCTTCGGGTGCCACCTGCACAGTGTACGCCATGCCGGGAAATTCCTTGAATTTCGAATCCATGAATTTGAAGGTCTTTGGAGCCTTAGCTAGGAATTTCTTATCATAAACCTTATGCCGGATGACTGCATGCGGACATACAAATACGCATTTGCCGCACTGGATGCACAGGTCGGATTCCCAGACTGGGATATCTAGGGCAATATTACGCTTTTCCCATTTGGTTGTGCCGGTGGGGAAGGTGCCGTCCACGGGCATGGCCGATACGGGCACAGAATCACCTTCGAAGGCGATCATTGGGCCAAGCACATCCCGAACAAAAGCCGGGGCTTCGGCGGGTACCGGGGCCCGGCGGGTTAAAGCACTGGTGACTTTTGCAGGTACCTTCACCTCGTGCAGATTGGCGAGCGACTGGTCCACCGCGGCATAGTTTTTCTGCACCACTGCATCGCCTCGTTTTCCGTATGTCTTCTTGATGGCTTTCTTGATCTGGTTGATCGCTTCGTCGCGCGGCAGGATGCCGGAAATGGCGAAGAAACAGGTCTGCATGATTGTATTAACACGATTGCCCATGCCCGTCTTTTCAGCAACATCATAAGCGTTGATCGTGTAGAACTTGAGTTTCTTCTCGATGATATCTTTCTGCGCTTCCTGGGGTAGTTTATCCCAGACTTCCTCGGGACCATCAATGCTGTTCACCAGGAAGACACCACCGGGCTGGACAAACTTGGTGATATCAAAACGTTCCAGGAAAGTGAATTGGTGACAGGCCACAAAGTTGGCGGTGTTGGGAGTGATCAAGTACGGAGCCTGGATCGGCCTGGGACCAAAGCGCAGGTGCGACATGGTCATCGTACCAGCCTTCTTTGAGTCATAGAAGAAATATCCCTGGGCGTTATTGGCAGTTTCTTCCCCGATGATTTTGATCGAGTTCTTATTCGCACCGACGGTTCCATCTGAGCCCAAACCAAAGAAGAGGCAGCGCACAGTCTCAGGATGTTCGACCGAAAAATTCACATCATAATCAAGACTAGTGTGGGTTACATCCTCATTAATCCCAACGACGAAGTGCTTTTTGGGTTGGGCTTTTTTAAGTTCATCGAAAATAGCTTTTACCATTGCCGGGGTGAATTCCTTGGAGGATAGACCATAACGTCCGCCAATGATTTTTATATCCTGACGGCCTTCCTCAGAAAGGGCGTTGGAGATATCCAGGTAAAGGGGTTCCCCTGCCGCGCCTGGTTCCTTGGTACGGTCCATGACAGCGATGGATTTGACTGTCTTGGGTAGGGACTTGATGAAAGCAGCATTATCGAATGGCCGGTACAGGCGGACGCGGACAACACCAACTTTATCGCCTTTCTCGACAAGGTATCGTGCGGTTGCTTCAGCTGTCTCACCGCCCGAAGCCATGATGATCACCACATGCTCGGCATCCGGAGCACCGATGTAATCGAACAGGTGGTATGCGCGACCGGTCAGTTTGGCAAATTTGTCCATGGATTTCTGGACAATCCCGGGGATTTTTGAGTAGAACGGGTTGATCGTTTCGCGCGCCTGGAAGAACACATCCGGGTTCTGTGCGGAACCGCGCAGCTTCGGATGGTCAGGGGAAAGAGCGCGAGCGCGGTGGGCGCGTACAAGATCATCGTCCACCATTGTGCGCAGATCGTCATCAGTCAATTGTTCGATCTTGTCAATCTCATGGGATGTGCGGAATCCATCAAAAAAGTGCAGGAATGGCACCCGCCCTTCAAGAGTGGAAGCCTGGGCGATCAGAGCGAAGTCATGAGCTTCCTGTACGGAACCGGAAGCCAGCATTGCCCAACCTGTCTGCCGGCAGGCCATTACATCAGAGTGGTCACCAAAGATGGACAGGGCGTGGGTTGCCACCGTACGGGCCGAAACATGGAATACTGTGCTGGTCAGTTCCCCGGCGATCTTGAACATATTGGGGATCATCAGCAACAAACCCTGGCTGGCGGTGAAGGTGGTTGTCAATGAGCCAGTTTGGAGTGCCCCGTGCACGGCACCGGAAGCCCCGCCTTCAGACTGCATCTCAATCACTAGAGGGATGGTGCCCCAGATATTCTTGCGCTTTAGTGCTGACCAATCGTCAGCAAATTCCCCCATATTGGATGAAGGCGTAATGGGATAGATGGCACAGATCTCGTTTATGCGATGGGCAACTGAAGCGGTGGCTTCATTTCCATCAATAGTAACCATTTTACGTTCCATGAAAATATACTCCTTTAACTAGAATGACACCGGAAATGTATGGGTCTGATATACCAGGGTAGAAGTTTATTCCCCCGACTTAATCAGCGATAGTAATTTAATGCATCAATTCTACTGCGACTTGTCATGAATAAAAAAAAGCTGGTTATTTCTGCCATTTCAGGTATGGCCGAGCCAGGGAGAAAGCTGCTAGGGTCTTTGCATCCAGAATTTTACCATGGTCGCAGAGGGCCAGCGCCTCCGCCAAAGGGAGGCTCTCAACGGACAGAAATTCATCAGCGTCGGCTTCCAGCGGGTCATGATGCAGGTCGGTTGCAAGGTAGACATTCATAAATTCCGTGGAATAACCGGGTGCCAGGTAAAACCCCCCAAGATGGTCCATTTTCCCTGCAGCCATCCCCGTCTCTTCCCTGATTTCACGCCTGGCACATGCCTCTGGCGCCTCGTTCAACTCCAGTGTCCCGGCGGGTAGTTCCAGGAGCTCCAGCCCGGCTGCCTGCCGGTATTGGCGGACAAAAAGCAAGTTACCTTCTGCATTCACGGGCAAGATAATCACTGAGCCGATATGTTCTACAATGTCTAGTTGGGCTTCACGGCCGTCAGGTAAACGGAGCGTATCTACGCGGATGGTGAAGGCATGCCCTGGATAAACGATCTTGGATTTAAGCAACTTGAATTGCATTCGGCCTCCAAAAACAAACACCCAGGCGTTTGCTGCCTGGGTGGTGAGAGTTGGTGGGTTTTTAGGGGATGTTCAACACCTGGTTGATATGTAATGTGTATGGTGATACCAGGCTGTTGGCTGCTATGATTTGATTGGGGTCAGCATCGCCGTAAGAGCAGGCCACTCCATAGACGGTGTCATTTAGTTTGACAGTGTAGGTGGCGGGGTGGGGAAGGAGTGCGCGCACACCCACAAAGGGATTACCGGTTTGTGGAATTTTAAGAGTCGTCCCTGGCTGCATACCTTGTCCAGTGGTGATGCCGTTCATATTCAACAGTTCTGTCTGGTTAACATTGAAGCGGCGGGCAATGCAATATGGGAATTCACCTTGCATAAGGGTATACGTTGAAGGGTGTCCAGGCGTGGAGGTCGGTACAATAATGATCGGGGTGGTTCCGGGGATCGGTGTGCTTAATATGAACGCAGTAGGTGCAGCCCCGGTGGGGGGAACAGCGGGTGTTCCAAATGGGGTGGAAGTGGCAATGGAGACAGCTCCATTGGGAGTAGGGCTGCCGGTCAGCAGGGCTAGCGCCATGGCAGTTTGAGTTCCAATGATTTGGACAGAGCCCATGCCATTTGCGGCCTGGGTTCCCAAACCAGCTGCATGGGTGGCTGTTGGTAGAGTCACGGGTGATTGGGATGCAGCCCGCTGGCAGGACACGAGTAACAACATCGCTGCCAGGCACATTATAAGAATCAACGATAGCTTATTGGACATACTTTTCTCCTCCAGAACGACTGTTCGTAATTTCTTACGGTGATACTAGCACAACCTTTCTATAACGTCAAGCAATGAAGACACCCCAAATATACGCAGGATGGCCTATTTTTCCAGCAAAATCGTCACGGGTCCATCATTCTGGATTTCGACCAGCATATGAGCCCCAAAGATGCCGGTCTGGGTTGGGATGTTCTGAGCGCGCAGGTATTCGGCGAATTTATCTACGAGCGGCGCGGCAATCTCAGGTCGGGCTGCCTCCGAAAAAGAGGGTCGGCGCCCCTTATGTGCATCACCATACAGGGTGAACTGGGAGACAATTATGGCTGATCCCTTGACATCGATAAGCGAAAGGTCATATTTACCCTTCGAATTCTCAAAGATCCGGAGGGAAGCTAATTTTTCTGCTAAATAGCGAGCCTGTTCTTCGGAGTCCCCCTGTCCAATACCGAGGAGAATAACGAGACCCAATCCGATCTCTGCAACTATTCTCCGGTCAACTGTGACTTTGGCTGAACTGACCCTTTGTAGAAGAGCCCGCATGCTTCCTCGTAATTTGTGAAACAAGATTCATTCTTCGTCGTTGAGGCGAATCATGAATCTCCAAAAACTCCGATTGGATCCGCTTAGGGAAGCTGTACTGCTGCCCTGACTTCCTGCATGGTTTTTTCAGCAATGTTCCGGGCACGCCTGGCGCCCTCCTCAAGCACATCATGAACCAGTTCTGGTTGCGCAGCGATCTCAGCACGCTTGGTGCGAAAGGGTCCAAGCGCCGCGTTTAAACTCTCTGCAAAGCGCTTCTTGCATTCCACACATCCGATGCCTGCTCTACGACACTCAATATTGATTACCACAACATCTTCTTTGGGCGTAAAGACTTTGTGCAAGGTGAATACATTGCATATATCAGGATTGCCAGGATCGGTTCTTCTAATGCGTGCCGGGTCGGTAACCATTAGCATGACACGTTGGCGGGTCTCTTCGGGTGTGGCGGACAGTTCAATTTGATTGTTCAGGCTCTTGCCCATTTTCTCTTTGCCGTCAATGCCCAGGACCTTGGGGACATCTGCACTCTTCATCTGGGGTTCAATGAGAGCATTGGTGTTGTAACGATAATTAAACGAACGAACTGTCTCACGGGCGAATTCAAGGTGCGGAGCCTGGTCATTACCTACCGGGACAAGGTCTGACTTATACAGAACAATATCAGCGGTCATCAGCACCGGATAGCCTACCAACCCATAATTGACATTATTGGGGTTCTGTCGAACCTTCTCTTTAAATGTTGGCAGGTCGGTCAGTTTACCGAGTGGTGTGACCATCGAAAGCATGGTATGAAGTTCGGTTACCTGCGGCACATGCGACTGGACGAAGAGGATGGTCTCTTCCGGGCGGATACCAACTGCCAGCAGATCGAGCGCCAGATCGTAGGTATTCTGCTTCAGATTGACCGTGTCCTCAACCGTGGTGAGAGCATGCAGGTCCACGATACAGTAAACGCATTCGTATTCATCCTGTAGAGCGACATAATTTTTAAATGCGCCCAGGTAGTTTCCCAAGTGGGCACGCCCAGTGGGACGAATACCAGAAAAAACGCGTCCTTTTTTATTCATAGGTACCTCATAAACATTATCCCTGCACCCCAATGCTCCCCTCAGGATATGGCAGGCATTGCGTTCCCCGATGGGTTTAGCGTTTGGTGAATTTACGAACCAGCTCGAGAACCTCACCTGGTTCAGCATGGCGACCTGTCTGGAGTTTGGAGTAAACCAGTGTATCGTTTACTGTGACCTCGTAACGGCCTCCCTGGGAAGGGATGAGAGTAATGCTTTCGATCTCCGGCTCAAGGTTATTAAGCAGTTCGTTTGCCAGGCTAACGGCCCGGTCAGTAAAGTGTCAGACAGTACAGTAGGCAACGGATATTTTTAACAAGGCAACAACTCCTTAAATAAGTAATACAAAAATTATACTGCTTCTTCTTTGAATTGGTGAACTTTCGGTTGCCGATTTTTTAAGGATTATCGCTCATAAAGTATCAGGCGTTTCGACCCTTTGACGCATGACCACCTTACATGTATAATCATTTTACATATTTCCTACACAAAAAGGATTGTTCGAGGCCCTTCATGGCTCTGCGCGGCAACCTGCGCGATTTTACCATCACTCAACTTTTGAACCTCATTAACCTGGCTCATAAAACCGGGGCTCTTGTTGTTGAAGGCCCAAGCCAGACAGCCAGGGTGGCCTTCCGGGAAGGCAAATTGGCCTATGCCCAGGTTGACCAGGAAGATAGCAGCCTGGCTACTGTGTTGCATAAAGCCAAGAGACTTAATTCAGGGCAATATCGATCAATTCAACAGCGGGCTGCACATATCTCTGATAAAGAACTCGGATTATTGCTGATTAATGCCGGATATCTTTCACAGGATGATATTTTATTAAATCTACAACAGCACTATAGTGATATTGTCCAGCGCCTTTTTACATGGGTGGAGGGCTTTTTTCACTTTGATATTGATTTTCTCCCGCCTGACGAGCGAATTTGCGTACGCATGGATCTTGAAAACCTGATCATTGAAGGTTCGCGCCAGCTGCGTGAGTGGGAGCAGCTGCAGGATGAAATTCCCAGCTTGGATATGTCCCTTAAATTTGCTGACCGCCCTGGCGCAAACCTGCGTAATATCAACCTGAATGTCGAAGAATGGAGGGTGGTTTCATATATAAATCCGCGGAATACGATCCGGCAGATAGCCAGTACTACCAAAATGAATGATCTTGAAATTCGCCGTATTGTATATGGTCTATTACAAGCTGGCCTGATTGAAATTACACGTTCGGAAAGCGCTGCACCGCAGGTTCCCACTGTGCGAGTCTTCCCTACTGAAGATAAAGAAGAACAGAAATCATTGGTTAACCGTCTCATTAATAGGATTCGTTCTCTCTAATCCTTTTCGAGGATTGTCATTATGCAAACGGTAAAAATGGTCGTAACGGGCCCGTTTAATGCAGGAAAGACAGAGTTTATTCGCTCTGTCAGTGAGATTGATGTTGTTTCTACAGAGCGGAAGATTACCTCGGTAACCGAGAGAAAAATGAAAGAAGCGACTACCGTTGCAATGGATTTTGGTCGGATTACGGTGGACGATGATCTCGTTCTATATCTATTTGGTACTCCTGGTCAACGCCGTTTTGACTTCATGTGGGAGATCCTCTCGGAAGGTATGCTAGGGTTCATCGTGATGGTGGACAGCTCCCGCCCAGAAACATTTCGTGAAGCCCGTTCCATTCTCGAGACGTTCCACGCATATGCCCCGACCCCCTATGTGGTGGCTGCCAATAAACAGGACATGAAAGACGCTTGGGACATTGAAGATATGCGTCATGTCTTGCGACTTGATTCCAGTGTTAAACTCTTATCTTGTATCGCTCATGATCGGTCCTCGGTTAAAGCGATTCTGCTCGAGTTGCTCTATAGCATCCTAGCAAAAATGGAGAATGGAGAGTAAAGGTCTCTGCATCCCGTTTACACTCAGGTTTTCCTTTATTAACCAAGGATAAAATAAACGCATGACACTGCCCCCGCCGGTTTATTTCTTCTCCAACCGTATGGGGCGGATTATATTACAGGCGTTGGAAGAGATACTTGGGCAACGCGAGGGGAACGATGTTTTAAGTCATGCTTGCCTTCCGGAATATGTCAACCAGTACAGTTTCTGTGACCAGGATTTACAATTCCCTTTTGAACATCTTAGTCGTCTTCAAACAACGCTCGTAGACGTATATGGCTCTCGGGCTGGACGCGGTTTGGCCTTGCGTGTTGGTCGCTCCAGTCTGAAATATGTTCTTCAGGATTTTGGTCATGATCTTGGTCTGATCGATCCGGCCTTCCGATTTTTACCTTTACCTGCCCGACTTAAGCGCGGAACCGAAGCTCTTGCTGCCTTGTTTAACCGGTTTACCGATCAGCGTGTATGCCTGGAAATGGATGGAAAACAGATCTACTGGCATATTGAGCGCTGTCCGCTGTGCTGGGAGAGAAAGGCTGATGATCCATGTTGTACCCTGGCAGTGGGGCTATTACAGGAAACACTATACTGGGTGAGTGGGGGTAAATATTTCATGGTTGAGGAAAAGAATTGTCTTGCCTGTGGTGATAGCGAATGTACAATAATAATTGACAGGATTCCTGTAAGTTAATTCTATGTCAAAAATATTAATTGCAGAGGACGACTGCGATATCCGTGACTTGATTACATTTACCCTGCGTTTTGCTAACTATGAAGTGATTGCTGCCAGTAATGGCGAAGAAGCTGTCAGCCTGGCTAGACAGGAAACCCCTGATCTGATACTGTTGGATGTGCGTATGCCGCGTATGACCGGATATGAAGCCTGTGCGGCCATCAGGTTGGAAGCGAACTTGACAAATATTCCGGTGGTTTTTCTTTCAGCTAAAGGCAAGGATTCTGAGATCCGGGCTGGTCTTCAGGCTGGAGCAGTGGAGTACCTGCTGAAACCGTTCGCTCCCGACCAATTGATTGGACGGATCCAGTCCATACTGGCACAGCGCGGAAATTGATCTTTAGTTGGACAAGCGTGCAAAGCTTCTGGACGATCCGATAAAAAGAATCCCCCGGCTCCCATTCCTGGACGAAAGAACCAGGTTCAGCAGCAATTAACTTCCTGGCACTGGCATCTGCGGACATGCCGCGGTGGTTGCAGATAA
>Ga0207931_1000725_pt1 | contig 11861 bp, 13 predicted proteins | sample NGESurdeep092012_2_FD_184478 | JGI IMG/M metagenome (GOLD analysis project Ga0207931, IMG submission 184478) | Arctic peat soil microbial communities from Barrow, Alaska - NGEE Surface sample 415-1 deep-092012 (SPAdes) | ecosystem: Environmental > Terrestrial > Soil > Wetlands > Peat ...
CCGAAGCGTCGGGATTTCCTCTCCGCCATACGGCGGATCATCAACATGCTCCATGCGAATACTATTGCCTAATGCCTAATGCCTAATGCCATATTTTTCTTACTTTTGCCAACTCATCCACGAATAAACCGCACAAGGCATAAATGATATTTGACGAATTGGATCTGAATCCGGAGTTGCTGGAATCAATTAACTACATGGGCTTCACCGAGACCACTCCCATTCAGGAAAAAGCCATCCCGGTTATTCTCGCAGGCCGCGATCTCATCGGCTGCGCACAGACAGGCACAGGCAAGACCGCCGCCTATCTCCTGCCCATAATGAACAGCATTACAGATAACCGTCCCACCCATACCCATACCCTTGTGCTTGTCCCCACACGTGAGCTGGCCATACAGATCGACCAGCAGATTCAGGGACTGGCTTACACGCTTAATATCACCTCCCTGGCTGTCTATGGTGGCGGCGACGGCAGCGACTGGGACCAGGAGAAGAATGCCCTCTCGAAAGGTGCGGATATAATCGTTGCTACACCCGGAAGGCTGATATCTCACCTTAACCTCGGGTACGTGAAATTCACCCAGCTGGAGGTGCTGGTGCTTGATGAGGCTGACCGTATGCTCGACATCGGGTTTTACGACGATATCATGCATATCATCTCCTTCGTGCCGAAGAGGCGACAGACGCTGATGTTCAGCGCTACCATGCCACCCAGGATACGATCTATGTCAAAACATATCATGAACAGCCCTGCGGAGATCGCCCTGGAAATGTCAAAACCTGTCGAGGGTGTCATACAAGCCGTATATATGCTCGACGACAGCCAGAAGATTCCGCTGATTAACAGTCTTCTTGCTGATAATCCTGATTATACAAGCATTCTGATATTCAGCTCCACTAAAAGAAAGGTGAGTGAAATCGTGCGCGGACTCCGTTCAAAGAGTTTTATTGTAGAAGGCATCTCCTCCGACCTTGAACAGAAGGATAGAGAGAGCACCCTGCTGCGGTTCCGGTCGCGCAGGACACGCGTACTGGTGGCTACCGATGTGCTGAGCCGCGGGATCGATATCAAAGACATCAACCTGGTAATAAATTTTGATACACCGTCAGATGCCGAGGATTACGTCCATCGTATAGGCCGCACGGCACGTGCCGAAGCCACTGGTGTGGCAATAACACTGGTCAACAGGGATGACGTTTATAAAATTCAGCGTATCGAAAAGCTGATCGGCTACGAAGTATACAAGGCGCCGCTGCCAGCCTTCATCGCTGAAACACATGGTAAAAAAGGCAGACACGGTCCCAGGCCCTGATGCCTAAAGTCTGGTCTTCAATCGCAAGTCGCATAAGTCCCCCTGGTCTCCCAGTGCGCCGAAACACATAAAATTGCACTGGGTCGCGGCAAGGATTTTCCGAGTTCTATCCAGGTCTGAACAAATTCATTATCCTCAATTGCATTCATCGGGCAGCCATGACCAACAAACAATACGGGCATTTGCCCGGAACTGTCAGTTGATCCCCGCACGGCACCTGAAGACAAGAGCGAATTATCCGGCATGATTGAATTATTGTTTCATCAGTTCCACCTCGCAGCTTATTCTTACTTCTTCACCCACCAGGACTCCGCCTGCCTCCAATGCCGTGTTCCAGTTTAACCCCCAGTCCTTCCGGTTGATTTTTCCGTTGATTGTAAAACCGGCTTTCACATTCCCCCATGGGTCTTTTATGATACCTCCGAATTCAACATCCAGTTTTATTCTTTTTTTGATTCCATTAATGGTAAGGTCACCGTACATCTCATAGCTTCCGTCGTTGTCAACATTCTCATAAGTGTTCCCTGTGAATGTTATCTGCTTGTGTTTTTCCACATCAAAGAAGTCCGGACTTTTTAAATGCCCGTCACGCTTCTCATCACCAGTGTCAACCGAAGCAGGATTCATCCAGAAATCAATTTCAGCGGTCAGGAAATCTTCACCTGTGGTGTAAATGCTTGCATCAAACTCTTTGAATATGCCCTTAACATTTGTGATCATAAGGTGCTTTACTTTAAAGCCAATTTCGGTATGTGCAAGGTCAAATACCCATTTAATTTTGGCAGGTTCTTCTGTAGTTTTCATTTTGTCTTTTTGTATTGGTTTTTGTCAATGTTTTACCGATACAAAGATACACCTTTACAACTTGTTCGTTCGTTCAGCGCTCCCCTTCACCGCCATTACTGCTTACTGATCTATCTCAGTTTTCACTATCTTCGCATTCATGAACCTTCTCTTCGTCTGTACCATTAACAGGATGCGCAGTTGCACGGCAGAGACCGTCTATGCTGCTGACCTGCATCATAAGGTCAGGTCCGCCGGTACCGCTCCTACTGCCACAAAGCAGGTCACACCGGAACTTCTCCGGTGGGCCGACAGGATATTCGTTATGGAAAAGATGCATGAGGCTTTTATCCTTGAGAATTTCCCGGACATTGATGTCAGCAACAAACTCACCGTCCTTGGTATTCCCGACTTCTACTACTACATGGAGCCGGAACTGATCGACCTCCTCAGAGCTAAGATTGATCCCCTGCTCAAGGTCTGACCTCTTGGACCTGAAGGTCTTGGAACTGTTGTCAGTTATCGGTTGTCGGCGATTCTGATTTCAAAAATCGTTTGTTCAAATGTTCTATTGTTCAGATCGCTCCATCGCACAATCGCCCACTCGCTCCATCGAATTTGCTCACGCTGCAGTCTGTCTCCTCGCTAAAAATGCCCACTGGGCATTTTATTAACGCTCAGCCCCCCCATTCGTTCTTCCATTGAATATTTTTCTTATCTTCATCTTCTTATTCACGTAAAAATTAACAACTAAACATCACTCTTATGAAAACCAGAACCGCTCTTCTTCTATTTGTGCTTATTATTGCTGCCACTCAGTTCGCAGGCGCACAGTCATCGGGCAATGCTGTTGTTGATCAGCTACTCTCGGCATGGTCACCGAAGAACTTCACAACGGAGCCTGTTACCGATCAGCAGATTGATATGATATTGAAATGCGGCATCAAGGCCCCCAGCGGAAGGAATAACCAACCATGGCGATTCACCGTTGTCAGGGATGAAGCCACCATGAAAGAGATGATAGGCAATGTTGTTCCTGGCAATGTCCTTATCCTTGTCTCAGGACTGGAATCTGAGACAGGAAAGACCCCTGATTTCGACTGCGGTCTTGCCACTCAGAACATGTTCATAGCAGCCACTTCTCTTGGCCTGGGTGCCAGGATCTACGGCGGTCCGGCAGGCGCTGCTAATGAAAAGCGTGAGGCTTTGCAGGTCCCGGCAGGCTATAAGATTATTGTGATCCTGCGCGTCGGCAACATAGACAAGACTGTTGATGCTGTCTCCGGTGCCTCCTCCAGGAAGGCCCAGGAGGAGATCGTCAATTACAAAAAATAGCCTCGCCCGCAGCGGACCTGCAGTCATGCAGTCTTACCGACAGATTACTGCCGTTTGGCATGATTTGTGAAATATTTGCATTAATTGTAAACCATAAAATCCTTCATTGGGGCTCTGCCCTCGGCCTGCGTTACACCTGGTAAGGCAGTATGAAGCCTGACGTAAAACAATTATGAAAGCATACTACTCAACTGCATACGGTGGATCTGAATCATCAGTGTACGGCGATCTGCCTGACCCTTCTCCGGGTGTAAACCAACTGTTGGTTGAGGTAAAAGCTGTCTCAATTAATCAGGTCGACTGGAAAATCAGACGCGGCGATTTGAGATTCATCTCAGGGTGGAAGTTCCCGCGGATCTTTGGTTCCGACTTTGCGGGCATTATCAGGGAAACTGGCAAAGAAGTTATGCAATTCAAGCCAGGCGACAGAGTTTACGGATCCAGATCAATACTCTTTAACAGACATGGCGCACTGGCTCAGCTTAGGGCTGTAGATCAGAAGTGCGTCAGGGTGATCCCTGATGGGATGTCGTTCGAAGAGGCGGCCGCCCTTCCCATTGCAGCGCTGACAGCGCTTAACGGATTAAGAAAATGCTCTGTTAAAGCAGGTTCGCATGTGCTGATCAATGGCGGCACAGGCGGAGTGGGTCATTTTGCCATTCAGATAGCTAAAGCCAGAGGCGCAATAGTCACGACAACATGCAGCGCCTCAAACAGAGAGCTTGCCATAAGCTTTGGAGCAGATGAGGTCATGGGATACGGTCCCGGGGAACTTGCTGCCACAGACAGAAAATTTGATGCTGTCATGGATGCGTACGGTAAGATGAAACTTGAACATGTCTGTCACCTCCTGAAACGAGGTGGGACTTACGCCTCAACATTGTTCATACCTCCGCCTTATTTATCAATTATCCTAGTCCGGATGGTCTTTGGCAAACGGCTGACATCAGCAAATATGCGAAAGCGCCCTGAGGACTGGAAGGAGCTGGAAAAGCTCTTCGCAGAGAGCAGCCTCAAGCCGTTTATAGAAAACATATTTCCTCTTGAAAAGGCTGCTGATGCCTTTGACCTTGCCGAAAAAGGCAAACCGCGGGGTAAGATTATTGTTAAGGTCTGAAGTCTGAGGGTCGAAAGTCTGAATGTCGGTTCTATTGTTCCTTGCTCAGGCCCGTGACCAACCCCTGAGTTTTAGGAATATTCTTACTTTTATATGTGAAAACAAACCACCTGTCATGATACGGTACATAAATATCCTTCTCTTTGTAGTGATGATAGTCATGAACTATCTCGCCAATGCTCTGCCACTGAACAACAGGACTACCGGGCAAGTGTCAGACTCTCTCCGCAACCTCTTTGTGCCGGCTGGCATCACCTTTTCCATCTGGGGTATTATATATCTCCTGCTGCTGGCTTTCTGCATAATCCAGTTTACTGCTTCAGGCAGACCAGTTTCAACACAGATCAGTTGGCTTTTTGCAGCCTCCTGTCTTCTGAATTCACTGTGGATAATCGTTTGGCATTACGACAGGCTTCCTCTCTCACTTATCATTATGTTTGGACTGCTCGTGCTACTGATCTGGATAAATATAATAATCAAGGACTTGCCCTTTGGCTTCATCAAGGCCGCTTTCGGCGTTTATCTTGGGTGGATATGCATCGCAACCATTGCGAACGTAACAGCACTGCTGGTAAAGTATGACTGGAATGGTTTCGGTATCTCCGGGGAAGCATGGGCAATAGTAATGATCGCCATAGGTGCTGTAATTGTTGTGGCTACTCTCTGGAGGCTCAATAATCCATTTATCGGCTTAGCAGTGGTCTGGGCATTTGCAGGAATAATGATAAAACGTCAGGACGATTATCGTAGCATCTTTTTTGCCGCAGCCATTGCTATGACTATTGTTGCTGTGGTGCTTATTCTGGGATTTATGAGGAAGACACTACCGGGATTGTCTTGAGATATTAACGGCCGGTCCCCCTTTTTGCCGTATTCTTTGCTGTCGGGAAACCTCTGCACCTGTGCGGCGCAGACCTGAAGCAAAAGCTCCAGACGTGACTGAGGAAAGATTTGAGTTTCACCACTTAACAACTCGGTGCATGGGAAAGGTCCATCAGTTCCGAGAAAAGGTGATATATTAACCACTATGTGTTGCGGGTTTTGGGTGTCGAAATTGCATACTACTGAAAATCCGATATGCAAGCAGTTTCATACGGTCATTAAGGAGAAACCACACCAGGGCATAACCCCAGACAAACCCTGCCCAACCCCAACCTAGAGGTGTCATAAAAAACCCATAAATGGCTATCAATGTCGCAACAGCTTGCGTACCGAGTACGGCCACCCATAAAATTCTTGCGGGTCGTATTGACCAGAATGGACCACGCGTACGAGTCAGGAAAATAGTTAGATGTCCGGAGTTTAAATTGTGAGGACGCCGGTTGATTTATCTGCCACCCTGGAATACATCCTTCTGAACTGGAGATTCTCCTGACCATTTGAACAAAATAGTCAATTTGATTGTTACATTTGCATCTTTTCCAAAAATGATGAAAACTGACGGAGGAATTGACAAGAGTACCAAAGGTGCAATAATAATAAATGTCGCACAAAAAAGATTTGGATTATACGGCCTGAGGAAGACGTCAATGCAGGATATTGCTGATGATCTGAAGTTATCAAAAGCTTCATTGTACTACTATTTCCCGGATAAAGAAAGCCTTTACAGAGCAGTAGTTGAAAAGGAACAGACTGAATTTATCAGTAAAATTTCGAAAAGAATTATGAGTATACAGGAACCTGAACAGTTATTGCTTGAATATGTTAATGCTCGTCTCACCTATTTCCGCACTTTACTTAATCTAAGCAGGTTAAGATTTGAAGAATACTCTGATCTTAAACCGGTATTCATGGAAACGATAAGGATTTTTAAAGAAAACGAAACCAAAATTGTCAGGAATATATTTGAAAAAGGAATCCGGATGGGTAAATTTTCAATAAAGGATCCTGATGTTACCGCTTCTTTATTTCTCGATATCCTTAAAGGGCTTAGGATATCAGTAGTAAATGATAAAAAAATGTTGGTCATTGAGCAGAAAGAGTTTGAACAGCTTCGTAAAAACACGATATCATTTACTGAAATATTTATAAATGGATTGAAATTCAAGTAGTTTTTTGTATAGATAATTAACGAACAAAATAAGTAAATCAGAACAGTTTTATGAAACAAAAATCCAATAAAAACCGCTTCAAAGTCTACATACCACTGGCACTGGTGATTTTAATAGTATTTGCAGGTGCATGGTACTGGTATAAAGACTATTCTATGTACATAAAAACAGATGATGCCCATGTTGATGCCGATAATGTGAGCGTTGGATCCAAGATTCTTGGCAGAATAACTTCTATTTACGCACAGGAAGGAGATGTAGTAAAAAAAGGAACCCTTCTTGCTGAGCTTGACAGCTCTGATTTTCTTGCCCAAAAGAATCAGTCTCTTGCACTTGAGGCGCAGGCCCAGGCTAATTTAACTCAGTCAGAAGTTAAATATAGCTCCGATCAGAAAAGTTTACGGATTCTTGAAATAAACCTTGAGAGAGGAACAGATGATATGACAAGGGCCAAAAACCAATATGATGGAGGAGTCATCACATATGAGCAATTTGACCATATTAAGAAAGCGTATGAAACAGCTTCTGCTCAACTTGATGCTGCAAAATCCCAGTTGATGGTCGCAAAATCTATGATAGCAAGTGCTTCAGCCGGAGTTGAGACTGCTAAAGCCCAGGTTAACGTAACTAATACCCTATTAAAGAATACAAAGCTTTATGCTCCGGCTGATGGTATAATTACAAAAAGATGGCTCCTTCCCGGTGATGTTGTTCAACCCAGTCAGTCAGTCTATACAATGACTTTAAGCAAAAATCTCTGGGTGGTAGCATTTCTTGAGGAGACAAAGATTTCGGGAATAAGAAACGGTCAGAATGTTATATTTTCTATTGATGCTTTTCCTGGAATCAAATTCAAAGGCAAAGTATTTTTGGTTGGATCCAATACTGCATCGGTATTTTCGTTAATTCCGGCTAATAATGCTTCAGGTAATTTCACCAAGGTAACCCAACGAATCCCAATAAGAATTTCAATCGACAGCACTGAAAATAATGAAGATATTTCATCATTCAATATCCTTTCAGGTATGTCTGCCATTGTCAGGATAATTAAGAAATAATAATGGAAAGACGCAGAACGCCAGTTCACCGTATCAGAAACCTGGTAAGGAGCGGAAATTCAGCTTTTCATCCCAAGCACCAGTCGTACAAATGGTTTTTGCTTGCAAATGTCATGCTTGGCACTTTCATGGCTGTTCTTGATGCAACAATTGTGAATGTTGGCTTGCCAAAAATTATGGCATCTTTTGCAGTAGGTCTCGATAAGATTGAATGGGTCATAACGGCCTATATGCTGGCAATGGCTGTGTCGCTTCCTACCTCCGGATGGCTTGCTGACAAGTTTGGTTACAAACGATTATATTTCATAGGATTGTTTCTTTTTACCCTGGGTTCATTGTTGTGCGGAAGGTCATCCGATGAGAACATGCTGATAATTTCAAGGGTTATACAGGGATTGGGAGCCGGTACAATACAGCCACTCGGGATGGCTATTATTACACGTGAATTTCCACCTAACCAGCGAGGTATTGCTCTCGGATTCTGGGGTATTGCAGCCGCAGCATCAGTCTCATTTGGACCAATCATTGGTGGTTTTCTGATAGATCATTTCAGCTGGCCATTGATTTTTGATGTGAACATACCAATAGGAATAATAGCAATGTTATTTACAATAGTTATTCAAAGCGAGTATATAAACAAGAAGACAAGAAAATTTGATATTGTAGGTTTTATTTCAGTGACAATATTTCTTCCTCTGACACTTTATGCACTATCACAGGGGAGTGCAGCTTCAAACTCAGCAGGATGGCATGCACCATATATACTTGCCTATGGAGCAATTGCATTGATTGCTCTTGCGGTTTTTATAACCGCAGAACTAACAGTAAAAGAGCCACTACTGGATCTGAGACTTCTTATGAACCATAACTTCGGTATAGCAAATATTATTCTGGTTATCTTCAGCCTGGGAATGTTTGGGAGTACCTTCTTGTTACCAATCTATCTCCAGAATGCGCTGGGGTATACAGCACTCCAGGCAGGTTCAGTCTTCCTTCCGGTAGGTATAATACAGGGAATAACAGCTCCTATCTCAGGCAGAATATCTGATAAAATAAATCCAAAACTGCCACTCTTTATTGGAGTTCTGTTATTTGCTTTTAGTTTTTACCTAAACTCCAGACTATCATGGCTTACTGAACAAAATTACATTATGCTTTCTTTATACCTGAGAGGACTTGCAATGGGGTTGATGTTCACTGCCCTGACAACCGTGTCGCTGTTGGAAATTCCTCGTGAGAAGATGGCACAGGCATCCGCAATTACCAATTCTATCAGACAACTGGGAGGAAGTCTCGGTGTTGCACTGCTGGCCACTCTGTTAACAACAAGAGTAAGTTATTATGGTCAGCTGTATGGTGACTCAATTAAACCAGGTTCAGAAGTATACCTGCAGACTTTAAATAAAATAAAATATCATGCTCAATACGAGGCCGGCAGCTCCCCCTCCAATTCTGTCAGACAAAGCCAGGCACTGATGCTCTCTAATTTGAATAAACAAGCTTATATACAAGGAATTAATGATGATTTCCTGCTGGCAGGTATTATAACTCTGATTGGAGGTATACCCATAATTTTACTTCGTACAAAAAAATCAAAATCTCAAAATCTTCCGGTAAATGAATAATCAAGTCTTTAAAAAAAACATTCTTTACGTCATAATAATGATACTCTTCATTAATAACACTATTGACGGTCAGACCTCAAATTTCACCAGAATCAAAACTGATATTGATTCTCTTTCCATAAAAAGCACTATTGAAAAGGTAGTAACCAGTTATCCATCAGTAAAAATGGCAATTGAAGCTATAAATAACGCTGATGCCAGAATCGGTGCTGCCAGGACGGGATATTATCCTGAAATTGATTTGACAGCAAATTTTTCTAATCTGGGACCGGTAACTAAGCTTACAATACCGGATATGGGAACTTTCCAGCTTTACCCTGAAAATAATTATTCTGCTTCAATAAATTACAAGCAGGTTTTGTATGATTTTGGGAGAACAAGACAAAATATTGCTATTGAAAATGAGGGAAGAACAATTAGTGAACTGAATCTTGAGCAGGTTAAACAAAAACTATCACTATACACAGTAAATATTTTTTATACACTTCTTTATTTACAGGCTGCCATAAAGATAAAAGATGAACAAATAGCAGCATTAAATGAACACCTCAATTATGTTGAAAAGATGAGTGCAACAGGTTCTGCTACAGAATATCAGATTCTTTCCACTAAAGTTAAAATATCAGCTGTGGAAAGTCAGAAAATTGATCTGACAGCCTCATTAACTGCTCAGCAGGCATCTCTGAACTCTTTACTTGGGAATGACAATAATACTAACCCCGTTGTAAAAAATGAACTTTCTGTTAATATTCCTGTAATTCCGGCAGATTCAGCACTGTCATTTGCTTTTCATAACCGGGATGAAGTACTGATTAATGAAAAAAGAACTTCCCTTGCTGAACTACAATATGGAATGACAAAATTACAGAATAAACCCTTTCTGAGTTTTGTTGCATCAGGAGGTGCGAAAAATGGATATATACCTGATCTGTATAAGCTTACCCCAAATTATATTTTAGGTATAGGATTCAGAGTTCCGCTTTTTGATGGAATGAAAAACAAATACAATCTTTCCCAGGTTCAATCTGCAATTACATCTTTATCATATGAATCTGAATTTACCAAACGAAATATATCAAACGAGCTTTATGAAGCAGAGGCTTACATGTATGCTGCTGAAAAAAAAATCAGCCAGTTCACGCTTCAACTTGAACAAGCATTAAAAGCATATACCCTTGCTGCAACAAGTTTTAAATCAGGGATGATTACAAATCTTGATCTTATTGACGCCAATACTTCAGTCTCTGAAAGTAAATTAATGTTACTTAAAGCCAGAATAGACTATGCTGCAAGCGTTTATAAACTTAAAGCTTCACTGGGTGAGAGGTTATATTAAAACTTAATATGAGTTTCAATCTCATATCTCTAAGTCCTCTCCGGCCTGAAACAAAGAAAATAATACCCATCTTTACTCCGCCATTTAACAGGATCTTTGATGATTAAAATATCTTTTAAATCCAAAGGAAAATTGCCCATTCTGTTAATTACTGTATGTCAGCTACTTATTACTTCCTGTTCCAATCGAACTTATCCTGAACCATCGTTTAAGAACATTGAAAGTAAGGCTGAAAAGAAAAGGATGGATGATTTTATGTACGCGGGCAATGAAAAAGAAATAGATACTCACAATGTCACTCCTGATGAGATCATTAAGACTGCTCAAAAGTATCTCGGCGTGCCTCACTGCATGGGCGGTACAACAATGAAATGCATGGACTGTTCGGGATTGCTCTTCACAGTCTTTGCCAGCCATGGCATTCAGCTGCCCCATAACTCGGAAGAGCAGGCCAGGTACGGAAGAATAATAACCGGTATTGAAAACCTCAGGAAAGGGGACCTGGTCTTTTTCATCAGATCATATGAAACAAGTCATTTCATCACCCATTCGGGCATCTATATCGGGAATAATAAATTCATTCACACATCAGCAAAGGCAGGCGTGACAATCACTTCGTTATCCGATCCCTGGTGGAATGAAAGGTATCTTTTCGGAACGAGAGTGTTCCAATAATCAGTATGTCTGAAGGTCTGAAGTCTTGCGATCATGCAATCGTGCAATCCTGCAATCATTATTTTCGGGGATTCAGGTATTTGATGAAGCCCCCAAGGCTGTTCATGAGTTGCTGGCATCTGATTCTTCTTTCTGCGGCTGTATCCTTATCTGTATAATTCTGATCCTCTGCGATGTAGTACATGTTTTTAACTTCACCGGAAGAACCCTTTGAGATATTAAGGAATTGTCTGAATTCAGCATCAGATTTACGACAGAAACCTTCAGAGATGTTGTTCATAATTGAAATTCCGGCCCCTGTGATCTGGTTTCTGAAAGTAATGTCTTTACATTTAGAGAAATCCAAATAAATAAGATTGACCAGTTCTCTCGCATGTTGCCATAGATCAAGATCTTCAAAGTTTTTAATTGTTCCCATTTTAGCACGAGTTAAGTTAATAATCATAAATATACAAAATCTCCAGATTCCCCGATCGCACGATTGCATGATCGCATGATCGCATGATCGCATGATCCCTTGTGCCTGTAACCTGAGACTACTTGTCCTATTTTATAATACGGACAAATA
>Ga0207931_1000726_pt1 | contig 11861 bp, 11 predicted proteins | sample NGESurdeep092012_2_FD_184478 | JGI IMG/M metagenome (GOLD analysis project Ga0207931, IMG submission 184478) | Arctic peat soil microbial communities from Barrow, Alaska - NGEE Surface sample 415-1 deep-092012 (SPAdes) | ecosystem: Environmental > Terrestrial > Soil > Wetlands > Peat ...
TGCTGTACGCGCAGGAAGATAAAGTTTGAGATGGTGCGGTGCCGTAACGCCATATCGTCCCTGGTCAGGTGCTGAGAAATATACCTGGGAAGTATCTATACGTCCCTGCCCCCCAAACAATGGGTCATCAGTACTTAGAATAATCCGGAATTTGCCTTTTACAGGTATGCCGTAACCGGTAAATGAGACTGTCGGGTTGAAGTTCATTACCGTCAGCAGGTTGCCGCGTTTAAAAGCAATTATTTTATCCGCATTGTTTACTGTGACAGCCTCTGTTATCTGCACCTGGGGCAACTCGTGCTTTGTACCGGTCTCAATCATTGCACGGTCAAATTCATCGAGATGACGGTATCTCAGCTGTTCATTATCAGCAAGGCTCCATTGTCTTCGGGCATATTTATAGCTCCAGTTATTTCCTTCTCGCGGGAAGTCAATCCACTCCGGGTGGCCGAATTCATTGCCCATGAAGGTCAGGTAACCTCCTCCGGCGGTGAGGAAGGTAAAGAGCCTTATCATCTTATGCAGTGCCACTGCGCGGTCAATGATCAGGCTGGGTGTCAGAATACTCATTGAGGTGTACATCTCGGCATCTGCAAGCCTGAATATCAGCGTCTTGTCGCCTACAAGTGCCTGGTCGTGCGATTCACAGTATGACACAACACGTTCCTCTGCGCGGTGCTGGGTTAGTTCATGCAGGAGATACCCAAGGTCCCAGTTTTCGTCAGGTATCTCCTTGACCATCTTGATCCATATGTCGGGCACACCCATGGCCAGCCTGTAGTCAAATCCCAGGCCGCCTGTATCTACTGACGCTGCCAGTCCGGGCATACCGCTCATTTCCTCGGCGATTGTTGTCGCTCCCGGATTAAAAGCATGTATCAGCTTGTTTGCAAGAGTGAGATAGACGATGGCATCGGTATCCTCATTACCGTCAAAGTACTGCTTATAGGATGTAAAATTAGAGCCGAGGCCATGATCATAATACAGCATGCTGGTGATGCCGTCAAATCGAAAACCGTCAAAATGGAACTCCTCGAGCCAGTATTTGCAGTTAGAAAGAAGGAAATGGGCAACCTTGGGTTTGCCGTAATCGTAACAGAGAGAGTCCCATGCCACGTGCATTCTTCTCGCTCCCTTATGAAAGTATAGAGCCGGGTCACCGTCAAGCAATCCCAATCCTTCAAGGGTATTGGCCACGGCATGTGAGTGAATGAGGTCCATTATTACCCTAAGGCCCATTCCATGTGCAGTATCAATCAGTTCTTTAAGTTCATCAGGTGTACCGAAGCGGGATGAGGGTGCGAACAGGTTGGAAACGTGGTATCCGAAAGAGCCGTAATATGGGTGCTCCTGTACGGCCATGAGCTGGACGGTATTGTATCCAAGGTGACTTATGCGCGGCAGCACCTTCTCAGTAAATTCCTGGTAGGTGCCCGTTTTCTCTTCTTCGGTAGCCATGCCCACATGGGCTTCATAGACGAGAAGCGAGGATGGCGGCGGCGGAGACGGGTGTTTCATAATATAGCCCTGTGCGGGCTGCCATACCTGCCCTGAGAAGATCTTTGTGGCATCATCCTGGACAGCGCGCGTGACATATGCGGGGATGCGCTCGCCGCCGCCGCCCCTCCATTTGACAGCCAGCTTGTACAGGTCACCGTGTGACAGTAAACCTTCCTCAATCTCTATCACCCAGTCACCTGCACCTGCGGGATGCAGCCCGTAACGTCCGTCATCTTTCCATCCGTTAAAGGTGCCAATAAGCGATATCGCAGTAGCATTCGGAGCATGTTCCCTGAATACCCAGCCCTTATCTGTCCGGTGAAGACCATACCAATGGTGGCCATTGGCAAAATCAGAAAGAGTGTTGCCTCCTGTAATAACAGCTTCACGGTCATTGCAGTAAGTCAGACGTGCTTCGATGACACCCCTGAAGGGATCAAGCCATGGGTCGATCTCATAAAATCTTTTCATGTCAGTCAATATCATTACTAAATTACAAAAAATGAGCGCTGCATTGCTGCCTTTATTAATTTTACTGCTGAAAAAGAGTCATGAAAGTACACTACGGCTATAAAAACCTGAGCTTCAGAAATCCTGTCATCACCATGGGTGTCTTTGACGGAGTACATCTTGGCCACAGGATGCTTCTCGGACGTGTGGTGGCCGAGGCGGAAAAAAATGGTTCAGATGCTGTCGCAGTCACCTTTGATCCTCACCCGCGAATTGTTCTGACGGGCGATCCGTCACACCTGCGCTTCCTTACTGATATCGAAGAACGCATTGACCTCCTGCGTGAAACGGGCATAGGTCACCTTGTTATCATTCCCTTTACTTCAGAGTTGAGCCGCATGACTGCGTCAGAGTTCATCGCGGAAATATTATGCCGTCACCTTGGTATCAGCCATCTTATAACCGGCTTCGACCATCACTTCGGGAATAAGCATGAAGGTGACAGCAGGACCGTGCTTGACTCTGCAGCCAGTTTGGGATTCAGGGTCACAAGAGAAGAAGCTTTCACTGTCGGCGGGAAGACCGTAAGCTCATCATCCATAAGAGGTCTGCTGGAGGAAGGCGATGTCAGTAAGGCATCTGCCTTGCTGGGATACGATTATTTTTTAAGAGGAAAAGTAGTCTCCGGCAAAAGAATAGGGAGAGAGATTGGATTTCCCACGGCAAATATCGCTCCCCAATTCAAATATAAGCTTATCCCTGGTAGTGGGGTATATGCTGTTGAGGCTGAGGTGGAAGGTGATAAAAAAAGGTACCTTGCCATGCTCGATATCGGAATAAGGCCTACTATTGCTGATAACGACGGACAGAGGACGATAGAAGCGCATATAATTGATTTGAAATCTGACCTGTATGGCAGTAACATCACCGTAAGGTTCCGTCACCGTTTACGCGATGAAATGAAATTTAAAAGCGTTGATGCTCTTGCTGTTCAGCTGGAAAAAGATCGTGCAATGACCATCGCTCTATTAAGAAAATGAACAAAAAAGCCCGGTATTAGTTATCTTTGCAGACTTAAAAAACTAAAGAATATGCCATTTATTAATCAGGATCTCCAATACAAGGTAAAAGATATTTCGCTGGCAGAAGCAGGCCGCAAGGGTATTGAGATTGCGGAGAAAGAGATGCCGGGACTTCTCTCCATAAGAAAGAAATATTCGGTATCCAGGCCGCTCAAGGGTGCAAGGATCACGGGGTCACTACATATGACCATTGAGACAGCCGTCCTTATTGAGACACTGCGTGAGCTTGGTGCTGATGTGCGCTGGGCAAGCTGCAATATCTTCTCGACCCAGGATCATGCTGCTGCAGCCATCGCTGCTGCCGGGATTCCCATCTTTGCATGGAAGGGGGAGACGCTGGAGGAATACTGGTGGTGCACCGCACAGGCCCTTTCGTTCCCCGGGGGAAAAGGCCCGAACCTGATCGTTGACGACGGCGGTGACGCCTCACTCCTCGTTCATAAGGGATACAAGGCCGAAAAGGACCATTCCCTCCTTGATGTCAATCCTGGTAACAGAGAGGAAGGCATCATAACTGATACACTTAAGAAGATCCTGGCTGAAGATCCTCAGAAATGGCACAGAACAGTCAAGGAGATGGAGGGCATATCCGAGGAGACCACTACCGGGGTTCATCGTCTCTACCAGATGATGGAGGCCGGTGAATTGCTGGTGCCTGCCATAAACGTGAATGACTCAGTCACCAAGAGTAAATTCGATAATCTGTACGGTTGCCGTGAATCACTGGCTGATGGTATCAAGAGAGCCACTGATGTGATGATAGCAGGCAAAGTTGTTGTTGTTTGCGGTTACGGAGACGTAGGAAAGGGCTCGGCACGGTCGATGCGGGCCTATGGAGCCAGGGTTATTGTCACAGAGATAGATCCTATATGTGCTTTGCAGGCAGCGATGGAGGGTTTCGAAGTAAAGACGGTGGAAGACACCCTGCCCGAGGGAAATATTTTTGTCACAGCTACTGGTAACCGCGATATTATCACCATAGAACATATGGAAAAGATGAAGGACCAGGCTATCGTATGCAATATTGGTCACTTTGACAATGAGATACAGGTTGATAAGCTAAACAGCTATAAGAACATCAAAAAGATCAATATCAAACCTCAGGTTGACAAGTATCTTTTCCCTGACGGTCATGCTATTTATCTTCTTGCTGAAGGCAGGCTAGTCAATCTGGGTTGTGCAACGGGTCATCCTTCATTTGTCATGAGTAACTCTTTCAGCAATCAAACGCTGGCTCAGATTGATCTGTGGACAAAAGACTATGAGATAGGTGTATACAGGTTACCCAAGTATCTTGATGAGGAGGTTGCCCGCCTGCATCTGGCGCAGCTAGGCGTCAATCTCACGAAACTGACCGCGGCCCAGGCTGAGTATATTGACGTACCGGCTGAAGGACCTTACAAGCCCGAACATTACAGGTATTAGGAAGACCGTTTATTTTTTATTCCACACCCTGATACTGCCCCCGGAGAATACTGTCTGATAATTTTTCAGATAGTAATGTCCCGGTCCGGATTGAGGCAAGCCGGAGCCACCGAGAGAATAGTTTGTTGAGCACCTGGGGCAAACAGCAAAGACACCATCAACATTGACTGCCACGCTGACGCCGGCATTTACATAACAATGCGGGCAGGTCCGGTCAAAGGCCGCATACTCAAACCCCTCCATGCCTGTGTTATATATTATTATGCCGTTATTGTCAAATCCGCCGGTACCAATTCCAAGATAAGTTTGTGAGGCCGAAACAAGCGCGCTGGTACCCGGTGTATAAAAGAGATCAAAAAACTCAGGGTCCGAATAGTTTATGTAAAACTCGACGGTAATATCAGGAATCACATCATTCTCTTCATTATGACAAGAGGTAAAGGCAAACTGCATAATGACGAGAATGAAAATAAATTCTAATTTTGAAACTAACATATCGATCCCTGCGTTTATACAAAAATAGGTATTTCTGTCTGCAAAGGCACATCAAACAAACGGAATGAGGTATCAGTTAGTATTTCTGAAATTTGCAGTTCTTTTTGCAGTGTTCCTTATTGGGCTTCCGCCGGCTGATTGCACGGCACAGCGCAATGCCAGCCGCAAGGCTGAGAAAGAGTTATTCGGCAAAACGGGTAAAAGCAAGCCTTTGAATGATAAGATCAAAGCGAAGGGAGCTGCAGGTAAAGCAATGAAGGAGCAAAAGAAGAAGGAAGCCCGGCGAGACAAAGAGGATGAGAAGAAGCTTAAAGAGCTCAGAAAGAGGCAATACGAAATACAGAGCACTGCCACCCAGGAGAGAATGTTAAACAACGGGAAAAAGACTCAAGCAGACTACAAGGTTAAGAAACAGAAGCAGAGGAAAGAGCAGACCATGCCGGTTCTGCAGAAACCCGAGCAGCCTAAGCCGCCGAAGGATCAGGCAAAGCCCGATACAAAGGATCCGAAGAAACAGCCAATCCTGAAGCAGCAAAAGGGAAAGGCAAGGCAAAAACTGCAGGATCCGGGGAGACAACCCAGGCTTAAACAGCATAAAATCAAAAAATACAGAAGTTATTGAAGATAAAGGGAGTCTTGTTTTTTAATTAAGAATTTCCTATATTTGTTCTTTGAAGAGTTCCGGTAACCCCGGGATTCTTCTTATTTTTTAACCTATTATTGAAAATTATGTCGGAATTTGTCTATGTAACAGAAGAGGGTCTCCAGAAGATGAAGGAGGAACTTGACCTGCTCCGTAATGAAAGACCGGCTATGGCAAGACTGATTGCTGATGCGCGCGATAAGGGCGACCTTACAGAGAATGCAGAGTATTCTGCTGCCAAAGAGGCACAGGGCATGCTTGAGATGAAGATTGCGCGCCTTGAAGACGTGGTGTCACGCTCACGCATAATTGACGGTTCGCGGATCAATACCTTCAGGGTACAGATCCTGAATAAAGTCAGGATACTTAACAAGGTCAGCGGGAAGACTATGGAATATCAGCTTGTACCTGAGAGTGAAGCGAATCTCAAGGAAGGAAAGATTGCTGCCACCTCACCGATAGCACAGGGAATTATGGGCAAAAAAGTAGGAGACGTGGTGCAGGTAACGGTACCTTCAGGCGTTATTCCTTTTGAGATAGTGGAAATATCAATCTGAAAAGCATAATATCATGGCATCAGTCTTCACACGTATTATCAATGGAGAAATCCCTTGCTATAAGGTCGCTGAGGATGACCGCTTCATTGCATTTCTTGATGTGAGGCCGCTGAAGCCGGGCCATACTCTGGTGGTACCCAAAAAAGAAGTTGATTACATCTTTGATCTTGATGAAAAGACCCTCGCTGACATGATGGTCTTTGCCCGCAGGGTGGCCCTGGCCATGAAGGAAGTTATTGATTGCAAGCGTATAGGTGTGGCAGTTCTCGGACTTGAGGTGCCTCACGCCCATATGCACCTGGTACCGCTTACCAGGGAGACGGACCTGCTCTTCACAAACCCAAGAGTATCACCCACAGATGAAGAGAACAAGAGGTTGGCAAAGGCTATCAGCGATCACGTGAAACTGTAAAACAATCTGAAATAAAAAAACCCCTGTCAACTGGCGGGGTTTTTTTATTTTTATAAGGAGTAATTACTTCTTTCCGGCGCAGCAGGGAGGTTTGGTGTCTGTAGTACCTTCAGTGGCCGGTACTGCCTCACCCTTAGCCTCAGTACATGATGCAGCTGAGGGACATTTTGAACTATCTTTGCCCTCATGAGCAGTAGTGCATGCTGTCTTGCATTCATCTGCTGTTTTTCCACAGGTGTCACATTTGCCATCCTTGTCCTTGTCAACGAAAGCACACTCTTTCTGTACCTGCTTTTTCTCTTTGTCCGTAGTCTGAGCATAAACTCCTGCAGCAACAACCATCATTACGATGAGTATGAGGCTGCTTATCATCCATTTCTTCATAATAACTGTCAATTGGTTTTAAAATTAGCTGGCGCAAGATAAAAATGTTTTACCAATCTAAAAAGAATATTTCCCATATATCATATCTTTACAGTGATTTCTCGCTGTGAAGTGTCTCATATTAAAGATATTGGTGACGATTTTCTGAGTCTCTTTTTTCCACGTCTGTGCCTCGCCTGCAGCGTACACCTGGTACGTGGCGAGAAAGTGCTCTGCACCGAATGCCTTCTAACGATGGCCAGGACGGATTTTCACCTGAGGCGTGACAACCCGCTTGAACAGGCTTTCTGGGGAAGATGCATGATAGAGCGCGCGGCAGCTTTTTCCGTCTATAACCGGGGAAGCAGGATAAGAAAGCTGATACATGCATTGAAATACAACGGGAGAAAAGAGATAGGGAAGATGCTGGGAGAGCTTTATGGAACTATTCTGTCTGAGAGCGGATTCATGCATGATATAGATATCATTGTTCCCGTGCCGCTGCACCCGGCACGCCAGAGAAAAAGGGGTTATAACCAAAGCGAATATATTGCGTACGGCCTGTCTGAGGCAACAAAGGTAGCCGTAAAAAACAACATCATCAGGCGCATTGAGCAGACAGATTCGCAGACAAAACGAGGCAGATACGAGAGATGGGAGAATGTAAAGGGTCTGTTTTTTGTTCCTGAGCCGCAGGAGATCAGAGGTAAACACATCCTCGTTGTTGATGATGTCATCACGACAGGATCAACAATGGAGGCCTGCGTCAATGCGCTGCATGAAGCAGGTGAAGTAAAGGTGAGCATTGTTGCTCTGGCAGCGGCACAGAAGCTTACTCTTTGACCCTGTCGCTGTTCTTCCTGATAAAATTCTCCCAGCTCCCGGAACCTTTAACGGAAGCAGGTTTACCACTCTGGTAGAAATGGCATAGAGCCGCACCAAGAGCATCAGTGGCATCCAGCAGAAGCTTTTTATCATGAAATGAAAGAATGGTCCTCAGCATTGTAGCCACCTGTTCCTTGCTTGCCTGACCCTGCCCGGTGATTGACATCTTGATCATCCTGGGTGCATACTCAAAGACGGGGAGGTCCCGGTAGAGAGCTGCTGATATTGCTGCTCCCTGAGCCCTCCCGAGTTTCAGCATGCTCTGTATATTCTTACCGTAAAATGGAGCCTCAACGGCAAACTCATCAGGATGATAACGGTCGATGAGTTTAAGCGTTTCCTCAAATACAGATCGTATTTTCTGGAAGTGGTCTGTTTTCTTCCTTAGATCTATGATTCCAAGAGTAATAAGAGAAGGCGTTTTTCCGGCCACACTTATCAGGCCATAGCCAGTGACAGTTGTTCCGGGGTCAATACCAAGTATGATCCTTTCACCCTGACTGTTCTTCACTTCGTGAATGGTTTCGGGGACCTGAGAAAAAGGCCGGCCGGCAGCGGACTTCCTTCAGTAACGATGGTATTACGCCTGAACGGGACAGCCGGGGCGGCTTTTGTTCCTTCAAGGATGGCTATTGCTGCTTTAAGTGAAAGCTCTTCAGGATCGCCAAAGTCACGTGTTATGTCGTCATTGGCAAGCACATCAGGAACTATACCGTCGTAAAAACCTCCCCAGTCAGAGGCGTTGACAAACTCAAATGTTATCGGGGCAAAGACATATTTATAGTCAGGCTCGGGAACGCTGGTTGTCGGGAAGGGAAAACCAAATACATTCATACCTACAGGCTTTCCGAAGGTGGTATCACCCACAAGGGAAACTGAGATATACGGCTTCAGGCTGCTAATGACAACTTCGCTGGAGGATGCCGTACTGCGCGTGGTTATGAATACTACCCGGTCAAGCCCAAGAGGGTTCGCGGTTTTAGTGAACTTATAGGTTTCATCCCAACTGGCGCTGACAGTGCTGTTATATTTGAGCTTGTAACATATTTTAGTCGTATCTGCCTGTTTCATCACCAGGCTTGCAAGCTGCCGTGCTACTTCCATATCGCCACCACCGTTATAGCGGAGGTCAATTATCAGATCAGTGACATTGTTGGCCTTGAAAAAAGCAAAGGCTTCATCAAGTTCAGCCGGAGACGGATCGATGAAGGCTTCAAAGCAGAGATAGCCTGTCTTCCCGGAGGGAAGGTCAAGGACATCAGAGGCCGTTACTGAATTCATTGTAAACGAAGATTTTGTAGAGGAGTAAGTCACCTCTGTCCCATCGGGTTTCTGAAAAAGGAAGGAGTTTGTTACACCTACTGTGGCTGGTCCCATGAGGTTATCGTAAGCTGTCCAGTTGCGGGTGGCAACAGCGTTGATAAACAGCGGGGCCAGATCAACGCCGTTGACCTTTTTAACGATCCAGCCTCTTCTTACACCCTTTGGCCACAAATCAGAGTTCTTATAAAGGGTTACCACTCTTACTACATCAGCCGTATCCAGGCTCAGAGTGATTCCGTGACGACCTTCAACGCTCCCCTGCATAAATGCCAGGAAATCGTCCCAGGTCATAACGACGCTGTATATATCTATCGGTTTGTACCTCAACGCCTCCAGCAACTCTGCCGGCCCCGGATAGTCTGAGGCCTTGACAGTTGGCATCTTATCGTTCCACAGGTACATAACCTGCATAAGATCATACAGACCGTCACGTGCATTCTCGGCAAGAGTCTGTTCATTTACCGGATCGGGATCTTTCTTGCAGCCTGTTATAAGAGGAATGAGCATGGCTGTTACAAGAAGTATTTTTTTCATTTTCAGATTGATTTCTATGCAAAAGTAACAAATAATATGCCGTTAATGTTTAGTCCGGAAACCCCTGTTCTGAAAGATGACGCTGCCGATGATAAAGAGAAGACCCACAGGGGTCGTATAATAAACGGGTTCGTCAATGATGAAATGAAGGAGTATAATTGAGATGAAAGGTGCGAAATAGATCAGGTTACTGACCCTGTCGGTTGTCTCAGCCAGCTGCAGGGCTCTCAGCCAGAGCCAGAATGTTATACCCATTTCAAAGATGCCGCAGTAAACTGATGCTGCCGCTCCCCTGATGCTTATTTCTTCACTGAATGATCCGCTGATGAGCATCAGAATGAACAGGTAGAGTGCTCCGAAGAGGAAGTTTGTGAAGAGTTTCACAGCCTCATCACGCCGGTCGCGGACGTTCAGTACGAAGTAAAGAGCCCACAATATGCCGCTGACAAGTGCCAGCACCACGCCGGTGGTGTCTGATCTGCCGGGATGCAGGGGATCACCCTGAGAGGCTATAATGTAAACACCGATCAGGCTTATCAGCAGTGCAATGAAGCTGCGTGAGGGGATGCGCTGATGCAATAACGGTACTGAAAAGAAAACAAGGATAATGGGCCATATCATATTAATCGGCTGGGCCACCTGTCCGGGCAAACGGCTATAGGCCGTCAGAAGCATGAGGTAATAACCAACTGGATTGATCAGCCCGAGCAGTGCTGACCACATTATTTCCTTCCCGGTCATCTCCCGGAGCTGCTTCAGCTTTCCGGTGGTGGCAACTATCAGGAACAGCACGACCGTCGACACAATCGTGGTAATACCAAGCATGGTAACGATGCTCAATTCCGACAGTGCTATTTTAAAGGCGGTAGGGATCGTTCCCCACAGGATAACCGAAAGAGCTGCATAAATAAATGCCTGTGAGCTCTTCTTCATCCTGTCAGTTGATCATTTCAAAGCCGGTATACGGTACCAGAATGGCAGGCATTTTTATGCCCTCAGGTGTCTGGTTGTTTTCAAGGAGTGCAGCGACGATTCGCGGAAGAGCCAGCGCGCTTCCGTTAAGTGTATGGCAGAGGGTAGTTTGTTTGGCGCCCTTCTCCCTGAAACGGCACCTGAGCCTGTTAGCCTGAAAGGCTTCGAAGTTGGATGTGGAGCTAACCTCCAACCAGCGCTGTTGTGCAGCAGAATAAACTTCAAAATCGTACGTCATGGCAGAGGTGAACGACATATCACCGCCGCACAGTCGCACGATGCGGTACGGTAGCTCAAGCTTAACAAGGAGGCTCTCGACATGTTTCACCATTTCTTCGAGGGATTCGTAGGATGTGTCAGGATGCGCGATCTGTACGATCTCAACCTTGTCAAACTGATGGAGCCTGTTCAGTCCCCTAACATGTGCTCCCCAGGAGCCTGCCTCACGGCGGAAGCAGGGCGTATAGCCCACATTGCGTACCGGCAGGTCTGCGGCGTCAAGGATAACGTCACGGTAGATATTGGTTATCGGAACTTCAGCGGTAGGGATCATATAAAGATTGTCGATGCCCACATGATACATCTGTCCTTCCTTGTCAGGCAACTGGCCTGTTCCGAAGCCGGAATCTTCATTAACTACTATAGGGGGTTCAATCTCACGGTATCCTGCCTTGCCGCCTTCATCAAGGAAGAAGTTTATAAGTGCTCTCTGCAGCCTGGCGCCTTTGCCTTTGTAGACCGGAAAGCCTGCACCTGTGATCTTTATCCCCAGGTCAAAGTCGATGATGTCATATTTTTTTATGAGATCCCAGTGAGGAAGCGCATCAGGCTGAAGCTCAGTCAGGCGGCCTCCGCTGCGAACGATGACGTTATCTTCCGGGGTTTTGCCCGGAGCTACCGCCGGGTGAGGCAGGTTAGGCAGTCTGATAAGCTCCTTCTGTAACTCCTCACTGACCAAATCGAAGTTTTCAGAAAGCTGTTTCTGCTTTTCTTTCAGTGTGCTGATGCCTTTCTTGGCAGCCTCTGCATCTTCCTTTCTGCCTTCCTTCATCATGGAGCCGATAACTTTTGACAGGTTATTCAGCTCTGCCTGTATAGCATCACTTTCAGCCTGTAGCTCACGGCGACGGCGGTCAAGATCAAGCACATGGTTTACAATCTCTGTGGCATCGAAGTTTTTGATCCTGAGCCTGTCGATGACGGTTGAGGATTGTTCACGG
>Ga0207931_1000727_pt1 | contig 11858 bp, 8 predicted proteins | sample NGESurdeep092012_2_FD_184478 | JGI IMG/M metagenome (GOLD analysis project Ga0207931, IMG submission 184478) | Arctic peat soil microbial communities from Barrow, Alaska - NGEE Surface sample 415-1 deep-092012 (SPAdes) | ecosystem: Environmental > Terrestrial > Soil > Wetlands > Peat ...
CGTGCAGGGCGACCTGCTGGCGGCGCACGCCCTCGGCATCCGCAATGTGTTCGTTGTTATGGGCGATCCCACCTCGATTGGCGATTATCCCGAAGCGGCAGATAATTACGATATTGTCCCGTCGGGGTTGATAAAGTTGATTAAACAAGGCTTCAACACCGGCGTGGACCATTCCGGGACCAGCATCGGGCAGCCGACCAGTTTTTTTGTCGGGGCGGCGCTGAACCTGAAACCGGCCGACCCAGACCGGGAGGTCCGCAACGCCCGCCGCAAGGTCCAGGCCGGCGCGGACTTCTTCCTGACCCAGCCCATCTATGATCCTGGCGCGGCGCAGATGTTCCTGAAACATTACGAGTCTGAATATGGGAAATTGCAACAGCCCGTGCTGGTGGGCATCCTGCCGTTGTTCAGCGCCCGGCACGCGCATTTCCTCCATCACGAAGTGCCGGGGATCAGCATCCCCGAGACGATGCGCCAACGCATGGAAAAAGCAGGTGAGGATGGCATAAAAGAAGGCATTCGCATCACGGTGGAACTGGCGGAACAGATCAAATCGTGGGGGCAGGGGATTTACCTTATGCCGCAGTTTAACCGCTACGATGTGATTGCAGAAATTGTGGAAGCGGTAAAGTAATCGCTCAAGTGGGGGCTTAGCCCCCACTGAAGCATTATAATAAGAATATGCTGCTCACAATTGACCTCGGAAACACGAACCTGACCATCGGCCTTTACCAGGACGAGACGCTGGTGCATCACTGGAGGCTGGCTACAGACCAAACCCGGATGCCCGACGAGTACGGCTTGCAACTGCTCGGCCTACTGACAAACGCAGGGCGGACGCTTGCCGACCTGACCGGCATCTGCCTGGCGTCGGTCGTCCCGCCGCTGACGGGACGGATTGTCCAGGCTTGCCGCGAGTACCTCAAGCAGGAGCCGCTGGTGGTGGACACGGGCGTCAAGACCGGTATCCGTATCCGCTATGAAGACCCGAAAGCGGTCGGCGCGGACCGGGTGGCGGACGCGGTGGCGGTCATGCACCTTTACGGCGGACCAGCATGTATCATTGACTTCGGCACTGCCACCACCTTCAATGCTCTAACCAAAGATGGCGATTACCTCGGCGGGGCGATTACTGCCGGGATCAACCTGGCTGCCGAGGCACTCTTCACCCACGCGGCCAAACTGCCGCGTATTGACCTGCAAAGGCCTCCGTCCGTCATCGGGCGGAATACCACGCACGCTATGCAGTCGGGTCTGATTTTTGGCTATGTTGCCATGACTGAGGGAATGGTGGAACGTTTCCGCAAGGAACTTGGCCCACAGATGAAGATCATCGCCACCGGTGGCTTGGCCGAGTTAGTGGCGAAAGAAACGCCGATCATCCAGATCCATGCCCCTTGGCTGACCCTCGATGGGCTGCGGATTATCTGGGAACTCAACCGCCCTTGACAGCCCGTTGTTTTTGCGGATAATAAAGCGCAACAGGCGAGCCTAATTTAATCAAAGCAATGACAGAGGAAAGTAGGTCAGTGAAAGCCGACAGGGAGATGCAGACACAGACTGAGACCCGCATCCGGCGGAAACCGACTGAAGTTCCCTCTTGAGCCGCTCAGGGGAACGCCCTTCATGGGCATTAGTCTGAGCCGTGATCCCAGCGTTAGCGGGGAAGCTGATGATGGTCAGCGCAAAGTGAGCCAGTCCTTCGATGATGCTCAGGATGGCTAATTTGGGTGGTACCGCGGGAAACCCCTCCCGTCCCAGAGTGGACGGGAGTTTTGTTTATCGGAGGTGAGTATGCTCGAAAAATTGAATGAAATCGAACGCACCGGTTTGGATTCTCTGGCAGCAGTCCAGGACGAAGCCGCGCTGGAAGCCTGGCGTGTGGCGCACCTGGGACGCAGCTCGGCGCTGATGCAACTCTTTAACGGATTTGGGCAGCTCACGAAGGAACAGCGGCCGGTGATCGGTCAACGCGCCAACGAAGTGAAAAAAGCTCTGGAAGCGGCATTCGGTACCAAGTCCGAGGAGATGCGGCAGGCGGCCCTAAAACGCTCGATTGAGCAGGAGCGGCTGGATGTCACTTTGCCGGGACGGCGCGTCCCTCTGGGCCGCCTGCATCCCGACACCCAGATACTGCGTGAACTGTATCGCATTTTCGGTGAGATGGGTTTTCAGGTCTATCGCTCGCGCGAGGTGGAGAGCGACGAATATAACTTCCAGTTGCTTAACTTCCCGGTCGGGCACCCGGCGCGTGATATGCAAGATACTTATTTCGTGGAAAGCGAGGGGCGCGGTGACAACCCGAGCGTTCTAAGAACGCACACTTCTCCGGGACAGATTCATGCCATGCGTGAGTATGCCGCCCGTAACCCGCACAACCCGCCGACCGTGCGAATTGTGCTGCCGGGGATGGTCTACCGCTACGAGCAGGTGGACGCCCGCCATGAGACGCAGTTCGACCAGCTCGAGGGTCTGGCGGTCGGCCCAGGCATCACCTTCAGCGACCTGAAGGGCACACTGACGGATATGGCTCGCCGCCTTTTCGGGCAGGATGTGCGGACGCGCTTCCGGGCTTCGTTCTTCCCGTTCACGGAACCGTCGGCAGAGTATGACATCGAGTGCTTCCTGTGCGGCGGAAAAGGTTGCGCGGTTTGCGGCGGTGGCTGGCTGGAAATCGGCGGCTGCGGCATGGTCCATCCGGTCGTCTTGAAGAACGGCGGCTATGACCCGGAGCGCTACACCGGGTTTGCCTTCGGCCTTGGGCCCCAGCGGATTGCCATGCTGCGGTATGGCATCAATGACATCCGTTATTTCTGGGAAAATGATCTGCGTTTTCTTGAGCAGTTCTAGGAGCAAGAGATGAAAGCACCTTTATCTTGGTTAAGAGATTTCGTAGACATTGATATTTCGATTGCCGAACTGGCCCACCTCATTACCATGGCCGGCATGGAAGTGGAAGAACTCCGTATCATCGGTCTGCCCATACCCACCCGCGGCAGTGTGGACGCGCTCATTAGCGGCCTGGAATGGGACCGCGAAAGAATCGTCGTGGCTTCCATCTCGGAAGTGATACCGCATCCCAACGCCGACCGGCTGGTGCTCTGCAAACTCTTCGACGGCCAGCAGGAACATCTCGTGCTGACCGGCGCACCGAACCTGTTCGAGTTCAAGGGTATCAGCCCGCGGGCGACGCCGCTGAAAGTTGCCTATGCTAAGGAAGGCGCCCACATTTTTGACGGTCATCAGGAAGGCCGCGTGCTGACCACTCTCAAACGCGCAACAATCCGCGGTGTCGAGTCATACTCGATGGTCTGCTCGGAGAAGGAACTGGGCATCTCGGACGAGCATGAAGGCATTATGTTCCTCGACGCTGACGCCCAGGTGGGAATGCCCCTGGCTGATTATCTGGGTGATGCCGTCCTGGACGTGAAACTGCTCCCGAGTTACGCACGCTGTGCCAGCATCCTGGGCCTTGCGCGTGAGATTGCGGCGATGACGGAGAAGCCCTTGAAAGCGTCACAAGTTACACGTCACACATCACGGGATAGTGTTGGCGATTTTGCGGAAATCAAGATCACCAATCCTGAGATGAATCCGCGCTTTGTGCTGGGCCTTATCAAAGAAATCGAAATCCGTCCCAGTCCGGCCAAAGTCCAGTGGCGGCTCAAGATGGCCGGGATGCGCCCTATCAACAATATCGTGGATGCCACCAACTACGTTATGCTGGAAATTGGCCAGCCCTTGCATGCCTTCGACTACGATGTACTGGCAGAACGCGCCAAAGGCAAACAAGTCAAGATCATCACCCGCACCGCCAAACCCGGGGAAAGCCTGACCACCCTCGACGGCGTGGAGCACAAACTGGACGCAACCACCGTCCTGGTGTGCGATGAGGCCGGGGCCCTCTCGATGGCCGGTGTGATGGGTGGACAGGAGTCCGAGGTCAGCGGCAAGACGCGTAATGTCCTGCTCGAAGGCGCGGCCTGGAACTTTATCAATATCCGCAAAACCGCTCGCACCCATGCCCTCCACTCGGAAGCCTCCTACCGCTTCTCGCGCGGGGTCCATCCGGCGATGGCGGAGCGCGGCGTGCGGCGCGGACTGGAACTGATGCAAGCTTGGGCAAATGGCAAAGTGGCTCCCGGACTGGTGGATGCCTACCCCCTCCCGTCCAAAGACCCGGTCATCGAGATCACACCTGCTGATGTGAAGCGCATGCTGGGCATTGACCTGTCCATCAAACAAATGAAATCCATGCTGGAACGGCTTGAGTTCGCATGCATACTGAAAGCTAAACAGTGTTTGCTGGTGATTGTTCCTGACCACCGCATTGATATTGGCGAGGGCGTCACCGGCAAAGCCGACATTGTCGAAGAGATCGCCCGCGTCTACGGTTACGACAACATCCCCGAAACGCGCATGGCCGACGAACTCCCGCCCCAATTGGGCAACCCGGGTCTCGACAAAGAAGAACGCCTCCGTGACCTGCTGGTGGCTCAGGGCTTGCAGGAGATCATCAGTTATCGCTTTACCACCCCTGAGCGTGAGTCGCGCCGCCTGCGGCCCGACACCCCGCCCGACGATAAGCCCTACGTCCGCATCGCCAACCCCATCGCTCCCGATAAAGCCGTCCTGCGGCACAGTGTCCTTGCCAGCGTGCTGGATACTGCCGAGCGCAATGCCCGCGTGCGCGAGCGGTTGGCGCTGTTCGAGATCGGCCCGGCCTTTCTGGCCTCCGAAGCCGGGGATTTGCCCGACGAACTCCAGCGCCTCGCCATCCTGCTCGCCGGGATGCGCGCCCTGCCCGGCTGGCAACCGGCCGATACCGGTCCGATGGACTTCTACGATCTCAAAGGCGTCCTCACTATGTTGCTCGACGGCCTGCGTATCTACGAGGTCCGTTATGAACCGGCAGAGCACCCCAGTTTTCATCCCGGGAAATGCGCGAAAGTGATGTCTGGTGAGAGACAGATCGGCGTCTTCGGGGAACTGCATCCGCAAGTGCGCGAACAGTATGAGTGGCCGGCTTCGTTCCGGACCCCGGTCCTGGCAGCTGATATTGACCTGGATATCCTGCTGACGCTCATCCCCTCTCTTTACCAGACCGAGGCCGTTCCAACGCTCCCGCCCGTGCTGGAGGATTTAGCCATCGTAGTGGACGAGAATGTCCCGGCCGAGCGCGTGGCCGAACTCATCCGCCAGGCAGGTGGCAAGGTGGTGACCGAGGTGCGCCTGTTCGATGTTTACCGCGACGAGAAGGTCGGCGCGGGCAAGAAGAGTCTGGCCTATAGCCTGACCTATCAAGCCGCGAACAAGACCTTCACTGACAAAGACGTGGCCGGGATGCGTACACGCATCCTCCGCCGCCTGGAACAGGAATTGGGTGCAGCGTTGCGGAGTTGATGCTGAATCTGACGTTCAGGTGCTTGCATTAAGCGCTTGTCGCATGTATACTCACAATATATAAAATCATTCTAGGAGGATGACTTATGGAGAAGAAACAGAATAGAACTTGGGCGATTGTTGGTACCATTGCGGCAATCCTGCTATGCGGCTGCCCAGGCCTGTCGCTGTGTGTTGCCAGCCTTGTCACGGTTGCAGGCATCATGCCTTACACAACAACCATCAACGGCTACACCACCACTGGGATTGCCCCGGTCTGGATGGGAGTGGCTGGCTTGTGCGTGTCAGTGCTCTTCATTGCCATCGCAGTCGTGGTCCCGGTACTGACCCTGCGCAAAAAGAAGGATGTGCCCGAGGCTGCTTCTATGGAAGTCCTGCCCCCGCAGGACCCCCTGCCCCCGGCTTCTTAACCTTCATGACTACATGATTGCGGCGCTCAAAAAAGAGCGCCGCAATCCTTATATAATCACCTATTCCCACAACTTTCCCCCTTTGTCGAAATAGAGGTTCTTATTCGGGGACGATGTGGTCCCCCTGCTGTTTTATTTCACCAAATCCTGGTATTCGGGATGTTTCTGGATGTACCCGGCGATAAACGAGCACAACGGCACAACGGTGAGCGACTTCGCCCGGGCGTAGTCCAACCCGGCGCGTGCTAGCAGGGAGCCGAGGCCCTCTCCGCCTAGGGCCTCGGGGACACCGGTATGGGTGAAGATGATCTTCCCATCAGCCAACTGGTATTCGAGCACAGCGAGATGGCCATCCTTCTCGACTTCGAAGCGTCCGGCTTGCGGGATGTGTTCGACAGTTAATTCGCGGGAATTGGCCATGATCGGTTCCTTTCGGGGGAATATACTCGTCAGCGCGGTTGGGGACAGGTCTTCGGGGTAGTCCCGGTTCCCGGACGGGGCAAGGAAAGTTATTGGAATTCTACTACGAATGAAGATCTCAACAGGGTTTCGGAGAGCGGCTTTTTCTATTCCCGATCACGACCTGTCAACTGTTCCAAAATCGCCAGCGTCTCCTGCTTGCCTCCCACCCCATTCTCCCCGGCGGGACCGACACAGGAAGGGCAACCGTCCTCGCACTCGCACTCCTCCACCAGTTCCAGCGCACGCTTCAGCAACTCAGCGTGGATTTCAAACAACTTCTGGCTGAAACCGATCCCCGCCGGAACCTGGTCGTACAAAACCACCGACGGATGACCGAAGGCCGTGGAGAATGGGTCGGTGTATACGCCCAGGTCGCCACTGTCGCACATCAGGAAGAGCGGGGCCAGTTGTCCGAGCACCGTCGCCAATCCGGTCAGTCCGCTGCGCATGCGAAGGTTGGTTTCGGCTTTGCGGTGGCAGGACGGGCAGAGCGTGACGATGTTGTCCAAGCGGTTGGCTTCAGCGGCGGAGAGGAACTGGCGAAACGGTACTTTGTGATGTACATCGTGTTGACGATTCCCGCTCTCGGCCATGCCGCAGACCTGGCAACGGTAACCATCCCGGAGGCGGACCGCGTCCCGCAGGCGGTTCCAACCCGGGCCGTAATCGTTCGGGTCGTTGGTCCAATTCCCGGCCGCGCGCAGCGCCTCGATGGTCTGTTCGGATAGCGTCAACCAGTAACCGGTAGTCTGCAGTTTAGATGGAGGCAGGTCAAGCGGTTCCTCTCCCAGGTTCTCGCCACCCAGCCACGCTCGCTTGCGGAAACCGGTCACCTGTGTGGTGACCTGGAGTTCGCCATAGGTTTTGGTGCAGCATTCCCCGCTTCCTGTAGGGGATGGGCAGGGGGTGCTGTCGAGTGTTGCCAGCAAACTCACTTCGGTATGGCGCAGCGGTTCGGTGTAGTAGTCGAGCGCCACCGGGATGAGCGTAGCGGTGTTACGGGTCAGGTTGAGGTCCTGGACGAAATACTGCTGACCCTCGTGCAGGTAGACGGCGCGCGGGTGAACCATCCAGACAGCCGAGGCCAGGTCCACTTCGCCGAGGAGATGTACGGCCTGACCATCCTCGGTATGCAGGAGCACGTTTTCGGGCGAGGCCGAGCGCAGCGAGACAGCCGCGGCTGGGTAGGCGTCTGCCATCCAGAAATATTTGTCGCCCGAAAGATGCAACTCCTGGTTGCCGACCAGGAAATCGAGGAATTCTTTGAGCTTTTCGGCAGGCATTCCCCCGAAGCCTTCGCCCGGCTGAAAGGGCAGTTCGAACGCCGCGCAACGCAGGTGGTTGAGCAGGATGAGCAGATGGTCGGGATTGACCAGAGCCTGTTCGGGCGAGCGGGCGAAAAAGTATTCGGGATGGTGGGCCAGGAACTGGTCGAGAGGGTTGGCCGTGGCAACGAAAACCGCCACAGCCGGGTCGTCCCCGCGGCCCGCCCGGCCCGCTTGCTGCCATGTGGAGGCGATGGTACCGGGATAGCCGACGAGCAGCGCCGCCTCCAGCCCACCGATGTCAATGCCCAGTTCGAGGGCGTTGGTGGCGACCACCAGCCGGATACTTCCGTCACGCAAGCCTTTTTCGATTTCGCGGCGCTGGGAAGGGAGATAGCCGGAACGGTAACCGCGAATGGGTGATGGTGAATGGGGAATAGGGGATCGGCTGTTCTCCATTCCTTCCCGTTCCCTATTTCCTTGCAAATAAGTCAAGAGAATTTCCACCGACCGCCTTGAACGGGCGAAAACGACTGTTTGCACGTTCTGCGCCAGCATATCCTGCGCCAGGCGGACGCTTTCCTGCGTCGAACTTTTCCGTATTCCCAGAGCCGGGTCAACGACCGGCGGGTTGTAAACGAGAAAATGACGCTCGCCGCGGGCGGAGCCATCCCTATCCACGAGCGTGACCGGGGACTCGATGAGCCGCCCGGCCAGTTCCTGCGGATTGCCGATGGTGGCGGAAGTCAGGATGAACTGCGGGTCAGCTCCGTAGAATTTTGCCACCCGCTTGAGCCTGCGGACCACATTGGCCACGTGCGAACCAAAAACGCCCCGATAGGTGTGCATCTCGTCAATGACGACGAAGCGCAGGTTGCGGAAGAAGTCGCCCCAGTTGGTGTGGTGGGGCAGAATCCCGGTGTGGAGCATGTCGGGGTTGGTGAAGAGGACATTAGCGTTCTTGCGGATGGCTGAACGGTGGGACTGAGGCGTGTCGCCATCATAGATTGCGGATTTCAGATTTTTGATCGAGGATTGAAAAGAATTGAGGCCGGATAACTGGTCCTGGGTGAGGGCTTTGGTGGGGAAAAGATAGAGGGCGCGGGCTTCCGGATCTTTGAGCAATGCGGCCAGGACTGGCAGATTGTAGCCAAGGGTCTTACCGCTGGCGGTGCCGGTGGCAAGGACAACGTTTTCGCCACGCCGGGCAGATTCCCAGGCCTGTGTCTGGTGGCTATAGAGCGAGGTGATGCCGCGCGCGGCAAGCGACTCTGCCAGAACGGATGGCAGGTCCGCGGGGAAGGGACGCAGGTCGGCGGGACGCGGCGGGGTTGTCCGCCAGATGGGGAGGTTGGGGGCGGTTTCCGGGTCCGTACGCCAGCGGGAGAGCAAGACCTGGATTGACATAGATAGATGGAGAGGATTATACCCGGGGCGCGTTGTTGCGAAAAAATTCGTGCGCCCCGTGCGGGAACCGGGACTACCGAGGGCTCAGGCCTCGCACGAAAATCAACTATTTATTTTGTTTTCACCCAACCCAAGCTGATGCGGCTGCGCTCGGGTTCGATTTTCAGAATTTCCAAGTCAATGATATCGCCGATTTTGAGCACCGTCCCGAAGGGGATCTGGGTGCGGTGCAGGAGACCGTCGTGCTTGACGCCGATATCTACAAAGGTGCCGAAGTCCACCACGTTGCGGACCGTGCCCTTGAGCGTCATCCCTGGAGCCAGGTCTTCCACATTGAGAACATCGGACCGGAGAATGGGCGCGGGGGTGTCGGAGCGCGGGTCACGCCCGGGGCGGACCAGTTGCTCGAAGATGTCTTTCAAGGTTGGCACGCCGCAATTCAATTCCACAGCCAGTTTCTCCAGCGGGGTCCTGGCGAGCAAGGTGTCGAGGGCGGGCTTGCGCTCGTTGACCGGAGTGGCGGGAGACAGTCTGGCGCGCTCCAGGACGAGACGGGCAACCGGGTAGCTTTCCGGATGGATGCCGGAGGCGTCCAGCGGGTCAGCGCCTGCGTGGATACGCAAGAAACCAGCCGCCTGTTCGAACGCTTTCGGCCCCAGACCGGAGACCTGGCGCAGGTCGACGCGCGAGCGGAACACGCCATTGGTGTCCCGATAGGCGACGATGCTGGTGGCGAGTTTCGGGCCGACACCCGCCACGTGGGTCAGCAGGGCCGAGCTGGCAGTGTTGACATCCACGCCGACCTTGTTAACCACACTTTCGACCACGCCATCCAAGGCTTGGCTGAGGGCAGTCTGGTCCACATCGTGCTGGTAGAGGCCGACGCCGATGGACTTCGGATCAATTTTGACCAGCTCGGCAAGCGGGTCCTGGGCACGGCGGGCGATGGAGACCGCCCCGCGGATGGTCACATCGAGGTCGGGGAATTCCTGGCGGGCCAGGGCCGAAGCGGAATAGACGGAGGCCCCGGCCTCGTTGACGATCAGATATTTGATGGACTCGGCGCCGCGGGTCAACTCGGCGACCAGTTTCTCGGTTTCGCGCGAGGCGGTGCCGTTGCCGATGGTGATGAGCGTGACATAGTGGCGGTTGACCATGTCTTCGAGCGCCATCAACGCGCCGGCCCAGTCGTTCTTCGGCTCGTGTGGATAAATGGTGGCGGTGTCGAGCAGCTTGCCAGTGGGGTCGACTACAGCCACTTTGCTGCCGGTGCGGAAACCGGGATCAATCCCGAGCGTGACATGCCCGGTCAACGGCGGCATACTGAGCAATGCCCGCAGGTTGGTGGCGAAGACGTTGATGGCGTGACCATCAGCCTTTTCGCCAAGTTCGCGGCGCACATCGCGTTCGATGGATGGAAGCAGCAGGCGCTCGGCCGCGTCGTTTTCGGCCAGGATGAGTTCATCCACGAAGGGGGAGAGAATATCGGCTTCGAAGCTGCTTTCCACGGCGGTGCGCCAGTCGCGTTCGTCAATCTGGATGTGGATTTTGAGCATGCCTTCTTTTTCGCCGCGGTTTAAAGCCAGGATCTGGTGCGGCTGGAGGCGGTCTACGCGACACTCGAAGGCGTAGTAAGACTCGTAGACGCGCTTCTCGTCCACGGCGTCTTCAATTTTTTCGGCGGTCAACAGGGCGAACCTGAGAGCCTTTTCGCGCGTCGTCTGGCGTACAGCAGCATGGTCGCTGATAGATTCGGCGACGATGTCGCGCGCTCCCTGCAAGGCCGCCTCAACAGTTGGGACCTGCTCGGAGAGATAGGATTCTTTGACGATGTCTTCCAGCGCACGCTGGGTGAGCGTCTGCTTGAGGATATGGCCGGCGAGACCTTCCAGTCCCTTTTCGCGGGCAATGCTGGCACGAGTACGGCGTCTGGGCTTGTAGGGAGCGTATAGGTCTTCCAGGGCGGTCAGGGTCACAGCGGTGTTTATGACCTGACGCAGTTCATCGGTCAACTTGCCCTGTTCTTCGATGGAGGCCAGGATGGTGGCACGGCGCTCATCGAGGCCGCGCAGACGGGTCATTTCGTCGGCGATGATGCGGACTTGTTCATCGTCGAGCGTGCCGGTCATCTCTTTACGGTAACGGGAAATAAAGGGGACGGTGTTGCCCTCGTCAAGCAGGCGGATGGTTGCATCAACCTGATAGAGCCGGACATTGAGTTGTCTGGCAATGATTTCCCTGTAAGAACCGGGGACTTTGTCGGTATAGGAGGACATGGGCGCGATTTTACCACCAGATGCAGGGTGGTATGCGAAAATCGTCCTGGCGAGTTCTCTTGACAAAAAATATTAACTCGTTTATTATTTGCGCCGTTGCAAAATAATAACTTGTAGACTAATTATGTCAGTACGCTATGCCATGCTCGGTTTGCTTGCACAAAAACCCCGCCACGGATACGAACTCCGGGCGGCGTTCGAGGCCGTCGTCGGCGGGGATGCCAACTGGGACGTGAAGCCGTCCCAGATCTACACCACCCTCGAACGGCTGGAAAAGGCCGGGCTGGTGGAGCGTTCCTCGGATCTGGGGGAGGGGGATGAACCCTCCCGGCGTGTGTACGCGGTCACCGGATCCGGGCGCGTGGCCCTGACGGAGTGGTTTGCTCAGGGTGTCACCCCGGACCACCAGCGGGATGAGTTCTTTGTCAAACTAATGACGGCCCTGGTCTCAGGCGAAGGCAAACTGGACCGGATCATCCAAACCCAGCGGGCGCACCTGTTCCAGGAAATGCACGCTGTTACTTCGCTCCGGGATTCGTACAATCCACATACAGAAATGGCCCAAATCCTGCTGTTGGATAAGGCGGTGATGCATCTGGAGGCCGACCTGCGCTGGCTGGATATGGCTGAGATGC
>Ga0207931_1000732_pt1 | contig 11844 bp, 17 predicted proteins | sample NGESurdeep092012_2_FD_184478 | JGI IMG/M metagenome (GOLD analysis project Ga0207931, IMG submission 184478) | Arctic peat soil microbial communities from Barrow, Alaska - NGEE Surface sample 415-1 deep-092012 (SPAdes) | ecosystem: Environmental > Terrestrial > Soil > Wetlands > Peat ...
GTATCTCATTCCGCCGGTGACCGATTTCCTGCGCAAGAACTACCCCGAGGCCTGCGAACTGGTGGCTCCCCTGGCGATCGGCAGCCACCGTGACCATGTCTTGACCCGCACCGCCGCTGAACGGCTGGGAGTCCCCCTCTGGCACTATGCCGATTACCCCTACCTGATCTACAGCGAACACGATCTCGCTGATTGGGTGCCTTCCAAAGCCGAGACCTTCTCATTGGAGATCACCCCCGCAGGCTTGAAGGCCTGGCAGGACGGATTCGCCTGCCAGTGCTCACAGATCCCCCTGCTGTGGGTGGATGAAGACGATATGCGCCTCTCCATCGAAAAATATCTCCTCTCGGGATATGGGCATACCCTGTGGAAGTTTTAACTGCAGGGGCAACTGGAATGGATGACAATAGAAAAAATAAGTTCATTCACTTTGAATCCCCGTTGATGGACCCTATCCTCCCTTTCGATTAAATAAAGGAAAAATGACCATGTTATGGATCACCCGCTCTCACGTTCATGTGGACCGAGTCGCCTGTCCCTAGCTCATCACCCGCTTCATCGATAATGATGCCGAATTCCTGTTCGTCCCTGCCAGCCAGATCGAGAAGGTCGCCAGGGAGCAGGAAGCCATCCCTTTTGACGCCCCCGGCGTGGAATTTGGTCACCACGAAGGTCGCTGCTCGTTCGAGTCCATTATTGCCAGGTATGACCTGAAGGAACCTGGCCTGGTGCGCCTGGCACAGATCGTCCATTCCGCCGATGTTTCCGAGGACATCGACAAGGATCCTATCGCCCGCGGCCTGGAGGCCATCGCCAGCGGTTTCAGCCTGCGGTTTCCCGAAGATGAGGAGAACCTGGCGCACCAGTTCGATGTCTACGACGCGTTGTATGCATGGTGCTGCTTACAGGTTGCCAGAAAATAAAGAATAGGGTTTCGCAGGACAGGTTCTCGCAAGGAAGCGTGATATAATCATCTTACAACCCAAGGTTGACGGTTAGCAGGTGCCAGTCCTTTTGCATAGCTGGTGCTTTTTTTTGCCCTGTTCGAATATGGAGGCGCTGTGGCACTTCAAATTGGTGATCCGGTAATGCACTGGAGCTACGGTCTCGGACAGGTTGTCGGGCTGGAGGAACGGGATTTTTCCGGTAAAACAACCCTTTACTATGCGGTCAAGGTCAACGATATGACCGTCTGGGTCCCCGCGGATGCCAATTTGGCGGATCGATTGCGACCTCCTACCTCGCCAGCCAGGTTCAAGAAGCTTTTTTCCATTCTTTCCGGTTCCGGGGAACCGCTCCCCGAGGATCGACTGGAACGCAAGAGCTGGCTGGTGGAACAACTGAAGGATGGACGGGTCGAATCTCTCTGCCGAGTAATCCGTGACTTGTCTGCATACGCCCATGGCAAATCGTTGAATGAGAACGACCAGCTTATTCTTAAGCGCGTCCAGAAAGTGCTGGTTGACGAATGGGGCTTTTCCCTATCGATCCCCGTGATGCAGGCCGAGTCTGACCTGTACCGCCTGTTGGGTTCCGGCACCGCCGGAGATTGAGACAGACCATGTTTACCGATGAAAAGAGAGGCGTACGGGAGATCGTGGAACGCTATGCCCGCACGGGCAGCACCACAAATAATCAAGTCAAAGTGACCCTCCTGCCCAACGATAAGACCTCCTTCGTGGAACGAAACGGCGAAGATGGCCGCACCATTCTGCTGGACGAATATAACGTGGATGGGAAGATCATCTGGGCCGGTTATAGCACGCGCAGCGGGACGGTCTACCTGAGCAACGTCACCCGCAGGTAAGGGCGTCTGCTTCCTGCCGGATTGCCCCGCACCAGGATCGCAGGGCTAGCTCAGCCAGGGGTTGATCCGGGATGCTTTTTTATCAAATCGATCACGAACATCACTGGAATTTTTAGGATAAGGAGTTGATACTGATGAACGAAAAGACCAGCCCGACCAAATTAAAACGATTGTCCAAAAGCCAGCGCAAGCATGTGCGCCGGATGAAGCAGGCAGCCCGCAAGATTGCCACTAATCCCAATTAACCAGTCAAAAAATAAATACCAGTCAAAAATCCGCCATTCATGGCGGATTTTTGTTTGCCCACTGCTTTATGTGTTTTGAGGGACAACCGGTACAAAATCCCAAAAAGATTCCAATATTGAACAGGTTCATCTTATTATATATAGCATTTCTTATTATAATGGTTATATAGATTGCTCTTGGCCCATTGGATCACCCCAAAGGGGTGGCCTGCAGGTTTGCAGCCCGAGATTGGCTGCACCCCTTAACCGTGGGTTGGAACAAGACAGCCTGGTTTATTGATAAATCAGAAAAGGAGAAGATCAAATGGGAATATTATCCTGGATCGTTGTTGGAGCGATCGCTGGATGGCTGACCGGATTGGTATTGAAAGGTCATGGGTTCGGCCTCTTCGGTAACATACTCGTGGGTGTCGCAGGGGGGCTGGTCGGTGGTTGGTTGGCTGGTGTGCTCTTACACTTGCCAGATATCGTGAACGGCATCAACTTTACCAGCATTCTGGTCGCATTTCTGGGTGCGGTTGTTCTAATGCTTGTCATCCGGCTGTTACGAGGTCGCTAACCGTTTCGTTGCTCGACCTCTGACCGCTACAGGTTCTTTCAAACTAGATCCGTCCTTCAGGGCGGGTCTTTGAATTCCGGTTGCACTTCAGGGGGAAGTATTCTTGTATACATTTACATTAGAATCTGATTAGACGTATATATATTGCATAGATATTGTCTTGCTTTATTGGACAATATGGGTTAGAATTATCCTATAAAGAATAAGAAACCTGATAGGTTATAAAGGAGTTTATTATGAACGACAGAGAGATAGTTGTAGAAGAACTGGTCAAGACCTACCCTGGGAAGGTGAAAGCCGTCCAAGGGGTTAACTTCTGTGTGGAGGCCGGCCAGATCTTTGGTTTCCTCGGCCCGAACGGCGCCGGGAAGAGTACCACTATAAAAATATTAACCACCCTGGCCCTCCCCACTTCCGGTCGGGTCACAGTCGGAGGCTATGACGTGGTTAGTCAGGCCACGAATGTCCGTCGCATGGCCGGGGTTGCCCTTCAGGATGTGGGCATCGATCCCCTGATGAAGTCCATGGAACTGCTCGTCCTGCAGGGACGGCTATATGGTGCCTCCAAAACGGAAGCGACAGCCCGCGCTCATGAATTGCTGGAGTTGGTCCAATTGTCGGACGCCGTATCTCGCCGGGCAGGCACCTACAGCGGTGGGATGCGCCGGCGGTTGGACCTGGCCATGGCGTTGGTCCACCAACCCAAGATCCTATTCCTTGACGAACCCACCACCGGGCTTGACCCGGCCAGCCGCAGGGATATTTGGCGGGAAGTACGTCGCCTCAACCGTGAGCTTGGAATCACTATATTCCTCACCACCCAGTACCTGGAAGAGGCAGATGAATTAGCTGATAACGTGGCAATCATTGTCGGCGGCAAAATTGTTGCCGAAGGTACCCCGGCGAGACTGAAGGCATCCATGGGTGAGGAGTCCATCAACCTGGTCTTCGACAGTCCGGACCTGGCCGAAAAGGGCTGCCAGTCCCTTGAACGTATGGGCGAGCGCATCCAGCTTGACCGGGACACGGTCCGGCTCTACCTCAGCAAGGCCGCCGGCTCCATTCCAGCCGTCATCAACCAGCTCCAAGGAGCTGGCCTGACTCCCATCTCCCTGACGCTGACCCAGCCAACCCTCGATGATGTTTTCCTGCAGGTTACCGGCCAACGTCTGGTCGCATCCGAAGTCGTTCAAACCAAATCCACTCAAGCCCCTCAGCGGGCGGAGGCAAAATAATCATGAAAACAAAACTGCTGACAAATCAAGTTTTAATAAAAACGGATGATATGGAGACAGCTCATCCTGTTAAAAGCGGGACGATTTCCCTCCCATTGCATGTCTTCCTGCTGGTCATTCGTTCGCTAACGACCCTTTTACGCACCCCGGAGGCGCTCCTGCCTCCGATCGCCATCAGCATTTTCTTCCTGGTCATCTATCAATCCACCCTGGGCAAGGCGGCTGGTTTCATTCCCGGTATCGGTGGTTCCTACCTGGGCTTCATCCTGCCTCTCTCCATCGTGAGCGGATCATTGTCCGGATCCGGTATAGCTGCCCAGAACCTGGTTCGCGATATTGAGCGCGGTTATTTTGATAAATTACTGCTTACCCCGGTACGGCGGGCAGCCCTGCTGATCGCCCCGATCCTGGCTGGTGCGGTCATTCTCGGTCTCCAGGCTGCCATCGTTGTTTCCGTTGGATTGCTCTTGGGACTCAAACCTGTCACCGGTTTACCCGGTCTCCTTGCGGTGATCGGACTGGGGGTCCTGCTCGGGATTGGCTTTGCTGGTTTTACGGTCTCGGCTGCACTGGGGAGCGGGAGCGCCGCGGCAACACAGGGCGCCTCCTTCCTGTTCTTCCCTCTCACCTTCCTGGCTCCGACCTTTGTCCCCCTCTCCCTTCTTTCCGGTTGGCTTGAGGTGGCGGCCAAGGCCAATCCCATCACCTATGTTTTGGAGGCCATGCGTTCCCTACTCAACACAGGTTGGGACGCAAAGGCCATCGGCACCAGCATCCTGGCTTGCCTGATCCTGGCAGTCGCCATGTATGCACTGGCAGCTTTTGCCCTAAGTGTGCGTATCCGCCGCACTTAATTCCCCAGACCGCTCCATCTATCGGTTTTTTTTAAGAACCTGGGCACAATTAACCAAAGAGACCTGGCTTTATCGCCTGGTCTCTTTTAATCCAATTCTAAAATAGAATAAGCTCCCTCCCGCAGCATGGTTTAACGCAAAGAAAATCATTCACCTCTCCACCTCGCCAGCAGTTTCACTAAACTAGCTCGTTCTGGACCGCATAATGGGTGAGCTCGGCATTTGTCTTCATATTCATTTTTTCCAACAGCCGTGCCCGGTAGGTGCTGATCGTCTTGGCGCTGAGCCCCAGCTCGCTGGATATTTCCTTGACTTCCTTGCCGGAAGCGATCAGGCACAGCACCTGATACTCGCGATCGGACAGGTGTTTGTGCAGGGGTTGATCATCCTCATGCCGGGCATACCGCACCAGTTCGTCTGCCACATCTGCGCTGATATATTCCCCGCCGTGCAGGATCTTGTGGATCGCCTGCACCAATTCTTCTGGCGCACTTTCTTTATTCAAATATCCAGCCGCACCGGCCCGGATGGTCCGAACTGCATACTGATCTTCTGGATACATGCTGAGGATCAACACTGGCAGTTGCGGGTGGTCCAGCTTGATCTGTTTCAATGCTTCCAAGCCATTTCCGCCAGGCATGTTCAGGTCCAAAACCACAATATCCCAGTACTCTTTGCTGACTTTTTCCAACAGCTCATGTGCATTTTGCGCTTCGCCAAAAGTGGCCTGGGCAAACGCATCTTTTAATATTTGCTTGACACCATGGCGTACGACAGCGTGATCATCAGCCAGTAGAATTCTGAGCATCACCCATCTCCAGTTCTTCTATCTCTTCCTTTGCCTTGTTTGACGGGAATGGACACCGTGACAATGGTCCCATCATCTGGCACACCTTGAATGTCAAAGTTACCGCCAAGACGCTTGGTGCGCTCCCGCATCCCAAGCAGACCCAGCGAAAGCGGGCTGGCGATTTCCTGCTCTTGAATACCCCGCCCGTCATCGTGGATCTGGAGCGTCAGCAATTCAGGCGTGACCGCCAGTTTAACCCCGATGTGATTTGCCCTGGCGTGACGCTCGACATTTGTCAACGCTTCCTGGAAGATACGGAACACTGCCAGGGCCTGGGCGCGGGCCGGGGGCAAGTCTTCACCAGTGACAGTCACCTCGCACACAATGCCCGTCCGTTTCTCAAAATCGCGCGCCTGCCATTCGATCGAGGCTGCCAGCCCAAGATCGTCAAGCATGCCTGGCCGCAATTCCGTTGCAATGCGCCGCACGGTTTTGATCATCGTGTCCATCTGCTCCGTGATGATTTTGGCTTTTTGAGCCATGCTGGCGTCCTTTTTCCCCAAGCGCTCGTTTAACCAGGCCAGGTCAAACTTCATGGCGGTCAGCGCCTGCCCCAATTGATCGTGCAGTTCCCGCGCAATCTGCGTCCGTTCCTCTTCACGTGCCAGTTCCAGGTTGGCAGCCAGCGCCTGCAGTTGTTTGGATGATTCTTTGAGTTCTGCAACTCTCAACTGGCGCTCCTGGTATGCAAGGGCATTCTGGATAGCGATGGATGCGGCTGGTGCAAGTGCCATGAGCATTTCCTGATCGCTGATCGTGAAGCCCTCACCGTCCAGCTTGTTGCGGATGTCAAAATAACCCAGCACCTCGCCGGATGAATCCAGGATGGGAGTGCAGATAATGGAGTGCACATCGGAATTGATCGGCAGCTCATGCTGCATGACTGGATCGTTCGCTGCGTCGCTCGTGCCGTATGGGATCTTGTACTGCAAAACCCACCCGGGTATGCCCTGTCCGGAAGGCCAGGTAAACTCAAATGGAATGGCCACGCCCTGATGAAAATATTTGCGGACAGTCATGCCTTCGATGGTGCGCAGGCCTGCGAACCCGCTCTCGCCATGGACAATCCGGATGGCTTCCTGGGCCAGCTCATCCAGGATGGTGCCAACATCGAGTGTTGCATTCAATTTATTGCTGATGCGGAACAGGGTCTGGATCATGGCTTCGGACTGTTTCACTTGGACAATCGCTGCGCTCAGCTCAGAGGTGCGTACGCTCACGCGCTGTTCAAGTTCTGTATTAAGACGCTGACTTTCATGGTATAGCCGGGCTTTTTCCAGATAGATGGCGATATGTCTGGCAAGATTCTCCGCCAGGGCGAGGGCACTCCGGTCAAACCGGCGGCCTGATTCCGCTGCCACAAAGGTGATCACCCCCAGGGTTTTCGGGTGGGTGATCAATGGCACGATCATGTACGATTTGATCGCTGCCGCGGAAGCCAGGAGGTCCGCGGCCACATCGGTGACCAATTTCGGTTCACCACTGCGTAGTACCGCGGGAATTCCATCGGTTTCATCAATCGGTAGATGGTTTTGAAGCCACTCATTCGCTGCCTGCAGGTTGACCATCTCGGCAGGCTCCAAGGCCACCTGCTCGATCGAGCCATCGACCTTCAGCAGGTGAACAGCACACCAGTCGGCGATCTGCGGCACGGCGAGTTGTGCCAGGATGGTGAGCGGCGCTTCATAATCCACGGCATCACTGAGCAGTGCAGCAGCCCCCGCCAGAAGCCGGTTGGCCTCCTCGAGCTGCTGATGCTCGTTGCCGTCATGTGAAAATCCTGTGAAGCCGATCAAGGTGCGCAACTCCCCTTGAATAAGGCTGGCGCTGACCTCGGCCATGAAGCTTGCACCATCCCGCCCTTGTACTGAAAATTCTCCCGACCAGCTCTCGCCGCTCCGCAGCAGCTCCAGGTTCGCGAGGGCCGTCTCCATCAGCAGCGGGGCTACCAGCACATCGGTAAGCTTGCGACCTTGAACTTCCTTTGCTTTCCAACCAAGAAGAGTCTCAGCAAAACGGTTCCAGTAGAGAATGTGGCTTTCCAGGTCAACAACCAGAACTGCCTGCTCGATCACTTTCAGCAGTTGCACTTGAAGACGACGTTTCTCTTTAGTGGATAAAGAAACTGATTGAGGCTTCATTAAATGGTTTGACCTTTCTTCAGGGGGCCGATCAATAGGTTAAACGGCTCCGGTAATAGCGTCAGATATTTCATTATAGCTCTGGTTTATCCGGCTGGCGCGATTTTTTAGCCGGTGTAGGACAAACACTGACAACCGGTCTCAACATTGACTTACATGCAAATCAGTGAGCCGCTGATAGCCAGTGACGACCTTAACCGATATAGTGGATGCAGGTACGCGAATATTTTTACCTGAATTTGATCAGTAAGGAGAAAATCATATGGGAATTCTATCGTGGATCGTTGTTGGAGCGATCGCCGGCTGGTTGAGCGGACTGGTTGTGAAAGGCTCCGGCTTTGGCTGCATCGGCGATATCGTTGTAGGGGTCCTTGGCGGACTGCTCGGCGGCTGGCTGGCGAGCTACCTCTTTCATCTGCAGAATGCTGTGAATGGGATCAACTGGCAAAGCATCCTGGTCGCCTTTATAGGTGCTGTCCTGTTAATGCTCGTCGTCCGTTTGTTCCGCGGTGGTAGATAACAGTTGCATCGGGATTTACGGGTAATGGACCACCTGCATGGTAGATGAAAATAAACAACAGGCAAAGGACCTGGGGATTGGGATTGATTGTGCTGGCGATGCTGCTTTTTTTCCGGGTCTCCTGCAGTTGCCCGGCGCTTTTTCGCCAATGGTAACTCCATTTTCCCCCGAAAATGGTCGGTTATATTTCAGAAATGGAGACTTTCAATGAATACCATGACTTTAAGCATAATCCTGGTCGTCGCAGCCGTTTTGATAGGAGCTGTGCTTGTTGTACTGATTTCCGGCCGTAGGAAGAGCAGTAAAAATCTTCGCGAGAAATATGGCTCCGAATATGACCTGACCCTGGAAAAATCAGGGAACCGTAAAGCTGGTGAAAAAGCTCTCCAGGGACGGGAAGACCGGGTCAACAAGCTGGATATCCACGACCTGGATGCAAAGGAAAGAAATCGCTATCAGGCTGAATGGATTGAGATCCAGGCCAACTTTGTGAACGATCCCCCCAAATCGGTCGAGGATGGGGACAAACTGATTTCAAAGGTGATGATCGCCCGGGGATTCCCGGTAAACAATTTCGAACAGCGTGCTGCGGATGTTTCGGTCCTGTATCCGGATTTCGTCACCAATTATCGCAACGCAGAGGCGATCGCATTGAAGAATCGGTCAAACGGAGCTTCAACTGAAGAACTCAGGCAGGCGATGGTTTATTACCGCAACCTGTTTAATGAACTGCTGGGAACTGTCGAAGGTACAGAAGCTGTAATCGAAGAAACCAAACCCACGGATGATAAGATGGTAACTCCGTGAGCCATGATAACTATCACTAATGACAAGGAGAAATGATATGGAAGCAACCCAGGATATTCTGGCCGGCAAATGGCATGAAGTCAAGGGACTGGTGCGACAAAGGTGGGGCAAACTCACCGATGATGATCTCATCCGGCTGAGCGGGAAGACAGAAGAACTTGCCGGCCTTTTGCAGCAGCGTTACGGTTACGGCAAAGCCCAAGCAGAGAATGAAATAAATGGCTGGTTGCACGACCCCGACCGACATTCTTAGACATCTCATTGGCCAGTAAACCAGTCATTCATACAAGGATGATTGTGAATCTTTAGTATTAAGAAAAGGAGAACAAAATGTCAAACGAAAACCGGACATCTGAAGTAACCTCAGTCCAAAAGGAGCAGGGCGGTGAAAAACGTATCTCCACATTTAAGGCCACCCAGCTGGTCTGGCTGATTTTTGGAATACTCGAGGCATTGCTCGCTTTGCGCTTCGTGCTCAAATTAATTGCTGCCAATCCGAACAGCCCGATAGCAGTGCTGCTGTATGGGTTTACGGATATATTCCTGTGGCCCTTCGCTGGCTTGATGCCTACCCCTGCAGCCAGTGGTATGGTTTTGGAGATCTCCACCCTGATAGCCATGATCGTCTACGGACTGATTGGATGGGCCATTGAAAGAATCATCTGGGTGCTATTCTATCGCCCGCGTGGCCCAATTCAGCAAGTTACGCAAACCACGAGCAGTGAACAGCACACGGATACGCAACAGCCGCCGAAATAAGCCTCAAACAAAGGGATTTGAAAGGATACAACTGATGATCACAATCGCCTTTGTACTATCTATGCTCCCATTTCTCGCTATTGCTGGCGCGAATATGCTTGTCTCAAACATCCACCCCGACGAGCTGAACACCATGGGTGTTGATAAAAAGTCATAACAGATGGCGCACATCCTAAATTGATCATCATTGGACGGCAGGATAATAATCACACAAAGGAGATTATGTATGGAAAAAACCACACCTAAACATAAAGCTGAAGCAATACACCCGGAAACTTTTCTCGCTGGATTTCTGATCGGAAGCCTGGCTGGCGCTGTAACAATGCTGTTGTTCGCACCTCAATCTGGGCAGGAAACTCGCCAGCAAATCCAGGAGACTGCCATTGAGCTGCGCGATCAAACAGAGGCGGCGGTGGAAGGCAGCATGGCAAGGATTCGCACCAGAGCTGGCCAAATCAAAACAGAGGTTACCGACAAGGCCAGGGAACTAAAACAACAGGGGCAGGATGTGCTCGTCGAACAGCTTGGTCGTGTTTCTGCTGCCGCGGAAAACGGACAAATAGCGATCCAGGGCAAGTCCGGTTGATCTGCCCTGTTGTTATGCGTCATTGCAAGAGCAACAAATATAAACCGAATGGATGAAAGCTGAACCTGCCTCCTCTGGCGGACGGTAACCAATAATAGATCTTGCAATGACACAATCAATTCTCCAGGGTTTCACTTTAACAAAGACAAGTCAATCTGAGCTCGATCTCCTGCGCGTTCCGGTAGGGAATCTGCCTTTATGATGTCACCCCCCTATGAATGGACATTCAGGAAAGTGGTATGGGAGACTCTTGTCCTCGTTTTTGTCGCCCTTAGCTTCTGGCTTCTTTATCGCTTTAACCAAATCGTTTTCATCCTATTCATTGCCATTGTTTTCGGTACGGTGATCAGGCCAGTTGTAGCCTGGTTGCACCGGCGAGGACTACCCCCGGTGGCGGGGGTTGTCCTTGTCTATTTCCTGCTTCTTATCTTCATCATCAGTTTCTTCTTATTGTTATTTCCTTTGATTGCCGATCAATTCGGGAAAATTGCCGCCTCCATACCAGGTTACTACCAGAGCCTGCGTGCGTGGTTGGTTGGTAATCCTAACCAATTGATCCTGCGCCTGGGTAATTTCCTCCCGACGGCACTACCAAGTCTGGGGGCAACGCAGCAAACAGGACAGCAGATGTTGGCTACTGCCGAGCAGGCGGCAGGTTATGTGGCCTCCACTGTAAACATCCTCTTTACAGTGACAGCTGTTCTGCTCCTGGCTTTTTATTGGACGCTCTACGGCACTCGTACAATCCAATCCCTATTGATGCTGGTCCAAAGTAGCCAGCGCGAGAGCATTAGCGAATTGATCTCAGCCATGGAAACCAAGCTTGGTTTCTATATTGCCGGACAAGCCATCCTTTGCCTGGTCATCGGCGTCCTGGCATTGGCTGTCTATCTGCTTGTCGGCCTACCCAATGCCCTGGTGCTGGCGCTCGTGGCTGCCGTTATGGAAGCCGTGCCAATGGTTGGACCGTTTCTCGGTGCCATCCCTGCGGGCGTCATTGCATTATCCATCTCGCCATCCAAGTTGGTCTGGGTGATCCTCGGCTCGATTGTGATCCAGCAGGCGGAGGGTAGCCTTTTAGCTCCACGTATTATGCGGAAAGCGGTGGGGGTCAATCCGCTTGTCTCCCTACTTTCACTATTTGCCTTTAGCTCTTTGTTCGGGATTGCCGGCGCGCTAATGGCAATTCCCATGGCAGCGATTATTCAGCTCTTGCTTGATCGCTTTATCTTTAATCCAGCAGCGATGGAGCCGGAGGTCTCGGCCCGTCGCGATCTTGCCAGCCGTCTGCGCTATGAAGCCCAGGATCTAGTCCAGGGCATGCGCACGCAGGCGCGGGTCAAGAAAATTGGCACAGATCAATGGGTTAAGCAAACCGATAAAGTGATGGATGAGATCGAGGCAATCACGACCGACCTCGATTCTCTCCTGGGTCAGGTCAATACTCCAGGCGAACCATGACAAAGAAACTTATTGTTATA
>Ga0207931_1000733_pt1 | contig 11839 bp, 10 predicted proteins | sample NGESurdeep092012_2_FD_184478 | JGI IMG/M metagenome (GOLD analysis project Ga0207931, IMG submission 184478) | Arctic peat soil microbial communities from Barrow, Alaska - NGEE Surface sample 415-1 deep-092012 (SPAdes) | ecosystem: Environmental > Terrestrial > Soil > Wetlands > Peat ...
GGCGGGCACAGGCGCGGCGGGCGCAGGCGCGGCGGGCGCAGGTGGCCGACGCGAGCGTTTCCGAGCCCGCTCCTAGCCTCACGACCATCGTCTTGCGCCTGCCGTTCCGCCCACCACTCGACGCAGCCGGCCTGCTCGGCTTCTTCGCCGCGCGAGCGGTGCCCGGCCTCGAGGAGGTCCAGGGCGCTACGTACCGGCGCACCCTGAGTCTCGCGCACAGCCCAGCCGTCCTCGAGCAGGCGCCCGGCGACGGCCACGTCACCGCCACCATCCACCTCGCCGACCTGCGCGACCTCGCCGTGGCCGTGAGCCGCTGCCGCGCCCTGCTCGACCTCGACGCCGATCCGCAGGCGGTCGACATGACGCTTGGCAGCGACCCGCTGCTGGCGCCGCTCGTGCGCCGCGCACCCGGCAAACGCGTGCCGGGCGCCGCCGACGGCGCCGAGCTCGCCGTCCGCGCCGTCCTGGGGCAGCAGGTCTCCGTGGCTTCGGCGCGTCGCACCGCGGCGCGGATCGTCGGGAGCCTCGGGGAGCCGCTGGCGCAGCCCCTCGGCTCGCTCACCCACCTCTTCCCGACTCCCGAGGTGCTGGCCGAGGCCGAACCCGCGCTGCTGCCGGTGCCCGCCGCACGCGCCGCGACCATCCGTGCCCTCGCCGAGACGCTCGCCGACGGTCGCATCACTCTCGACCCCGGCGCCGATCGCGACGAGACCCGCCGACGCCTCCTCGAGATCCCCGGCATCGGCCCCTGGACCGCCGAGTACGTCGCCATGCGCGCCTTGGCCGACACCGACGCCTTTCCGGCCACCGACGTCGGCGTGCTCCGCGGCCTGTCTGCTCTCGGCGCGCCGCTCGGCGCCCCCCCGGACGCCAAGGCCGCCAGTGCTCTCAGCGAGCGCTGGCGGCCTTGGCGCGCCTACGCGGTGATGCACCTCTGGGGCGTCGCCTAGACGCGTGCCACGAGCGGTCGGGAAGCAACGCCGCCGTTACTCAACCCGGCGCCAGCCCCTGACTCGTCACTGCTCAAGCCCGTCACTCGTCGCTGACGCCCGGGAGCCAGGCGGATGGCCCGTCGAAGATCGCGTCGTTCTCCGCCGCGGACTCTGCACCGGATTCCCGCCCGGGCACCAGATAGCCATGGCCTGCAGAGACCAGGAACTCCTCGATGGTGGGCCGCCTCACCGGCCGCATGGCAGCGCGCTCCTCAGCCGCGAGCTGCCGCTCGGCGACCGCGCGTTCTTCGGCAGCGAGACGCCACTCCTCCGCCAGCGACCGCGCCCGAGGCTCCCCGCCCACCGGCCGATCATCTCGAGGCCGATCTTGTCGGAGGCAAACGTATCGCTGGCGAAGCGACTCGCGAGCATTGTACGCGCTCGTCGGGAAGCTTCCAGGCGTTCGGCGCCGGAGCCGCGACGTGAGGGCCGCGCCTCCGCCCGTCGCTACTGCCGGGTCTGCGCGCGGCGTCAGCCCGCGACGTCCGCGTTGTCGAAGGCCTCGCGATCAGCGGTGCCGCCGCCGTTCCCGCCGTTCCCGCCGCCGTTCTTGAGATAGGCGATCAGGTCGTCGGCGATCAGGGGCACCACGTCTGGGAGCATGTGCGGCATGAGGTTGTCCATGACCTGGGGCAGCATCTCGGGCATCTGCTCGGCCATGTAGTCGGGCATCGGCACGATGTCCTTGATGCGTGCGATCATCGTCGGCATCACCTTGGGCATCATCTGCGGCAGCAGCTTGGGGAAGAGCGTCGGGAACATCGGCTTCATCGCCTCCATCGCTCCCGGCATCTTGGCCATGCCCTTCATCATGCCGCCCATGCCGGCCGGCATCGCATCGACCAGCTCGGGCCACATCGTCTTCATCAAGTCGGCGAAGCCCTGCGGCGTCAACAGCTTGATCATCGCGTCGAACACCGCCCACTGGGCCTTGACCTCGGGGTTCGGGTCGGGCAGGTCGAGGCCCAAGGCCTCGGCGCTGAAGCGCGCCAGGTCGACGACCTCGATTTCGCTGTCGTTCTTGTCGCCGGCCACGCGCAGCTGGAACTCGCAGCACGGGCAGGCCGCCAGGATCTTGGTGGCACCGACGCTCCGCGCCTCCTCGTGCTTGTCGTTGCCGATGCGCGCCGCCGCGTCGGGATCGCTGATCAGCGTGAGCACGCTGCCGCAGCAGTGCGCCTCTTCACGGTTGAAGGGCAGCTCCACGAGCTCGGCGTTCGGGTTCGCGTTGATGAGGTTGCGCGGCTCCTCGTAGACGCCGCTCACACGCCCCATGTGGCAGCTGTCGTGCCAAGTGACCTTCTGCCTCTCGGACCCCTCCGGTGGCTCGGGGAACTCGAACTCGCCGGCGGCGATCTTCTCGCTCAGCACCTCGCTGTAGTGCTTGGCGGTGATGTCGAAGTCGATGCCGAGCTTGTCGCACCAATCCGGGTACACGTGCCGCCACATCATGTTGCAGGCGGGGCAGCTGGTGACGACGGTTTCGGCGCCGGCCGCCTTCACGTTGGCGATATTGGTCTTCATCACGTCCTCGAACTGCTCCCATTTGCCGGCCACCAGCATCGGCGTGGCGCAGCAGAGCTCCTTGGTGCCGAGGTAGGTGAAGTCCACATCGGCCGCGTCGAGCAGGCGCACGCTGGCCTCGCCGATGTCCTTCTCGACGAAGCTCGCCGTGCAGCCGGCGAAGTAGACCGTGTCGGCCTTGTGGTGGGGGCCGTGCTTCTCGAGCAGCTCCTCCGGGAACCAGGCGTCGCGGTCCTGCCGGTACCCGGCCCAGATGTCACCCTGGCCGGCGAGCGCGGCGCTCATCATCTCGAAGGGCGGCAGGGTCATGTGTCCCTGGTCCTGGATGAGCTGCCCGCGCAGCTTCATCCAGCTCGACTCGATCGGCAGAGCTGCGGAGCAGCGGTTGTTACACAATTCGCAGGTGGTGCAGACGACGAACGTCTTCACCTGCTCCTCGGTCATCTTCTCGCGGCCGGCCATGTACTCGCGCAGCCAGTACCACTTGCCGCGCGGGCTCTGGCTTTCCCAGCCGCGGCCGTAGAACTGGTCGCACTGGTCGACGCAGTAACCGCACTGCGAGCACGAGTACGCGTACCAGGAGACGTCGCCGGGGATGCCCTTCACAGGGTCCCCGGGGCGCTCGCCCACGTTGCTGGTGACGCGATTGCCGAGCGCCCTGATCTGGGTCTCGAACTTGCCGGCGAAGGACATCATCGTACCGGTGACGCCGTTCTCGGTGACCTTTAGCGGGTTGAGGATGCCCTTGGGGTCGACCTCGGCCTTGAAGGCGCGGATGCGCTTCATGACGTCCGCGCCCATCACATCGTCGGCCTTGCCGCCGAAGTAGAGGCCGGTGCTGTAGGCGCGCCCGCCGTGCTGCTCAGCGACCTTCATCACGCTGAGCGCGAGGCCGAAGACGAGATTGTAGCTGAACTTGCGCTCGTCTGCCGGGATGAAGCCGAGGATCACGGCCTCGGGCTTGCCGCCGCGGCCGCTTCCTACGATCACCCCTTCCTTGACGACGGGGTGATCGATCACGGCCTCCACGTCGCTCAGCGACTCGCCGAGCTCGCCCAGCGGCACGATGACCTCGCTCGGCACGAGCGACGGGCCGAGCCGCTTGACGACCATGAACTTGAAGCGGTGCTCCCACTCGTGCTGCGCGATCTCGTCGCTCAGGCGCTGCGCGTCGTAGGCCGCCAGGATCTTGGCGACGCCGTGTTCTACGGCGGCGGCGTTGGCGACCGTGTACGCCAGAGTGAAGATGTAGCTCTCGGGCAGCTCGACGCGCTTCTCGACCGCGTGGCCCATGTGCATCTGCACCGGAGCCTCGTTCTTGAGCGACGCCATGCGCGGATTGATGAAGCTCATCGACCAGACCGGCAGGTGCTCGCCGTGGATCTCCTCGATGATGCGCTGCAGGCACTTGCTCTTGTTGCAGCCGATGGAGAGGACCTGCAGCGGCTCGAGCGGCATCACCTTGAGCTTCACCTCGGTGACGAACCCGGTGATGCCCTCCGCGCCGGCGATCAGATCGAGGTCGCCGCCGGCGAACTCGCGAATCTCGCCGCCCGGCAGCGCCGCCTTGGCGCCGACGACGTTGTCGGCGAAGAAATCGTACGCGTAACTGCCGAAGCCGGCGCCGCCCTGGCCGAGCCAGCCGCCGACGGTCGAGCTCGGGTAGCTCGACGGATACAGGCGCAGGGTCAGGCCATGCGGCGCGAGCGCCCGGTCGAGCTGTTCCCAGGTGATGCCGGGCTGCACGGTCACTTCGCCCAGCTGTTCGTCAACCGCAATGACATCCTTCATGAAGTAGAAGTCGACGACGACGCCGTTCTTGACGGGGATCACGCCGCCATAGCCGCTCGTGGCCTTGCCGCGCGGCGTGAGGGTGATCTCGTTGTCGTTGGCCCAGCGCATGAGCCGCGCAAGCTGCTCCGCAGTGCGCGGCTGCACCACGGCGTCCGGAACGGTATTGCCAATCACCGGCTTCACCATGCTCGGCATAGCGGCGATGTCGTGGCCGTAGAGCTTGCGCTCGGTCTTGTCGTAGGTCACCCGATCACCGAAGAGCTCGTCGAGGAAGGTCTTGTGCTGGGTGGTCAAGGAAGCCACGCGATCACGCGTCCTTTCTCATTGTGAGATCAGCCCTTGGGCGAGCTTGGCTTGCTCGGTGAGGCCACCGAGGAGCACCGCACGCATGAGGTCGAGCGCCTCGATGACGCGCTCGTCGGAAAGCGAGTAGCGCACGCTCGTGCCCTCGCGCTCGGTCAAGACGAGGTGCCGCTCGCGGAGGACCTTGAGATGCCGCGATGCCGTCGGCTGCGGCACGTCGAGAGCCTCGGTGAGCTCCGTGACGGTCTTGGGGCCGTCGGAGAGGGCGTAGAGGATGAGGATGCGCTTCGGGTCGGCCAGCGCCTGGCATATGTTCGCGTGAAGAAGGTTCACTTCGTACTCGAGGCGTTCGTCCACTCTGGTGCGACCTCCGTGACGTGTCCTGCTGACGCCGAATCCCGACCACTCTGGTCGGACTGACATTCGGATATGCGTCTATCCGAATACCCCCCGTTATTATCGACTTTGTCAAGGAATGCGTCAAGCGTCACGAGGCCAACGGCCCGCCCTCCAAAAGCGTCCCCTTCATCGGCTTGACCGTTGATGCGAATGAGCGTATATAAGTAACTATGCAAACGCCTGACAATGGGAACCCGGCCCCCGCCGAGCTCAGGCCGCTCTTCCGCCTGCACGCGGAACTGTGCAAGGCGCTCGCCAACGAGCACCGCCTGGCGATCCTCTACGATCTCAGCCAGGGCGAGAAGTGCGTGAGCGACCTCGCGGCCGAGATCGGCATCTCCGTGCACCTCATGTCGCAGCACTTGCGGCTGCTCAAGGAGCGCCAGCTCGTGCGCTCGCGCAAAGCAGGCCAGACCGTCTACTACTCCATCACCAACCCCAAGTTCATCCAGGGCTGCACGCTCATCCGCCAGGCGCTGATCGAGCAGCACCAGGCCCGCGGTGAATCGCTGTTGGCGGCGGAGCTCCTCGACGCCATCCAGCACATGCCGTTGCCGGCGCCGCCAGAGTAGACGAGACCGCTCCCGAGCGGGGAGCGAGCACCACCCGGATCGCGTCGCGCAGAGGGACGCCATGACCTGCAGCACGCTCCGGCTTGAGAAAGCAATCACAAACACAAGCGTCGTCACGAAGGAGAGCATCATGTCAGAGGACCTCGGCTCCATCCAGGCAGAGAAGGTAGTGGACGCGCGCGGCACCTCGTGCCCCGGCCCCATCCTGGCCGCCAAGAAGGGCATCCCCGGCGTCTCCGTGGGCGGCGTCATGGAGGTCTTGGCCACCGACACCGGCACCCAGAAAGACCTCCCCGCCTGGTGCAAGAAGATGGGTCACGAGTTCATGGGCGTCGTCGAGGAGCCCGGCTTCATGAAGCTGTACGTCAAGAAGATGAAGTAATGACGGCCGTGGCTCAGGCACACGAGGACCAGGCGGCCGCGCCGCGGATCCTGGTCTTCTCCACCAACAACATCAGCGACCCGGGTATCGACCTGGCCGGCAGCTCGCACATGCACTATTCGCCCAACGTGATGGTCGTCAGCCTGCCCTGCACGAGCGGCATCAAGCCGAGCTGGGTGCTATACGCCGTGGAGCAGGGCTTCGACGGCGTCTTCATCGCCGCCGACGGCGACGAGTGCGCCTACCTGACTGACTGCAGTGAGCGCACGGCCGGGATCATGACGGACGCGCAAGCGCTGCTGGTGGAGAAGGGATACGAGCCACAGCGCGTGCGCATGGCCGCGATCTGCTCCGTCTGCGCGGAGCCCTTCACCAACTACATGCTCGAGTATTCAAGTTCCCTGGCCGAACTGGGACCGTCCCGGAAGGCGACCGCATGAAGTACGACGCTCTGGTGATCGGCAGCGGCATCGGCGGGATGGAGTCCGCTCTCAAGCTCGGCGACATGGGCTACAAGGTGCTTGTCGTCGAGAAGCAGGCCAGCGTGGGCGGCAAGATGATCCTGCTCAGCAAGGTCTTCCCCACGCTCGACTGCGCCAGCTGCATCTCCACCCCCAAGATGGCTGCCACCATCCATCACCCCAACATCGACGTCCTCACCTACGCCCAGGTCGAGGGCATCCGCGCCAACGGCGACGGCACCTACCACGCCAAGATCACGCAGAAGCCGAAGTTCATCGACGAGGTCGCCTGCACCGGCTGTCGCCAGTGCGAGATGGCCTGCAACGTGGCCGTGCCCGACGAGTTCAACGCCGACATGGTGTCGCGGCGCGCCGCCTACATCGCCTTCCCTCAGGCTGTACCGAAGAAGGCGGTCATCGAGCGCGCCGGCGTCTCGCCCTGCACCTTCGACTGCCCGGCGGGCATCAAGGCGCACGGCTACGTGGCGCGAGTGCGCAGCGGCGAGTACGACCAGGCCTTCGATCTGGTGCTCGAGACGACGCCGCTGGTCGGCAGCCTCGGGCGCGCCTGCTACGCGCCCTGCGAGGACGAATGCACGCGCGGCGAGCTCGAAGGCCCGCTGCCGATCCGCCGACTCAAGCGCTTCATCGCCGACCAGCGGTACGGTCAGGCGGAGCCCAAGGCAGTCGAGAAGCCCGAGCTCAACGGCAAGAAGGTCGCCGTCGTCGGCTCGGGCCCGGCCGGCCTCACCGCCGCCTGGCAGCTCGCCCTCAAGGGCTACGGCGTCAAGATCTTCGAGGCGGCGCCCACGCCAGGCGGCATGCTCAGCCTCGGCATCCCGGCGTACCGCCTGCCCAACGACGTGGTCGCCGACGACGTCGCCAACGTCACCGCCATCGGCGTCGAGATCGCGACCGATACTCGCGTCGACGATGTCGAAGCGCTCAAGCGTGACGGCTTCGACGCCGTCCTGCTGGCGACGGGCACGCACAAGTCCGTGGGTCTGCGCGTGCCCGGCGACGATCTGGACGGCGTCCAGAGCGCGCTCGACTTCCTCCGCGCCGTCAAGCTCGACGAAGGCGTCGACCTGGCTGGCAAGCGCGTGCTCGTCGTCGGCGGCGGAAACGTCGCCATCGACGCGGCGCGCACGGCGCGCCGCGTCGGCGCGGCCTCTGTCGCCCAGGCCAGCCTCGAACCCTGCGAGGAGATGCCGGCCCATGACTTCGAGGTCGAGGAAGCTCGGGCCGAGGGCATCACGCTGCACGACGGCTGGGGCATCGACCACTTCACCGGCGAGGGCCGCGTGCAGGGCGCCGAGCTCAAGGTCTGCACCTGCGTGTTCGACCCCGACGGCCGCTTCCACCCCGAGTACGACGAGAGCCAGCGCATGAGCCTCGAGTGCGACGCCGTCATCGTCGCCGCCGGCATGGGCGCCGACACCGAGGCGTTCGGCCTCGAGACCAACGCGAACCGCACGCTCAAGGCCGACCCCGCGACGCTGCAGACCGCCGTACCGCACGTGTTCGCCGGCGGCGACGTCGTCGGCGGACCATCCATGATCACCACGGCCGTCGGCCAGGGCCGCCGCGCCGCCTTCATGATCGACCGATACCTCCAGGGCGCCGAGCTCGACCCCGGCGCCTTCGACGAGACGCTTCCGGTCGTGGACAAGGCCGAGGTGCTCGGACGGCAGGACGTGTACGACCGCCGCGAGCCGTTCGAGTCGAGCGTCGCCATGAGCGCGGCGCCGACCGACTTCAGCGAGACCGAAGGGCCGATGACCGAGGACGAAGCGTTCCTCGGCGCCGCCCGTTGCCTCGACTGCGGCGTCTGCTCCGAGTGCCACGCCTGCGTCGACGCCTGCCCCGCCGAGGCGATCAAGCTCGACATGCAGGGCGAGGAGATCGAGGTCGAGGTCGGCAGCGTTGTCCTGGCCACCGGCTTCAACCTCTTCCCGGCCGATGCCAAACCTCAGTACGGCTACGGCCGCTACAAGAACGTCATCACCGGCATGCAGATGGACCGCCTGCTGGCCCCGACGCGGCCGTACAACGCCGTGCTGCGCCCCAGCGACGGCAAGCTGCCGGACAACATCGCCTACGTCATGTGCACCGGTTCTCGCGACGACACCGTCGGCAACCCGCTGTGCTCCAAGATCTGCTGCATGTACTCGGTCAAGCAGAACCAGCTCATCATGGGCGCCCTGCCGCTCGCCGACGTGACCGTCTACTACATCGACGTGCGCTCGGTGGGCAAGGGCTACGACGAGTTCTACCAGCAGGCCAAGGACATGGGCGCCAACTTCGTCAAGGGCCGCGTCTCTGGCGTCACCGAGACCGACGAGGGCAACCTCGTGCTCCGCTACGAGGACATCGAGAACGGCAGCGAGCTCGCCGAGGCCGAGCACGACATGGTCGTGCTTGCCGTCGGGGTGCAGCCCAACGCCGAGGCGCAGCGTCTCTTTGAGGACGGCGCCCTGGCGCTCGACGACTACTACTACGTCGGCGAGGCCGACGAAGACCTCGACCCCGGCCGCACCAACCTCCCCGGCGTGTTCGTCGCCGGCTCGGCCGCCGGAGCCAAGGACATCCCCGATTCCATCCTCCACGCGGGCGCCGCGGTCGCACAGGCCGCCGCTCACCTGGAACGCGCGAAAGTGAAGGTGCAGGCATGAGCGGCCGCAAGATCGGCGTGTACGTCTGCCAGTGCGGCGGCAACATCAGCGATCACGTCGACGTCGACAAGGTCGTCGCCGCCGTGGAGCATGACCCCGACGTGGTGGTCGCGCGCTCGGCGATGTTCACCTGCTCGGACTCGACCCAGCAGGAGATTATCGAGGACGCGCACGAGAAAGGCCTCGACGCGCTCGTCGTTGCCTCGTGCTCGCCCAAGCTCCACACGGTCACCTTCCGCGACGTCGCCAAACGCGCCGGCATGAACCCCTTCCAGTACACGCAGGTGAACGTCCGCGAGCAGTGCTCGTGGACCCACACCGACGACCACGAGGGCGCGACCGACAAGGCGGTGCGCCTGGTGCGCGCCGGCATCAACCGGACGCGCCTCACCGAGCCGCTCGAGCCGATCGTCGTCGAGACGACGCCGAAGAGCCTCGTCGTCGGCGGCGGCATCGCCGGCCTGCGCGCGGCCCTCGGGCTCGCCGAGATCGGGCTCTCCGTCTTCCTCGTGGAGAGGCAGCCCCAGCTCGGCGGCTGGGTCGCCGGCTTCGGCCATATGTACCCCCACGGCCGCAACGGCGCCGACCTGGTCGCCAAGCTCGAGGAAGCAGTGCGAGCGCACCCCGCTATCACGGTGTTCACGAACGCTGAGGTGATGAACAAGTCCGGCAGCTTCGGCAATCTCCAGGCGACGATCGCGGTGCACGGTGAACGGCTGGAGACCATCACCGTCGACGTCGGCTCGATCGTCGTCGCCACCGGCTTCGACACCTACGTGCCGGCGGCCGGCGAGTTCGGCTACGGCATCGACGGCGTCGTCACGCTGCCCGATTTCAAGAAGATGGTGGACGAGTCGGTCGGCCCCTTTAAGTACAACGGCCGACCGGTCAAGACCATCGCCTACGTCTATTGCGTCGGCAGCCGCCAGGGCGAAGACGTCCAAGGCGGCCACACCTACTGCTCGCGCTACTGCTGCACGGCCGCCGTGGACGCGGCGCTCGAGGCGGCCGCCAAGGGCGACCCGTCGCTGCGCCAGTACCACCTGTACCGCGACATGCGCACCTATGGTAAGTACGAGCTGCTGTGGGCCGAGTCGCGCGAGAAGGGCTCGCTCTACCTGCGCGTGCCCGACGACGAGCCGCCGGCGGTCGAGAAGCTTGCTTCCGGCGGCCTTAGGGTCACGACGAAGGACCTGCTCACCAGTGGCGAAGAGGTCGCCGTCCCGGCCGACCTCGTCGTGCTCGTCACCGGCATGGTGCCGCGCGAGAACGGCGAACTGGTCAGCGTGCTCAAGCTCCCGGTGGGCAACGACGGTTTCTTCAACGAGATCCACCCCAAGCTTCGCCCGGTTGAGACGATCGTGGACGGCGTCCTCATCTGCGGCGCCTGCCAGTCGCCCAAGAACTCGGCCGAGAGCGTCGCCAGCGGCCTCGCAGCCGTGACCCAGAGCGGCGCCATCCTCAAGCGCGGCTTCGCCGAGCTCGACCCGATGGTCGCCATCGTCGACACCGACGCTTGCACCTGGTGCGGCAAGTGCCTCGAGGCCTGCCCATACGCGGCCATCGAGCAGGTCGAAGAGGGCGACAAGGCGGTCGCCGGTGTCATCAAGACCGCCTGCAAGGGCTGCGGCGGCTGCGTGCCGGTGTGTCCCACCGACGCCGTCGACCTGCAGGGCTACACCGACGCCCAGATCAAAGCGATGATCGACGGTCTCCTGGAGGTGAGCTGCACATGACACCGACCCCCGGCGAGACGACGATCAAGGACGCGGACCCCGCGAACCGCAGTGTGCGCGAGATCATCCGCGACGAGCAGGTCATGCGTCGTCGCATCCTGGCGGCGCTCGAGGACGGCCCGCTGACGGTGCCCGAGATCGCGGCGGCCGTCGAGCGCCCATCGCACGAAGTGATGTTCTGGGTGATGGGTCTGCGCAAATACGGCTGGCTCGGCGAGATCAAAGAAGCCACCGACGAAGGCTACTACCGCTACCAAGTGGTGGAGAGGGAGGGCTCATGACGGCTCTCGTGAACCCCGGGCTGGCGGAGGAGCTGGACCGCGCCGACGAGTTCAACGCCGACGCCTGCATGAACTGCGGGGTGTGCTCCGCCATCTGCCCGATGGGCGTCGACGTCCAGCCGCGCAAGCTGTTCCGCTTCGTGCTCCTCGGCATGGAGGACCAGGTGCACGCGGAGACGGAGAACGTCTTCTCGTGCCTGCTCTGCAAGATGTGCGAGGAGAACTGCCCCTCGGGCGTGCACATCGCAGAGAACGTGCGCACCTTGCGCCATCACATCAACCGTACCGTCTTCGGTCTTTAGGAGGAGATGACCATGCCTCTACCGACCGGCGACGTCATCGGCATCCTGGCCGACAACCTGCGTCTCAGGCGCTCCGTACTGCCGATCCCCAAGAAGGTCGCCACCAAGTGGACCGAGGGCCTCGGCCTGCGGCGCCGAGATCTCGACCAGATGACGGATGGCGTCGGCCGCGGTCAGCTCCTCCCCCATGGCCCAGTCCACCAGCTTGCCATCCATGCCGTACCTGATGGCCCGCCAGAGGTTCTCCTCGATGTAGCGCGTCGGGAGGATGGGCAGCGGCATGCCCTCGTCGTAGACGCGCGCCAGATGGGCGATGAGACCCACCGTGAGCGACGAGATGGCCAGGCTCTGCCACGCCTCTGTCTGGGCGTCGCAGATGCGGACCTCGACGGTGCCGAAGCGGTGATGCGGCCGCACC
>Ga0207931_1000734_pt1 | contig 11836 bp, 9 predicted proteins | sample NGESurdeep092012_2_FD_184478 | JGI IMG/M metagenome (GOLD analysis project Ga0207931, IMG submission 184478) | Arctic peat soil microbial communities from Barrow, Alaska - NGEE Surface sample 415-1 deep-092012 (SPAdes) | ecosystem: Environmental > Terrestrial > Soil > Wetlands > Peat ...
GCGGTCAGCCAATCCGTCCGACCGATGCGGCCGTCGGCGATGCCGTCGAGCTCGTCCTCCATGGCCGCGGTGAAGTCGTAGTCGACGAGCCGGGCGAAATGCTGCTCGAGCAGGCCGATCACCGCGAACGCGATCCAGGACGGCACCAGCGCCTGGCCCTTTTTCCAGACGTAGCCGCGCTCGATGATGGTGCGGATGATCGAGGTGTAGGTCGACGGCCGGCCGATGCCCAGCTCCTGCAACGCGCCGATCAGCGACGGTTCGGTGTACCTGGCCGGCGGAGTGGTGACGTGGCTGGCCGGGATCAGCTCACGGGTGTCCAGCTGCTGCCCGGTGGTCAGTTTGGGCAGTCGGCGCTCGGCGTCGTCGGCCTCGCCGCCGGCCTCGGCGTCGACGGTCTCGACATAGGCCCGCAGGAAGCCGGGGAAGGTGATGGTGCGTCCGGACGCGCTGAACACGCACTCCCGGCCGTCGGCGGCGGCGACGATCTTCACCGACAGCGTCAGGCCCTTGGCATCCACCATCTGCGAGGCGATGGTGCGCTGCCAGATCAGCTCGTACAGCCGGAACTCGTCGCCGGACAGCTTGTTCGCGACCTGGCCCGGCGTGCGGAAGTTCTCCCCCGCGGGCCGGATCGCCTCGTGCGCCTCCTGGGCGTTCTTCACCTTGCGGGTGTACTGCCGCGGCGCGTCCGGCACGTACTCCGGACCGTACAGCTCGCGGGCCTGGCTGCGGGCGGCCTCCTGAGCGGTGGTGCTCAGCGTGGTGGAGTCGGTCCGCATGTAGGTGATGAAGCCGTTCTCGTACAGCCGCTGCGCCGTGCGCATGGTGCGCTCGGAGTTGAAGCCCAGTTTGCGCCCGGCCTCCTGCTGCATCGTCGACGTCATGAACGGCGGGTAGGGCCGGCGGGTGTAGGGCTTCTCCTCGACGGAGCTCACGGTGGCCGTGCCACCCTGCAGGGACGCGGCCAGGCTCCGGGCGCCGTCCTCGTCCAGCAGCAGCACGTCCGTGCCCGCCTTGATGGCGCCGGTGGCCGGGTCGAAGTCGCGGCCGACGGCCAGCCGCTGGCCGGCGACCGAGGACAGCGCGGCGGAGAACGGCTTGGCCTCGCGGTCGCCCTGCGGGGCGAACAGGCCGTCAAGGCCCCAGTAGGTGCCGGTGCGGAAGGCCATCCGCTCACGTTCACGCTGCACGATGATGCGGGTGGCGACCGACTGCACGCGACCGGCGGACAGCTTCGGCATCACCTTCTTCCACAGCACCGGGGAAACCTCGTAGCCGTAGAGCCGGTCCAGGATGCGGCGCGTCTCCTGGGCGTCGACCAGGTTGTCGTCGATCTCTCTCGGGCTGTCGGCCGCGGCCCGGATGGCGGCGGGGGTGATCTCGTGGAACACCATCCGCTTGACCGGCACCTTGGGCTTGAGCGTCTCCAGCAGATGCCAGGCGATGGCCTCGCCCTCGCGGTCCTCGTCCGTGGCCAGGTAGAGCTCGTCGGCTCCGGCGAGCAATGACTTGAGTTTCGCGACCTGTGCCTTCTTCTCCGGGGAGATCACGTACAGCGGTTCGAACCCGTTCTCGGTGTTCACGCCGAGCCGGGCCCAGGGCTCGCCCTTGTACCTGGCCGGCACGTCGGCTGCCCCGCGCGGCAGATCGCGGATGTGGCCGACGGAGGACTCCACGATGTAACCGTCGCCGAGGAAGCCCGAGATCGTCTTGGCCTTGCTCGGGGACTCCACGACGACCAGGCGCACACCGGACCCGTTCTTCGCCACGCTCTTGCCAGTGGCCATCAGGCTCACGTTCTCCTTATATACAGACGCATATGCGGCGACATCGGACGCCTTCGGTGGTGTTCGGTGGTGTTCGCCATCACTCGCCATGTCACCCGGTCGAACACCGCGGTCGATTCCGAGCCGTCCGGAGCAGGATGCCACAGTCCCGCAAGACCCTCGTGTGGCCGCCGCGCGTCGCTGACGGTAGTGCCCCAGCGGTCCGACCAGTGATCCCGTGCCGCTGACCACCATCAGTCAGTGGGACAGCGCCGGGAACGCCCCCCGAGGCGCCTCGGGCGGCGGCGTGCCGATCATCTCGGCCAACCGCGCACACCGCCTGTACCCGACGATACGCACAGCGGGCCCGCCACCACGAATGCCCAGCAGCGATCCGGCCAACCCCGCCGCGGCGCACACGGCGGCCAGCGGCTCGTAGGTGTCCGGAGCGTGCGGGTCGAGCCCGAGCAGGAAGCCGACTGCGGCAGGCTGCCCGGCGGCGATCGTCCAGCACCGCAGGAATCCCGGCGTGAGGGTCAGACCGACCGGAACGGCCTTGACCGCGCCGCGTGTCCAGTCCGCCGCGAGATCGGCGAGCACCGACGTCCGCTGCGAACGGAAGACCGTCGCCGCGGGGATGCGATCGCCTCCTGCGGATGGCGACGGTCCGTCCGGCCACTGGCCGGGGGCCGGGGGAGCGTCCGGCGGCTGGCGGTCGGGCAGGGGACCGTCGGGCAGGGGACCGTCGGGCAGGGGGTGACCCGCCGCGGGCACGTCGGCACCCGCGAGCACCTCCGCCGTGACGTCCCTGACCCGGCACTCGCGCAGCAGCGCCTCGGCACGCCACTGGTCGGCGAGCAGGATCGACAACCTGAACCCGTCGGGGCCGGCGGCAATCTGCCCGTGAGCGGCCAGCAGGCCACCGAGGTCGGACAGCTGCGGCGGAGTGAGGTCGGCGGAGAACAGCGACAGCTGACTCACCGGCTCCCCCTTTTCGCGCCTGGTCAGGGTAACCCCCAGCGCGCGGCTGGGCGGTATTCGCCGGATGGGCCGCGCCGGGTGGCTCGCTGCCGATGGGGTCCGACGCACGATCCATGATCAAGTCCTCTGGCCCTCTCGTGTCGGTGCGCAACGCGAGAGGGCCGGAGATCTTGATCATGGATCGTGGGCAGAGCGGGCGGATGGCGGAAGTTCGGTTCCCGACGCACGTGCGGCCCGTCAGCTCACCGCCACTTCGTCCGCCGCGTCGACTCCGGTCGGCTGCCACACCGTGGGCCGCCGACCGGCGGCCATGTCCGCGGCCTGGTACAAGGACAGCCGCCACGGATCGAGCCGCAGCAGGCCGGCCCTCTGATCGGAGGGGCCGCCCGGAAACATCGTCGCCGGGTCCGAGCCCAGCGGCCACGTCAGGGGAGGAGTAATCACCCAGGGCGGCGCCACCTGAAGCTCACGACAGGCATGACGGGCAAGGGAGTGTCGCGGCAGCGAATGCGCTGGCGAAACCGTCCGACGGACCGGGCGCACTGGGCGGGGATGGTCGATGCCGGGCAGCGGGGGACGGATCGGCTGGGCCCCTGTCGCCTGCAACTCCCGATCGAACAGCGCCGTCAGTTGAGGACCTTCTGACACTCCGGCAATTCCTTGGCGGCGGCGAGCACGGTCGGGTCGACGTCGGCCATGGTGTTGGGCTGGGCGTCGCTGGCTTCCTTCTCGATGGCGTCGATCGCGCCCTTGAGATCGGTCTCGCTGGACGGCGTGAGAGCAGTGATCGTCTGCGCGCCCTTGCCGTACACGCTCGACAGGCTGGAGAGCCGATCGATGGCCGCCTTCGCCAGGTCCTCTCCGTTGGGGACGGTGGGCGGCGGCGTGAGTTGGAGGATTTCGACGGTCGTCTGGGCGCTCACCGAAATGTTGGTATACGCCTCGGCGACCGTTTCCTGCGCCTGGGCAAGCGTCTGCCCGCTGGTGTCCGGGGAGGCGTATTGGGCGAGATCGGAGATGCCCTGACAGAAGGTGGTGAACCAGTACTCGGTGTCGGAATCCAGCCCTGACGACGTGTCGGTCGAGTCGGAGTACTCGGTGGTGTCAGTGGTGTCGGTGGTCGACTCCTCCGACGACGACGTCGACGTACTCGCCGACGACGTGGACACGGAGCTGCCCGCCTGCGCGGCACCCTGCACCGACTGCGAACACGCGGCCAACAGCAGGAGGGCCACGCCGAACACGGCGGTCAGGACGGGGTGTTGCTTCATCTTCGGGTCCCCTTCGATCGCTGCGTTCGACGCAGCTGACGGTCGGCGTGTTGATCATTGATGTGCTCAAGCACCCAGGCTCTGACAGGACGGGATGCCCCGTACCGCTGCAACCACGGACGGGTCGAGCTGGTACACCGCCTGGAGAGCAGAGACGGCTTGCAGCACATTGATCTTGAATACCGGTTGCGCAGCGGCCAGGGCGGTCGCATCCGTGGGGTCGACGCCGTCGAGCTTGTCGGCGGCGGCCGACAGGGTGGACGCCGCGTCGGAGAGCCCTGTCGTGAGCTTCTCGGCAAAGCCCGGGCCACCGTCGAACGTCGGCGGTTCAGTGGCCGCCAGCCGCGTCGATGTCGCGGAGAAAGCCTGGCTCAAGGTCCGCAGCGCAGTCAGTTTGCTCTGCCATCGAGTTGCCGCATCCTGGCCCGAAGGATCGTCGCCGATGTTCTGTACAGCCGTGATCGGCGCAATCTCGCTGCACAGCGCGTCGAACCAGGCCACGGACTGCGCATCGAGCAACGCGACCGTGCCCGCACTCGAGGTGGACGGAGAGGTGGCCACCGCGGTGTCCGGTGCCAGACCCACGCCGCTGCCGGAAATGTCGGACGACGCGGTCACACCGGACGTGGCCGCCGCGGTCGGGGATAGCGCGGTCGGGGATAGCGCGGTCGGACCGCCGGGGTGCGAACCACAGGCGTTCAGCAGCAGCGCACCGGCGGCGAGCAGCGCCGCCGGCGTGAGGCGTTTCATGCACTCGTCCTGTCCCTCGGGGGTTCGTCGTGGCGCTGCACGGCGCCATCCGGAAGCGGCCGGACGGTCCCCGAGGACGCATCGAAACCATGCCGACAGGAACGAAATACCCCGATGTCCGACCCTTGACCACGTGTCCGTACCCGCAGACGGTACCGCCCGCGACGCCGCGCCACCGGAGTTTCGGGGCGGGCGTCGCGGGCGGTGTGCCGACCGGGGCTGGCGGGCCGTCAGGCGTGCAGCGGTTCCTCGGCGTGCAGCGCGTGCGCGCGCCGCTTGGACACCAGCACGGCGCCGACGATCACCACCACGGAAGCAATGGCGATGCCGTACCGGATGCCGTCGTTGGCCGACGACCCCACGGTGAGCGTGACAACCGCCGGTGCGATCAGCAGCGACACCAGGTTCATCACCTTGAGCAGCGGGTTGATGGCCGGTCCGGCGGTGTCCTTGAACGGGTCGCCGACGGTGTCACCGATGATGGTGGCCTCGTGGGCCAGCGAACCCTTGCCGCCGAAGTTGCCGTCCTCGACGATCTTCTTGGCGTTATCCCAGGAGCCGCCCGAGTTGGCCAGGAAGACGGCCATCAGAGTGCCGGTGGCGATACAGCCGGCCAGGTATCCGGCCAGCGGCCCCACGCCCAGTCCGAAACCGACGGCGATCGGCGCGAACACCGCCAGCAGGCCCGGGGTGGCCAGCTCACGCAGCGAGTCGCGGGTGCAGATGTCGACCACCCGGCCGTACTCGGGGCGCTCCGTGCCATCCATGATCCCGGGGTGGTCATGGAACTGCTTGCGCACCTCCATGACGACCGCGCCGGCCGCCCGGGCCACCGCGTTGACGGCCAGCCCGGAGAACATGAAAACCACGCACGCGCCGAGCAGCATGCCGACCAGGGTGTTCGGCGAGACCACATTGGCGGTGAAGACACCGACCCGTTCACCGGCGGCGATCAGCGCCTGGCCGATCGCGTCGGAGTAGGAACCGAACAGCGCGGTAGCGGCGAGCACCGCCGTGGCGATCGCGATGCCCTTGGTGATCGCCTTGGTGGTATTGCCGACCGCGTCCAGCTCGGTGAGGATCTGCGCGCCCTGCGGCGAGACGTCGCCGCTCATTTCCGCGACACCCTGGGCGTTGTCGGACACCGGACCGAAGGTGTCCATCGCGACGATGACGCCGACCGTGGTCAACAGGCCGCAGCCGGCCAGCGCGATCATGAACAGCGCGACGATGACGGATCCGGAGAGCAGGTAGGCACCGTAGACCGCGGCCGCGATGACCAGAGCGGTGTACACCGCCGACTCGAAGCCGACGCTGATGCCGGCGAGGATGACGGTGGCGGCACCGGTCAGCGACGAGCGGGCGACGTCGTTGGTCGGCTTGGTGTGCGTGCCGGTGAAGTACCCGGTCAGCCACAGGATGACACCCGCCAGCACGATGCCGATGATCACCGCGACGGAGGCGATCAGCGCCGGGTTGCCGGACTGGTCGCGCACCGAGTCGACGCCCAGATCCTGGAAGTTCTTCGGCAGGTAGGCGAAGGCGGCCACCGTGCACAGGACCGCGGAGATCACCGCCGAGATGTAGAACGACCGGGTGATCGTGGTCAATCCGTTCTCGCCCTGCCTGGCCTTGGTGATGTAGACGCCGATGATCGCGGTCAACACACCGAGCGCCGGCACGATCAACGGGAAGATCAGGCCCTTCACGCCGAAGGCGGAGCTGCCCAGGATCAGCGAGGCGACCAGGGTGACGGCGTAGGACTCGAAGAGGTCGGCGGCCATGCCGGCGCAGTCGCCGACGTTGTCGCCCACGTTGTCCGCGATGGTGGCGGCGTTGCGCGGGTCGTCCTCCGGGATGCCCTTTTCGACCTTGCCGACCAGGTCGGCGCCGACGTCCGCGGCCTTGGTGAAGATGCCGCCGCCGACCCTCATGAACATGGCGAGCAACGCAGCGCCGAACCCGAAGCCCTCGAGAACCTTCGGCGCGCCGCCGGCGTAGGAGAGCACCACCACCGATGCACCGAGCAGGCCAAGGCCGGTGGTCGCCAGACCCACCGTGCCGCCGGTGCGGAAGGCGATCTGCATGGCGCGTTCGCGGCCTTCGCCGTTGGCGGCGGCAGCCACCCGGACATTCGCCCTGGTCGCCAGCCACATGCCGACGTAGCCGATGGTGGCCGAGAACAACGCTCCGATCAGGAAGAAGATCGACCGGCCGATGCGTTCACTGGTGGTGTTTGCGGGGAGCACGAAGAGCAGTACGAACACGATGACGACGAAGATTGCCAGCGTCCGGAACTGCCGTCCGAGATAGGCGGCCGCGCCCTCCTGGACCGCTTCGGAGATTTCCTGCATCTTGGGTGTGCCCTGGCCGGCGGCGAGCACGCTGGCCCGCAACACAAAGGCGATGACGAGCGCGACAACGGCAATCACCGCCACACCGACGACGATGAGTTGATCACTACCGGTGACGGTGAGGTCCGCGGCAAGGGTGTTGGACATCGAACTCCCGATCCATGCGTAAGGCGCACATGTCTAGTCCGGCCCATCGCTGATGCGGACCGGCATTGGTCGATCGCGTGGCGGGCCGGTGGCCCGACGTGACGCTGTGTACTCTATGGCACCGTTAGAGCCACCTTGCGCAAGTTGAAGTGTGACGTGCGACCAGACATACCGGACCACCACGCATGTTCGAACACAGTCGACCACGCCGCCACAATGGACGGGTGATGTCACCGGTTTCGCGCCCAGATCCCGAGGGTCTGTTGGCCGTACTGAATCGGTGCAGCGGAACAGAAGTGACATCGCTCACATGCAGGGTCACTCATGTGGAGCAACTCTCGCCGCGGACTGAAAAGTGCGCTGACTGGCCCTGCTGGGTGCCTGCCGAGCTCCGCGACACCCTCACCGGTCTGGGAATCGGCCTGCCATGGACGCACCAGGCGGAGGCGGCCGATCTTGCGCACTCGGGGCGCGACGTGGTGATCGCCACCGGAACCGCCTCCGGTAAGTCACTGGGTTACCTCCTACCGGTGCTCACTGCCCTGCTCACCGACCCGCGAGCGTGCGCGCTCTACCTCGCGCCGACGAAGGCGCTGGCCGCCGATCAGCTCGGCTCGGTGCAGGCGTTCGGCCTGTCCGGAATCCGCGCCTCCTGCTACGACGGGGACGCCGCTGTCGCCGACCGGGACTGGGCAAGGGCGCACGCGAACTGGATCCTGACCAACCCGGACATGCTGCACCGTGGGGTTCTCGCCGCGCACCATCGATGGGCGCGGGTGCTGCGCCGGCTGAAGTACATCGTGGTCGATGAGTGCCATGCCTACCGCGGGGTGTTCGGGTCGCACGTCGGGCTGGTGCTTCGCCGGCTGATCCGGATGGCCCGGCGATACGGCTCCGACCCGGTGGTGGTGCTCGCCTCGGCGACGTCGACAGATCCGGCGCGCTCCGCGCAGCGGCTGGTCGGCCGGCCGTTCGTCGCGGTGACCGACGACGGGTCGCCGCGGCCCGGCGCGGATTTCGTGCTGTGGGAGCCAGGTTTCCTGGCCGGCGGTGCTGGCGAACCGGGCCCGCCGGTCCGCCGGTCGGCACCGTCGGAGGCCGCCCGGATGATGGCCGAGCTGGTGGCGTCCGGCGCGCGCACGCTGACCTTCGTGCGGTCCCGCCACGGAGCAGAACAGACCGCGCTGAGCGCCCGCCGCCGGCTGGCCGACATTGCCCCGGCGCTGGTCGAAACGGTGGCCGCCTACCGCGGCGGCTACCTGCCGGAGGATCGCCGGGAGCTGGAACGCGCCCTTGGCTGTGGGCAGCTGATGGGCGTTGCCTCCACCAACGCACTCGAACTCGGGGTCGACATCGCAGGGCTGGACGCAGCGGTGCTGGCCGGCTATCCGGGCACTCTGGCGTCGATGTGGCAGCAGGCCGGGCGCGCGGGTCGTCGCGCAGACGCCGGACGACGCGCGCTGGTGGTGTTCGTGGCCAGGGACGACCCGCTGGATTCTTATCTCGTGCACCATCCCGAGGCGGTGTTCGGGCGCCCGGTGGAGACGGCCGTCACCGATCCGACGAACCCGTTCATTCTCGGTCCGCACCTGGCCTGCGCGGCGGCCGAACGGCACCTGACGTCGGACGACCTCGAGCTGTTCGGCGGCCTCGCGGTGGTCGGACCGGTCGTCGCCGAGCTGGTCGCCCGCGGGGTGCTGCGGCGGCGGCCTTCGGGCTACTACTTCGCCGCATCGGGGCATCCTGCGGACGATGTCGACTTGCGCGGCGGCGGTGGCGGCCAGGTCGCGATCGTCGAGGAGGAGACCGCCCGGTTGCTCGGCACCGTGGATGTCGCGCGCGCGCCGGCGGCCGTGCACGAGGGTGCTGTTCACCTGCACCGCGGTGACAGCTACGTCGTGCAGTCCCTGGACCTGGAGTCGGGCGTCGCCATGGTGCGCGCCGACCGGCCGGAGTGGTCGACGATCGCTCGGTCGGTTTCGACCGTTTCCATGACGTCGGTGCACGCCGAACGCAGCTGTGGACGCGGCGTCCGGGTCGGGCTCGGCCCGGTCGAGGTGACCGAACAGGTGGTCGGGTACCTGCGCCGGCGGCCAGCCGGCGAACTGATCGACGCCATCGGCCTGGACATGCCGCGGCAGACGCTGCCCACCCGGGCCGTCTGGTACACGATCTGCCTGGACACCCTGATGGCAGCCGGGTTGTCCGAAGCCGCGGTACCCGGGTCGCTGCACGCGGCAGAGCATGCCGCGATCGGACTGCTGCCCTTGTTCGCCGGGTGTGATCGCTCGGACATCGGCGGGCTGTCGACGGCACTTCACCCGGACACCGGAGAACCGACCGTGATCGTCTATGACGGGTACCCCGGCGGCGCCGGTTTCGCCGAGCGCGGGCACGAGGTGCTGGCGGGGTGGTTGACCGCGGTGCGGGAGGCGGTGGTCGGCTGCGACTGCGATTCCGGCTGCCCGTCCTGCGTGCAATCCCCCAAGTGCGGCAACGGCAATCATCCGTTGGACAAGCCCGGGGCGGTGGTCGTGCTTGACGTCGTCATCGGCGCACTGGCCGACGCTCCGCCCATCGGGCTCGCAGCCGGCTGACCTGATGCCCGTGCGGCGCGCGGCGCGCGCTCGCAGGGCACCCCACCGGCGGCCGCCTGACGTACGTTGACCCGAAGTCCGCCGAGTAGGTGAGGGCACGATGACGAAGGACAATCCGATCCTCACGCTCGCCGACGGGCGGCGGGTCGCCTATCTCGAGGTCGGCGACCCGGGCGGCAGCCCGGTGATCAGCTGTCACGGCGGACTCAGCTCCCGTCTCGATGTGCAGTCGGCCGCAGCATCGTCGGCCGCGCTCGGCGTCCGGGTGATCTGTCCGGACCGGCCGGGCATCGGCGGGTCTGATCCGCAACCGGGTCGCGTGCTGAAGGACTGGCCCGCGGAGGTCGAGCAGCTGGCCGACCATCTCGGCCTCGAATCATTCGCGGTGATGGGCTGGTCCGCCGGCGGGATGTACGCGCAGGCCTGCGCTGCGCAACTGCCCGACCGGGTCAGCAGGCTCGGTCTGATGGCCAGCGTGATCCCTAGGGAGTGGCCGGGCATGATCGAGGAGATCAACCGCATGGACCGCACCCTGATGCGGTTGTCCGGCCACGGAGCCGCGATCGAGCGCCTGATGTTCTGGACGTTGCGGGTCAGCGCCAGGATCAGTCCGGCGATGGTGGCGAAACGGTCGGGCGCCCCGGATGAGGTCGCCGCCGGAATGGGCGACGCGATCGCCGCTGCAATGGTCGATACCCGTTGGGCCGTGCAGGAATACCGGTTGCTGAACAGCCCGTGGGGTTTCGACCCAGCATCGATCACGGTCCCGACCATCATCTGGCAGGGCACGGCCGACGATCTGGTTCCGCCCAGCTGGGCGGAGCGCCTCGCGGCGGCGATCCCAGGGGCTGAGCTGCACCTGGTCGAGGGCGCCGACCACTTCCTCTGGTACGACCACTGGGAGCAGGTCCTCGGCACGCTGACGCGGGATCCGGCCTGAGCGATAGCGGCACCGCGTGGCGAGCTGTACTGCCCGGTGACAAGTTTCCCTCGCATGGTGCGGTCGCTCCCCGGGGAGGTGCTTCGCGGGCCGAGTGCTGCAAGTGATCCGAACGTTCAGCTCCCATCGGTGATCCGCCCGACGGGTCCGGCGCGGGCCCGGGCGGACACCGTCCCCGAGATCGGGCCCGCCTGGACTCTGGCGACGACGGACACCAGCACATCGGTGCCCTGCACCACGCACGAGTCCACGATCGCGCCGTTGGCGCCGGCAACCCGAACCACCCTGGCGCACACCAGGTCCGGGCCTTGCAATACCAGCGCCGCGCCGGCCAGCGCCGCCAGGTCGGCCGCCGTTTCCGCCCGCTGCCGCGCGAGCACGGCAGCACCGAGGTGGATCGCCAACGCTGTCATGACCAGCACCAGCGCTACGCCCATGCACATGAACACCGTTGCCACACCTCGATCGTTGCTCCCGTCGGAAGAGGGCGACGGCTGGGCGGACCTCGGGCGCTGCCGAGCTGCGGCCGCCGGTGCGCAGCGCGTCGGTTCGTCGAACGCCGCGGGCAGATTCCTGCCATGAGCGATTCCTGACCGGTTCCTCATGCCGCTACCCACCCGGATCCGTGACGCCGCCAGGCTCCCGAGCAGCCGTCGCCGTCGCCCGCAGCGTGATCCCCGGGAGCAGGCCATCCACCGCCCCGACGGTCACGGTCGCCGTGACGAGATCATCGGAACCACCAAGCGTCAGGTCCGCTCCGTCGGGAGCCAGGGCGGCGACTGCCCCGGTCGCGCCGGCTTCGTCTCCCCTGCCGGCCAGCCGCGCCGCCTCGCGAGCAGCGTCGGCGCACCGTACCTGTCCGATCATGCAACCGATCCCGCCCAGGCACGCGGCCACGACGACGACCAGACTCGCCAACGCCACGGCCGCTTCGACCGTCACGCTGCCGCGATCGGCGCCTCCTCGGCCCGCACTGGCCCGATCGGCGCTGACCCGATCGACACCGACCCGACCGACACCGACCCGA
>Ga0207931_1000735_pt1 | contig 11833 bp, 9 predicted proteins | sample NGESurdeep092012_2_FD_184478 | JGI IMG/M metagenome (GOLD analysis project Ga0207931, IMG submission 184478) | Arctic peat soil microbial communities from Barrow, Alaska - NGEE Surface sample 415-1 deep-092012 (SPAdes) | ecosystem: Environmental > Terrestrial > Soil > Wetlands > Peat ...
GGGCCGCCGGCCCCCAGGGGGAGGGTGGGGGTGGGGGCTTGGATCAGACGAATGGCCAACGAGTGACTCCCGTGACGGCAAGAGCTGGAGTGACTGCAGCCGACAGCAAGCAGTCGCCGGCCGTGGTCGCCGTGGGCAAGCATCTCGAGCGCGATCCGGACGGATCCAAGGCGTTCATCGACGGTCGCGGCCAGAAGGCATGAGCAGCCGCGCGAACGGACGGGTCACCATGTTTCCTCCAGCGCTTCGCGGATCGACGCCCCCGGGAGGGCCTGCCCGCCCTGAGCGCCGGCGGGGCGCTGGGCGCCTGTGCCGCTGGTGATCGTGGCGCAGCAAGAATACCGAGGGCCAACGCCGGCGTCGTCAGCCCGCAGGATGAGTCGACGACGCCGGCGCCGCGCCAGGCGAAGCGGTGCAACCACCCAGGGGTTGGCTTTTCGGGGAGTCGGCCGTCCGACCAGTTCACATTGGTCTGTCGGAAGTGCCCGGGTGCGGCAACACCGGGGACGCGATATCGTAGGCGTCTCGACGCGCCGCGCCGGCATCACTGTGCGACCGCAGTCGATCCCGCAGGCCAGGTCCGAACAACAGGGGGGTCTGACGTGTCAAGGACCTTGATCGAACGACTCGCCGCTGCGCCGACGGTCGGCCAGGACTACCGTCCCTACACCATCTCTCCGGACGGCAAGACAATCGCTTTCCAGTGGTATCGCGGCGGCGACTGGCAGATCTTCCTCCTGGACCTCGAGGGCGGAGAGCCGCGCCGCGTCGGCGACCTGGACGACCCCTGCTGGTGCCCGGAGTTCTCTCCCGACGGGCGCTGCCTGTACTTCGCGAAAGACGACCGCGGCACGGAATGCTTCGACTTCTTCCGCTACGACATCGCCGGCGGCACCCTGGAGAACCTCCTGCCGGACACGCCGGACTTCTCGCCGCTGCCCGACTTCCATCTCTCGCCGGACGGCACGCGCATCGCGATGACGGCGTCACACCGCGCCGGCTATTCGGTCGCCCTCATGCCGGCGACGGTCTCGCCCGGTGGCGCGGCCATCACCCACATCTTGGACTTTCCCTATACCGAGAGCTCGCCGCGCTGGTCTCCGGACGGCGCTCGCCTCGCGGTCGCCGCCGGCACCCGCGGTCAGGACATCGCCATCTACGTCATCGACCCCGAGACCGGCGAGAGCGCCACCGTCGGCGGCTCGGACGAGTTCTTCGCCTGCTCACTCGGCTGGTCGCACGACGGGCGCCACATAGCCTTCTCCGGCGGCCCCGGCGATCATCCGGGGATCGGCGTCTACGACGTGGAGAGCGGCGCCATCACCTGGGCGTGGGAGGGGGAGTGTGACGCTCACGACCCGGTCTGGTCGCCGGACGGCGCCGCCCTCGCCTTCCTGGTCGACCGCGAGGCCAAGACAGCGCTGTGTCATCTCGACCTGCGGGACGGGGAGCTGACCGAGCTCAGCGTCGGCCCCGGCAACCACTACGCCCCGAGCTTCGCGCCCGACGGCTCGGCGCTCGTCTGCGCCCTCAGCGGCCCCGGCCAGCCCACGGACCTCTTTCGCGTCGAGCTGGGGGGCGGCCCCGTGACTCGGATCACGGACTCGCTGCCTCCCGACCTGGCCGATCACGACTTCAGGAGCGGCACATCCGTGCACTTCACCAGCCGCGACCTTCTCACCGAGGTTCCCGGCCTCCTGGTGGAACCCGGCGAGCCCAACGGCGCCGGCGTCGTGATGATCCACGGCGGTCCCACATGGCACCACGCCGACGAATGGGACGTGCTGCGTCAGGCGCTCGTCGCCGTAGGCGTCACCGTGGTGCACCCCAACTATCGCGGCAGCGACGGCTACGGGCGCCGCTGGCAGACCGCCAATCGGTACCTCAACGGCCAGGGCGAGGCGCAGGACTGCGCCGGCGCCCACGCCCTCCTCGTGGAGATGGGCTGCGACCCGGATCGCATCGCGGTGACCGGCCGCAGCCACGGGGGCTACATGACGATGCAGATGCTCACCCAGTTCCCCGAGCTCTGGGCGGCAGGAGTCGCCGGTGTGCCCTTCTTCGACCACATCGACGCGCAGCTCGACCCCAACGTGCGCGAGGACCTGCGCTGGTGGGACAGGCAGAACGTCGGCGACCTGGTCAAGGACCGCGCCCGGCTCGAGTACTACTCGCCCATCAACCACCTGGACCGCATCGAGGCACCGCTGCTGCTGCTCGCCGCGGAGCTCGACCCGCGCTGCCCCCCGCGGCAGTCGCGCGAAGTGGCGCAGCTGCTCGGCGAGCGCGGCAAGGTGTGCGAAGTGGTCGTCTATCCTGCCGAGGGCCACGAGATCAGCGGCCTCGAGAACCGCATCGACTACGACGCACGCACGGTGGAGTTCCTCCTCAAGCACCTGGGTGTCTCAGGCTGAGCCGGCAGGACGCAGCGGGACCGGCTGACGCAGCGATCACGCCCCGGGGCGGATGCTGCGGTGACCGAACGGTTGGCGCGAGGGCAACGCGGGAATGGCTGTAGAGTGCGCACGCGCACTATTCTCGCACCCCGTTGTTCCCACCCGGACGGAGGTCCGTGATGAGCCGCTCAGACACCGTAAGAGACATCATCGAAACGCTTGGGCAGGTCCCCGACTTCTTCAAGGACATGCCGGACGACACCCTCGCGCGCGAATGGGTGGAGTGGAAGTCGTTCCAGCTCGCCGACACCACCCTTACTGCCCGCGAGAAGCATCTCATCGGGCTCGGCGTCGCCGCCGCCACGCACTGCCCGTATTGCACGTACTTCCACCGCAACGCAGCGCAGATGACGGGTGCCACTGACGCCCAGATCGAAGAGGCGGCGCGCTTTGCCAGCGACACCGCCAAGTACAGCGCTTACCTGCACGGTCTGCAGATCCCCATCGCCGACTTCAAGAAGCAGGTCGACGAGATGGGCGCGTACATGGCCGGCAAGGCGGCCGAAACGCAGGACGAGGCCGCATGAACACGTGGCTTGCGCGACCCGGGCCGCGACGCCGAGGCGTAGCGGCCCGCGCTCTCTCCACGCCCCCATCTGCGATAGACTGACACCTGTCCCCAGCACTCTCTCTCCGGGCAGGTGAGCCGATGAACGTCCGCGTCCACATCACTCCGAAAGAGGGCATCCTGGACCCGCAAGGCGCGACCGTCGAACGCGCTCTGCCGGCCCTGGGATTCCAAGGCGTGAGCGGCGTACGCATCGGCAAGTTCATCGAGCTCGCCTACGACCCCCCGGCGGGCACCACGGCCGAGCAGGCCAGGGCGCACATCGACGAGATGTGCCGCAAACTGCTCGCGAACCCGATCATCGAGGACTTCGCCTTCGAGCTCGACGAGGGGTGACGGTGCCGATGACCGCTCCGAGCACCGTGCGCTTCGGCGTCGTCGTCTTCCCCGGCTCCAACTGCGACGCCGACGCCCATCACGCCCTCAGCACCTTCCCCGACGTCGACGTCGACTACCTGTGGCACAAGGACACCGATCTCAAGGGAGCGGAAGCTATCGTCCTGCCCGGCGGCTTCAGCTACGGCGACTACCTGCGCTGCGGCGCCATCGCCCGCTTCAGCCCCATCATGCAGTCGGTCATCGAGTTCGCCGAGGCCGGCGGGCTCGTGCTCGGCATCTGCAACGGGTTCCAGATCCTCACCGAGGCCGGCCTCCTGCCCGGAGCGCTCCTGCGCAACACCGGCCTCAAGTTCGTCTGCCGCTACGTGAACCTGCGCGTGGACAACGCCGAGACGGCCTTCACCGGCGCCTGCGACGCTGACGAAGTCCTGCGCATCGTGGTCAAGCACAACGAGGGCAACTACACCGCCGACCCGGCGACCCTCGCGCGCATGAAGGCCAACGGCCAGATCGTGCTGCGCTACGTCACGGCGGCCGGCGAGCAGGGCGACAGCGCCAATCCCAACGGCGCCGTCGACGACATCGCCGGCGTCTGCAACCAGCGCGGCAACGTGTTCGGCATGATGCCGCACCCGGAGAACTCGGTGGAGGCGGCGCTGGCCGGTGGAGCCGGCGGCCGCCGCATCTTCCAGAGCATGGTCGACACCCTGATGGCGCGGGAAGTGGCACGATGAGTCAGCGCGCTACGTTCGAAGCCGCCGTCACGCTCGGCCTCACCGCAGACGAGTACGCGCGCATCTGCGAGATCCAGGGTGGCGAACCGACGTATGTAGAGCTCGCCATCTACTCGCTCATGTGGAGCGAGCACTGCAGCTACAAGCACTCGCGGCCCATCCTGGGGCGCTTCCCCACCAGCGGGCCGCGCATCCTGCAGGGCCCCGGCGAGAACGCCGGCATCATCGACGTAGGCGACGGATGGGCCGTGGCCATGAAGGTCGAGAGCCACAACCACCCGAGCGCCGTCGAGCCCTTCCAGGGCGCCGCCACCGGCGTGGGCGGCATCGTGCGCGACATCTTCACCATGGGCGCGCGGCCCTGCGTGAGCATGGACTCGCTGCGCTTCGGCGAGCTCACCGAGCCGCGCCAGCGCTTCTTGCTCGACGGCGTCGTCGGCGGCATCGCCCACTACGGTAACTGCCTCGGCATCCCCACCGTGGGCGGCGAGATCTACTTCGAGCCCAGCTACGAAGGCAACTGCCTGGTCAACGCCATGGCGGCCGGCATGATCCGCACCGACGGCATCGTGCGCGCCATCGCCAGCGGCGTGGGCAACCACGTGGTGCTCATCGGGTCCAAGACCGGCCGCGACGGTATCGGCGGCGCCAGCGTGCTCGCGAGCCAGGAGTTCGACGAGACGCTGGAGGAGAAACGTCCCAGCGTCCAGGTCGGCGACCCGTTCACCGAGAAGAAGCTCATCGAGGCCTGCCTCGAGCTCATCCACCGCAAGCTCGTGGTAAGCATGCAGGACCTGGGCGCGGCGGGCCTCACCAGCTCGAGCAGCGAAATGGCCAGCAAGGGCACCGTGGGCCTCGACATCCACGCCGACCGCGTGCCGCTCCGCGAAGCCGACATGGAGCCGTGGGAGATCATGATAAGCGAGAGCCAGGAGCGCATGCTGGCGATCGTCACCGAGGAGCAGCTCGCCGACGTGCGCGAGGTCTGCGAGCGCTGGGACCTCGACTGCAGCGTGATCGGCCAAGTCACGGACACCAAGATGCTGCGCATCCACTGGCATGGCGAGCGAGTGGCGAACATCCCGGCCCGGCGCCTGGCCGACGAGAGCCCCGTGATCCGCACGCCGTCCGTGAAGCCGGACTACATCGTCGACGAGCCTGTCGCCGTCAGCGACGCGGCCTATCCGCAGCCGACAGATCTGGGCGCGGCGCTCGCGCTGCTCCTCGCCGCGCCCAACATCGCCAGCAAGCGCTGGGCCTGGGAGCAGTACGACTACATCGTCCAGGCAAACACCGTGCAGATCCCCGGCAGCGACGCCGCCGTACTGCGCATCAAGGACTCGCCCCGCGGCATCGCCTTCAGCAACGACTGCAACGGCCGCCACTGCTACCTCGATCCCTATCGAGGCGCCAAGGCGGCCGTCGCCGAGGCGGCCCGCAACCTGGCCTGCGCCGGCGCGCTGCCGGTGGCCGTCACCGACTGCCTCAATTTCGGCAACCCCGAGAAGGGCGAGATCTACTGGCAGTTCGAGCAGGCCGTCGAGGGCATCGCCGAGGCCTGCGAGGCGCTGGACACGCCGGTCGTGAGCGGCAACGTGAGCTTCTACAACGAGAGCTTCGGCCAAGCCATCTACCCCACGCCGATGATCGGCATGCTGGGCGTCTACGACGACGTCGGCGTCCACATCGACGACGCCTTCAAGGACGAGGGCGACGTGATCGTGCTTCTCGGTGCCGAGGCCGGCTGGATGGACGGCTCCGAGTACCAAAAGGTCGCCTACGGCAAGGTCGAGGGCCGCGTGCCCGACGTGGACCTGCGGCTCGAGGTCGAGCTGCAGGGCAAGCTTCGCGCGGCCATCGAGGCCCGCCTGCTCAAGAGCGCGCATGACTGCGCCGAAGGCGGGCTCGCCGTCGCTCTCGCCGAAGGCGCGATCGCCAGCGGCGTCACCGGCGGTACGGCGTTCGCCGACCCGGACACGCCGCAGGCGCGCGAGGGTGGCGCGGGCCGCTGGCTGGGCGCCGAAGTCGACCTCGGCTCCGCCTCGATAGTGACCGGCGCCGCCGGGCGGCCCGACCTCGCCCTCTTTGGCGAGGCGCCCACGCGGGTGATCGTCACCGTGGCGCCCGAGCTGCTCGGCCCTCTCGAGGCCGTCCTCGGCGATCTGCCGCACCGCGTCGTCGGCCGGGTGACCGGAGCCGACCTGAGGTGTACGATGGACGGCGAGGAGCTCTTCACCGTCCCGGTGAGCGAGCTCCATTCTGCTTACGAGTCGCTGCCTCAGCGGCTCGCCTGACGAGCCGAGAACAGAGCACCTTGTACGACGACCGTTTGCACGACAGCTGTGGCGTCTTCGGCATCCACGCGCCGGGGCGCGATGTCGCGCGCCTGACGTTCTTCGGGCTCTACGCCCTGCAGCACCGCGGCCAGGAGAGCGCCGGCATCGCCGTCGCCGACGACGGCCAGATCACGGTCATCAAAGATCTGGGCCTCGTCAGCCAGGTCTTCAACGAACAGATGCTGCAGAGCCTCAGCGGCCAGCACGCCATCGGCCACGTGCGCTACTCCACCACCGGCTCCGGGCACTGGCAGAACTCGCAGCCGCTGGTGCGCAGCCGCAACGGCGACGTGATCGCCCTGGGCCACAACGGCAACCTGGTCAACACCACCGAATTGCGCGACGAACTGATGCGCCAGGGGGTCAAGTTCGCCGGCACCACCGACACCGAGGTGATCACGGCGCTCATCGCGCACGAGGCCGAGGGCGACCTTCTGGGCGCCGTGCGCACCGCCGTGAGCAAGATCCGCGGCGCCTTCTCGGCGGCGGTCATGAGCGGCGACGCCCTTGTGGGCTTCCGCGACCCCTACGGCGTGCGCCCGCTCTGCCTGGGCGACTACGAGGGCCACCCGGTGATCAGCAGCGAGACCTCGGGCCTCGACATCATCGGCGCCGAGTTCGTGCGCGAGATCCAGCCCGGAGAGATCGTCATCGCCGACCGCGAGCACGGTCTGCGCAGCGAGCGCGTGGAGCTCGAGGGCGCCCGGCCCGCGCTGTGCATCTTCGAGTTCATCTACTTCTCCCGGCCAGACAGCACGATGGCCGGCCAGACCCTGCATCTGGTGCGCCAGGAGATGGGCAAGCACCTGGCGCTGGAGGCGCCGGTCGACGCCGACCTCGTGATCCCCGTCCCCGACACGGGCATGCCGGCCGCCATCGGCTATGCCTCAGCCTCCGGCATCCCCTACACCGAGGGCCTCATCAAGAACCGTTACGTGTACCGCACCTTCATCCAGCCCGACGACCAGCTGCGCCAGGTCGGTATCCGCATGAAGCTCAATCCGCTGAGCGCCGTCATCCGCGGCAAGCGCCTGGTGGTCGTCGACGACTCCATCGTGCGCGGCAACACCACAAGCAAGCTCGTCGACATGCTGTTCAGCGCCGGCGCCACAGAGGTGCACCTGCGCATCAGCTCGCCGCCCATCCAGTACCCGTGCTACTACGGCATCGACATGGCCACGCGCGCCGAGCTCATCGCCGCCAACCTGAGCGTCGACGACATTCGCGCCAGGGTAGGAGCAACGAGCCTCCACTACCTTACGCTCGACGGCCTGCAGGCCAGCACCGGCCTGCCCAAGAGCCAGTTCTGCCGCGCGTGTTTCGATGGCGACTATCCCATCGTCGTGCCCGAGGAGTACGCGATGTGCAAGATGCGCTTCGAGAAAGGCGCGCCGGCGGACTGCGAGCCCTGAGCCGAGCCGGCGCACGTTCTCCCGCTTGACGTGCGCTCCATCCTAGAACCCGTCTTCGCGGCCGTCGAACGACTCAATCTCGGAGTCGAACAAGCCGAGGGTCTTCTCTACATACCGCTTCGAGCGCCGTTGCTCGTGCGGTGCGCCGCCGGCTTGGGCAGCATCCGCTCGAGTACTCCTGCATGACCGTGTCGATACCGATGGCCCGCGCCGCGAACGTCGGGACGTCGTGATCGCTGGCCGCACAGGCGAGACAGGACGTAGACTTGCCGCTGACGAGCAAGCGAGGAGCGAGATGGCCGACGACCAGGGGTTCACGTACAAAGAGGCGGGCGTCGACGTCGAGGCGGGAAACCGCGCCGTCGACCTCATGAAACAGCGGCTCAAGAGCACGAAGCACCCTCTGGTGCTCGGCGGGCTGGGCGGCTTCGGCGGGGCGATGCGGCTGCCGAAGCTCAAAGACCCGGTGCTGGTAGCCGGCACCGACGGCGTGGGCACCAAGATCGAGCTGGCCCGCACCATGGGCAAGCTGGGTACCATCGGCATCGACCTCGTGGCGATGAGCGTCAACGACGTGTCGGCCTGCGGCGCCGTGCCGCTGTTCTTCCTCGACTATCTCGTGGTCGGCAAGGTCGTGCCCGAGGAGGTCGCCGAGATCGTCGCCGGCGTGGACAAGGGCTGTCAGCTGGCGCAGTGCGTGCTCCTCGGCGGCGAGACCGCGGAGCATCCCGGGCAGTTCCCCGGCGGCGACTTCGACATGGCCGGCTTCGCCGTCGGGCTGGCGGAACGCGACGAGCTCTGGGGACCTCACCTCGTCGGGCAGGGCGACGTCCTCGTCGGCATCTGCTCCAGCGGCCTGCATTCCAACGGCTTCAGCCTCGTACGCCACCTGCTCAAGGAGCATGCCATCGGCGTGCACAGCAAGTTCCTCAGCGAGGGCGGCGCCTTCTGTGTACGCGCCGGCCCCAAGGCCTCCGTCGGCGAAGTCCTGTTGGTACCCACCACGATCTACAGCTCGGTGCTGCACGATCTGGGGCACGCCGGCGGCGTGCACGCCGCCGCCCACATCACCGGTGGAGGCTTCCCCGACAACGTCGGTCGCGCCATGCCGGACGGCCTGGCGGCGGAGATCGATCTCGGCGCGTGGTCCGTGAGCCCTGTGTTCAGCTGGTTGTACTCCCTGGGAGTGAGGCCAGCAGAGATGCTCAGCACCTTCAACTGCGGGCTTGGCATGGTACTGGCCATCGATGCCGCGCACGTCGAGAAGAACCTCGCGGTGGTCGCCAAGACGGGTCTGGAGGCGTGCGTGGTCGGCGAAGTCGTACCACGCGGCGACGGCGCCGCGGTGCGCTACCGGGGTGAGCTCAAGCTGTGAAGCCGCTGGACCTTCTCGGCTGCGGCGCTCTCAACGTCGACCTGATCTACCGGCTGCCGCGCACCTTTCCGCTCTGGGACGAGCTCGGCCCCCCCGGCACCGAGCAGCTGATGGACGCCAACGTACGCCGCGCGGTCGACGAAGCGCTGGCGCACGTGGAGCCCACGCGCTCCGGCGGTGGACAGGCGGCCAACACCGCCCACGCTATGGCGCGCCTAGGCTACCGGGCCGCCATGACCGGCCGCGTGGGCGATGACGACGACGGCCCGTACCTGCTCGGCGAGCTGGCGCCGGCCGAAGGCCGGCTGGTGACTCGCGACGGCGACACCGGCCGCGTGTACGTCCTGCTCGATGAGTACGGTGAGCGTCGCAACCTCGTCTGGCCGGCGGCCAACGACGCCTTCGTGCCGGCCGACCTGCCCAAGCGGCCGCCCAAGACGCGCTTCGCCTACTTCACGAGCTTTGTCGGCGACGGGCCGCTCGCCGCGCAGCTGGCGCTGCTCGAGCGGCTGCCCGCCGAGACGGAGGTCGCCTTCGACCCCGGCGAGATCTACGCGCGCAAGGGCGTCAAGCGCTTCCTGCCCTTGCTGAACCGCTGTGCCTACCTCTTCGCCACCGAGAGAGAGCTCGAGATGCTCTGCGGCCTCTCGCTCCCCGAGTCCCTCGACTTCGTCCTCAATGCCGGTGTCGGTCTGGTGGTCTGCAAGATGGGCGACCGCGGGGCGCGCCTCGTCGGCCGCCGGGTCGACCTGTATGTACCGCCGATGCCGGCCGAGGTCGTGGACGTCACCGGGGCAGGCGACCTCTTCGCCGCCGGCTTCATCGGCGGCCTCATCGAGCAGGTCGGCCTCGAGAGCGCCGGACGGCTCGCCGCCTGGGCCGCCAGCCGCGGGATCGCGGGCCTCGGCCGCAGCACCTACCCGGACGCTGAGGCCTGGAAGGAGCGGCTGGCCGAGGAGCGCGGCGAGGACGAGGGCGTGTCGCGCGGGGGCGGGGCGTGAGGATCGGCTGGCTGTCCACCGGCCGCGACCAGGCGGCCTGCAACCTCCTCGCCGACGTAGTCGCCCGCGCCCAGCAGGACGACCTCCCCCTCGACATCGCCGCCGTGTTCTGCGACCGCGAGCCGGGCGAGGCGCCCGAGAGCGACCGTCTTCTCGACCTGGTCGAGCGCCTCGGCTTCCCCCTGGTCACGCTGTCGAGCGCCGCGAGCTGGAAGGCGGCCCAGGCGCTCGGCGTGGACCGGACCGCGTGGCGCGGCGAGTACCACCAAGGCGTGATGGACCTTCTCATGCCCTATCGGCTCGGGCTGCTCGTCATGGCCGGGTACATGCTGATCGCCAGCCCGGCGATGTGCCGCCGCTTCGCGATCCTAAACCTGCATCCAGCCCTCCCGGATGGCCCCACCGGCACCTGGAAGGAGGTCATCTGGCGGCTGCTCGAAGAGGAAGCCGCCGAGACGGGCGCCATGGTCCACCTCGCCACCGCCGAGCTCGACCGCGGGCCGGTGATCAGCTTCGTGCGGTTCTCCCTCCGCGGCGATGACTGGGATCCGCTGTGGGCGCAGTTCCGCGCGAAGCGCACGACGATGAGCGTGGCCGAGATCGCCGCCGCCGAGGGCGAGGACGAGCCGCTCTTTGCCGAGATCCGCCGGCGCGGCGAGGCGCGCGAGATCCCGCTGCTCTATCAGACGCTGCGGCAGTTCAGCGAAGGCCATCTCAACACGTCCCGCGGCGCCGTCTTCGCCGATGCGACGCGGCTGCCTCTGGACCTCACCGAACCGGTCGAGGGGGAGGTGGCGAGGCGATGAGCGCCGGCGGCGAAGCCGGCCCGGGGCGCATCTTCGTCACCGACTGCGAAGGCCCGCTCACCAAGAACGATAACGCGCAGGAGATCGCCGCGCGCTTCATCCCGGACGGCGCCGCGTTCTTTGCCCGCCTGAGCAAGTACGACGACTTCCTCGTCGATGTCGCCCACAAGCAGGGCTACAACGCCGGCAACACGCTGCGCCTGATCCCCCCGTTCTTCGAGGCCTTCCACGTCAGCGACGAAGACGTCGAGCTGTTCAGCGCCGAGGGCGTACTTCTGGTGCCCGGCGTCGCCAAAGCGCTGGACCAGATCCGCGCGCTGCTGCCCACGTTCATCATCTCGACCTCGTACACCCCGTACCTCAAGGCGCTGTGTGACCTCACCGGCTTCCCGTTGGAGAACGTGCGCTGCACCGAGCTGAGCCTGGATGCCTGGGAGATGCCCGAGGAGGAGGCTGACTGGCTGCGTGGCTGGGTGCCCCGGGTCTGCTCGAGGCCGCTCATCGAGTACCCCGACGAGGCGATGACGGCCGCCGAGGGGCACGGCGCCGGCAGAGCCGGCGCCGCCGAACCGGCGGCCGACTCCGGCGTCCCGGGAGCGGCTCCGTGGCACAGCCCTGACGAGGCCCTGGCCTGGCTGAGCGCCGACGATCGCGAGACGGTACGCGAGCTCGACCGGCTTTTCTGGCAGGAGATGCAGGAGCATCCCGTGAGCCTGGCTCTCACCGAGGCGGTGCACCCCATCGGGGGCGGCATGAAACTCGCGGCGCTGGAGGAGATCGCGGCCGCGCAGGGCGCGGCTGGAGCC